>Ga0256876_1000254_pt1 | contig 12071 bp, 9 predicted proteins | sample MC6MC0419MT_FD_186340 | JGI IMG/M metagenome (GOLD analysis project Ga0256876, IMG submission 186340) | Metatranscriptome of enriched soil aggregate microbial communities from Iowa State University, Ames, United States - MC6-MC0419-MT... | ecosystem: Environmental > Terrestrial > Soil >...
CCCGAAATAACCTGACCTGTCGAAGACGGATGCGCGCCTCCGCCCGTAACGCTATGTTCGCGCTCGCGGACGCCCGTAGGTCCGCGCACCTGGACAGATGATGCTCGACAAGCTGGATTTCCTTCTCGCCCTCGCACAGGAGCGGCATTTCGGGCGCGCCGCCGAGACCTGCGGCGTCACCCAACCCACGCTGTCCGCCGGCGTGAAGCAGCTCGAGGACGCGCTCGGCGTGCGGCTCGTCGAGCGCGGCTCGCGCTTCCACGGCTTCACGCCCGAGGGGCAGCGGGCGCTGGAATGGGCGCGCCGGATCGTCGGCGACGCCCGCGCCATGCGCCAGGACATCGACGCGCTGAAGCGCGGCGTCGTGGGGCACCTGCGGATCGCCGTGATCCCGACCGCGCTGCCGATGGTGGCGCAGCTCACCACGCCCTACCGCGCGCAGCACCCCGACGTGCGCTTCACGATCCTGAGCAGCACCTCGCTCGACATCGGCGCCGCGCTCGACAATCTCGAGGTCGACGCCGGCATCACCTATCTCGACAACGAGCCGCTGGGCCGGGTGTCCGTGACGCCGATCTGGCGGGAGGGCTACCGCCTCATCACCGCCGCCGACGGCGAGTTCGGCGCGCAGGAGACGGTCACCTGGCGCGACGTCGGCCGGCTGCCGCTCTGCCTGCTGACGCCGGACATGCAGAACCGCCGGATCGTGGAGACGCTGCTGCGCGAGGCGGGCGCCTCCCCCTCGCCGACGCTCGAATCGAACGACACGGTCGTCCTGCTGAGCCATGTCCGCACCGGAGCGTGGTCGAGCGTCCTGCAGCAGAGCTTCACCGACGTCATGGGCCTGCCGCCGAACATCCGGTCGATACCGATCGTCGACCCGGAGGTGGTGCACACGGTGGGGCTGGTGGTGCCGCATCGCGATCCGACGACGCCGGCCACCACGGCCCTGGTCGCCACGGCTAAAGCGCTCGCCGCGCGGCTCGCGTCAGTGTAGAGGAATACCGCCTTTTGGGCGCGCTGAACCGCGTGCGCGATAGGAATGTTCTATCGCGTAACGGAACACGCCCATTGATGCGCGAGGGAGAAGGACCCACTCTTTAGAACAACAAGAATTCAATATGGAGGATGCGCGGACCATGACGACGGGTCATATCGTCTCAGGATCGCGCCATGCGCACGAAGCGTGGTCGCCGACCCGAGGACGCGAGATCATCGCGGACCACCTGCCGCTCGAAGGAGCGACGCTGCCCATCCTGCACGCTCTGCAGGAGACCTTCGGCTACGTGCCGCAGGATGCGATCCCCCTGATCGCCGACGCGATGAACCTGTCGCGCGCCGAGGTGCACGGCACCTTCACCTTCTACCATGATTTCCGGCACGAGCCGGCGGGCAAGCACGTCGTCAAGATCTGCGTCGCCGAAGCCTGCCAGGCCGCCGGCGGCCATGTCACCTCCGCGAAGGTCGGCGAGGCGCTGGACTGCGCCTATGGCGAGACTCGCGCCGACGGGCAGGTGACGCTCGAACCCATCTACTGTCTCGGCCTGTGCGCCTGCGCGCCGGCGGCCATGGTGAACGGCCGCCTGATCGGCCGGCTGGACGACGAGGCGATCGACGAGATCGCCGCGGAGGTGCGCTCATGACCGCCCGCATTTACGTTCCCGGCGACGCCGCGGCTGTCGCGCTCGGCGCCGACAAGGTCGCTAAAGCCTTCGCCGACGCCTTCGCGGCGCGCGGCCTTGACGTCCAGATCGTCCGCAACGGCTCGCGCGGCATGTTCTGGCTCGAGCCGCTGGTCGAGGTCGTGACCCCCTTCGGCCGCCGCGTCGGCTACGGCCCCGTCAAGCCGCGCGACGTCGATGCGCTGATCGACGGCGGGCTGCTCGAAGGCCGGAACGGTCCGCTTTATCTCGACAACGTCGAGAAGATCCCGTTCTTCGCCAAGCAGGAGCGCTTCACCTTCAAGCGCGTCGGGCTCACCGACCCGGTCTCGCTCGACGACTACCTCGCCCACGGCGGCTACAAGGGCCTCGAGCGCGCCATCGCGATCGGCCCGTCCGAGACCGTGGAGCAGGTGTTCGAGAGCGGCCTGCGCGGCCGCGGCGGCGCGGGCTTCCCGACCGGCATCAAGTGGCGGACCGTCGCCGCCTGCGCGCCGGGCAAGAAGTACATCGTCTGCAACGCCGACGAGGGCGACAGCGGCACCTTCGCCGACCGTATGATCATGGAGGGCGACCCCTTCCAGCTGATCGAGGGCATGACGATCGCCGGCGTCGCGGTGGGAGCGGACAAGGGCTACGTGTACTGTCGCTCCGAATATCCGCACGCCGTCGCCGCCATGAACAAGGCGGTCGCCGCGGCGCGCAAGGCCGGATACCTCGGCTCCCGCATCGCGGGCTCCGAATACGACTTCGACATGGAGATCCGCGTCGGGGCCGGGGCCTATGTCTGCGGCGAGGAGACCTCGCTGCTCGAGAGCCTCGAGGGCCGTCGCGGCCTCGTCCGCGCCAAGCCGCCGCTGCCGGCCCACAAGGGCCTCTTCGGCAAGCCGACGGTGATCAACAACGTCATCTCGCTGGCCTCCGTGCCCTTCATCATGGCCGAGGGCGCCAAGGCCTACGCCGACGTCGGCTTCGGCCGCTCGCGCGGCACCATGCCGATCCAGCTGGCCGGCAACATCAAGTACGGCGGCCTCTACGAGATCGCCTTCGGCGTCACGCTCGGCGAACTGGTCGAGGAGCTCGGCGGCGGGACGTTCACCGGGCGTCCGGTGCGCGCGGTGCAGGTCGGCGGCCCGCTCGGCGCCTACTTCCCCCGCGAGCTGTTCGACACGCCGTTCGACTACGAGGCCTTCGCCAAGAAGGACGGCCTGATCGGCCACGGCGGCATCGTGGTCTTCGACGACAGCGTCGATATGGCGAAGCAGGCCCGCTTCGCGATGGAGTTCTGCTCGGTCGAGAGCTGCGGCAAGTGCACGCCCTGCCGCATCGGCTCCACCCGCGGCGTCGAGGTGATGGACAAGATCATCGCCGGCGTCGAGCGCGAGAAGAACCTCGCGATCCTGGAAGACCTGTCCCACACGATGAAACTGGGCTCGCTGTGCGCTCTCGGCGGCTTCACTCCGTATCCCGTGATGAGCGCGCTCACCCACTTCCCCGAAGATTTCGGCCGCGGCTCGATGCCGTTGGCCGCCGAGTGAGGAGGAACTGATGTCCCTCGTCCATGAGACCGACTACGGCACCCCGCTCTCCAAGTCCGAGAAGATGGTGACGCTCACCATCGACGGCGAAAGGATCACGGTGCCTGAAGGCACCTCGATCATGCGCGCCGCGATGGAGGTCGGAAACGCCATTCCGAAGCTCTGCGCCACCGACAGCGTCGAGGCCTACGGCTCCTGCCGCCTCTGCCTTATCGAGATCGAGGGCCGCGCGGGCACGCCGGCCTCCTGCACCACCCCGGCCATGGACGGCCTCGTGGTGAAGACCCAGACCCCGCGGCTGAAGCAGCTCCGCAAGGGCGTGATGGAGCTCTACATCTCCGATCACCCGCTCGACTGCCTCACCTGCGCCGCGAACGGCGACTGCGAGCTGCAGGAGCAGGCGGGCGTCGTCGGCCTGCGCGAAGTCCGTTACGGCTACGAGGGCGAGAACCATCTCGTCTCTAAGAAGGACGAGTCGAACCCCTACTTCACCTACGACCCGTCGAAGTGCATCGTCTGCTCGCGCTGCGTCCGCGCCTGCGAGGAGGTGCAGGGCACCTTCGCGCTGACGATCTCGGGCCGCGGCTTCGAGAGCCGCGTGTCGGCCGGCATGAACGAGCCGTTCCTTCAGTCGGAGTGCGTGTCCTGCGGCGCCTGCGTGCAGGCCTGTCCGACCGCGACCCTGCAGGAGAAGTCGGTCATCGCGATCGGCACGCCGGAGCACTCCGTCGTCACGACCTGCGCCTATTGCGGCGTCGGCTGTTCCTTCAAGGCCGAGATGCGCGGCGACGAGCTCGTGCGCATGGTCCCCTGGAAGGACGGCAAGGCGAACCACGGCCACTCCTGCGTCAAGGGCCGCTTCGCCTATGGCTACGCCAGCCACAAGGAGCGCATCCTCAAGCCGATGATCCGCGCCAAGATCACCGATCCGTGGCGTGAGGTGTCGTGGGAGGAGGCGATCGAATACACCGCCTCCGAGTTCAAGCGCATCCAGGGCAAGTACGGCCGCTCGTCGATCGGCGGCATCACCTCCTCGCGCTGCACCAACGAGGAGACCTACCTCGTCCAGAAGCTGGTCCGCGCCGGCTTCGGCAACAACAACGTCGACACCTGCGCCCGCGTCTGCCACTCGCCGACCGGCTACGGCCTGAAGACGACCTACGGCACCTCGGCCGGCACGCAGGACTTCGATTCGGTCGACGACAGCGACGTGATCTTCGTCATCGGCGCCAACCCGACCGACGGCCACCCGGTGTTCGCGAGCCGCATGAAGAAGCGGCTGCGCGAGGGCGCCCGGCTGATCGTGGCGGACCCCCGCCGCATCGACCTGGTGAAGAGCCCGCACATCCGCGCGGACTACCACCTGCCGCTGAAGCCCGGCACCAACGTCGCGCTGGTCACGGCGATGGCCCACGTCATCGTCACCGAGGGGCTGATCGACGAGGCCTTCGTGCGTGAGCGCGGCGACCTGGAGACCTTCCAGGACTGGGCGGCCTTCGTGTCCGAGGAGCGGCATTCGCCCGAGGCCACCGAAAGCACCACCGGCGTTCCGGCGAACATGGTGCGCGGCGCGGCCCGGCTCTACGCCACCGGCGGCGACGCGGCGATCTACTATGGCCTCGGCGTCACGGAGCACAGCCAGGGCTCGACCACCGTCATGGCGATCGCGAACCTCGCGATGGCGACCGGCAACATCGGCCGGCGCGGCGTCGGCGTGAACCCGCTGCGCGGCCAGAACAACGTGCAGGGCTCCTGCGACATGGGCTCGTTCCCGCACGAGTACCCGGGCTATCGCCACGTCTCCGAGGACGGCGTGCGCGAGATGTTCGAGACGCTGTGGGGCGTGCCGCTGGACCCGGAGCCGGGCCTGCGCATCCCGAACATGCTGGACGCGGCCGTCGACGGCACGTTCAAGGGCCTCTACGTGCAGGGCGAGGACATCGCCCAGTCCGACCCGGACACCTACCACGTCACCTCGGGCCTCGCGGCCATGGAGTGCGTGGTGGTGCAGGACCTGTTCCTGAACGAGACCGCGAACTACGCCCACATCTTCCTGCCGGGCTCGTCGTTCCTCGAGAAGGACGGCACCTTCACCAACGCCGAGCGCCGCATCCAGCGCGTGCGCAAGGTGATGGCCCCGAAGGCGGTCTACGCCGACTGGGAGGTGACGCTGCTCATAGCCAAGGCGATGGGCTACGAGATGGACTACAGCCACCCGTCCGAGATCATGGACGAGATCGCGGCCTCCACCCCGAGCTTCGCGGGCGTTTCGTTCGCGGCGCTCGAGGACAAGGGCTCGATCCAGTGGCCGTGCAACGAGGAGGCGCCGGACGGCACGCCGATCATGCACATCGGCGGCTTCGTGCGCGGCAAGGGCAATTTCGTCATCACCGAATATGTCGGCACCGACGAGAAGGTGGGACCGCGGTTCCCGCTGCTGCTCACCACCGGCCGCATCCTCAGCCAATACAACGTCGGCGCGCAGACCCGCCGCACGGAGAACTCGCGCTGGCACGAGGAGGACCGGCTGGAGATGCATCCGGTCGACGCCGAGGATCGCGGCGTGCGCGACGGCGACTGGGTGGCGCTCCGCAGCCGCGCCGGCGAGACGAGCCTCCGGGCTCTGATCACCGACCGCGTGGCGCCGGGCGTGGTCTACACCACGTTCCACCACCCGAACACGCAGGCCAACGTCATCACCACGGACTTCTCGGACTGGGCGACCAACTGCCCCGAGTACAAGGTGACGGCGGTCCAGGTGTCGCCCTCGAACGGCCCGAGCGCCTGGCAGGAGGGCTACGAAGAGCACTCCGACCTCAGCCGCCGGATCCTGCCGGTCGCGGCGGAGTAACGGCGGGCTGGGCGGTCCCCGCCCGACGACGCACGTTATCCCGGATCGACGCCGCGCGGCGTCGATCCGGGATCGTCTTCGGGGAGCCGCAACGTTCTTGTCCCGGCCTTGAGCCGGGACCCAGAACCACTGAGGGTTCCAATAGCGGCGACGGCGCGCGTCTTGTCCCGGCTCAAGGCCGGGACAAGAGGTCAAGGTTCCCCGCTTCCAGACTGACCCGCGGCGCCCATATCAGAACTCATGACCACCCCTCCGCCCCCCATCGTCCGCATCTCCCGCGCCGTCTGGCGCGACGGAACCCTGCGCGAGACCTCGGAGCGGGCGACGCCGGCCGAGACGCCGATCGCGCTGGTCTATGACGGCGGCACCCAGGCCGTGATGATGGCGTCGCCGGCCGACGTCGAGGACTTCGCCGTCGGCTTCAGCCTGACCGAGGGGATCGTCGGCTCGGCCGCCGAGATCGAGAGCCTTGAGATCGTCGACCAGGGCGTCGGGCTCGAAGCCCGGATGTGGCTCGCGAAGGACCTGGGCCGCTCGCTCAGCGCGCGCCGCCGAAGCCTCGCCGGCCCCACGGGCTGCGGCCTTTGTGGCATCGACAGCCTGGAGCAGGCCGTGAAGCCCGCGCGCCGGGTCGCTGCAGAAACGGTGTTCACGGCGGCGGACGTCCACGAGGCGCTCGAGGCGCTGTCGCGGGCGCAGACGCTGAACTTCGCCACCCGCGCGGTCCACGGCGCCGGCTTCTACCGGCCGGGGCAGGGGCTCGTCGCCGCGCGCGAGGACGTCGGCCGCCACAACGCGCTGGACAAGCTCGCCGGCCATCTCGCCCGCTCGGGCGAAAACGCCGCGACCGGTTTCGTGGCGCTGACCAGCCGCGTCTCGGTCGAGATGATCCAGAAGGCCTCGGTGATCGGCGTCGGGCTCGTGGTGGCGGTCTCCGCCCCGACGGCGCTTGGCGTCGCTATGGCGGAGGAGGCCGGGATCACGCTCGCCGCCATCGCCCGCGGCGACGGTTTCGAAGTCTTCACCCACCCCCATCGCATCGTCGCGGACAGGGCGCCGGAGAGCGCCGTCCGCCTGAGCTGAGGAAACCGACATGGCCCACGCCCACGAAGCCCGTCCGGGCGTCCCCGAGATCGAGGGCCGCGAGCACAAGTCGACGCTCGATCGCCTGATCTACATGGCGAACCAGATCGGCTGGTTCTTCAACAGCCAGCCCGAAGCCAAGCGCGTGCCCGGCCTCGTCGACCACATCCAGCACTTCTGGGATCCGCGGATGAAGAGCGAGATCTACGAACACGTGGGCAAGGGCGGGGCGGGGCTCGAGCCGGCGCCGCTGGAGGCGCTCAAGGTGCTGAAGGCCGCGCATGACGGCAAGCAGGCCACCCGCGGCGAGGCCGAGCGCGTCCCGACGCCCGAGCCGCGCACGGGCGAGGCGCCGCTCGAAGTGACTGAGAACGGGCGAGGCTGATCCTGACAAGTTCCAAAGCCCGCGCCCGTGTCCTGCACGTAATGCGGACTACGGGCGCGCGGCGCGTCTGAAGTAAAATGCAAGACCGTGGCGCTGCGCATCAGCGAGCGCTTGCGTCGGGTTCGGCGCTCCGCTCTGGGACGCGCGTCACGGTTATCTTTGGCGCCACAAAAAAGTGACCATTTGGCCACAATTCGTACCTGACGTTGGTTTCTAAGCATTTACACGTAGTCCTTTCGGGGCCGGAGTCCGCAATAAGCGGTGACTTGGTCCCGGAGACTCACGATGCGATTCACGCCGCCTCTCACCGCCATCGTCCTCGCGAGCGGTCTCGCCGCGTGCGTGAACCATCCGCCGCTCGTCGAGCGCGCGTCCTATGTCGACAAGGTCGACGTCACGGTCCGTCCCACGGTCAACTCGACGACGCTCGCCGAGGTGGTGCGCCAGCGTATGCGCGGGCAGGCGGGCCGCTTCGGCCGCACGGGCGCGCCGAAGGACATCCAGGTCGCCGTGACCAGCCTGCACTACAAGGATCCGGCGCTGTCGCTGCTGATCGGCGACGCCAACCACATCGCCGCGCACGTCAACGTTCGCGACGCGCAGAGCGGCAAGTCGCACGGCGAGTTTGACGTTACGGCGATGGACAACGCGGCCATCAACGGCGTGATCGGCGCGGCGATGGCGGCCACCCAGAACAAGGCCGAGGTCGACCGGGCCCTCGCCAACGGCCTCGCGCGCAACGTGCTTGAGCGGGTCTATGGCACCGACGTCTCGAAGCAGGTGTTCGCGCAGCCCTACGCCGAGCCGCTCGAGACGGCTCCGGCCGTCGACCCCGCGGCGGCTCCCGCCGCTCCGAAGCCTGCGCCGAAGGCGACTCCCGCGAAGCCCAAGGAGCCCAAGACGGCGATGGCGGAGCCCGTCGCCACCCGCTGACGGCCCGCGCCGCCTCGATCCATTGTCGACGTTGCGGCGCAACAGGCCGCGGGGTACGCCGTCCTGACGATCCTCAAGACGGCGGAGCCTCGGGCGGACATGAAGGACATCGTAGCGGAGCTCGAGCAGCGCCGGGCGACCGCCCGGCTCGGCGGCGGCCAGAAGCGGATCGACGCGCAGCACGCCCGCGGCAAGCTCACGGCGCGCGAACGGCTCGAGATCCTGCTCGATCCGGGCTCGTTCGAAGAATACGACATGTTCGTCCAGCATCGCTCCCATGACTTCGGCATGGAGAAGCAGACCATCCCGGGCGACGGCGTCGTCACCGGCTGGGGCACGATCAACGGCCGCAAGGTCTTCGTGTTCGCGAAGGACTTCACGGTGTTCGGCGGCTCGCTCAGCGAGACCCACGCCCAGAAGATCATCAAGATCCAGGACATGGCGATCCGCAACCGGGCGCCGATCATCGGCCTGTTCGACGCCGGCGGCGCGCGCATCCAGGAGGGCGTCGCGGCGCTCGGCGGCTACGGCGAGGTGTTCCAGCGCAACGTGCTGGCCTCGGGCGTCATCCCGCAGATCTCGCTGATCATGGGTCCCTGCGCCGGCGGCGACGTCTACTCCCCCGCGATGACCGACTTCATCTTCATGGTGCGCGATCGCTCATACATGTTCGTCACCGGACCGGACGTGGTGAAGACCGTCACCAACGAGACGGTGACCTCGGAGGAGTTGGGCGGCGCCAAGGTCCACACCACCAAGTCCTCGATCGCCGACGGCGCCTACGACAACGACGTCGACGCGCTGATCGAGATGCGTCGGCTGATGGACTTCCTGCCGGGCAACAACCGCGACGGCGCGCCGGAGTGGCCGTCCTTCGACGATTCCGAGCGCTACGACCCCTCGCTCGACACGCTGATCCCGGATAACCCGAACAAGCCCTACGACATCAAGGAGCTGATCCTGAAGACAGTCGACGAGGGCGACTTCTTCGAGATCCAGGCCGAGTTCGCGAAGAACATCGTCACCGGCTTCGGTCGGATGGACGGCCGCACCGTGGGCTTCGTCGCGAACCAGCCGATGGTTCTGGCGGGCGTGCTGGACAGCGACGCCTCCCGCAAGGCCGCGCGGTTCGTGCGCTTCTGCGATTGTTTTGAGATCCCGATCGTGACCTTCGTCGACGTTCCGGGCTTCCTGCCGGGCACTGCGCAGGAGTACGGCGGCCTGATCAAGCACGGCGCCAAGCTGCTGTTCGCCTACGCCGAGGCCACCGTGCCGAAGGTCACCGTCATCACCCGCAAAGCCTTCGGCGGCGCCTACGACGTCATGGCGTCCAAGCATCTGCGCGGCGACGTGAACTACGCCTGGCCCTCGGCCCAGATCGCTGTGATGGGCGCCAAGGGCGCGGTCGAGATCATCTTCCGCGGGGCCGACGCCGAAGGGATCGCCGCCAAGACGAAGGAGTATGAGGACCATTTCCTTACACCCTTCATCGCGGCCGAGCGCGGCTACATCGACGAGGTCATCAAGCCGCGCTCGACCCGACGCCGGGTCGCCCGGGCGCTCGCCATGCTGCGCGGCAAGCGGCTCGAGAACCCCTGGAAGAAGCACGACAACATCCCGCTCTGAGCCCAGTTCAAGCGGCTCGATGACGTCAAAAGCCCGCGGCCGGGTTCGGTCGCGGGCTTTTCGCGTTTCCCCGATCCCGCGACAGCCTTCCTTGTCCCGCTTTGAAACGGGGGAGGGGTGACGTCGTTAACGCAATCTCGCCAATTTTAACGTTTCGTTAACTTTCGACTCGATTCGCGCGCCCGTTAACGGCTCATTAGCCATGAGCGAGCGGGTGGACCTGTCACGTCCGAGCCTTGCCCCCCACGAGGGGCGCGTGGGCCCGTCTCTCGCTCGTGTGGCGGTGGAGACGAGGTACGGTCATGGTCGCATTGGACGCAGCGTCCGGCGGGGGCGCACGCGAAAGCGCGCTGTCCCATCCGAAGGCGGGGATCAAGGTCGGGGGTCCCGACGCGCTCTGGAAGCGCCTGGAGTACGGCACGCTGATCGGCGGCATGGGCGTCGGCGCCATGCTCGGCGTGTGGTGGATGTTCACGCACCCGATGACCTGGATCGAGTGGACCTCGCTCGGCGTCGGCTACGTGATCATCAACGTCGGCGTCGGCCTGGGCTACCATCGCTACTTCACCCACCGCAGCTTCGAGACCTCGGTCCCGATGCGCTACGCGATCGGCATCCTGGCGCAGCTCTGCTGCCAGGGGTCGGTGCTGCGCTGGGTCGCCGACCACCGCCGCCATCACGCCCACGCCGACCAGTGTGGCGACGTCCACAGCCCCGTCGTCGACGGCCTCTGCAACAACGAGGGCACGCTGAAGGGGCTCTTCCACAGCCACATCGGCTGGCTGGCGGACTCCACCACGACCGACCTCGACGTCTTCGCCCGCGACCTGCAGCAGGACCCGGTGATCATGTGGTGCCACCGCACCCGCTGGTTCTGGGCTATCGTCTCCATGGCCGGCGCGCCGTTCCTGTTCGGCTACGCCTTCGGCGGGCTGGAGCATGGGATCGGCTCCATGCTGGTCGGCGGCTTCCTGCGGACCTTCCTGTTTCTCAACATCGTGCTGGCGGTGAACTCGATCGGCCACACCTTCGGCTCCGAGCGGTTCGACAACCACAGCCACGCCAAGAACAACTGGCTCCTGGCGCTGCTGACCTTCGGCGACGGCTGGCACAACAACCATCACAAGCACCCGCGCAACGCCTACGCCGGCCTCGCCTGGTACGAGATCGACGTCAACGGCTACATCATCTCGGGTCTCGAGAAGCTCGGATTGGTGTGGAACGTGGTGCGCGTGCCGAACGCCCGGGCGGACTAGGGCGCTTTCGCATCAGGGAACGTGGCGGTGCTTCTCTCTCCGCCGTCGCCCCGGGCTTGTCCCGGGGCCCATAAGCCCGCCGGCCGAGATCGGTCTCCGTCGGCGGGCTTATGGAGTCCGGGACTTCGCCTGGAATGACGCGGGATTCACTGCGTCAACGAGACCCGAAACAGCTTTAGGACTTGACCGGCTGGGGCTGCGGTCATGTCCGCGCCGTCGCGCAAGCGTTGACGACGCCCGCGCGGCGTTTGGCGGCAAATCATGGAGACCCGGCCTCGCCGGGCATGATGGCCCGTCCGTAACCGACGATCGCGCTCGACAAGTCCAGCCGCCAGCCGCGCGGCGACGGAGCGCGGCGCGCGCGGGGCCGGTCCCTGCGCGTCCCGCTTTCGCATCCCTTCGCAGTCGCGGTAGTGTGACGCCGTCACGACCGTCGGGTCGGCTAGGGCGTCACGAGTATGCTTGTTCTGATCGTCGCCATCGGCACCTATGGCGACGTGCTGCCCTTCATCGCCGCCGGCGCGGAACTCGTCCGCCGTGGCCACGAGGTCGCGCTGTGCGCGCCGGCGCCGTTCGGCGACGCGGCGCGGCGCGCGGGCCTCGACTTCGCGCCCGCCATGAGCGCCGAGGAGTACGAGAAGCGCTTCGGGCATCCGACGTTCTGGACGCCGTGGCGCGGCGCGCGGCGGCTGTTCCGCCAGGCGGCGCGGTCGCTGCCCGAGACCTACCGCTTCGTCG
>Ga0256876_1000264_pt1 | contig 11816 bp, 8 predicted proteins | sample MC6MC0419MT_FD_186340 | JGI IMG/M metagenome (GOLD analysis project Ga0256876, IMG submission 186340) | Metatranscriptome of enriched soil aggregate microbial communities from Iowa State University, Ames, United States - MC6-MC0419-MT... | ecosystem: Environmental > Terrestrial > Soil >...
CGCGCCCGTCGGAACTGCGAGCGCGACGCCCGTCCGCGCGCAGCTCGACACCGGCCGCGAAGGCGGCCTCGACGACGTCGCGTGGCGCCCTGCGCCCATCGTGGCGCCCCAGGCCGGCGAAGTCGCGATCGACGTCGCCGCGGTCGGCCTGAACTTCCGCGACGTGATGTGGGCGCTCGGCCTGCTGCCCGAAGAGGCGCTGGAGGACGGCTTCGCCGGTCCCGGCCTCGGCATCGAGTGCTCGGGCGTCGTGACCGTGGTCGGCGCGGGCGTCACCGCCTTCACGCCGGGCGACCGCGTGGTCACCTTCGCCTCCGGCGCCTTCGCGAGCCAGGTCACCGTGCCTGAGATCGCGGTCGCGCCGCTGCCCGAGGGACTTTCCTTCGAGGAAGGCGCGACCATCCCGGTCTGCTTCCTCACCGCCTACTACGCGCTGGTCGAACTCGCCCGCATCAAGCGCGGCGAGTGGGTGCTGATTCACGGCGGCGCCGGCGGCGTCGGCCTCGCCGCGCTTCAGATCGCGCTCTGGCGCGGGGCCAAGGTCATCGCGACCGCAGGCTCCGACGAGAAGCGCGACCTGCTGCGCGCGCTCGGCGCCCGCCACGTGCTGTCCAGCCGCAATCTCGACTTCGTCGACGAGGCCCGGCGCCTCACCGGCGGCGAGGGCGTCGACGTGGTGCTGAACTCGCTGTTCGGCGAGGCGATGGAGCGCAGCCTCCAGACGCTGAAGCCCTTCGGCCGCTTCCTCGAGCTCGGCAAGCGCGATTACTACGCCAACAGCCGCGTCGGCCTGCGTCCGTTCCGCCGCAACATCGCCTACTTCGGCATCGACGCCGACCAGCTGCTGGTCCACCGCAAGGATCTCGGCCAGAAGCTGTTCCGCGACGTGCTGAAGCTGTTCGCGAAGGGCGTGTTCTCGCCGCTGCCCTACCGCGCCTTCGGGGCGACGGAGGTGCGCGACGCGTTCCGCCTGATGCAGCAGTCCGGGCACATCGGAAAGATCGTGGTGCGGCCGCAGGCGCCCGAGGCGCTGAGCGTCCCGGAGACCGCGTCGTTCCAGGCGGCCGAAGGCGCGCATGTGCTGGTCGGCGGCCTCGGCGGCTTCGGCCTCGCCACTGCGGAATGGCTGGTGGCCAAGGGCGCGACCAAGCTCGCGCTGATCGGCCGGTCCGGCGCCAAGGGCGAGCACGCCAAGGCCGGCGTCGCCCGGTTGAAGGCGGCGGGCGCGGAGGTGAAGGTGTTCGCCTGCGACGCGGCCGACGAGACGGCGCTCGCGAAGGCGCTCGACGAGACCCGCGCGGCCCTCGGTCCCATCGGCGGCGCCTGGCACGTCGCCATGGTGCTGGAGGATTCGCTGCTTGCGAACCTCGACGCCGCGCGCTTCGAGGCCGTGCTGCGGCCCAAGATCGACGGCGCCGCGGCGCTCGACCGGCTGACGGCGACCGATCCGCTCGGCCAGTTCGTGGTCTACTCCTCCGCCACCACGGTGATCGGCAATCCCGGCCAGGCCAACTACGTCGCGGCGAACGCGTGGCTCGAAGCGCTGGTCCGCCGGCGCCGGGCGGCGGGCAGGCCCGGGCTCGCGATCGCCTGGGGCGCGCTCGGCGATGTCGGCTACCTCGCCCGCACCGGCGAGGTAAAGGAGAAGATCCAGCGGCGGCTCGGCCACGCCACGCTCTCCGGCGCGGAGGCGCTCGAAGGGCTCGGGACCGTGCTGGCGCGCAACGACCCGGGGCCGGAGACGGCGGTCGTCGCCATCGCCCCGATCGACTGGGCGGCGGCGCGGCGCGACCTCGCCTTCCTCGCGGCGCCGACCTTCGCCGAAGTGCTGGCTGGCGCCGAGCTTGGGCCGCAGGACACGGTGGAGCAGATCGATCTGGCGGCGCTCGTGCGCGGCAAGGACGCCCGCGAGGCGCGCGACGTGGTGTCGGAGATCCTCGCCGGCGAGGTGGCCCGCATCCTGAAGCTGCCGGCGAAGGAAATCTCGGCCCAGCGCCCGCTGGCGGAGCTTGGAATGGACTCGCTGATGGGCCTTGAGCTGCGTATGAGCGTCGAGCGGCGCTTCGACATCGAACTGCCGCTCGTCGCGATCGGCGACTCCACCACCCTCACGACGATCGCCCAGTCGATCGTCTCGCGCATCCATGAGCCGGACGGCGGCGCCGAGAGCGCGGCGGTCAACGCGGATCTCGTCAACCGCCACATCTCCGACGACGTCGCAATCGAAGACCTCGCGGCCTTCGGCGCGGCGGTGGAGGAGCGCCGGTCGGCGATCGGCCGGGTGACCGGATGAGCGAGCGGCGTGGCGTGGGCGCGCTGTCGCGCTCGGCGAAGGACGGACTGCTCAGCGCGCTGAGGCAGTCCGCCCCGAAGAAGGACGGCTCCGCGGAGGCTGCGGCGCCGCGGGCGAAGCGGGCGCGGAAGGCCCAGCTCCGGTTCCAGGACCTGCCAGAGCTGAAGGACATCCGCACCCAGCAGGCGGTGGCGGAGCTGATCGGCGTCGGCACGCCGTTCTTCCGCGTGCACGACGACCGGGCGGGCGCGACCACCCACATCGACGGCCGCACCATCCTGAACTTCGCCTCCTACAACTACCTCGGCCTGAACGGGCACCCCGAGGTCAGCGCCGCCGCCAAGGCCGCGATCGACCGTTACGGCACCTCGGTCTCCGCGAGCCGGCTCGTCGCCGGCGAACGCCCGATCCACCAGGAGCTCGAAGGCCGGATCGCGCGCTTCATCGGCGTCGAAGCGGCGGTGTGCTTCGTCAGCGGCCACGCCACCAACGTGTCGGCCATCGGCCACCTGATGCGCCAGGGCGACCTGGTGCTCTACGACAGCCTCGCGCACAACTCGATCGTGGTCGGCGCGACGCTCTCCGGCGCGACCCGGCGGCTGTTCCCCCACAACGATCTCGACGCGCTCGAGGAAATGCTGATCGCCCACGCCCATGGCCACGCGCGGGTGCTCGTCGTCGTCGAAGGCCTCTACAGCATGGACGGCGATTTTCCGGACCTGAAGCGCCTCGTCGCGCTGCGCGAGCGGTTCGGCTTCTGGCTGATGGTGGACGAGGCCCATTCGCTCGGCGTGCTGGGCAAGACCGGCCGCGGCATTGCGGAAGAGGCCGGCGTCGATCCCAACGAGATCGACATCTGGATGGGCACCCTGTCCAAGACGCTCTCGGGCTGCGGTGGCTACATCGCCGGCTCCGCCGCGCTCTGCGACTATCTCAAGTTCTCCGCGCCCGGCTTCGTCTACTCGGTCGGCATGCCGCCGCCGGTCGCGGGCGCGGCGATCGCTTCGCTCGACGTGCTGGAGCGCGAGCCCGAGCGGGTGGCGAAGCTGCGCGCGATCGGCCAGCGCTTCGTGGAGAAGGCCAAGGCCGCGGGCCTCGACGTGGGCGCCAGCGCCGGCTTCGCGATCTCGCCGGTCATGGTGGGCGACAGCCTGCGCGCCGTGCATCTGGCGAACCGGCTGCTGGAGCGCGGCGTAAACGCGCTGCCGATCATCCACCCCGCCGTGCCCGAGCGTTCGGCTCGGCTTCGCTTCTTCTTCACCAGCGAGCACGAGCCCGCCCACATCGACGAGGCCGTCGCGGTGACTGCCGACGAGCACGCCAAGCTTGCGGAGGCGGGCTTCGGCATCAAGATGGCGGCGGCGCTCGCCAAGGCGACGCGACCGGCCTGATCGTCGTGACCCACGCCCCGGACCATCGCTCCTCGATCGAAATCCGCCCGGTCGAGACACGCCGCGACGTCACGCCGTTCTGGCGGGCGGGACTGGCGGCGCAGGGCGGCGACCCGGCGTTCTCGCCGCCGCTGCTGCACGAACTCAACCTCACGATCACGCCGGGCAACACCCCCTTCGCCCGCGACAACGACGGCCGCGCCTGGACCGCCTTCCGGGACGGGCGGCCGGTCGGACGGATCTACGCGGTCAAGGACCACGCCCATCTGGCGGTCCACAAGGACGGCGCCGGCCACTTCGGCTTCCTGGAGGCGATCGACGACGACGCGGTGTGGGACGCGCTGTTCGCGACCGCAGCCGCCTTCCTGCGCGAGCGCGGCCTGACGCGCATGACCGGCCCGTTCAGCGCCTCGATCAACCACGAGTGCGGCCTGCTGGTGGAGGGCCACGACACCCCCTCGACCACCCACACCAACTACGCCCCGCGCTACTACGCGCGCCAGCTGGAGCGGCTCGGCTTCTCGGGGATCAAAGACCTCATCGGCTACGAAGGCCCGGTCGCAGGCAGCCCCCTGCCGGGACGCGTCAAACGCGCCCGCGCGCGCTGGGCCGGCTCCAAGGACCTCGTCATCCGCAGCGCCGTCGGCCGCGAGGCGGTCGCCACCCTCAACGCCGTCTACAACGACGGCTGGTCCGGCAACTGGGGCGCCGTCCCGGTCTCCGACGCCGAGGCGAGCTTCCTCGCCGAACTCGCGCAGCCGCTGCTGCCGCGCGACTGGACCACGATCGTGACCTGGAAGGACGAGCCGATCGGCGTGCTCGCCATGGCGCCGGACGTGAACGAGGCGATCCACGGGCTCGGGGGCAAGCTGTTCCCCTTCGGCTGGGCCCGCATGATGTGGCGTCTGAAGGTTGCCGGCACCAGGCGAGTGCGCGTCCCCGTCATCGGCGTCCGCCGGGCGTGGCGCGGCACCCGCGTCGGCGCGATGGCGGCCGCGTCGCTGCTCGCCGACGCTGTGGAGAAGGCGCAGGCCGCCAAGGTGCGGCGCATGGAGGTGAGCTGGATGCTCGAGGAGAACCGCTCGGTCATCAACCTCGTCGCCAGCCTGCCCGCCAAGCGCACCAAGACCTGGCGGCTTTACGCGAAAGACCTTTAGGCGGGCGGGCTTAGGGACGTCCGATCGCCCCAGTGTCTAGCGCGCGCTCGTGAAAGCAACGCGGCTTGCGGCTGACCGAAGCTCCTTCAGCGCCTTCGCATCGTCCCGCTTCGCGGCCGTCTTCAGAAGGACCATCCGGCCGGAAGCCTCGGCGATCCAGATTTCCGACCTGACGGGGATCGTCTGACCAGCGTAGGTCAAGACGTAGTCGAAGACGCAGTGCGCGGCTTTGCGGCCCGCGAGCTTGACCACCGAGACGGGCTTGATGATCGCCGCCTGGTTGAGGTTCATCCGCAGCCCAACGATCGCCGCAGTGAGAAAATCGGTTTCGCTGATGTCGGGAGCCGGCTTGGGAAACGTCTGGAACTGCACGCTTGGGTTCAGGTCCGGATACGGCTCCTTGTACTTCAGAACCGCCTGAGGCTTCGGCCCGCGGTAGTTCCGAACCGCGCTCTGAAACTGCTCCGTGCCGAATTCGACGTCGCGTGGATCGAGCATGTCGGCGGCCTGGGCGACGAACCATCCCTTCGGAACAGGAAAGGTCACGCCGGTCGTCTCGTCGCGCAGAACATTCGCCGCCGCGGGCCGCGCGACGACGACAAGCGCCAGAATGGCGAATACGAAAGTCAGCCGAAACCGCGTCACCCCACGCCCCCCGCGCAAGGCCGGACGGACGTTCCGCCAGCCGCAGCCCGATGACGCCCGATCCGGTCACCCGCCGTCAACCCGCCGTCGCGGAGCCATGCGTCGGCGGCGCACGTCATCCCCATCTTCCGGAGGCTGGGCGCGCCGCGGTTCTCGCGCGGCCTGAAAAGTGCTACCCGCCCGGACGTCCGCACCGTCAAAGGCCGAGATCCCATGTCCGAACGTCCCGTCGCCCGCGCGCTGCTCTCGGTTTCCGACAAGACCGGCCTGATCGACTTCGCCCGCGCGCTCGTCCAGCAGGGCGTCGCGCTGGTTTCGACGGGCGGGACCGCGAAGGCGATCGCGGAGGCGGGGCTTCCCGTGCAGGACGTGTCCGATCTCACCGGTTTTCCCGAGATGATGGACGGCCGGGTGAAGACGCTGCACCCCAAGGTCCACGGCGGCCTCCTCGCCATCCGCGGCGACGCCGGCCACGAGGTCTCGATGGCGGAGCACGCCATTCTCCCGATCGACCTGCTGGTGGTGAACCTCTACCCGTTCGAGGCCGCGCTCGCGCGGGGCGCGGACTACGACGACATGGTCGAGAACATCGACGTCGGCGGGCCGGCGATGATCCGCGGCGCCTCCAAGAACCACGCCCACGTGGCGGTCGTGGTCGACGTCGCGGACTACGCCGCGGTGCTGGACGACATGGCGGCGCACGGCGGCGCGACCTCCCTGTCCTTACGCAAGCGCCTCGCCGCCAAGGCGTTTTCGCGCACCGCGGCCTACGACGCGGCGATCGGGACCTGGCTGTCGGGCCAGGCGGGCGAGACCACGCCGGCCTTCCGGGCGCTCGGCGGGACGCTCGCGCAGGGGCTGCGCTACGGCGAGAACCCGCACCAGGGGGCGTCGTTCTACCGGACGGCCGAGAGCCGTCCCGGCGTCGCGACGGCCGTGCAGCTCCAGGGCAAGGAGCTCAGCTACAACAACCTCAACGACACGGACGCGGCCTATGAGCTCGCCGGCGAGTTCGATCCGGCGCGGACCGCCGCCTGCGTCATCGTCAAGCACGCCAATCCCTGCGGCGTGGCGGAGGGCGCAAGCCTGAAGGACGCCTACCTCGCGGCGCTCGCCTGCGACCCGGTCTCGGCCTTCGGCGGCATCGTGGCGCTGAACCGCACCCTCGACGCCGAGGCCGCGGCGGAGATCGTCAAGATTTTCACCGAGGTGATCATCGCCCCCGACGCCACCGACGAGGCCAAGGCGATCGTCGCGGCCAAGAAGAACCTGCGCCTGCTGGCGGCGGGAACCCTGCCGGACCCGCGCGCCAAGGGGCTCAGCGTGAAGACCATCGCCGGCGGCTTCCTGGCGCAGGACCGCGACAATGCGGTGGTGGACGATCTCGACCTCAAGGTCGTGACCAAGCGGGCGCCGACGGAGGCCGAGCTCGGCGACCTGCGCTTCGCCTTCCGCGTGGCGAAGCACGTGAAGTCGAACGCCATCGTCTACGCCCGCGGCGGGGCGACGGTCGGCGTCGGCGCCGGCCAGATGAGCCGCGTCGACAGCGCCCGCATCGCCGCCCGCAAGGCCGCGGACGCGGGCGAGGCGGCCGGCGCGAGCGATCCGCTGACCCGCGGCGCGGTGGTGGCCTCCGATGCGTTCTTTCCCTTCGCGGACGGGCTCGACGCCGCGATCGAGGCGGGCGCGACCGCCGTCATCCAGCCGGGCGGCTCGATGCGCGACGCCGAGGTGATCGCCCGGGCGGACGAGGCGGGACTCGCCATGGTGTTCACCGGCGTGCGACACTTCCGCCACTGACGCCGGGCGACGGCGCGGGGTTCACGCCGAGTTCAGCCATCCGTGATTGTCCGGAGCTGACTCGGGCGCGCCACGCGTGCTATGGCCGATTGCAGCAACAGGGTACCCCTCTCGCGCTCCGTCCGACCGCTCCGTCTCCGCCCTATGAGGCCTGACCGCATGACGTCGTTCCGTCCCGTCGTCCGCTCCGCTGCGCTTGCCGGCGTCCTCGCTCTGGTCTCCGCTTCGGCCCATGCCGAAGCCCTCCGCGGCCCCTGCCGCATCGCCGACGCCTACCTCGGCCTGTCCGGCAAGCTGGACCGCGCCACCGCGAACGTCCGGGAAGACGACGAGCTGAAGGTGTTGGTCGTGGGCTCGTCCTCGACCGCGGGCGTGGGCGCGACGGCTCCGGAGAAGGCCTACACCAAGCGGCTCGAGACCGAATTGGAAGAGCGGCTGCCCGGCGTCGACGTGGACGTCGTGGCGCGCGGCGTCGGCGGCGAGACGGCGCAGGGCGCCGAGGCGCGGCTCGACAGGGAGATCGCGGCGACGAAGCCCGACCTCGTCGTCTGGCAGATCGGCACCAACGACGCGGCGCGGCGGATCGACCTCGCCACCTTCCAGCAAGTCACCGAGCGTGGCCTCGCCCGCATCGCCAAGGCCGGCGTCGACGTGGCGCTGCTCGACCCGCAGTACGTGCCGCAGGACGAGGCGGCCTACGCGCCCTATCTTGGCGCGCTCGAGGCGCTCGCCGCCAAGACCGGCGCGCCCGTCGCCCACCGCTACGCCGCGATGCGCGCGCTTGCGAAGTCGGGCGCGGCGGACATGCTCTCGGCCGACCGGCTGCACATGAACGACATCGGGCACGCCTGCGTCGGCGCCTTCCTGGCCGAAACGCTCGGCCGCAAGCTCGCGCCCGCGCCCGCCGTCGCCGACGTCGCCAAGCGGACCTGACCCGGGGCGGACGCGACGGCGGCCGTCTCTGGCGGCCGACGTCTTTCCGCAGGGGCCGGAAGCCCCATGTCTCCCGCGCCATCCGCCCGAGGAGACCGCGTCCCATGCTCGTCACCACCACCCCGACCGTCGAAGGCCGTCGCATCGTGGCCTACCACGGCCTCGTCACCGGCGAGGCCATCCTCGGCGCGAACATCTTCCGCGACCTGTTCGCGGCGGTGCGCGACATCGTCGGCGGCCGCTCCGGCGCCTACGAGAAGGAGCTCAAGCGCGCCCGCGACATCGCGCTGGAGGAGATGACGGCGGAAGCTCACGCCCGCGGCGGCAACGCCGTGATCGGCGTCGACCTCGACTACGAGACCGTGGGCGACAAGGGATCCATGCTGATGGTGTCGGCGACCGGCACCGCCGTCACGCTGGCGTAGCGCGCGCGGGGCCGGGCCTCGCGGCCCGGCGTCATCCGCCGCCGAACAGCCGTTTCAGGAAACCGAGAGGCTCGCGCAGCGGGCCGCCGTCGCCGCCCCCGCGCGGGCGCTGCCGCGGGGTCTCGTCGACCCACTGGCCGTCGGGCATGTCGCCGTCGCCGCCGCCGCCGGGGCCGGTCTGGTAGACGTCGCCCGGCTCCTGGTAGCCGGCCACATGGGCGTTCCAGTCGCCCGGCAGCGCCGCGACCGCGACCCCGTCGTGGGCGCGCGCCATGAAGCGGCTCCAGATCTCGACCGGCAGCCCGCCGCCGGACGCCTTCTTGGTGACGGAGTTGTCGTCGTTGCCGAGCCACACGGCGGTGACGAGGTGCGAGGTGTAGCCCACGAACCAGGCGTCGCGGAAATCCTGGCTGGTGCCGGTCTTGCCCGCGGCCGGCCAGGCGCGGAACGACGCGCCGCGCGCGGTGCCGGAGCGGATCGTCTCGGTCAGCATGGCGTTCATCATGCCGACGCGGTCGATGTCCACGACCTCCTTCGGAGGTTCCGCCCGGCGGTTGTACAGCACCTCGCCGTCGGAGGTGGTGACGCGGGTGACGACATAGGGCTTCGCCAGCATGCCGCCGTTGGCGAAGGGCGCGTAGGCGCCGGCGAGTTCGATCGGCGTGACTTCCGACGTGCCGAGCGCGACCGAGGGGTTCGCGGCTAGTTCGGAGCTGATGCCGAGCCGCTGAGCGGTGAGCACCACGTTCTCCGGGCCGACCTCGACGCCGAGCCGCACGGCGACGGTGTTGATCGAGTGCGACAGCGCCGTCGTCAGCGTCATCGGGCCGTTGTAGCGGCGCGAGTAGTTCTCCGGGTTCCAGCCCTTCAGCCGGATCGGTTCGTCCACCCGCACGGCGTCCGGGGTCAGGCCGAGTTCGAGGCCGGTGAGGTAGACGAACGGCTTGAACGACGAGCCGGGCTGGCGCTTGGCGGCGACCGCGCGGTTGAACTGGCTGTCGGCGTAGGACTTGCCGCCGACCAGCGCCTTCACCGCCCCGTCGGGCGCGAGCGCGACCAGCGCGCCCTGGCTCACCTTCAGCGCCGGCCCCTTCTTGGCGATCGCCTCCGACAGGTCCTTCTCCGCCTCGGCTTCGAGCTTGGGGTCGATGGTGGTCTGGACCGTCAGGTCCTCGTCGTAGACGCCGACGAGGCCGTCGAGCTGGTCCATCACCCAGTCCGCGACATAGCCGATCGCGCCCTCGGGCTTGGGCGCGGGGGAGGGCGGCGAGACGCGGAAGGCGCGGTTGGCGAGATCGCGGGAGATGTAGCCCTCGTCCGCCATGGAGGCGAGCACGAGGTCGGCCCGGGCGCGGGCGCCCTCCGGGTCGCGGGTCGGCGCGAGCCTGGACGGCGCCTTGACGAGACCGGCCAGGATCGAGGCTTCGGAGATGTTCACGGCGCGGATCGACTTGCCGAAGTACCGCTGCGCCGCCGCCTCGACGCCATAGGCGCCGGCGCCGAAGTAGACGCGGTTGAGGTACATCTCGAGGATCTTCTTCTTGCCGAACTTGCGTTCGAGCCAGAAGGCCAGCACCGCCTCCTGCACCTTGCGCTCCAGCGAGCGCTCGGGCGTCAGGAACAGGTTCTTGGCGAGCTGCTGCGTCAGCGTCGAGCCGCCCTGCACCATGGTGCCGTGCTCGAGATTGGTTTTCATGGCGCGCGCCAGGCCGATGAAGTCGACGCCCCAGTGGTCGTAGAACCTCCGGTCCTCGATCGCGATGAAGGCCTGCGGCACGAAGGGCGGAATCTCGGACAGCGGCACCTGCGCGCCGCCGGTCTCGCCCCGGTTCGCGAGCGGCTTGCCGTCGGCGCCGGCGATGACGACGTTCGGCGGCCGCTTCGGGATCTCAAGCTTGTCGATCGAGGGCAGGCCCGAGGCGTAATAGGCGATCACTCCGCCGACGCCGACGGCGCCGAACAGGCCGAGCACCACCACGAGCGACAGCAGCCGGCCGAGCCAGCTCCGCCGCGGACGCCCGCCGCGACCTCCGCCGCCCTCGCGGCGACGCTTCGGCGCCTTACGCCCCATGACCCATGCCCAGTAGGAGAGTTTTTCGCGTTCCAGCGGTTCCGGTCCCGCCCCGGCCGTGTCGAAGCGCGGCTCGCGCCGGCCGTCGCTGCGGGGCCCGTCCAGCCTCGGCTCCTTGAACGGGTCGCCCCGTCCGTCGCCGGTCGGCCGGTCGTCGGGCGTCAGCCTGAGGTCGAAGGCTCCGCCGTCGCCGCGCCCGTCGAACCGCGGCTCCCGCCGTTCGTCCTTGTCCGAGCGCCGTCCGAACGCCATGCCTGCCCCGCCTCGTCACGAATCCACGCCGCGGCGCCGTCAAGCGCCGTCCCATGTCCACCGGGGTGGACTTTGAATGCGGCGGGTTTAGGGACCGTTAGGGCCCCAAACGCGGTCGCGAGTCCTCGGTTCCCAAGCGTTTCGCGTCCCGCGCGGCGATCCGCTTGTGCAGGTGGACGAAAAAGGACGTTGCAAACAGCGGGGTGAGGAGGTTCGCGAAGGGCACAAGCGCCAGCGCCGCCACCACCAGACCGCCTGAGAACACTCTAAGCCTGTGGCGCCTGCGCAACGCGGTCGCCTCGCCCTCGCTGCGGAACCGCATGGCGGCGAGCGAGAAGTATTCGCGGCTGAGCAGATAGGCGTTCACCGCGAGCCAGGCCAGCACGTTGACGCCCGGCAGCAGCAGGAGAAGCAGGAGCGCGAGGTTGAGGCCGAGCACCAGCAGGCCGAAACGCACGGACAGCCACAGCCCCCGCGCCACCGGCACGGCGACGCCGGGCGGGTCGTTGGGGTAGTGCGCGCGCTCCACCACCTCGGCGACGTCGTCCAGGAACAGGCCGGCCACCAGCGCCGTCACCGGAACCACCAGGAACAGCATGCCGAAGGCCGTGCCGAGCCCGGCGATCACCCGCGCGATCAGGGTCAGAGTCTGGTTTTCAAGCGTGATCAGATGGTCGGCGAGCGCTTGCAGGCCGATCCAGCCGACGACCAGCATCAGCGCGGTGAGGCCGAGCGACTTCAGCAGCACGGCGCGGAACGGCGGCGTGAACATTTGCCGCGCGGAGAGCAGGGCCGCCTCGATCATCGCGTCAGCCCTCCAGCGCCGGCGCGGGCGTCGGAACGCCGCCG
>Ga0256876_1000267_pt1 | contig 11739 bp, 10 predicted proteins | sample MC6MC0419MT_FD_186340 | JGI IMG/M metagenome (GOLD analysis project Ga0256876, IMG submission 186340) | Metatranscriptome of enriched soil aggregate microbial communities from Iowa State University, Ames, United States - MC6-MC0419-MT... | ecosystem: Environmental > Terrestrial > Soil >...
AACCCGGACCGCATTTGCGTGTCGCCCGGCCCGTGCTCACCGGCCGAGGCCGGCATCTCGGTGGCCGCCATCCAGGCCTTTGCCGGCAAGAAGCCCATTCTGGGCGTGTGCCTGGGCCATCAGGCCATCGGCGCGGCCTACGGCGGCGACATCGTGCGCGCCCAGCAGATCATGCACGGCAAGACCGTGCGCATCTCGCACACGGGCACCGATATCTTCACGGACCTGCCCACGCCCTACACGGTGATCCGTTACAACTCACTGACGATCGACCCCGCCACCCTGCCCGACTGCCTGGCCGTGACGGCCACGGCGCCCGACGGCGACATCATGGGCGTGCGCCACAAGACGCTGCCCTTGTACGGAGTACAGTTTCATCCGGAGTCGGTGCTCAGCGAGCACGGCCATGCCCTGCTGCGCAATTTTCTGAACCTCGCCTAAGACAAGAAGGACGCATCGTGACCATTTCCCCCACCGAAGCCCTGACGCGCTGCATTGAACACCGCGAAATTTTCCACGACGAAATGCTGCATCTGATGCGCATGCTGATGCGCGGCGAGATGTCGCCGCAGATCGCCAGCGCGCTGCTGATGGGCCTGCGCGTCAAGAAGGAAACCATCGGCGAGATCACGGCCGCCGCGCAGGTCATGCGCGAATTCGCCACGCCGGTCATCACCCCCAACCCCGAAAACCTGCTGGACATGTGCGGCACGGGCGGCGACGGCAGCCACACGTTCAACATTTCCACCACCGCCATGTTCGTGGCGGCGGCGGCCGGCGTGCCGATCGCCAAGCACGGCAACCGCAGCGCATCGTCCTCCAGCGGCAGCGCCGACGTGCTGGAAGCGCTGGGCGCCAACCTTGTTCTGACGCCGGAAGAAGTCGCCGAGTGCATCCAGACCACCGGCATCGGCTTCATGTTCGCCCCCGCCCACCACGGCGCGATGAAGAACGTGGCCGCCGTACGCAAGGAACTGGCCGTGCGCACCATCTTCAACATCCTGGGGCCGCTCACCAACCCGGCCGGCGCCGGCAACCAGCTGATGGGCGTGTTCCACCCCGACCTCGTCGGCATCCAGGTGCGGGTGCTGGAACGGCTGGGTTCGCGCCACGTGCTGGTCGTGCACGGCAAGGACGGCATGGACGAAGCGTCGCTGGGCGGGGCCACGCTGGTCGGTGAATTGAAAGATGGTCAAATACGGGAATATGAAATCCACCCCGAGGACTACGGGCTATCCATGATGTCCAATCGGTCCATCAAGGTGTCCAATCGCGAGCAGTCACGCGAACTTGTCATCGAGGCGCTGGAAAATGTCGAGGGCGCCGCCCGCGACATCGTCGCCCTGAACGCAGGTCTCGCCATCTACGCCGGCAATAAAGCCGATTCCATTCCCGAAGCCTTAGCGCTAGCATTTGAAATGATTGCCACCGGAGCGGCGCGAGCCAAACTGGAAGAATTCTGCGCAACCACCCGGAAATTCCTGAAATGAACGATATTCTCGCGAAGATCCTCGCCGTCAAGGTTGAGGAAGTCGCCGCCGCTCGCCAGATGCGCAGCGAAGCCGAAGTCTTGCGCGAAGCGCAGGCGCGGCAAGACGTGCGTGGCTTCGCCCAAGCCATCGAAGACAAGATTTCGCAGGGCAAAGCCGGCGTCATCGCCGAAATCAAGAAAGCATCGCCGTCCAAGGGCGTGCTGCGCGAGACCTTCGCCCCCGCTGACATCGCATCCACGTACGCGGTGCACGGCGCGGCCTGCCTGTCGGTACTGACCGACGTGCAATTCTTCCAGGGTTCACACGACCACCTGCGCCAGGCGCGCGCCGCCTGCTCGTTGCCGGTGCTGCGCAAGGACTTCGTGATCGATCAATACCAGATCATCGCCGCCCGCGCGATGGGCGCCGACTGCGTGCTGCTGATCGTGGCCGCCCTCACGCCCGCACAACTGCGCGACTACGAAACGCTGGCGATGGAACTGGGCATGGACGTGCTGGTGGAAGTTCACGACGCCCGCGAACTCGACGTGGCGCTGACCATGAAGACGCCGCTCTTGGGCATCAACAACCGCAACTTGCGCACCTTCGAGACCAGCCTGAAGAACACGCTGGACCTCTTGCCCAACATCCCGGCAGGCAAGCGTGTCGTGACGGAAAGCGGCATTCTCAAGCCGGAAGACGTCAAGCTCATGCGCGACCACAAGGTCAACGCATTCCTGGTGGGCGAAGCGTTCATGCGCGCCAAAGACCCGGGCGCCGAACTCGCACGCCTGGTCGGCTAAAGCCGCTTACCCAGGCTATCGCGCGCGCGGCAAACCCAACGCCGCCGCGCGCCGGTACACGGTGCTGCGGTGCACACCCAGCGCCCGCGCCGCTTTGCTGACATTGCCGCCATGCGCGGCCAGTGCGCCGCGAACGGCGGCATCCGTCATCGATTGCAGATCTGCCGTGCCGCCTTCGGGCGGCGCGGTGGCGGCCGCATGCGCGTTATCCGTCACGGGCCGCAGTTCGGCAGGCAGCATGTCTGCATCGACCACGCCTGACGGCCCCGCCAACACATGCAAGGTGCGCAGCACAGCCACCAGCTGCCGGTAATTGCCCGGCCACGGGTAGGCCGCCAGCAGCGCTTCGATGGGCGGGGGCAACACCGGCCCCGCGCCTTGCGCCGCCCACAGCGCCCGCAGCAATTCCAGGCGGTCGGCGCGCGTGCGCAGCGGCTCCAGCGTGACGGTGTATTCGGCAATACGGAAATACAGGTCGGGGCGCACCGGCGCGTCGGCGCCTTCGTGGGCCAGCGGGCGGTGCGTGGCGCACACCAGCGCAAAATCCACCGGCACCGGCCGCGCCGCGCCCAGCGGCGACACCTCGCGCGTCTGCAACACGCGCAGCAGCCGCGATTGCAGCATCAGCGGCATGTCGCCGATCTCATCCAGGAACAGCACGCCGCCATGCGCCTGCCGCAGCAAACCCTTGCTGCCTTGACGCCGCGCCCCCGTGAACGCGCCCTCTTCATAGCCGAACAATTCGGATTCGATCAGGCTTTCGGGCAAGGCGGCGCAGTTCACCGCCACGAACGGGCCGGACGCCCGCTTGCCGCGCGCATGCAGTTGGCGCGCGAAGACCTCTTTGCCCACGCCCGTTTCGCCTTGCAGCAAAATGGACACGCCCGCATCGGACAGGTGCACGGCGCGCGCCAGTGCGCCAAGTGTGGCGGCATCGAAACTGGGTGCGGCCGGGCGCGTGGCGTCGGCGGAGGGCAAGGCAGGCGCCACCGGCTGCGGCGGACGCGAACGCGGCAAGCGCAGCCGCGCGTGATAGCTCGCGCCGGTGCGCGTATGCACGCGGCCCGCGGCATCGGGGCAACGTTCCAGCACGCCATCGAAAACATCGCTATAGCGGTACACCCCCAACGCGGTAGCGGCCAGCCCCAGCGCCTGCAAGGCGCGGCGGTTGGCGCCGATCAGCACATCGCCCTGAAACGCCAGCAGGCCTTCGCCCGGTGCGCCCAGGCCGGAATGGTGGTCGTGCAGCCGCAGCACGGCATGGTGGTCATAGGCTTGTTCGAACAAGCGATGTTCGATCACATCAACCGCGGCGCGCACCAGCTCCAGGACGTCGGGACGGATGTCGCGCGCCTGGCTGGATAAATCCAGCACGCCGAGCGTGCGGCCTTCGTTATCGGTAATGGGCACCGCGGCGCAGGTCAGGATGCGATTGGGTTCGAAGTAGTGTTCCGCGCCATGCACGGTGATGGGCCGGCCTTCGACCAGCGCGGTGCCGATGGCGTTGGTGCCGGCGGCCGCTTCGTCCCACGGCGCGCCGGGCATCAACGCCACACGCGACGCGCGGCTGGCGAAACCGGCGTCTCCGTCGCTATCCAGCACCAGCCCTTGGGCATCAGACAGAATCACCAGATTGCCGCTGCCGCCCGCCTCGCGGCGCAGATACGACATGGCGGGTTCGGACAGCCGGCGCAGCGCTTCGTTGCGCTGCTGGGCTTCGCGCAGTTCGCCTTGCGTCATGAGTTCGGCGCGGCGCACGCCACGCATGTCGAAGCCCAGGTCCGCGCAGCGGCGCCAGGATCGCAGGATGGGTTCGGCAACGATGCCGCCCGGCACCGCTCCCTGCTGGTTGAACAGCAGGCGCGCTTGCGTCAGCGCGTGCTGACGGGAATGAGTGGCCATGCGTGTCTCCTAGGACAGGCGTTCTGCGACACCTGTTCCGCGACAATGTCGCAAAAAACGGCAGCTGCCCGGGGTTGCGCGGGCTGATCAACTTTCGCACGCGAGAGCGCGCGCTGTCCAGCGGGGAAGCCCGCAGGTTGGCATGTTCCTTGCTTGATACCGGGTAGGCAGCCGACTGCCGCTATCCCAACAATATCGGAGACAAGTATGGACATCGCGACCCGCATCACCCCGGACTCGTATGGCACCCGTCTGGACCTGAAAACGCAGTACGACAATTTCATTGATGGAAAGTGGCAGAAGCCGGCAGACGGTGAGTACTTCGATAACGTCACGCCGGTCACGGGCCAGGTGCTGAGCCGCAACGCGCGTTCGAAGGAACGCGACATCGACCTGGCGCTGGACGCCGCGCATCGCGCCGCGCCGAAATGGGGTGCGACCCCGGCCGCCGAACGCGCGCGCATGCTGATGCAGATCGCCGACGTGATGGAAGCCAACCTGGAACGCCTGGCCACCGCCGAAACCTGGGACAACGGCAAACCCATCCGTGAAGCCCGCGCCGCCGACATCCCGCTGGCCATCGACCACTTCCGCTATTTCGCCTCGTGCATCCGCAGCCAGGAAGGCGGCCTGTCCGAAATCGACAGCGACACCGTGGCCTATCACTTCAACGAACCGCTGGGCGTGGTCGGCCAGATCATTCCGTGGAACTTCCCCATCCTGATGGCCGCGTGGAAGCTTGCGCCGGCATTGGCCGCGGGCAATTGCGTGGTCCTCAAGCCCGCCGAACAAACCCCGCTAGGCATCCTGCTGCTGATGGAGCTGATTGGCGACATCCTGCCCCCGGGCGTCGTGAACGTGGTGACGGGCTTTGGTCTGGAAGCCGGCAAGCCGCTGGCCTCAAGCAAGCGCATCGCCAAGATCGCGTTCACCGGTGAAACCACCACGGGCCGGCTGATCATGCAGTACGCCTCGCAGAACATCATCCCCGTCACGCTGGAGCTGGGCGGCAAGTCGCCCAACATTTTCTTCGCCGACGTGGCCGCGCAAGACGACGACTTCCTGGACAAGGCCGTTGAAGGTTTCGTGATGTTCGCGCTGAACCAGGGCGAAGTGTGCACGTGCCCCAGCCGCGCACTGATTCAGGAATCGCTCTACGACAAGTTCATGGAACGCGCGCTCAAGCGTGTGGCTGAAATCAAGCAGGGCAACCCGCTGGATGGCGACACCATGCTGGGCGCGCAGGCGTCGACCGAGCAGCTGGAAAAAATTCTGTCGTACCTGGACATCGGCAAGCAGGAAGGCGCCGACGTGCTGGCAGGCGGCTCGCGCGCGCAGATGCAAGGCGCGCTGGAAGGCGGCTATTACGTGCAGCCCACCGTCTTCAAAGGCCACAACAAGATGCGCGTGTTCCAGGAGGAAATCTTCGGGCCGGTGGTGGCCGTGACGACGTTCAAAGACGCCGATGACGCGCTGGCGCTGGCCAACGACACGCTCTATGGCCTGGGCGCCGGCGTGTGGTCGCGCGACGCCAACACGTGCTACCGGATGGGACGCGCCATCAAGGCCGGACGCGTGTGGACCAACTGCTATCACGCCTATCCCGCGCATGCGGCGTTTGGCGGCTACAAGCAATCGGGCATCGGACGCGAGAACCACAAGATGATGCTCAACCACTATCAGCAGACGAAGAACCTGCTGGTGAGCTATTCGCCGAAGAAGCTGGGTTTCTTCTGATCGCGCATCCTGCACCTGCCGCCATCCGCGCGCCGGGCCTTCGGGCCTGGCGCGCGGGGCACGGCGGCTACGCGCATCGGAACACACACCAGACAGGAGCCACGCCATGGCAGAACCCACGCCGCGCGTCGTCGCCACCGACGAAGCGCGCCAACTGATCGACACGCTGCGCACGAAGCACGGCCCGCTGATGTTTCACCAATCGGGCGGATGCTGCGACGGCAGCTCGCCCATGTGCTATGCGCTGGGCGAATTCATGGTGGGCGGATCAGACGTGCTGCTGGGCGAATTGGAGGGCTGCCCGTTCTACATGGGCGAAGACCAGTTCGCGTATTGGGAGCACACCCAGCTCATTATCGACGCCGTGCCGGGGCGCGGCGGGGCCTTTTCGCTGGATAGCGCAGAGGGCAAACGCTTTCTGCTGCGGTCGCGGCTGTATTCGGACGAGGAATGGGCGCAGGTGGCGCCCGTGACGAAGGGGTGAATCAACTGCCCTTGCCGCGATTAGCGGCGGGGCGCCCATTCGGCTGCGGCATCGTGGGATGCGGATCGGCCTGGCCTGTCTGCGTCCACTGAAACGCCACGCGCCGGATGCGGGCGGCGCGAAACTGCGTGAACGATCGGCCACCCGGCATGGGTGCGCCGCGATAGGCATTGCTTGCGTTTTTCATTTCCGAGCCCACTCCAACGCGTCTTCCAGACGGTCATTACCCCAAAACATTTCATCGCCAACAAAGAACGTCGGCGCGCCGAACAAACCCAGGTTGCGCGCCCGGTCCACCTGGCGCCGCAGCGCTTCCTTGGCGGCTTCGGTCTTGGCGCGTTCGATCAGCACGTCGGCGTCCAGTGACAGATCCTTCAACACCTGATGCACGACATCTTCGGCCTGGATGTCCAGGTCGTGCTGGAAATTGGCGCGAAACACCGCCACGCAAAAGTCCCGGCCCCACGGTTCGTCCTGGCCCAGCAGCGCAATGCGGGCGGGCAGCACGCTCATGCGCGGGAACAGGCGCGGCCGGTTGTACGTCACGCCGTACTTGTCGGCCAGCCGGGCGATGTCTCGCATCATGTACGCGCCCTTGCCCGGGAACAGGCGAAACGGCGAATCATTCCACCCCTGCGCCTGGAAGATCGGGCCTAGAAGAAAGGGGCGCAGATCGACCACGACGCCGGCCGCTTCCGCCAACGTATCCACACGCTCAATGGCCAGATAGCTGTAAGGGCTGGCGAAATCGAACCACATCTGCATGCGGGGCGAGTCAGGCGTAGGCGCGGTCATCGGGAAGGCTCCGGCGGGAATGGGGCGCAAGCGGTAGGGCAAGCGCCCGTCGCAGTCTGCTATTGAACGCCGCCGGCGTACTATTGCTCAAGCGACATTTCCGCCCGATACGCATGAGTTTTACGAATGTCATATCCGCTGGCCAAACTCCCGCCCCTTGATCTGGTCCGAGGCTTCGTCGCCGTGGGCCGCCGCATGAGCATCACGCTTGCCGCGCAAGATCTGCATGTGACGCAGTCTGCCGTCAGCCGCCAGATCCGGGCGCTGGAAGCGCATTTGGGCGTGCCGCTACTGGTACGCGGGTTCCGCAGCGTGTCGTTTACGTCCGAAGGCGCGCAGCTGTTCCGCATGGCGGACGTCTGGTTAAGCCAGCTGGGCGACCTGACCGAACAACTGCGCGCACCCGAACGCCGCACGCCCGTTACCGTCACCACAACCATCGGCGTGGCCTCGCTGTGGCTGCTGCCCCGGCTGGGCGCGTTCCAGGCGGCGCATCCGCATATCGACGTGCGCGTGGCGGCCGACAACCGCCTGATCGATATCGACCGCGAAAGCGTGGACATCGCCATCCGTTACAGCCTGCGTGACCAGGTGCCGGATACCGCGGCCTGGATGTTCGGGGAATCGGTGGTGCCGGTGGCGCATCCGTCGCTGGACGCCCGCGAGCTGGACGCGCACGAATTGCAGCGCCATGTCTTGCTGGAATTCGACGACCCGACGCGGCCCTGGCTGCAATGGTCGGAATGGCTGAACGCGCGCGGGCTGAACCGGGCGCGCGCCAAAGGCACGCTGCGCTTTAACCAATACGACCAGATCGTGCTGGCCGCGTTGGCCGGCCACGGCATCGCCCTGGGCCGGGTTGCGCTGATTGCGCCCATGCTGGCTGATGGCCGGTTGCAAGCGGTAGGCGGACAGGCGGCCCTGGCCACGGAACACGCGTACTGGCTGGTGCGCAATGCGCGGCGCAGCACACCCGACGCCGATGTGGTCGCGCAGTGGCTGATGGAGCAGGCTGCGGCCACCGCGCGCGACCTGCCCGGTGAATCGTCATCGAATAGCGGGGCGCCAGACCCTGCCGCCCCGCCGCCTGACCGCCCCTGATTCTGCCGTTCCCCTGAATCAGGCTCACTGGTACACGGCACTCACAAAGCTATACAAACCTTTGTACATTTCGAGCGCGCCTCAAGTACAGTTCGCGCTGCATGGCGAACAGCGGCCATAACCCGAACCACGATCACCGCTGATTGCTCCAGCCATTCCGGCGCCCCTTCCCGGTGCTGCCCCTGATATCAGGGCCGGAGTTTCTTGTATGCATCCCTTTCCTTGATGGCCCCTGACACACGGGCCCAGGGCGTTTTGTCGCCGCGATCGGCGTTTTTGCTTAGCCCCCCATAGATGCAGATAAAGCGTTTACGTCTCACCGACGCGTGGCAAGACTGGTTTCTGAATGTTCAGCGCGCCTTCCTGCTGATCCTGGCGCCCTGGCTGGTCAGCGTGCTGGCGCAGTTCATCGGCCGCAGCTATCTGCTGGTGAAGTACGCCCCCTCGGCCACCTATGCGGCGCTGCCGCAAGACGTTGGCCGCACGCTGGGAATCGGGCTGCTGTTTGACATCAAAGTGGCCAGCATCGTGTTCTCGGCCTTGCTGGCGATGGCGATGCTGGCGGCGGGCAGCCGGCCGCTATATGCGCGTTGGCTGCGGCTGGCGCCGGGGGTTGGCGCGGGCCTGGCCGCCCTGTTTGCCGCATCCACCGTCGTAAGCGTCTGCTACTTCGCCACGTTCTCGCGCTCCATCGACATCTTCGTGTTCGGCATGGTCGACGACGACACGCGCGCCATTCTGATGACGCTGTGGCACGGCTACCCCGTGGTGCAGGCGGGCCTGCTGCTCTCGGCCGTGCTGGCCTGCACCTGGTGGCTGGGGTCGCGCTGGCGGCGCAACGTGATGCGCATTCGCTTGCGCCGCCGGGCGCTGCTTCCCACGGCGCTGCAGCTGCTGTTCATTCTGGCCATCACCGTGCTGGCGTGCCGTGGGTCGGTGGGGCGGTTTCCGCTGAACCGGGACGACACCAGCATTTCCAACATGCGCTTTTTGAACGCCATTGCGCCCAACGGCATCTCTGCGTTTTTCTGGGCGCTGGGCGAACGCGGCAACGACAAGCGCTTTTTGCCTGTCACGGCGGCTGAAGGCGAAGCGCTGTACGCGCGCTTTCTTGGAGCGCCGGGTACGCCGGACCTGCAACCGTTCATGGCAGTCACCGGCGCCCACCCCGCCGCGCAGGCGCGGCCCCCGCACGTGGTGCTGCAAGTCATGGAAAGCATGGGCCATCATTTGAACGCCTACGATCAGCCGGGGCGGGATCTGCTGGGCGCGCTGCGCCCGCACTGGGAACAGGATTGGCGCTTTGACCGGTTCCTGTCGGAAGGCAATGGCACGATTGATTCGCTGTCCCGGCTGCTGGTGCGCAGCCCGGTGCCCGCCATCGGCCAATCGTCAGCCGCCGACGACACCTTCGCCAGCAACGCCTTCACGCCGTATCTGGCGCGCGGATACCGCGTGCTGTTCGTGACATCAGGCGCCGCCACCTGGCGCAACCTGGGCACGTTCGCCACGCACTTGGGCGCCCACGAATTCATCGACCAGCAGACGTTGCGCGCCAAGTATCCCGAGGCCGAAGCCGGCACCTGGGGCGTGCCCGACGAGTACATGTTCCGCTATATCGAAAGCCGCTTGGCCGACGCCGACCGCGACGGCGCGCCGCTGTTCATCATCGCGCTGTCCACGACCCATCACCCGCCCTTCATCACGCCCGCTGGCGCCCCACGGGGCGGCCTGGCACTGAACGATGTGACGCGCCTGCCGTACTTCAAATCCTGGAATTCGGTGGAAGACGTCTTTGACACGCTGCGCTACGCCAACGACCAATTGGGCCGCTTCCTGACTCGCGTCAAGGCATCGCCCAGCGGCGCCCGCACCATCGTCGCGGCAACAGGCGACCACAACCTGCTCGGCCTGCACTACCAGGACGAGCGCGACGCCGCACTGGCCCGCGCCGTGCCGTTCTACCTGTACGTGCCGCAGGAGTACCGCAGCCGCGCCGTGTTTGACCCGGCCCGCGTGGGCAGCCACAAAGACATCATGCCGACGCTGTATCAGCTGAGCCTGCCTGGCACGCCCTACTTTCGCAGCGGCTGCGATTTGCTGGCGGCGCAGCCGGACCCGGTCTGGTGTTTTGGCATCAATGACCCGAACGTCACGATCACGCAAGACGGCGCTTACCGGCGCAACCAGCCGGGCAAGATTTTGCCCTGGGCCAACGCAACGGGTCTGGCGCTAGGCCGCGAGCAAGCCGCCACGCCGGCACAACGCGAAGAACAGGCGCGGCTGGCCGCCTACCCCAAGCTGATGCTCTGGCAGATCAACCACCAGGTGCAATCGCAAGCGCGGCACTGACACGGGCCAACTGACGCGGATCAGCCGACTTGCACCTGTCCGTCGCCCGCGATCATCTCGCCCACCACCGCGGCCTGATCAAACCCCTGGCTGCGGAACAGCGCCAGCACTGCCTCCGCGGCCTCGGGCGCACATGACACCAGCAAACCGCCCGACGTTTGCGGATCAGTCAGCAAGGCGCGCTGCGTGTCGGTGACGCTGGCGCCCAAGCGCACGGCGTCGCCATACGACGCCCAGTTGCGGCCGGATGCGCCCGTGATGATGCCCTCGGCCGCAAAGGCCTGCACGCCCGGCAGCCAGGGCAAGGCGTCCAGATGCAGCCGCGCCGTCAGTTTTGCGCCGCGCGCCATTTCCAGCGCGTGGCCCAGCAAACCAAACCCCGTCACGTCGGTCACCGCGTGCACGCCATCCAGCGTGGCCAGCGCCGCGCCGGGGCGGTTCAAGCGGGTGGTGGTGTCGATCATGACGCGGTAGCCGGCCTCGTCCAGCCGATTTTTTTTCAGCGCGGCCGACAAGATGCCCACCCCAAGCGCCTTGCCCAGAATCAATACGTCGCCCGCGCGCGCATCCGCATTGCGCTTGACGCGATCCGGGTGCACCAGCCCCATCACCGCCAGGCCGTAAATGGGTTCGACGGAATCAATGCTGTGGCCGCCCGCCACCGGAATGCCGGCTTGCGCACACACCGATTCGCCGCCGCGCAGGATGTCGGCGATGACGCTGTGCGGCAGCACGTTGATCGGCATGCCGACGATGGCCAGCGCCATGATGGGCGTGCCGCCCATTGCGTACACATCCGACAGCGCGTTGGTGGCCGCGATGCGGCCGAAGTCGTGCGGGTCGTCAACGATGGGCATGAAGAAATCCGTGGTGGCGATCAGCGCCTGCTCGTCGTTCAGCCGATACACCGCCGCGTCGTCGGCGGTCTCGGTGCCCACCATCAAGTTCGGATAGCTAGCGGCCGGCCCGAAACGCTTGAGCAATTCCGACAACACGCCGGGCGCAATCTTGCAGCCGCAGCCGCCTCCGTGCGAAAGCGAAGTCAAACGCGGCGTGGCCGCGGACGCGACGTCCTGGGTCATTTCAGTCTCCG
>Ga0256876_1000271_pt1 | contig 11710 bp, 9 predicted proteins | sample MC6MC0419MT_FD_186340 | JGI IMG/M metagenome (GOLD analysis project Ga0256876, IMG submission 186340) | Metatranscriptome of enriched soil aggregate microbial communities from Iowa State University, Ames, United States - MC6-MC0419-MT... | ecosystem: Environmental > Terrestrial > Soil >...
CCGCGACGCGGCGGCGCCCATCCTGTTCGACGCCTTCGCGCGCCTCGGCCGTGACGTCGTCCCGTTGAGCCCGGAGCCGGCGGAGGCGCGGGCGGCCCTGAGCGAGCTCCCCCAAGCGCTGCGACGCTTTCGCCCGTTCGGGACGCTCGCGACCGACGCCCCCGCGGAGGCGCCGCCGCTGGCCGTCGCCTTCCCGCCGGACGGCGCGCGGGTCGAAGTCGGCGCGGGCTCCGAGCTCACGCTGAAGGCCGCCGGCGGCGTCGCGCCGTTCCGCTGGCTCGTGGACGGCCGCCCGCTGCCGACCCAGCGCCGCCGCGACGCGACATGGTCCGTCGCCGGTCCCGGCTTCGCCCGCGTGACCGTCACCGACGGCGCGGGCGCCACGGCTTCGGCGAGCGTGCGGATCGACTGATGATTGTCGGAAGATAATCGTCTGTTCCTAACGCAGCCTTCAGGCTCCATGACGAAGCTCTTCGGGACACCGCATCTGTGGAGCCCGCGGAACTATGAGCCTTCAGACGTATTTGGCGCTGCTCTACGCCAGTCTCGCCGCCTTCACTGTCTGGACGATGGTCCGTGGACTGCGCACGGGCGTGCTCCATGGAGAGGACTACAAGTATCATGAAGGCGGAATCGGCTTCGAGGTCATGCTGCTGCTGCGCTTCGTGGCGGCGGGCTTCTTCGCGGCCGGCTTCGGCCACGCCGTGGGATGGATCAACGAGGACCCCTGGACGCTGATCTTCGGCGGCGTCCCCTTCCTCGGCTGAAGCCGGCGGCTGGGAGACGGACGGCCGGTAAGGATCGGCGGCGCTTGATTTTTAGGTCGCCGCGCCTGATATCCGGCCCGCTCATCCCTTTTGCAGATTTCAAGAAGAGGCGCGCGATGCCGGACCCGACTTCGCCCCGCAACGCCACCAGCGAGACCCCCGAGACGGTCGCCCCGACCGCCGCCGGACCGGCGGCGACGCCCGAGACCGACGAGGAGCGCGCCGACGCCACCATCGAGGCCGAGGTCGCCGAACCGGCCCCGGCGGACCGCACCGCCGAGCTGGAAGCCGCGGTCAACGATCTGCGCGATCGGCTGCTCCGCAGCCACGCCGAGATGGAGAACCTGCGCCGCCGCACCGAGCGCGAGGTGCAGGACGGCCGCCGCTACGCCATTTCCTCCTTCGCCCGCGATCTGCTCGGCGTCGCCGACAATCTCCGCCGCGCGCTCGACGCTGCGGCGGCGGGCGGCGCGCCCACCGACCCGATCCTCACCGCGCTCGTGGAAGGCGTGGAGCTGACCGAGAAGGAGCTGCTGAAGTCGCTTGAGAAGAACGGCGTGCAAAAGCTGGAGCCCAAGGGCCAGCCCTTCGACCCGAACTTTCACCAGGCGATCTTCGAGGCTCCGGACCCGAGCGTGCCGAGCGGCACCGTGGTGCAGGTGGTGCAGGAGGGCTACGTCATCGGCGACCGCATCCTGCGCCCCGCCATGGTCGGCGTCGCCCGCGGCGGCCCCAAGCCGGGCGCGCCGAGCGAGCCGGCGGGCGTCGACAAGTCGGCTTAAGCGCGCGACCGTCTCTTTCAGGGGACATCTTTGGGGTAACTTGCGCAAGGCTGGCTCGCGAACGATGAGCCGGCTTTCGTAACGTCCCGCCTTTGCTAGCGTCCTCCCACGTTCTCGACGTGAGGACCGGGGGGAGGGCATCTGCGTGGCGAACTACTATGGAACGGCGGGACGAACCAACGTCCTGACGGGCGGATACGGCGCGGACCGTATTTATGGAGCGGATCTGTCGGACACGTTGCGCGGCGGGTTCGGCGATGACGATATCTATGGCGGCGCCGGCGATGACCGGCTGTTCGGCGATCAGGGCGACGATTACCTGAGCGGCGGCGACGGAGCCGATCAGCTCGAAGGCGGCGGGGGCGAGGACACGCTTTACGGCGGCGCGGGCGGCGACTCGCTCATCGGGGGGCTGGGCGACGATTACATTTCGGTCGGCGGCGTCAGCTCCATGAAGGGAGACCGCGTCGACGGCGACGGCCCGCTGGCGTCGGACAGCGCCGGGATCGATCATCTGAGCGCGGACTTCACCGGCCGAACCGAGGATCTGGTCTTCGCGCCCGTCGATCCCTCGCACACGACCCGCGTCGTCGGCTCCTCCCTGTTCAAGGGCATCGAGCGATTCACGATCTATGGCGGCTCGGGTGACGACAGCATCAGCGGCTGGAGCCTCGACGATACGCTGACCGGAGGCGGCGGGCGCGACGGCCTGAACGGATTTGGCGGCGACGACCAGCTCGACGGCGGCGCCGGCGACGACCGCCTCTTCGGGGCAGAGGGAGACGATGATCTCGATGGCGGCTCAGGCGCTGACGCCTTGGTCGGCGGAGCAGGCGACGACCACCTCTACGGAGGCAGCGGAGACGATCGTCTCTACGGCGGCTCCGGGCGCGATGTGATCTATGGCGGCCTCAACGACGACCTCATCAGGGGCGGTTCCGGCGACGACTCGCTGACCGGCGACGACGGCGCGGACGTGATCTACGGCGACGCGGGCGACGACACGCTCGATGGCGTGGAAGATTACTGGGGCAATTCAGGCGTGGCGTCGGACACACTGCTGGGAGGGGCCGGCGACGACGTCGTGAAAGCCGGCGCAGGCGACGTCGCGGACGGCGGCGACGGCGTCGACACGATCGTCATTCGTACCAGCAACATCTACATCGATCTGGATTTCGCGCTATCGACCGGATTCGTCCCCTTCGAACAGGAAACGACCTTCACCGGGTTCGAGAAGCTCGCCTTCTACGGCTCCGACAACAACTACCGCGTTACCGGCGGCGCACTTTCCGACACGCTCATCGGCGGCGAGGGGGACGACCGTCTCGATGGCGGCGGAGGCGACGATCTCCTCGAAGATGGGTTTGGTTCCGACACTCTGTTCGGAGGCGCCGGAGATGATCGCTTCTTCCTCGAAAGCGGAGGCGGCTCTTTCGTCGATCTCGACGTCGACGTCGTCGTGGGCGGATCTGGGTATGACGTCGTCGCCGTGGATCCCTACGGTTCAGGCGTCGTGCTCGATCTGGCTGACCAGACCCTGAACGACGGCATGCTGAAGGGCGACCGCTTCCGTGGCGTGGAGGCCTTCATCGGAACCAACAAGGACGACGTCCTTCGCGGCGACGAGCAGGCGAACACCTTCTATGGGGGACTCGACGCCGACATCCTCGACGGGCGCGGCGGCGACGATCGGCTGCAAGGCGGCGGCGGCCGGGATATCCTCACAGGCGGATCAGGCGCCGACGTCTTCGACGTTTCCGACATCGCCTATCGCTACGCCTTCGATCCAGAGACCGGCGCCTACGTCCCGACTCCTTCGTTCGCGGCCCGCGGCGACATCTTCACCGACTTCTCCTCCGCCGAGGGCGACAAGATCCAGGTGTCGATCGAGGAGTTCGGCCCCGCCGCCGACTTCACGCTGACGCTCGGAACGGACGCGACCACCGCAGCCCGCGGCTTCATCTTCGACGCCCGTTCCCACCGGCTCTGGTTCGATCAGGACGGTTCGGGCGACGGCGAGAAGTACCTGATCGCGACGCTGGACGGCGTGACGGCGCTCACGCGGGACGATTTCGTGTTCGTCCCGGCGTCGACGCCGATCGCAGGCGAGCCGCTGTTCGGCTGATGGCGAACGCGGGATTCTGCGCCATCCGCCGGGTGGCGCGGGATCCCGGGCTACGCCGCCGCGATCACGCTGGGCGCAAAGGGACAGGCGGCGCCGGCGCGCCCGGAGATGCAGGCCGACCGGCGGCAAGGCTGGCGACGCTCTAGCGCCCTCGTTCTCGCGACGACGAACGGAGGACCCGCCTACGCTTGAGGTGAGCGCCGCGTCCGGGCCTTCGTCGTTCGGAGGGCGTTTCCACGGCCGGTCGATGCGTGTATCGAAGGGGCTGTATTGCACTGCGATCACGGAGCGGACGAGCGGCGATGGCGCTTCCGAATTCAACGGCGACGACTTCCTCCCCGACGCATCTGAAGGCGCTGTGGACGCGGCTGGAGGCGAAACGGATCTATGAGCAGCCGTTCGCGGACCTACTGTTCCAGGCGCAGACCGTGCACCGCCGCCACTTCGATCCCAACGCCGTCCAGATGTCGCGCCTGCTGTCGATCAAGACCGGCGGATGCCCGGAGGACTGCGGTTACTGCAGCCAGTCCGCGCGCATGCCGGGCGAGAAGCTCTCCGCCTCCAAGCTGATGGAAGTCGAGCGGGTGATCGACGAGGCCCGTAAGGCCAGGGACGGCGGCGCGACGCGCTACTGCATGGGCGCCGCTTGGCGGAGCCCGAAGGAGCGCGACATGGACATGGTGCTCGCCATGGTCGAGGGCGTGAAGGGTCTCGGCATGGAGACCTGCATGACGCTCGGCATGCTGTCGCCGGAGCAGGCCATCCGCCTGAAGGACGCCGGCCTCGACTACTACAACCACAACATCGACACCTCGGAGCGGTACTACGCCGAGGTGATCACCACCCGCACCTTCGCCGACCGGCTGGAGACGCTGGACAACGTGCGCCAGGCCGGCATGAAGGTCTGCGCGGGCGGCATCCTGGGCATGGGCGAGACGGCGGACGACCGGGTGGACATGCTGGTCACGCTCGCGAACCTGCCCGAGGCGCCCGAGAGCGTGCCGATCAACATGCTGATCCCGATCCCCGGCACCAAGCTCGAGAACGCGGCCCCGATCGACCCGATCGACTTCGTGCGCACCATCGCGCTCGCCCGCATCATGATGCCGACGAGCCACGTGCGGCTCTCCGCCGGCCGCACCGACATGTCGGACGAGACGCAGGCGCTGTGTTTTCTCGCGGGCGCGAACTCGATCTTCGTGGGCGAGACGCTGCTGACCGCCGACAACCCCGGCGAGGACCACGACGCCGCGCTGTTCCGCCGCCTCGGGATCCAGCCGGAGGCGCTGGACGCGTCCGAGTGAGCCGGCTCGCCCGCTTCGAGGCCGCGCTCGCCGGCCTCGAACGGCGCAGCCAGCGGCGCCGGCTGATCCCGCGCGCAGGCCTCGATTTCGCCTCCAACGACTATCTCGGCCTCGCCGCCTCGCCGCGGCTGACGGCGGCCGTCGCGGAAGCCGCCGCCCGCGGGGTCCCAGTCGGCGCGGCCGGCTCCCGCCTGCTGCGCGGCAACCATCCGGAGCACGAGGCGCTGGAGGCGGAGGCCGCGGCGTTTTTCGGAGCGGAGCGCGCGCTCTACTTCGGCGCAGGCTACGCGGCGAACGTCGCGCTCGTGGCGGCGCTCCCCCAGCGCGGCGACCTCGTCGTCCATGACGCGCTGGTTCACGCCAGCGTCCGCGAGGGGCTGAAGTCGACCAAGGCCGAGGTGGCCGCCGCCGCCCACAACGACGCGCAGAGCTTTGAGGACGCCATCCGCGCCTGGCGCGCCGGCGGCGGGCGGGGAACGCCCTGGATCGCGGCCGAAAGCCTCTACTCCATGGACGGCGACGTGGCGCCGGTCGAGGACCTGTTGGCGATCGCGGAGGCCCATAACGGCTTCCTGCTGTTGGACGAAGCGCACGCCACGGGCGTGTTCGGCGCCTTCGGCCGGGGCCTGGGCGAGGCTTTTGAAGGCCGCGAGGCGCTGATCTCGGTGCACACCTGCGGCAAGGCGCTGGGCGCTTCGGGCGCGCTGGTCACCGGGCCAGCCGCCGTCGTCGACTTCCTCGTCAACCGCGCAAAGCCCTTCATCTACGCGACCGCCCCCTCGCCATTGATGGCGGCGGCGGTGCGGGAGAGCCTCAGGATCGTCGCCGACGAGCCCGAGCGGCGGGTGGCGCTGAAGGCGCGCGTCGCGGTCGCCGCCGAACGGCTCGGCCGCCTCGGCGTCGCGCCCACGGGCACGCAGATCCAGCCGGTGATCTTTGGGCTGAACGCCCGCGCGGCGGAGGCCGCCCGCAAGTTGCAGGCCGCCGGCTTCGACTGCCGCGCGATCCGCCCGCCCACCGTGCCGGAGGGGACCGCGCGGCTCCGGATCTCGCTTACGCTGAACGTCTCCGAAGATGACGTCGCGGGCCTCATCGACGCCATCGCCGAGACGCTGACGGCCGCCGCAGCATGAGCCCGATCGTCGTGACCGGGACCGACACCGGCGTGGGCAAGACCGTGTTCGCCGCAGCCCTGACGCGGGCGCTCGGCGCGCGCTACTGGAAACCGGTGCAGGCGGGGCTCGATGAGGCGACCGACAGCGCCTCGGTGGCAGCGCTCGCCGGGCTGTCGCCGGAGCGCGTCATTCCCGAGGCCTATCGGCTCCAGACGCCCGCCTCCCCGCACGTCGCCGCGGAGATCGACGGCGTGACGATCGATGTCGACCGGCTGACGCCGCCTCAGGTCGACGGCCCGCTGGTGATCGAGGGGGCGGGCGGCCTCCTCGTGCCGCTGACCCGCTCGCTGCTCACCATCGACCTCTTCGCCCGCTGGGGATTTCCGGTCGTGCTGGCGGCTCGCACGGAGCTCGGCACGATCAACCACACGCTCCTGTCGCTGGAGGCCTTGCGGGCCCGGGGCGTCGCGGCGCTGGGCGTCGCCTTCATCGGCGACGACCGTCCGGACAGCATCGCGACGATCGCCGCCTTCTCCGGCGCGAAGGTCCTGGGACGTCTGCCGCGGCTCGACCCGCTGACGCCGCAGACGCTTTCGGCGGCCTTCGCGGCGGCGTTCGACGTCGAGGATTTCAGGTCGTGACCTCCCCCGTCTGGCGTCCGTTTTTCCAGCACGCGGTCGAGCCCGATCCCCCGGTGATCGTCCGCGCCGAGGGGGCTTACCTCCACACGTCCGACGGCCGGGCGCTGCTGGACGCGATCTCGTCGTGGTGGGTGACGACCCACGGCCATCGCCATCCCCATATCATGGCGGCGATCCGCGAGGCGACGGACAGCCTCGACCAGATGATCTTCGCCACCGTGACGCATGAGCCCGCGGAACGGCTCGCGCGGGAGCTGGTCGCGATCGCCCCAGCGGGCCTCGCCCACGTGTTCTATTCCGATTCCGGCTCCACCGCGGTCGAGGTCGCGCTCAAGATGGCGCTGGGCGCCTTCGCCAACCGCGGCGAGAAGCGCACGACGATCGTCGCGCTGGAGGGCGCCTACCACGGCGACACCATCGGCACGATGAGCGTGGGCGAACGCGGCGTGTTCAACGCGGCCTACGAGCCGCTGCTGTTCGACGTCGCCCGTCTCCCGTTCCCCGCGCCCGGCCGCGAGCAGGGGACGCTCGACCGGCTGGAGCAGCTTGCGCGCGCCGGCGGGGTCGCCGCGCTGATCGTCGAGCCGCTGGTGCTGGGCGCCGGCGGCATGCGGATGTACCCGCCCTCGGTGCTGGCGGAGCTCGCCCGCATCGCCCGCGAGGCCGGCGCGCTGGTGATCGCCGACGAGGTGATGACAGGCTGGGGCCGCACCGGGTCGCTGTTCGCCTGCGAACAGGCCGGGCTGTCGCCGGACATTCTCTGCACGTCCAAGGGGCTGACCGGCGGCGCGGTGCCGCTCGCGGCGACGCTCGCCACGTCCGAGATCTTCGAAGCGCACCTGTCGGCCGACCGCTCCAAGACCTTCTTCCACTCGTCGTCCTACACCGCGAACCCGATCGCCTGCGCGGCGGCCGTCGCCAATCTCGAAGTCTGGCGCGACGAGCCGGTGCGGGCGCGGATCGCGGCGCTGGGAGCGGCGCAGACGAAGAGAATCGCGCGGTTCGAGGGCGACCCGCGGTTCGCGAACCCAAGGGTCTGCGGCACGATAGCTGCGGTCGACCTCGTGGCGCCGGACACGGGCTATCTCGCGGAGATCGGGCTGACGCTTCGGAGCTTCTTCCTGGAGCGCGGCCTGCTGGTGCGGCCGCTCGGTGAGGTGCTCTACCTGATGCCGCCCTACTGCGTGACCGAGGCCGAGCTCGACCGGCTGTACGACGCGTTCGAGGAGGCCGCTGGACTGATGGGGCCGCGGCCATAGTGCGTGCTTCGAGACGCCGACCGACGGTCGGCTCTCGGCATGAGGGCCGGCGGGCCTAGAGGCGGGTCGAGTCGAGATCAGATATGACGAGCATCAAACCGCCTCATGCTGAGGAGCGGCCCGAAGGGTCGCGTCTCGAAGCGCGCATTTCGGGTGAAAGCTTTTCATGAAAGCCCAAGGAACCAGCCTCGCCGGCTTCGGCTGGGCCGCCCCGGCGCGGCGGGTGGCGAACGCCGAGATCGAGGCGCAGCTCGGCCTCGACGACGGCTGGATCGAGCGCCGCACCGGCATCCGCGAGCGGCGCTGGGCGGTCGAGGGTGAAACGTTGTCGGGGCTTGCCGTCGAGGCCGGCGAGCGCGCGTTGGCGGGTTCCGGGATCGACCGCGCCGCCATCGGCCTCACTCTGCTCGCGACCTCGACGCCCGACCAGCTTTTGCCGCCGACCGGGCCTCTCGTGGCGCATCGACTAGGGCTTACGCGCTCCGGCGCGGTCGACCTCGCCGGCGCCTGCGCAGGCTTCCTCTACGCGCTGGCCCTGGCGGAATCCCACGTCCGGGCGCAGGGGCGACCCGCGCTCGTCATCGCCGCCAACCTGCTCAGCCGCCGGATCAATTTCGCCGAGCGCGGCAGCGCCGTGCTGTTCGCGGACGCGGCCGGCGCGGTCGTGGTCGCGCCCTGCGACGACCCGGACCGCGGCGTGCTGGGCCTGTCGCTCGCCTCCGACGGCGCGGGCTACGGGCTCGTGGGCATCCCCGCCGGCGGCAGCAGCGCGCCTTACGCCGAGGGCATGCCGATCGAGGACACGCGGATGACCATCGCCGATGGCCGCGGCCTGTTCGCCGACGCCGTGCGGCTGATGACGGCCTGTTCGGGCGAGGCGCTGGCGGAGGCGGGCCTCGCCGCCGAGGCGATCGACCGCTTCGTGCCCCACCAGGCCAACGCGCGCATCTTTTCGGCGGTGGGGGCGAGGCTTGGGGTTCGCGAGGCGGCGATGGTTTCGACCATCGCCGCCTTCGGCAACTCCTCGGCCGCGACCATTCCCCTCTCGCTCGCCCTCGCCCACGAGGCCCGCCCGGTCGCGCCAGGCGAGACTCTGCTGCTGACGGCGGCGGGGGCTGGCCTCACCGGTGGGGCGCTCGTGCTGAGGGCCTAAGGGCGGATCCCCACCCGCCTTTCTCCTTTGTCCCGGCCTTGAGCCGGGATCCAGAGCCGCGACGTCCGGGGATAAGTGCAAGCGCCCGGTCTGTTTCATCACACTTGATGCGTCGAGCGTCTGGGTCCCGGCTCGAGGCCGGGACAAGGGCGCGTGGCCGCGATCACCCCAGCGTCAGCAGCCTGCGGCCGAGCTCGTCCACCGCGATGTCCTCGCGTGCAGCGGGCGCGTCCGGCTTCTCGCGCGTGCTCCAGAGCAGGTAGTCGGTCGCCCCGCGGTCGGGCAGGCCCGGATGCAGGGTGCGGGCGGGCGCGTGGTCGCCGTAGAGGCAGAGCGCTGCGCCGCCGGGAACGGTCGCGAGGGCTTCCGCGACCCGGCCGATCATCCGGTCGGCGTTGACGAGGTGGCGGGCGTATTGCTTCGCCGGATCGTCGGTCTCCGGCAGGCGTCCCGGCCCCCAGGGACCGTGGTTCTCGATCGTCACCACGAACAGGAACAGCGGCTCCCGCGCGCGGGCGACCTCCGCGGCGATGGCGTCGGCCACCGCGACGTCGGCGACGTAGGGGCCGCAACGCTCGGCGTCCCGGAAGGCCTCGCCGTCGATGAAGCGCTGGAAGCCGAGCTGGGGGATCAGCGTCTCGCGGTTAAAGAAGCGGCGATCGTAGGGGTGCAGGAACGTGGTGCGTCGGCCGGACGTCAGGAACAGCCGGGGTATCGCGCGTGCGGCGTAGTGCGGAACGGTGAGATAGGGGTCGAAGGCGTCGAGGCCGAGGACATCTGAGGGAAGCCCCGTGAGGAAGCCGAACTCGCTCCGCATGGTGTAGGCGCCCTCCGCCGGCACCCGGCAGCGCCCCCAGCTAAGCGCCTCATTTTTCAGGCGTTCGAAGGCCGGGAGCCGGGGCCCTGCGACGCCGCGAGCGGCGAGGTCGACGAAGCTCTCGATCTGGATCGCGACGATAACCGCCGGCCCTGCCTTCGGGTGCCGCGGCGTCGGAAGGGCGGCTGCGGCGGCGGCGGCCGCCGGGGTTGGACGCTCCATCGAGCGCCAGGCGAGCGCGTGCAGGATCAGGGTCGAGACCAAGCCGAAACGGGCGACGTCGCGGTTCGGATCAGGCGGCAGTTCGACGACCTCTCGTGCGGAGCCGGCCGCCGCCTCGAGGCGCAGGAGGGCGAAGGCGGCGAGCGCCACCGCAGGCGGAAACGCAAGAAGAACCAGCGATCCGCCTGATGGAAACACGGAGGGTTCGACCGAGAACCAGAGCGTGGTCGCGACAATCAGCACGGCGAACACCGCGAGCGCGCGGGGCTCTGCCAGCTTCTCGGCGTAGTAGAGCCTGGGGTGCCGGATCGCGTTCCGCACCAGCGCCCCGTCCGAGAAGGTCAGGGGCTCGCCGAGGATGTTGCGCTTCATGCCGCTGCCGGCGGCGGCGAGGAAGGTGGCGACGCAGACCACGAGCGCCGCGTGCCACGGCCGCCACGACAGAGCGAACGCGAGCGCGAACGCAACGACGTGCAAGGTCAACCTGAGGGTAATCACCCGCCACGGCGCCCGCATCGCCTGAGTCGAGGGCGGCAGCGTCTCGAGCGCGAGCGAGACGACGAGGGACAGCGCGAAGGCGGCGACCGTGGCGATCATCTGAGCAGCCGCCCGATCGGGCCCAGCACGACATGCCGGGTCATCGCATAGAGGTGACGAAGCTTCGCCGCCCGCCGCCCCGCCGGGGTGGCGGCGACGGCCCGGCGCCGCGCGATGACGTCGAGCGCCCGCTCCGGCCCGCAGGGAAGCCCGGAGCGGGGATCGCGGTAGAGCGGATAGAGGATCAGCGTCGCCGCGACGAGCTCGTCGAGGCTCCGGGCGCGGCCCCGCCTGACATGCGGCGCGAGATCTTCGGTGAGGCCCCAGCCGGCGTAGAATGGCTGGCCATGGGTGGTGACCTCGAGGCCGCGCAGCAGCGCCTCGAAGCCGGAGAGCGAGGTCATGGTCTCGACCGCGCGGCATTGAGGATAAAGCGCGGCGATCGAGCCGTCGGTCACGACCGCGTCGGCGAGGCCCGCGAGGTCGCGCTCCGCCACCGCGCCCACGCGGTAGCCCGCGACCACATCGGGATGCGGCTTGTAGATGAGGAAGGCGTCAGGCCGGCGGGCGCGGGCCGCCTGGAGCAGGCCCAGGTTGGTGCGCACGGAGCCTGCGCCCTTCACGATCGAGGCGTCGTCCTCGACCTGCCCCGGCACGAGCACGCCGAACCGGCCCTCCGGCACGACGCGGGGCGACGCCGCGCCGACGTTGTACTTGGTCACCTCCTCCGCCACGAGGCGCGTCCGAAGCCGCGCCGCGCGGGCGAGCGTCGCCGTGGGGATGTCGGCGTCGCGCAGCAGGGTCTCGAGGTCGCTCGGGGTCGAGGGGTCGTAGTAGACGCCGCTTTCGTCGAGCACGAGCGACAGCGCCGCAACGAAGGCGGAGCCGAGCCCGACCGAGCGCAAAAAACCGTCCTCCAGCCGGGCGAAGGGGGCGCCGGCGGCTTGCGCGGCCGCTTCCGCGGCGTCCGTCCGGCGCGAGGCCCAGG
>Ga0256876_1000273_pt1 | contig 11683 bp, 9 predicted proteins | sample MC6MC0419MT_FD_186340 | JGI IMG/M metagenome (GOLD analysis project Ga0256876, IMG submission 186340) | Metatranscriptome of enriched soil aggregate microbial communities from Iowa State University, Ames, United States - MC6-MC0419-MT... | ecosystem: Environmental > Terrestrial > Soil >...
ACCTTAGTGGCCGTTCCCTCTCCTTGCAAGTAGTAAAATTACAACATCCATGTCCCGCACCGGCTCCCGTACTACAGGTCGTCCCACCCTGGCCGAAGTTGCCAGGCTTTCCGGGGTTTCCCCGATTACCGCCTCGCGCGCCCTGCGCGGGGTCAGCACGGTTGCGCCTGAACTGGTCGAAAAGGTCGTCGCTGCAGCTGCGAGCCTGGGCTACGTGGCCAACCCGGCGGCCCGCGCCCTGGCCTCGGCCCGCAGCCAGTCGGTGGTGGTGTTGATCCCGTCGTTGTCCAACCAATTGTTCATCGACACGTTGGAAGCCATTCACGAGGTCATGCGCCCGCGTGGCCTCGAAGTGCTGATTGGCAACTATCACTACGACCTTGCCGAAGAAGAGAACCTGATCCGCAATTACTTGGCCTACCAGCCCTGCGGCATGCTGTTGACCGGTTTCGAGCGCAGCGACGCGGCGCGGCAGATGCTGGCCGCCAGCGGTGTGCCGTGTGTGCACATGATGGAGCTCAATGGCGAGCCAGGGGCATTGTCGGTAGGTTTTTCGCAGCAGCAGGCCGGGCGCGCTGCGGCCAGGCACTTGATCGAGCGTGGTCGCAAACGCCTGGCGTTCATTGCCGCGCAGCTCGATCCACGGGTAATGCAGCGGGCCGAAGGTTTCCGCCAGGCGTTGGCCGAGGCCGGTTTGCAGGCGGCCGAGCTGGAGGTACTGGCGCCGGAGCCTTCGTCGATTGCCTTGGGCAGTGTGCTGTTCAGCCAGTTGCTGCAACAGTCGCCGGATGTCGACGGTATCTTCTTCTGCAACGACGACCTGGCCCAAGGGGCGGTGCTGCAGGCACTGCGCCAAGGGGTGGAAGTGCCACGTCAGGTGGCCATGGTGGGGTTCAACGACTTGCCCGCTTCGGCACACATGGTGCCGCGCCTGACCTCGATTCGCACGCCCCGGGCCGCCGTTGGGCGTGGCGCGGCGCAGGCGCTGCTGGCGTTGCTCGATGGCAAGCGGGTGGCGGATACGCAACAGGATCTGGGCTTTGAGCTGATGGTGCGCGAGAGTTCGTAGCGAGAGCTCGTGGCTGTGCAGGCGCGTTCTTTCATATCAATGTAGTAATCCTAAAGTGATGGCACTGTGCTTGCACGGCGCCAACGGCGATCTATGCTCAGGACACCGCGCATAAAGGAGCCCGGCGTCATGTTCGATTTCCATCGCAAATCCGATTTGGTTGAGATCCAGCGCACTCGCCAGGCCTTGAGCGGCACGCAAGCCAAATTGGCGGCGATCAGCCGTTCGATGGCGATGATCGAGTTCGCCCCTGATGGCACCATCCTCGATGCCAACGAGCGTTTTTGCCAGGCCATGGGCTACAGCGCAGACGAACTGCGGGGCAAACACCATCGGCTATTCTGCGAACCGGGCTATGCGCAAACTGCCGAGTACCAGCAGCTGTGGCGTGAACTGGGCCAGGGCAAGGCCATCAGCGGTACGTTCGAACGCCTCGACAAGGCCGGCCGCGAGGTTTGGCTGGAGGCCAGCTACATGCCGGTGCTGGACGAACAGCGCCAGGTAACCAGCGTGATCAAGGTGGCAGCCGACATCAGTCAACGGGTAGTGCAGGAGCACGAGAGCGAGAGCCTGCTCAAGGCCATCGGTCGCTCCATGGCAGTGATCGAGTTCACCCCGCAAGGCCGTGTGATCAAGGCCAACCAGAACTTCCTCGACACCATGGGCTATCGCCTGGACGAGGTAGTTGGCCGCCATCACGGGTTGTTTTGCCTGCCGCAGGAGCGCGAATCGGCCGAGTACCGTGAGTTCTGGGCATCGCTCAACCGCGGCGAGTACCATTCGCACCGCTTCGAACGCATCAACAAGCAGGGCCAGATGGTCTATCTGGAGGCCTCGTACAACCCGATATTCGACAGCAAGGGCCGCTTGTACAAAGTGGTGAAGTTCGCCAGTGACATCACCCGTCAGGTCAGCACCCAGCAAACCGCCGCCGACGCCGCCCATGCCAGTTCCATGCAGACCGATGCCTGTGCGCGCAAGGGCACCGAGGTGGTGCAGCAGACGGTGCAGGTGATCGAGCAGATTTCCCATGAGCTGAACGAGGCTGCACGCAGCATCGATGCCGTGAGCAAGCAGTCAGATGTGATCGGCCAGATCGTGCTGACCATACGGGGCATTGCCGACCAGACCAACCTGCTGGCCCTTAACGCGGCCATCGAGGCGGCCCGCGCCGGGGATCACGGGCGCGGTTTTGCCGTGGTGGCCGACGAGGTGCGCAACCTGGCGGCGCGGACCAGCAAGGCCACCCTGGAAATCGTCGATGTCGTGCGGCAGAACCACGACCTGTCACTGCTGGCCGTGGCCAGCATGCAGTCGAGTTTGACCCGCACCGGTCATGGGGTTGCACTGGCCAATGAGGCCGGTACGGTGATCATGGAAATCCAGCAGGGTTCGCGGCACGTGGTGGATGCCATCAGCCAGATCAGCTCGACGCTTCAACTGCATTGAGTGCGTCGCTCAGCTCGTTCAGCAGGGCTTGCAGGCTGATTTGCAGTTGTTTACGTTGATCAACCGTTGGCAGGCCCCGCGCATGAGCGTTCTCGATGGCCTCGCAATCCTTGACCACGCCGCGCACCCTTATCATCTTCGCGCCGCCCTTGATGCGGTGAGCCAGGGTGCGGACGGCCTCATCGGAGGCCTCGGGTGCCAACGCGCGCAAAGAGGCGAGATCTTCGCCGACACTTATTGAAAGCTGTTCCAGCAGATGCCGCGTCAGTTGCCTGTCGTCCTGGGTCAGGTGGCGCAGTTCAGCCAGGTTGAAGCCGCTACTGCGCAGTGGCGGCTCTTGGGCGCTGCGGGCTTGGGGCAGGTGAGCCTTGAGGGTGCGCAGGCCGATCGGTTTGAACAGGCATTCGTTCATGCCGCTGGCCAGGCATCGGTCACGCTCTTCGGCCTGGGCATTGGCAGTCACGCCGAGGATCTGGCACGCCGGCAGGCCGCGTTCGGCTTCAAGGCTGCGAATGCGGCGGGTGAGTTCGTGGCCGTCCATCACCGGCATGCTGCAGTCGGTGATCACCAGGTCGAAACGCGCTGCCTGCCAGCGCTCCAGCGCGACCTGGCCATTTTCTGCCAGGGTCACGTGATGGCCCAGGGTGTGCAGTTGTCGCTCCAGCAGCAGCAGGTTGGCAGGGTAGTCGTCGATCACCAGGATATTCAGCGGGCCACTGCTGCTTTCGGCTGCCGGGCTGTGCTGCTGAACAGGTTGCGGTGCCGGGCAGGCTGGTAGTTGCAGGCTGACTTGCACCTTGGTCCCAACACCTTCGACGCTTTGCAGGCTCAAGTTGCCGCCCATGAGTTCGGCAAAGGTGCGGCTGATCACCAGCCCCAAGCCTGCCCCTTGGCGTGCCCGCGGTCCCTCAGCCTGCACGAAGGTGTTGAACAGCCTGGCCTGATCAACGGTGCTGATGCCGATGCCGGTGTCACGCACAGACAGGTCGATTGACTGGCTACTGTCCCCACCAGTTGGAGGTATCAGCAAACTGGCCTGTACCTCGCCGCGGTCGGTGAACTTGATGGCATTGCTGATCAGGTTGGACAGGATCTGCTTGAGCCGCAGCGGGTCTGCCAGCACCCAGACCGGCTCGGCAGGAAGTGCTGCGTGCAGATACAAGCCTTTGGCCCGAGCGTTGCCTTCGAACACCCGTACTGTAGCGCGTACCAGCTCGACCAGGTTTGTGGGTACCGGTTGCAGGGTAATGTGCCCAGATTCGATGCGGGAAATGTCGAGAATATCGCCAATCAGCTCAAGCAGGCCGATGGCCGAGTCATGGGCAGTCTGAAGGGTCTGGGCGTCGCAACGACCCTTGCGGCTGTCTTCCAGGGCCAGCTCCAGCAGGCCGATCACGGCATTCATCGGGGTACGGATTTCATGGCTCATGGTGGCCAGGAAGGTGCTTTTGGTCTGGCTGGCCTGTTCGGCGTCGTCCTTGGCCTGGCGCAGCTGTTCGAGCAGGCCGCGGCTCAAGGCCAGCTGCGCCTGCAGCGCGTGCTGGGCCTCGGTGCGCTGGTTGATCAGCTTGCGCAGGTAGCTGTTCCAGAACACCACGCCCGCCAGCAGCAGGGCCGACAGAACCAGTACCTGCAAGGCCAGGGTGCGGTAGTCGCGCCAGGGGCTGTCGCTGACCAAGGTGCTGGTGCGCCAGCGGTTGGCCAGCTGGTCGAGCTCTTCGGGTGGAATGCTCAGCAGTGCCTTGTCGAGGATGGCCTGTAGCTGCGGCTGGTCGGCAGCCACGGCGAAAGCGGCAATGGCCGGGTCGTCGTCCAGCACGCTGGCGATGCGCAAGCGGCCCTTGAAGACATGGCTGATGTAGTAGGCGGCATTGATATGGCTGCTAAGGGCAACGTCGGCAGCCCCACCGGCCACGGCCTCCATGAGACCGAGCGGGTTGTCCACTTCCACCAGCCGGGCCTGCGGGTAGCGTTGTTGCAGCAGCGCCCGCTGCGGCGAGCCGCGTACCACGGCGATGCGCTGGCCATCCAGCGCCTTGGCCTGTGCCGGGAAAGTACTGTCGCTACGGGCAACCAGAACGCGTGGGCTGACCAGGTAGGGACGGGTATAGCGCAGTTGTTTCGCGCGATCCGCGCCATAGCCCAAGGCGCCAATCATTTGTGCATCGCCACGGGCCAGGCGCTCGACCATCGCCTGCGCCGAATCGCTTTCGACCGCGCTGAAGTGCAGCCCTGTGCGCAGCGAAATCTGTTTCAGCAGGTCAAGGGTGATGCCGGTTGGGCGGTGTTCGGCGTCGTTGAACGTCAGTGGCGCCAACGAGGTGTTGACCAAAACATTGATGTTGGGGTGGGCCGCGATCCAGGCTTCCTCTTCCTTGCTCAAGGCGGTGATGTGGCGCTGCAGCAGCAGGCTGGTGTGGCCACTGCTCCAGCGGCGCAGGATATTCAGCCGCTCGCTGTCTTTGATGCGGGATAGCGCCATGTCGACCAACCGACGCAAGCGAGGGTTGTCGCTGGCCAGGGCAAAGGCAAATGCCCCAGCAGGGACCGGGCAGAAGTGGTCGATTCTCAGCGCGCCCTGGTAACTCTTGCCAATCGTGAAATCGGTACTGATGGCATCGCCCAGGTAGGCGTCGGCCTCGCCCAGATCGACAGCGGCCAGCCCGGCCAGGGTCGAGCGGTACAGGCTTAACTGCGCCTTGGGGTACAGATTGCGTACGGTGCTGGCCGGCAGGTAGTGATCGACCATCGCCAGGCGCAGGCCGGCGAGGTCGGGTGTGTTCTTCAGGCTGGTTCCTTCGCGGGTGACGATGACGGGCATGTCGTCGGCATACGGGGTACTCAGGTCAAGCTGGGCATCTGCCGCCTCGAAGGCATTGGAGCTGCCCAGCAGGTCGATACTGCCCTCACGTAACGCAGCGATGGCCTCGTGGCGGTTGTCGAACCGCCGTACTTCGACGTTTATGCCCAGCTGCTCGGCGATGATGCCGGCGTAGTCTGCGCTAATGCCTTCGTAGTCCTGCTGGCTGGCGTTGAGTTCGAAGGGCGGATAGTCGGGTCGCGAACTGCCCAGCACCAGGTATTGGCGTTGCTGCAGCCAATCCCGGTCTTCCCTGGACAGTTGCAACGGGGCTGCGGCGCTGACCGAGCGCGCCAGCAGTTGGCGAGGTTCGCTGTCGGCCAGCAGCGCGGCGGGGCCGGACAGGCCGATGGCCAGGAGCATGCACGCCAGCAGGCGCTTCATGGCGGCCGAGCGCTCAGTAGACGCTGTTGCGTTTGGCCAGGTCGACCATTTCAACCAGCGATTCGGTCTTGAGCTTTTCCATGATACGGCCCCGGTAGGTGCTGATGGTCTTGGCACTCAGGTTCATGCAGGTGCCGATATTTTTGTTGTTTTCGCCGCGCGCAAGGCGCCGCAGCACTTCCATTTCACGGTTCGACAGGCTGGCCAGGCGTACCGGTTCGCTCTCCAGCGAGTTGCTGTTGACCGACATTTGCGGGAAGGTCGAATAGCCCTTGACCAGGGCCTTGAGGGCAAACAGCAGAGCTTCGTGGTCTTCTTCCTTGGTGACGAAAGCGCCGATGCCGGCATCCAGGCAGCGCCGCACGTACAGATCGGTGGCCTGGCCGGTCAGCACCATGATCTTGGGCACTGGCTCCAGGCACTGCAGGCGTTTGATCACTTCCATGCCGTCCAGGCCGGGCAGGCCGATGTCGAGCACTACCACGTCCGGGCGCAGGTCGCGGGCTACCTGCGCCACTTCGCTGCCGTTACCCACCTCACCAACGACATGAAAACGTTCACGCTCCAGTAGTAGGCGCAAAGACAGTCGGACAATGGGGTGGTCGTCGACGATCAGCACGGTTGTCATGTGGAAAACTCCTGTCAAGATGTGGTCCGCTTCCTGGAACACTCAGGAATACGTCTGCAAGGGGGTTAATCGGAAGCGCTGCAAGATACGACCAATCCCGAGGTTTGGTAATGCCGAGTATAGAAGTGTTGATAATCCGTGCGCTTGTTGTTGAAAAATCCTACAAGTCATGGGAAAGGCATCACCCTATCAAAGCGGCAATGCCTGGTTTGAGGTGTGGAGTCAGGCGCAAGCAGCGTGTGCTTTGTTCACGCGTTGGGTGGCAGCGGGGTTATTGACCAGCGCCTGGCCGACCCGCGTCGGGCGGGCCACCAGCTGGCCGGCACAGTTGGGGCAGCGGCCCTTGAAGCGGATATCAGCGCAGGCGCGGCAGAAGGTGCATTCGAAGGAGCAGATCAGCACATCGGGGCTGTCGCCCGGCAGGTCGGTATCGCAGCACTCGCAGTTGGGGCGTAATTCCAGCATGGGTGTGACTCCTGTTCGCAGGCGGGAACCCGGAGTCTGCTACGCCCGTGGCAATGCTGGCAATGCTCAGTCGCCAGGGCGGTACAGGTGCGCGTGCCCGGCACGGTACAAGGCCGACTCGGCGAATGGCGTATCCCCGAGCACGTGGCCTACCAGGATCAGCGCCGTGCGGCGAAAGTCCTTGGCTGCCACCCGTTCGACGATATCGCCAAGGGTGCCGCGCACCCAGTCCTGGTCTGGCCATGTGGCACGATGTACCACCGCCACCGGGCAGTGCGCGCCATAGTGCGGTAGCAGTTCTTCGACGATTCGCGACAGGTGCTTGACCCCCAGGTGAATCGCCAGGGTGCTGCCATGGTGCGCCAGGTCGCTCAGTTGTTCGCCGGGTGGCATTGGCGAACTGTCGCCATAGCGGGTGAGGATCACCGTCTGCGCGACCTGTGGCAGGGTCAGCTCGCAGCCAAGCAGAGCAGCGCTGGCCGCCGTGGCCGTGACGCCGGGTATGATCTGGTAATCGATGCCCAGCGCCTGCAGGTGGCGGATCTGCTCACCGATGGCGCCGTACAGGCTGGGGTCGCCGCTGTGCACCCGGGCCACGTCCTGGCCTTGTTCGTGCGCGCTGCGCATGGCGGCGATGATCTGCTCCAGGTGCAACTCGGCGCTGTTGATCACGGTCTCGGCCTGGTGGCCTTCGAGCACGGCAGCGGGTACCAGCGAGCCGGCATAGATGATCACCGGGCACTGGCGAATCAGCCGTTGGCCCTTGACCGTGATCAGTTCCGGGTCGCCGGGGCCGGCACCGATGAAGTACACCGTCATGGAAAGTCCTTGCAGGAAAGAGAAGCGAAATGGTCAACAGGCCAGGGCGAGGGTCGCCGGGCCCAGTACCTGGCGGGTCAGCAGCAACCGGGCTGTGCTCCCGGGCTGCTGGCTGGCCAGGGCCAGCGCCGTGCTTTCGGCCACCCCCCAGCAGCCGCTGTGGGCATGGGCCGTGGCAGAGCGGTGGCTGAGCAGCGGCTCGAAGGCCTGCAGTTGCGCGCTATGGTACAGCACCAACGGCAAGCCAAGGCGTTCGGCCAGTTGCTGCAAGCCGGTTTCGTCGGCCTTGAGGCTGATACTGGCAATGCCGTGCAGGTCGGCAAGCGCAAGGCCCTGGCTAGCCAGGGCGTGGAGCAGCAGGGTATGCAGGGTATCCGCCGGGCAGCCCCGGCGGCAGCCGAAGCCGGCGTAGAACGCCGGCATCAGGCTTTGCTGGAGCGGCGGAACAGCCACGCACTGAGCAGGCCCAAGGCTAGCCAGAAGGCAGCGTTGGTCAGCCAGGAGGCCATCTTGAACTGTGTTTCCAGTGCTTCGGGGGCCAGGCTTTCATGTACTTCAGGCTGTGGAGCGCCGATCACATGGGGGATTACCAGCAGCACGGCGCCCAGCGCCTTCAGCAGCCAGTGGCGGGCGAACACCAGCAAGGCCAGGCCAACGGCGGTGGCGCTGGCTGTGCCAATCCACCAGGCCTGGCGTTGTCCCAGGTCGGCGGCGGCAGTGCCGGGTAGCTCCGGTGGCAGCCCCAACGTCGGGGCCAGGCAGAACACGGCAAAACCGGCCAGGCCCCACAGCGCACCGGTGCCGGCACGCTGCGGTTCGCGCAGGCTGTACAGGGCGGCGAGAATAAGGGCGAAGCCGACTGCGACCACCAGGTTGCCCCCGGTGGTGGACAGCACCCGCTGCCAACCGTCTTCCGGCGACCAGGCTTCGGCGCTGTGCTCATGGGCAGCCACTTCGCCACCATGTTCGTGCTGTGCGGCCGGGGCCGAGGATTCGTAGGTTTCCGCCTCAAGAATCAGCGGGGCGACCCAGAAGCTTTGCAGCAGGGTCAGCAGCAGGGCCGCAAGCAGCCCGCTGAAGCCCGCGGTACGGGCAATGCGCGTGATCATCAGGCGTACTCAGTGGCAGGGGAAGGCGGCGCTGTGGCGGGTGTCGTGGGCGGCGTTGTGCACGGCCTCGATGTGCGAGAAACCGGCGAAGTACACCAGGCACAGGCCCAGCAGGCTGGCGCCGACGGCGATGACGACGCGCTGGCTGAGGGTGACGGGTGTGGCAAGGCTGTGTTGCTTGGTGCTGGTGACGGGCATGACGCGTTCCTCTGCTTTTTGTGGGCAACGGGCAAGCGCGGCATCCCCGATGCGTGGCCGCCCAGGGGAATGCAACAGCGCCCGCCCACCGCGGGGTGTTCATGAACGTCAGGCCGGTCTCCGGGCTAGCGAGGAGGAGCAGGGCTCCTGGAAAGCGTCACCTTCCCATGCCGGACTAGAAGGCACAGTGGTACAGACACTTCACTCGCTTACCGTTGCGGGGGCAGCACCGGCCTTGTCCGGCCCTGCTGGAGGGCCTGCGACGCACCGGTTTCCCGTTTCACCCCCTGTGGGGGCACCTGAACGTGAGGCACAAGGAGAGCATGGGGGCGGGGTTTGCGTCAATTGCCAAGTACCGAAGGTGCAACGCACACCTGTGGGAGCGGGTTTACCCGCGAACACCGGCTTTGCCGGTGCCATGCACCGGGTTGGATTCTTCGCGGGTGAACCCGCTCCCACAGGCCAGGAGCAAATGTGCAGATGCTTCAGAAGTCATAGGCCAGTTTGGTGTACCAATAGCCGCCACCTGGGTGGAACGGCGGGTTGCCGTACGCCGCCTGGTTGCCGTTGGCGTTGTACACGCCGTTCTTGTCGGGCCGCACATTGAAGATGTTGGTGCCACCCACACTGACGGTCAGGCTGTCGAACAGCAGGTAGGACAGGTCCAGGTCGGTGATCCACTTGGCGCCGAAGGTGCGGTCCTGGGCCTGGTTCTGCTGCCAGGTTTCGACCTTGCCGTAGCGGGTGGTCTGCAAGGTGCCGGTGAAGTTGCCCAGCAACCACTGGCTGCCCAGCACCCATTTGGTTCTCGGCGAGGCTGCCACCAGGTCGCCTTCGCGGCCATGGCCGACCACGTCGATACCGGCAGCGGCCAGCGCTGCGGGCGTACCGCGGGTGCCGCGTACGGTGGTCTTGTTCCAGTTGAAGCCCAAGGTCCAGCGTACATCGCCCCAGGCACCGAACTCGCTGGTGTGGTCACCCACCAGGTCGAGGCCGCGGGTGCGGGTGTCGAAGGCGTTGGTGTAGTAGTTGATCCAGGTAGTGCGTGCCAGGCCCAGCGATTCGAGGATGTCGCCAATGGCACCGGCACCGTTCTGCCGGTCGTAGAGGTTTTCGGTGAGCAGGATGCGGTCGTCAATGTCGATCAGGTAGGTGTCCAGGGTAACGCTGGTGCGGCGCGCCGGTTGCCAGGTCAGGCCAAGGCCGGCGTTGCGCGATTTCTCCGGGTCGAGCTTGCCGCCGCCGAATGCCAGCGCGGCGGCACTGCCGGGCGCCACGGTGCGGCGCAAGGCCGGCACCACATTGCCGTCGGCGTCCAGCGCGGTGCGGTTGTCGCTGACGGTGTAGCCGCTCTGGGTCAGCGACGGTGCGCGGAAACCGCTGCCCAGGGTGCCGCGTACCGCCACGGTTTCGCTCAGTTCATAGCGTGAATTGAGCTTGAAGCTGGCGGTGTTGCCCGAGTCGTCGTCGTAGTGCTCGACGCGCGCGGCGGCGCCAAGGTACCAGCGCGGGCTCAAGTCCAGGCCGAGGTCGATGTAGGCGGCATAGTTGTTGCGCTTCACATCGGCCTCGTCTTCCGGGCGAATGGTCAGCGCAGCCTGGGCGCCCACTGCGGTCTGGCCGTTGGCCAGCGCATAGAGCGGGTTGGGGCGCCCGTCCGCCAGGGTAACCGGGTAGGTGTAGGGCCCGACGCTGTAGGCGATGGGGTCGCCGGCAAAGGTCCGGAAGCGCTCCCAGCGGTGCTCAAGGCCCGCCGAGACGCGGGTCGGTACCGCCAGGCCGAACAGGCCATCGAAGGCGCGGGTGATGTCCAGGTTGTTCACCCACTGGTCGAACTGCAAGGTCGCCAGGTCATCGAACGAGGTTGGCGAGGCCGGGCCATAGGTGGGGTTGATGGTCAGGTCGCTGGACTGCTGGTTCTTGTTGCGCCCATAGGTCGTGGACAGGTCCCAGTCCCAGGCCCCGGCGGCGCCTCGGGCGCCGAGCAGCCACTGGTAGTCGGTGTCCTTGATGTTGTTGAGCGGGAAATACCCGTCGGGGAACAACTCCGGGATCGAGGCGTTGCTGTTGGGCAGGCGGTAGTTGTTGAAAGCCTCCAGCTTGCGCTCGGCATAAGTGGCGAACGAATACAGCTTCAAATCGTCGCTGATGGGCAGCTCGGCGTTGTAACCGAGGTTGAAGGCGCGCAGGTCAGGGTCGCCGTTCTTCACCGCCCGGTGGTCCCAGGCGGCCTGGCGGTCGTCTTCGAAGTAGGCGCGGTAATCAGGGGCGGCCTTGTCGATCCAGTTGGCGGTGCCGCGCTTGCGTGCCTCGCCCGACAGGTGCAGGAAACCGCCGTCACCCAGGCTGAAGCCTTGGTCGCCAGCCAGCTTGATGGTTTCGCCCTGGCCACTGTACAGCTGGCCGTAGCTGCTTTCGTAATGGCCGCCGCTGCTGGCGCTCTTGAGGATGATGTTGATCACCCCGGCCACCGCATCCGAGCCGTATTGGGCGGCGGCGCTGTCTTTCAGGACTTCGATGTGTGACACCGCGCTGACCGGGATCATGTCGATATCAACGGCGTTGGCACCGCTGTTGTCGGTCGAGCCGCTGGCCGGCACGGCGCTGTTGTGGCGGCGTTTGCCATTGACCAGCACCAGGGTGTAGGCCGGGCCCAAGCTGCGGTTGCTCAGCGGCCGCACGCCAGACTGAAAGCCGGCGAT
>Ga0256876_1000279_pt1 | contig 11583 bp, 9 predicted proteins | sample MC6MC0419MT_FD_186340 | JGI IMG/M metagenome (GOLD analysis project Ga0256876, IMG submission 186340) | Metatranscriptome of enriched soil aggregate microbial communities from Iowa State University, Ames, United States - MC6-MC0419-MT... | ecosystem: Environmental > Terrestrial > Soil >...
CGCGAACTCGCGGCGGAGGTTCAGGGCTGATGCTCGAGATCCAGGACCTCGTCTGCGGCTACGGCCAGGTCTCCGCGCTGAAGGGCGTGTCCTTCACCGTGGGCCAGGGCCAGCTGGTCGCGCTCGTCGGCGCGAACGGCGCGGGCAAGTCCACCACCCTGCGCGCGATCTCTGGGCTCGTCCCGGCGCGCGCCGGCGCCATCCGGCTCGACGGCGAGGACGTCACCAAGGCCGACCCGCGCACGATGCTGCGGCTCGGCGTGTCGCACTGTCCGGAGGGGCGGCGGGTGTTCCCGCACATGACGGTCGCGGACAACCTCGCGATGGGGGCCTACCTCCGCCGCGACGCGGCCGGCGTGCGCGCCGACCTCGACCGCATCTACGGCGACTTTCCGCGCCTCCACGAGCGGCGCGCGCAGATGGCGGGCACGCTGTCCGGCGGCGAGCAGCAGATGCTCGCGATCGGCCGCGCGCTGATGGCGCGGCCACGGCTCGTGCTGTTCGACGAGCCCTCGCTCGGGCTCGCGCCCAACATCGTGGAGCAGATGTTCTCGATCATCGGCGCGGTGCGGAACGCCGGCGTGACGGTGCTGCTCGTCGAGCAGAACGCCTTCGCGGCGCTCGAGCTCTGCGACCACGCCTATCTGCTCGAGGCCGGCCGCGTCGCCATGTCCGGCAAAGGCGCGGACCTCATCGCCGACCCGCACGTGCGGGCGGCCTATCTCGGCGGGTGAGGCTTGGAGCGCCCTTCAGCGGTGTGCGTGCTTCGAGACGCCGTCCTGCGGACGGCTCCTCAGCATGAGGCAGGTGTTGGTTCGAAAGCCAAAACCTCCTCATGCTGAGGAGGCCGCTCTTGCTGGCGTCTCGAAGCACGCGCCACCCCTCTCATCAAGGCCCTCAGAGAACAGGCCCTCACCCGATCCCGCGGAACGTCAGCAGGCGATGGCCGACGTAGCTGGTCGCGGCGCCGATGCCGATGGCGGCGGCGTGGGCGATCGGCTCGACCCAGAGCGTCCAGCCGATGGCCGGCGCCAGCCAGTGCACGAAGGCGAGCGCCAGCAGCCAGACCTCGACCGCGCCGACGGCGTTGACGAGGATGAACTTCCAGAGCTGGGAGCGGGCGTCTCCGCCGTGCGCCTCGAACACGAACAGGCGATAGAGGAAGAAGCCGACCACCATGCCGACGCCGTAGGCGACCAGCACCGCGGCCGAGAACGGCATGATCTCGTTGAGCGGGAAGCGGGCCGCCCAGTTCACGAAGGCCGCGAAGCCGCCCGCGAGCAGGAAGCGGCCGATGCGGCGGAGCTCCGCGGGGCTCATGCGGGCGCGGAGGGCGGGAGGAAGCGCGGCGACGAGGCTGTCCATGGCGCCCTCACCACAGCCAGCCGTGGGGCGCGACCGCGGCGACGAAGGCGAGCGCCATGATCGCGCCGAGCGCGACGCTCGCCTTGTCCCTGACCGCGAAGGCGACGGGGTCGTCGTGCAGTTCGTCGCGGCCGGACAGCACCCAGATCCGCCCGAGCCACAGGAACAGCACGCTCGGGAACACCCAGAGCGCCGCCGGCGTCTTGTACATGCCGGCCGGGAACGCCTCGTTGAAGATGTAGAGCACCATGACGAGCACCGCGGACATGCCGGTGGCGGTGCCCATGGCGATCAGGAACGGCACGTCGGCGGCGACGTAGCCGCGCCCGCTCGCCTTGGCCGCGCCGGCCAGCGCCACGCGCGCCATCTCGGTGTGGCGCTTGGCGAAGGACAGCGAGGCGAAGATGAACATCGAGAACACCAGCAGCCACGGCGACGGCGGCACCGCGACCAGCGCGACGCCGATGACGAGCCGCAGCGTGAACAGCGCGGCGAGCGTGAACACGTCCACTACCGCGAGCCGCTTCAGCCGGAAGGAATAGGCGAGCGTCACGACGAGATAGGCCGCGAGGCTCGCGAACACCGCCCCTCCCATCAGCGCGCCGCCGACGAGCGCCGCGACGATCGCGAGCGGCGCCGCGACAAGGCCCGCCGCGATCGGCAGGCGTCCGCTGGCGAAGGCGCGGTTCTTCTTGGACCAGTGCTTGCGGTCGTCCTCAAGGTCCCAGAGGTCGTTCAGCAGGTAGGTGCCGGAGGCGAGCACGCCGAGCAGCACGAAGCCGATCAGCGCCTCGCTCCAGGCGACGAGGTCGAGCGCCTTGCCGCCGAGCACCAGCGGCACGAAGACGAGCGCGTTCTTGGCCCACTGGTGGACCCGGGCGGCCTTGAGCACGGTCCTGGCTCCGAGCTTGGGGCGGGGCAGCACGGCGAGCGGCGGGCGGATCGCCTCGGCGGCCTTCCGCACGCCGGGCTTGGCCTCGACGATGACGCTCTCGGCCGCGGCGCGCCAGACCACGAGATCCGCGCGATGGTCGCCGGCGTAGGCGAAGCCGCCGGGGAAGCGGCTCGCGAGCACGCGCGCCTTGGCCTCGCCCTTGAGGTTGGTGGCGCCGTCGCTCGCGACCACGCCGTCGACGAAGCGGAAGCGGCGGGCGAGCTTCGCCGCCACCATGGCGTCGGAGGCGGTGGCGAGATGGATCTCGCGGCCGCGGGCGTGCTCGGCCTCGATGAAGGCGAGCAGCTCCTCGTTCAGCGGCAGGCCGTCGACGTCGAGGTCGACGCGTTCGGCGAGCCGGCGCTTGAGGACCGCGCGGCCCTGCATGAGCCAGAGCAGGAGAAAGACGACGCGGAGCGGATTGCCGCGCAGATAGGCGAGCGCGGACTCCGCCAGCAGATCGCCGCGCACCAGCGTGCCGTCGACGTCCACGGCGAGCGGCGGCAGATCCCCGGCCGGGGCCCGTCTTGCGCCATCGGACCGAGGCATGCTGGCGAGCGTCATGCGCATCCTCCGCGTTGCGGCTCCGGCGCCACGGCGGCCGGAGATTTTGCACGGCTTTCGCCGCTCCTCGGCGGCATCCGCAATCTCTCGTATCGCAATCGGGTTAAGAACCGCCCTATGTCCGCCGTGTTCGAGAGCTTGTCTCCCGCGCGTTTCCGAACGCGTCCGACTTGCGTCTCGCGGCGCTCAATGACATCTGCTCACGGCTGATATGTCCCGACCCAACGAGACGGCCCCCGTTCCCGAGACGCCACCGCTCGGCGCCGCGTCCTCCGCCGCGACGCCGCCCGACGCCGCGGACGCCACGCGTGACGACGGCGCGACGCCGCTCGGCTTCCCAAGGCTCCGCGCCTGGGCGGCCACCGTGCCCTGGCGCACAGTCGGCGCCATCGCCTCGGTCGTGCTGTTCAGCGTCGTGCTCTACATCCTGCACGGCCTCGTGGAGGAGGTGAAGCTCGACGACGTGCGCGCGGCGATCGCCGCGAAGCCCTGGAGCACGCTCGGCGTCGCGCTCGCGGCCACCGCGGCGAGCTACGTCGCGCTCACCGGCTACGACTGGTTCGGCATCGTCCACATCAAGCGGCGCGACGTCGGCTATCCCGTGGCGGCGCTCGCCTCCTTCACCGGCTATGCGCTGAGCTACACCATCGGCTTCCAGATCGTGGTCGCGGGCGCCGTGCGCTACCGCATCTACGCCGGGGCGGGGCTCGGGGCGGCGGAGGTCGCTGCGATCACCGCGATCTCGGCGCTAACGCTCTGGCTCGGGATCTTCTTCACGCTCGCGCTCGGCCTCGTCACCGAGGCGCAGGACGTCGCCCGGCTGGACGGCATGTCGCCCGGCCTGAACATGGCGATCGGGATCGCGATCATCCTCGCGCTCGTGGTCTATCTCGTCTGGATCGGCCGCCGCGAGCGCGCCGTCACCGTCGAGGGCTACCGCCTCGCGCTGCCGGGCGTGAAGTCGACCGCCGCGCAGATCGTGATCGGCCTCGTCGACCTGCTCGGCGCCGCCTTCGCGCTCTGGGTGCTGCTGCCGGCCGACGCCGTCATCGCCTTCCCCACCTTCGCCGCCCTGTTCGTGGTGGCGATGACGCTCGGCATGCTGAGCCATGCGCCCGGCGGCGCCGGCGTCATCGAGGCGACCGTGCTGCTGGCGCTGCCCAACCTGCCGGCCGACGCGGTGCTCGCGAGCCTGCTGCTTTGGCGCGTCGTCTACTACCTCATCCCCTTCACCATCGCGCTCTGCCTGCTCGGCGCCTCGGAGCTCGCCCGCCGCAAGGGCCATTTCCAGCGCGCGGGCGCCATGCTCGCGGTGGTCATGCGGCCGGTCGCGCCGATCGTGCTGGGCGCCGCGGTCTTCCTCGGCGGCATCGTCCTGCTGGTCTCCGGCGCGCTGCCGGCCGAGACCGACCGCCTCCACCTGATCCGCGGGATCGTGCCCCTGCCGTTCGTCGAGGGCTCGCATCTGCTCGCGAGCGTGGTCGGCGTGGTGCTGCTCGTGGTGGCGCGCGGGCTGCTGCGACGGCTCGACAGCGCCTACCGCGTCGCGCAGGTGCTGCTCTCGGCGGGCCTCGTGTTCTCCCTGATCAAGGGCGTGGACGTGGAGGAGGCGCTGGTGCTCGGCGGCGTGCTGGCGCTGCTCACCGTCAACCGCCGCGCCTTCTACCGCCGGGCCTCGCTCTGGAGCCAGGATCTCGCCCCCGCCTGGCTCGCGGCGGTCGCGATCGTGCTGGCGGGCTCGATCTGGCTCGGCTTCTTCGCCTACCGCAACGTCGAGTACTCAAACGACCTGTGGTGGGATTTCGCCTACCGCGGCGACGCCCCGCGCTTCCTCCGGGCCTCGCTCGCCGCCTGCGTGGCGGCGCTCGCGATCGGCCTGCACGCGCTGCTCCATCGTCAGTCGACGCCGAAGGCGGGCGCCGGCGAACCGGCGGAGCGCCTTGCGGCGATCGTCGCGACGAGCGCCCGCGCCGACGCCAATCTCGCCTTCCTCGGCGACAAGCGGTTCCTGTTCTCCGACACCGGCGACGCCTTCATCATGTACCAGGTGCAGGGCCGGAGCTGGGTCGCCATGGGCGATCCCGTCGGCCCGGCCGAGCGCGTCTCGGAGCTGGTCTGGGCGTTCCGGGAACTTGCGGACCAGCACAGCGGTTGGCCGGTGTTCTACCAGGCGAGCGTGGCGCGGCTGCCGAGCTACCTCGATCTCGGCCTCTCCCTGCTGAAGCTCGGCGAGGAGGCGCGGGTCGATCTCGCCGCCTTCACGCTCGAGGGCAAGGCCGGCTACGAATGGCGCTACGTCGACCGCAAGGCCGCCAAGGACGGCATCGACGTCGTGATCGTCCCGCGGGACGAGGCGCGCGCGCTCTACCCCGAGTTCAAGGCGGTGTCGGACGCGTGGATGACCTCGAAGAGGGCCGGCGAGAAGGGCTTCTCGCTCGGTTTCTGGTCGGAGGACTACCTCAGCCACTTCGACATGGCGGTGGTGCGCCACGAGGGCCGGATCGTCGCCTTCGCCAACATGTGGTACGGCGCGAACAAGGAGGAGGCGACCGTCGACCTGATGCGCTACGCCCCCGACGCGCCGAAGGGCGTGATGGACGCGCTGTTCGTGCGGCTGATGCTGCGCGCCAAGGCCGACGGCTACCGCTGGTTCAACCTCGGCATGGCGCCGCTGTCTGGACTGACGGACCACCCGCTCGGACCGACCTGGAACCGCGTCGGCGCCTTCCTGTTCCGCTACGGCGACAACTTCTACAATTTCGAGGGGCTGCGGACCTACAAGTCCAAGTTCAACCCGGTGTGGGAGCCGCGCTACCTCGCCTGCCCCGGCGGCTGGGTGCTGCCCCAGATCCTGATCGACGTCACCGCCCTGATCGGCGGTGCCCCCAAGCGGGCCGCCGCGACGGCCGCCCCGCGGCCCCCAGCCAAGGAGACCGCGGCGTGACGCGTCTCGCAATCCTCCTCGCCCTGGCGCTGGCCTGCCTTGCGGCCGCCGGTCCCGCCCGCGCCGACGATCTCCGGCGCGCGACGGTGAAGAACGAGACGCTCGACGCCATTCCGGTCGTCGGACCCGCCGACGAGCCCTCGGCGATCGTAGTGATGATCTCCGACCTCGACGGCTGGACGCCGAAGCTCCAGTCGGACGCCGACGCGCTCGCGACCCAGGGCGCGCTCGTCGTCGGCGTCGACCTGAAGCGCTACCTCGCCGGCCTCTCCAAGGAGACCGACGACTGCTTCTACATGCCGGGCGACATCGAGGAGTACACCCGCCTCGCCGGCAAGGAGCTCGGGATCAAAACCTACCGCTTCCCAGTCCTTCTGGGGTCGGGCCGCGGCGCGGACATCGTCTACGCCATGCTGGCCCAGGCGCCGCCCAACATGTTCGCCGGCGGCGTTTCGGTCGGTTTCTCCGGCTCTGCGCCGCTGACCAAGACGCTCTGCGACGGGCCGAAGACCGAGACGCTGGCCAACGGCGAGCTCACGCTCGGCGCGCCGGATTCGACGGACGGCCTGCAGGGCGAGTGGCGGGTGCTGACGGCAGGACCGGCGCCCCAGAAGATCAAGGACTTCGTCGAGCCGCTGCCGAACGGCGACGTCGTGGAGGCGCCCGCGGGCTCCGACCTGACCCAGGCCGCCTTCGACGCGGCGCTCGACATCGGCGGCGGCGACCCGGACGCCGTCAACGCGCTGCCGCTGGTGCTCTACCCGCCGACCCAGCCGGCCGTGAAGGGCCTCGTGGTGATCTACGCCGGCGACGGTGGCTGGCGGGACCTCGACAAGACCATCGCCGGCTTCTTCCAGAACGAGGGCTACGGCGTCGTCGGCGTCGACACCCTGCGGTACTTCTGGAACGAGAAGACGCCGCGCGAGCTCGGCGACGACCTCGAGGCGATCCTCGGCCGTTACGCCCCCGAGTGGAAGGCGAAGAACGTCCTTCTCGCCGGCTACTCCTTCGGCGCCGACGTGCTGCCCTTCGCCTGGCAGAGACTGTCAAAGCAGGTGCGCGACAGCGTCCGCCTGATCGCGCTGCTCGGCCTCTCCAAGACAGCGGACTTCGAGGTCAGCGTCTCCGGCTGGCTCGGCGTCGGGACCGGCGCCCACGACGTGGTGAAGGCCTCGGCCGGCCTTCCGATGGACCGCGTCCTCTGCGTCTACGGCAAGGAGGAGCTTGAGGAGGCGGACAACGATGTCGCCTGCGCGACCGACGTGTTCCCGAAGGCCTCGCGCATTGAGGAGCAGGGCGGCCACCACTTCGACGAGAACTACGAAGCGCTCGCGAAGCGCCTCGACGCCGAATTCGCCACGCGCGTCGCGGCCCAGCCCGCCCCCGCGCCGGGGCGATAGACATGACCATCTCGCGCTGAACGGAGCTCGCCTCCGTCCAACCGTCGCCCACATGCGACAGGTGGCGCATAATTGATCACCGACGCTGGCGCCCCACCCGCGGCTTGTCGCATCATACGCTGCGGCTCGGGGAAACTGCTTCATCATGACGTCATTGGTGCTCTACGAAGACGACGACGTCGCGGTGCTTCACGACGTCGGATCGGAGAGCGGGATACTGGTGATTTCGTTTACGCCGCTGCTTCCGAAGCCGTTCAAGCGCCTCGAGGGCTTCGGACAGGGGGCCATCGCCCGGATGGGCTTCGACGGCCTCTACTTCGTCGCGAAGCACAATCACTGGTGGCAGGTCGAGGGCATGGCGGCGGCCCTGAGCGCCGCTCAGGCCGCGCGTCGCGGCTACTCTCGCGCGATCACCTACGGCACCAGCATGGGGGCCTACGGCGCCCTGGCGTTTTCCCGCGCCCTCGAAGCGGACGGCGTCTTCGCGCTGTCCCCGCAGCTTTCGATCGACGCCGAGGAGGTGCCGTTCGAGAAGCGGTGGCGATCCCACGCCGGCCGGCTGACTTTCAAAAGGGCCCAGCTCAACGAGGGCGTCATCAAGACCGGCGAGATCGACATCGTCTACGATCCGATGAACGACGACGGAAAGCACGCGGCTCTCGTCCAGGCGCCGGCGCGACACATCCGCATCCCGCTGGTCGGCCACGGAACGCCGGACTACCTGCACCGCATCGGGCTTCTCAAGCCCATGCTGGCCGCGGCGGCCTGCGGCAAGCCGCTCCCAACGCCCACTCTTCGGGAGAGACGCGACCAGCATTATTACTTCGCCAATCTCGCGAAGCTCGCTGCGCGACGAGGTCGCCTTCCGCTGGCCGTCACGCTGATGGAGCGCGCCTACGCGCTCTCCGGCAAGGTTCTCGGATACGGCAACGTCTTGGCCTCATTCTATCACCGTGCGGGCCGGTTCGACGACGAAGCCGACCTGTGCCGCGACCTGATCGCCCGCGGCTTCGTTAGACCTGCTGTGCTGAAGCGCTACGCCACCGTGCTGAACGCGATCGCGAGCGCCCAGGCGAAAAGCGGCAGGCCGATGGAGGCGAGCATGACGCTCGCGCCCCTGACGGCGGAGCCGTTTCCGGACGACGTTCGGGAAGACGCCCTCAAGCGCCAGCAGACCTTCCAGCGCAGCCGAGCCCATGTCCCGAAGGGCGTCGAAGCTGCCGCCAAACGCCCTGAACCGGCCTTGATGCCGCGCTACGCCATTGGCGTATTGCGCAACTGGTTACGCAGAGGCCCCCATGCCTGACCATCTTGTGGACCACACGCTCCACTTGATCGCCGACGCCATCCTTCGGGCTCAGATGATCTGGGACATCCCCCTGAGCTACGACGCCGGCTCCGCGGCGGACGCCGTGCTGGCGGCCGAGGCGGTGCTGCTCGCGCTCGGTCTGACCATAGACCAGGCCAAGCGGCTCATGATCCGCGAAGAGCGACGGCGGCGAGCGGCCTCCGTCCGGCAAGCCCCGTCCGCGGGCTGACCACTTCTTAGGACGTTGCCTCGGAACGTCGGATAATACGATCGTTCCAGAACGCGCGCTTAATCGTGTCTTTTCATCGAGGGACGATCGCGTAAGCTCTCCCCGCACGACTGCGGCCCTCAAGACGCGTCGAGAAGGCGTCCGCCGCCGTCTCAAGACATGCGAGGAGACAACGCCATGTCGATTTTCGAAAGCGGTCAGTCGCTCGGTGGGCCGAGCGTTGGAGAGCAGGTCGCGCGTTTCCTGGGCGCGGTGCGGGGCGATCCCGTCGCGCGCGCCGACCTCGACATGACCCGCGTGCTGGAGGAGCTCCGCGCGCTCGCGCCGGAGCCGATCGAAGACCTGACGCCGGAAGCCGCCCGCCGGCAGGCGACGCCCTCGGACGCCGTCAAGGCCGTGATCGAGAAGGCCGGGCTCGAGATCGCGCCGGACGGCGTCATCTCCAGCGACGTGCGCTATCCCGGCGCCGAGGACGACCTGCCGGCGCGGATCTACCGGGCCTTCGGCGATGGGACGGCCCGCCCGATCGTGCTGTACTTCCACGGCGGCGGCTGGGTGTTCGCCGACCTCGACGCCTACGACGCGACGCCGCGCGCGATCGCGGCGCGCACCGGCGCGGTCGTGGTCTCGGCGCACTATCGCCTCGCGCCTGAGCACAAGTTTCCGGCGGCCCACGACGACGCGATCGAGGCCTACCGCTGGGTGATCGAGGAGGCCGAGGCGCTCGGCGGGGACCCGTCCCGCATCGCCGTGATGGGCGAGAGCGCCGGCGGCAACCTCGCGATCAACGTCGCGATCGCCGCCCGCGACCAAGGGCTGCCTCCGCCCACGCACCAGGTTCTGATCACGCCCGTGGCGGGCGTCGACATGGAGACGCCGTCCTACCAGATCAACGAACACGCGCGTCCGCTCAACAAGGCCATGATGGGGTGGTTCGTGGGTCACGCCCTGGCCGACGCGCTGGCGCAGGAGGATCCGCGGCTCGACCTCGTCGGGCGGGCGGACCTCCGCGGACTGCCGCCGACGACGCTGATCACGGCCGAGATCGACCCGCTGCGCTGGGAGGGTCAGGCGCTGGCGGAGAAACTCCGCGCCGCCGGCGTCGCCGTCAACGCCGTCGATTTCGAGGGCGTCACCCACGAGTTCTTCGGCATGAGCGAGGTGGTGCGCGACGCCCGCCTCGCCCAGGAGGCCGTCGCCCGCGATCTTCTCGCCGCATTTGCGCCGGACGAGCGCTGGGCCCGCGTAGGCCGGGCGCTGTAGCCGCCGGCAGCCCTCACAGCCGTTCGGACAGTCGACCACACTCCGAACGTTCGTCATTTCCCGGTTCATCCGGGAATCCAGGCCCGGTCGCCGGGCGCCTCGTCCATCGAACCCTGGATGCCCGGGATGAACCGGGGCATACGCTCCTGATCGGCTCAGACCATCGTCGAACGGCGCGCCCTCCTCACCGGCAGGCGCGCCGTTCGATTTCAAGGACTTGGAACGACGAGCGATCCCGCCTTCCCGCGCGCGCCCCGGAAAGGCGATTGACATGAGGCCCAACATTAAATCTATTATTTCAGTAGATTTAATCAGGAGACGTGACGCGTCACCGCAAGGAGCTTTCTCATGTCCGCATCCCTCGCCCGTCCCGACGAACCGGTGAAGTTCGCCTACTGGGTCCCGAACGTCTCCGGCGGCCTCGTGATCTCCGACATCGAGCAGCGCACGAGCTGGGACATCGGCTACAACCGCAAGCTCGCCCAGATGGCGGAGGCCGCGGGCTTCGAGTACGGGCTGACGCAGATCCGCTTCACGGCGGGCTACGGCGCCGAGAACCAGCACGAGTCGGTGGCCTTCAGCCACGCGTTGCTGGCCGCGACGGAAAAGCTGAAAATCATCGCCGCCCTGCTGCCGGGGCCGTGGAACCCGACGCTCGCCGCGAAGCAGATCGCGACCATCAACAACCTCACCGAGGGCCGGATCGCCATCAACCTCGTCTCCGGCTGGTTCAGCGGCGAGTTCCGCGCGATCGGCGAGCCGTGGCTCGACCATGACGAGCGCTACCGCCGCTCGGAGGAGTTCCTGCGGAGCTTGCGCGGCATCTGGACCGAGGACAGCTTCACCTTCGCTGGCGACTTCTACCGCTACCGCGACTATTCGCTGAAGCCGAAGCCGATCGACCCGCAGCCGGAGATCTTCCAGGGCGGCTCGTCGCGCGCCGCGCGCGACATGGCGGCCCGGGTGTCCGACTGGTATTTCACCAACGGCAACACGCCCGACAACGTGGCGAAGCAGGTCGAGGACGTGCAGGCCAAGGCCGCAGCGCTCGGCCGGCGGGTGAAGATCGGCGTCAACGCCTTCGCGGTCGCCCGCGCGAGCGAGGCCGAGGCCCGCGCGGTGGTCGACGAGATCGTCGCCAAGGCGAACCCCGAGGCCGTCAACGCCTTCGGCCACGAGGTGAAGAACGCCGGCAAGGCCTCGCCCGAGGGCGAAGGCAACTGGGCCAAGTCCACCTTCGAGGACCTCGTCCAGTACAACGACGGCTTCAAGTCGAACCTGATCGGCACGCCGCGCCAGATCGCCGAGCGCATCCTCGACCTCAAGCACGCCGGCGTGGACCTGGTTCTGCTCGGCTTCCTGCACTTCCAGGAGGAGGTGGAGGCCTTCGGCCGCGAGGTCATCCCGCTCGTCCGCGAGCTCGAGGCGAAGCAGGCGACGACCACGGGCGCCGGCCGCCAGCCTGTGTCCGCGGCCGCCTGAGAGGAGACCCGCCATGAACGCCCAGACCCCCGTCCGCCTCGCCGTCGTGGGCGAGGCGCTCCCCGAGCCCGCCGGCGCGCCCGCCCTGCCCCG
>Ga0256876_1000290_pt1 | contig 11386 bp, 9 predicted proteins | sample MC6MC0419MT_FD_186340 | JGI IMG/M metagenome (GOLD analysis project Ga0256876, IMG submission 186340) | Metatranscriptome of enriched soil aggregate microbial communities from Iowa State University, Ames, United States - MC6-MC0419-MT... | ecosystem: Environmental > Terrestrial > Soil >...
CGTCAACTGGAAAAAAAGTTTTAAGGAGAAAAATACATTAAAGTCATGAAAAATTTAATAAAAATAGCATTCACGGTATTCATAGCAGCAAGCTTAGCTTCTTGTATGTCATACAATAACGGATATGCAGATACCTACGGAGATCCATATTATGATAATGGATATTACTACGCACCCCAAGGTTATTACAACACGGGAGGATATTATGGTAATGACGGATATTACTACAGAAATGATATGAGGTATTACTATGACAATGGTGTGCCTTATTATTATGGAAATAACAGAACAAAAGTGTATGTAGAAAAAAGAAGCCCTTCAAACAGACCTGCTCCTAGTTTCAGAGATACACCAAATAACAATAACGGAAATTACACAAACCCTAGAAACAATAATAACAGCAACCGGAATAATAGCGGAAACAGGGGTTTTAGAAATTCAGGAAGCAACAGCAGCCAAAGACAGCAGCAACAAAATGCTCCTAGATCAAACAGCAACAGCGGTTTCAGAAATGGTACCAACAGTACAAGAAACACTACGCCTTCCACTCCTGCGACTCCTCAAACTCCCCAACAGAATAACTCAACAAGATCCAACGGAGGTTTCAGATAGTAATCATTCTAAATAAGTAAACGGACAGCCACCACTGTTCGTTTTTTCGTTTTTATTATAGTAATTTTGCACGTTAATTTTTTAGACAGATAAGTATGGAATTTTATAAATATCAGGGAACAGGAAACGACTTTGTAATGATAGATAATCGCTCCGGAGAGTGGGATAACCTTTCAATTACAAACATTCAAAAACTTTGCGACCGTCGCTTTGGAATTGGCGCAGACGGATTGATCAAGATAAACACGGCAGAAAGTGTAGATTTTGAAGTTGATTACTACAATTCTGATGGCTCCAAAAGTTTCTGTGGAAACGGGGCTCGTTGTTCGGTAGCTTTCGCTCACTTTCTTTCGATTTTTAAAAATAACAAAACTGTATTTACTGCCATCGACGGACTTCACGAAGCCGAGATCGACGGAAATATTGTAAAACTAAAAATGGGTGATGTTACAGAAATTATCAACGACGGAGAAGATTCTGTTTTAGATACAGGTTCGCCCCATTATATTAAATATGTAGAAGACATTGCCAATTTCAACGTTTTTGCAGAAGGAAACAGCATCAGAAATTCTGAAAATTATAAAGAAAAAGGCATCAATGTCAATTTTGTTGAAAATATTTCTGATGATGAAATTTTTGTAAGAACCTATGAACGAGGCGTTGAGGATGAAACTTACAGTTGTGGAACAGGAGTTACAGCTTCTGCTTTAACTTTTCTAAAAAAAGGTAATCTAACCTCCATAAAAGTTAAAACGTTGGGCGGTGACCTTAAAGTTTATGCTGAAAAAGATGGAGAAACATTCCGTCAGATTTGGCTTGAAGGTCCTGCAAAACAAGTTTTCGAAGGAAAAGTAGATCTTCTTTAGAAAAAACATAAAAACTTTTAATCTATTTAATCATAATGAAAAAAGCTATTCTCATTATCGTACTCCTTATTCTTGCAGTAGCAGGATTTTTTGGTTTAAAATTCTACAGTAAATATTACGGAAACAACGTTTCTAAAGACGGATATGTTTTGATACCACATGGCGCAAAATTTAATCAGATCTTAGATTCTATCAGTCCGTATGTTGATAATAAAGAATCATTTGTTGAGGTTGCAAAAGATAAAAACATGGACGAATATTTCAAGCCGGGTCGTTATCATTTTGCAAAAGGAGCCAGTAATACAAAATTGGTAAATATGATAAAAGCCGGAAATCAAACTGAAAATTCATTCAGAATTGGTGACTTCGGAGATATTTATCAGATGGTAGGAAAAGTGAGCAAAAAAACAGAGCTAGATTCATTAAAATTTGTCAGCGATCTTGATAAAATAGCTTCTGAAAAAGGATATAAAAATGCTGAAGATCTAAAAAAATATTTCTTCATCGATACATATAATTTTTTCTGGACGGTTACTCCAAAAGAATTTTTCAACAAATTTGAAAATCAGTACAACGAATTCTGGACTGCTGAAAGAAAAGCTAAAGAACAAGAATCTGGTTTAACAAGAGATCAAATTTATGCTTTGGCATCTATTGTTTACAAAGAATCGGGCGGAAAACCTGACGAAATGAAAACTATTGCCGGTTTATATTTAAACAGATATAAAAAAGGAATGAAACTGCAATCTGACCCAACGGTTATTTACGCAATAAACAAACAGACCAACTTTAAAGAATCTATTAAAAGAGTTTTTTTATAAGCACCTTTCTACTCCATCGCCTTACAATACTTATGCTAATGCAGGAATTCCTCCTGGACCGATTTGTGTGGTAGATAAAAATTCTGTGGATGCGGTTTTAAGCCCTGAAAAACACGATTATATTTTCATGTGTGCAGATCCTGAAAGATTCGGATTTCACAAATTTACGGCAAGTGCAGAGCAACATGTGATCAATGCAAAAGCGTATCAGGATTGGCTGAACTCGAAAAATATTAAATAATAAAAATATTTAACTTTATTTTAACAAATTAATAATTAACATTTAGCTCTCAAAGGCGACATATCTATTAAAAATAATAAACGAATCGTGAAATTGTATTTTTAAAGGCTTTAATAAATTAATAAAATTAAAACCTTTTCATTACAGTTTTATCTAAAGAATACCTTATGAATCAGACGGAAATAATCAGTATTTTCACAAAAAAAACCTTAGGACTTACTTTTGTGTTATCTGCAGCAGCTTTTGCCTTTGCTCAGGATAAAGTGGGAGTTTCAGGAACTGTGGTTGATAAAAGCAACCAACCTGTTGCTTATGCTTCTGTAACTTTCAGCAATAAAGCAAGTAAACTGTTGAGTGATGCTACTCTTACAGACGAAAAAGGAAACTACAAACTAGACCTTACTCCCGGTAATTACGATATTACAATAGAAGCAATCGATTACAAGAAAAGCGTTATTAATAAACAAATTACTACCGCTGGAAGTATTGGTGCGCTTTCTATAGAACCTGAAGCAACAAGTACCAATCTAAAAACTCAGGATATTCAGGGAGTTGTGATTACAGCAGCTGTAAAACCTTATAAAGTTGAGCTGGATAAAAGAACATACGATCCTTCACAAGATATTGTAAGTAAAGGAGGTAATCTTCAGGATGTTTTATCAAATGTACCATCGGTTTCTGTAGATACAGACGGTACAGTTTCGATGAGAGGTAGCTCGAACGTTCGTTTTTTAATTAACGGAAAGCCTTCTGCCCTTCTTGGGATTGACGACGGAGCCAATGCATTGCAAAGTATTCCTGCTGATCAGATTGAGAGAATTGAAGTAATTACGAACCCTTCTTCAAAATTTGAAGCAAGCGGAACTGCAGGTATTTTAAATATTATTTTAAAGAAATCAAAAAAAACAGGTTTCAACGGTAGTGTTACCGGAACTTTAGGATATTTACCCCAAACCAATTTAAATACGAATTTAAGCTGGAGAAAAGGGAATCTTACCTGGTTTTTAAACGGTGGCGGTGGTTATCGTGAATCTAAAAATACGAATAGAAACAACGCAACTTTCTTCAACGCAGTTAACGGCGGAAGAACTCAAACTGATCAAGAATCTATTTCTAAAAACAAAAACAATAATTATAATGTTTCTTCAGGTTTAGTTTACGATCTTTCAGATAAAACATCAGTTAACGCATCCGGGACGATAAGAACTTTTGAAAGTGATAACATGGGAAATATTACTTATGATTATCGTTTTTTGAATGCTCCAAGCTTGTTTACAGAAAGAATCAATACAGGATCTAATAACAACTTGGCTTTTCAGGGAGATTTCGGTTTAGATCACAAATTTGATGATAAAGGACAAAACATTTCATTATCATTAAGTTTACAAAGCAACAGATCTTATAACGATACCGACGTTAATCAAATTACAAACAATGTTTTTGAGCTTCAGAACAGCATTAGCCAAAATACAAGAAACAAAACTTTGGTGGGTAAAGCTGATTATGAGCTTCCGATAGGAGAAAACTCAAGAATTGAAGCTGGTTATAGATTAGACATCAATAATAACAATTATGACAATGATGTTTTAGAACGTTACTCTCCTTTTGCAGATTTCCATTATTTAAACAATTTTACATACAATGCAAACTATAGAGAAATGTTTAATGCAGGATATGTACAGTTTAAAAGTAAAATCGGAAAATTAGGTTATCAGGTTGGTGTAAGAAACGAATATTCAAATGTTGACATTCAGTATTCAAACTTAGATTCAAATACAAAAAACATCGATAATAAAAAGAGTTACAATAATCTTTTCCCAACTGTATTCTTAAGCTACGAAATCGCAAAAGACAATCAGTTTTTGATTAATTACTCAAGAAGAATCGACAGACCAAGATCTTGGTTTTTAATTCCTAATCCAAGTTATACTGATAACCAGAATATCTTTGAAGGTAATATTGATTTGAATCCTTCTTATGTAGATTCTTATGAATTTGGTTATAGCATTTCAAAAGGAAAATTCACGATTAACCCAACAATTTATTACAGACATACTAATGATGATGTAAAAATGCTGGTTTATTCTGATGACGGAATTTTTAAAACAAAACCAATTAATCTAGGTACAGATGACCGTTATGGTTTAGATTTAAACTTCAACTGGGATGCTACTAAATGGTTGAAATTCTTAGGAAACGTAGATTTATTCGGATATAAAACTACAGGAACATTTGATGATCTTTCTGTGGTAACTGAGCCAATGCCATTTAATGGAAGTGGTTTTGCAGCAAGAGCTAGATTAACATCAACAGTGAAGATTGACAAAACATTCAGCTTTCAGTTACAAGGTTTCTACAGAGGAGGACAGAAAACAAGCAGCATCGACAGAAAAGAGATGTATGCTTTAAACTTTGGTGCTTCAAAAACAATATGGAAAGGAGACGGAACTTTATCATTCAATATTCAGGATATATTCAATACCAGAGCAATGCAATCTACAGCATATGGGTCAAATTTTGTGAGAGAATCTTACATGCAATGGCAACCAAGACAGTTTGCGGTATCTTTAACCTACAGATTTAAGCAAGGTGAAAAGATTGAACAGCCGAAGAGAAAGAAAGATGTAAATTCTAATGCTACAGGTGACGACCAACAAGGCGGACCAATGTAATATTTTACAGTCAATCATAAAAAATCCCGAAAAATAATTTTCGGGATTTTTTTATGATTTTAATTTTTGCATTTCTGCTTCGTAGATTCTTTTCCTTAAATCACTTGAAGAAAAGCGGTGATCTCTTTTATTATAAAAAATCTCAATGCCTTTTTCTTCACAATATTGTTTTCCGGTGAAATCACGATCCAGATAATCGTCTCCGATAATCCTTACATCAATTACAAAAGATTTTAAAATATCTTCTAAATCCTGCTCTGTGTAATAAGGAATAATTTCATCAACTGCATTCACTGCTTTTAGCTGAATATATCTCTCAACAATCGTTTGAGTGGGTTTATTCTTTGTAGGACGATCATGTGATGGATCAATCTGTAGACCAACAATCAGATAATCACAGACTGTTTTGGCTTCTTCCAACATCTTGATGTGACCTGCATGCAGAAGATCAAATGAGGAAAATGTAATGCCTATTCTTTCAGTTTTCATATTTTTTCGTGTCTTATTTTAGTTGAAATTAATTTTTTCTTGATTCTAAATATTTCTGCCATTCCCAAACAGTTTTCAAGGCTTCTTCCAAAGAGGTTTCAGACTTCCAGTTGAGTTCTCTTTCTGCTTTATCAGCATTGGCATAAGCGATGGTAATATCACCTTCTCTCCTATCGCAAATTTGATAAGGTACAGCAATTTCATTTGCAGATTCAAAAGCTTGTACAACTTCCAAAACTGATGATCCTTTTCCTGTTCCTAAATTGTAAACATCAATTACAGTTTCTTCAGAATTATTGTTCATCAAACTTTTCAAAGCTGCAACATGCGCTTTGGCCAGATCTACAACATAAATATAGTCTCGAATTGGCGTTCCGTCTTCGGTAGGATAATCATTTCCCCAAATACTTAATTTTTCCCGAATTCCTGCTGCAGTCTGCATCACATAAGGAACCAAATTATTGGGAACTCCAATCGGTAATTCCCCAAGCAAAGCTGAAGGATGCGCTCCAATTGGATTAAAATATCTTAACAAGCCAATTTTACTTTTATAAGATTTAGCAAAATCTTTTAAGATTTCTTCTCCCATTTGCTTTGTCTTCCCGTAAACACTTTCAGGCATTTTCAGTGGAGTATTTTCATCGATTGGCATTTCATCAGCTTGCCCGTAAACCGTACAAGATGAGCTGAAAATAAAGTTTGATATTTTTCTGGCCTTAAATTCCTGAAGAATATTAATCAGCGAAAACAAATTATTTTCGTAATAATCAATTGGTTTTTCTTGGCTTTCGCCTACTGCTTTAAAAGCTGCAAAATTGATACATCCCTCAATTTCATGGGCATCAAAAACTTGATTAAGAAGTTCTTTTCTTTTCAGATCAAAAGGATAAAATATAGGTAGCTTTCCTGTAATCTCCTCAATATTATGTAAAATAAATTTTTCTGAATTAGATAAGTCATCAACAATGATTACTTCAAAGTTATTATTGATGAGTTCTACAACTGTATGAGAACCAATATATCCAAGTCCGCCTGTGACTAATATTGCCATTTTTTATTTATGTTTTTTAATTTTGGTTTCGTCCAATTTCATCAATCTCCAATTGAATAAAGTCAGTTTTAATTCTATATTTAATAATCAAGAAAAATAACCCCAATAATATACTATAAACAATAGGAGTCATAATATAATCCATAGAATCATTTCCAAAATTTTTTAAAAAAAGTTTTTTAAAAATACCAAAAGTGATAATTAAAAAAATTAAAATTAATGATATTGAATATGTTAAGATTGATAATTTACTTTTATTAATTAGTAATAACACTGATGAAAAAGAAAGCATCTCAATTATAAATATTAAAACTGTGTATATATCAAAAAGTGAATTAATTATTATTCTATTATAAAGTCCAAATCCAAATGCAATACAAAAAATAATATTTACTATAAGAGCTATCCAATAAACAAATTTATATTTGAAAACTTTCTTTTTCATTCTTTTTATCCCATAAACTCCAACACAGCATCCGTAATATACTTCAACTGTTCCTCATCTAATTCTGTATGCATCGGAAGAGAAATTACCTGATCCAAAAGCTTGTCTGTGTTTACAAAATCAGCATCATTACTTTCCTGGTAATACGCTTTTTGTTTTCTTAAAGCAACAGGATAATAAATCATCGCCGGAACTTCTTTTTCAGTAAGGAATTTTTGTAATTCATTACGTTTTCCGTTTAAAATTCTCAAAGTATATTGATGAAAAACGTGAGTTGAATTTTCAGATCTTTTCGGAGTAAGAATATTTTCATTTCCTGCAAAAGCTTCGTCATAATAATCAGCGGCTTTTCTTCTTGCATCGTTGTAAGAATCAAGATTTGGAAGTTTTTTTCTTAAAATCGCAGCCTGAATACTGTCTAATCTTGAGTTAACTCCTACTTCGTCATGGTAATATCTTTCGTACATTCCGTGGTTTACAATTCCTCTTAAACGGTGAGCAAGCTCATCATTATTCGTGAAAATTGCTCCACCATCGCCGTAACAACCTAAATTTTTAGATGGAAAAAAAGAAGTTGTTCCAACGGTAGACATTGTTCCTGCATGTCTCACTTCTCCACTAGAAAAGGTATATTGAGAACCGATAGCCTGTGCATTGTCTTCAATTACAAATAAATTATGTTCTTCAGCAATTTTTAAAATCTCCTCCATATTCGCACATTGTCCGAAAATATGAACTGGAATAATCGCCTTTGTTTTAGGAGTAATTGCTTTTTTAATCGCTTCTGTAGAGATGGTAAAAGTATCATAATCTACATCTACCAATACAGATTTTAGTTTTAATAAATGAATAACTTCAACGGTAGCTGCAAAAGTAAAATCAGCGGTGATTACCTCGTCTCCTTCCTGTAAATCTAAGCCCATCAAAGCAATCTGCAAAGCATCAGTTCCGTTGGCGCAAGGAATTACGTGTTTTACATCCAGGTAAGTTTCCATTTCGTTTTGGAAAGATTTCACTTCCGGTCCGTTAATAAAAGCAGCAGAATCCATTACATTTAAAACCGCATTGTCTACATCATTTTTTATTTTGTAATACTGACTCTGCAAGTCAACCATCTGTATCTTTTTCATATAAATTTTATTTTTTAAGTTTTGTAAAATTGCTTTTAGGTTTTAGATTTTATTTTTCCTAATAAAGCAATTTCTTAAACGAATATTTTCGTAAAAAAAAGGATTTTAAAGTGCTATCAAAAATTTTATTGATTTTGTTTTATCTTTATAAAAAATTATTAGATGAAAAAACTTTTACTGTTTTGTTTTTTAGCGGGTTACTCTACATCTTTTGCGCAAACTGAACTTGTTTTTGTTTATTTTACCGGTAAGCCCAACAAAGCTGCATTTTATGCCAATCCGCTTTCTGAGTTGAGTCAAAAATCGCTCAACAGACGTACTGCATTGGGAATTGCATTAAACGACCAAGACGCTCCCATCGAGCAATCTTATATTCAAAATCTACAAAATTTAGGATTTACGATCACCGATTATTCAAAATGGCTGAATGGTGTTGCCGTAAATGCCAATCAGGCGCAGGTTAATTTAATTAAAACACAACCTTTTGTACAATCAGTAGAAAGTTTTGCTAAAAATTCTTCTTTAGTTTTAAAAACTCAAAATACCAATAAATGGTCAGATTTTGAATCAACTCAAAAGAACCATACCATATTCGATTATGGTTCAGGATCTGAACAGATTGATCAAATCAATTTAAGACCGCTTCATCTTGCCGGATTTACCGGAACCGGAGTAACAATTGCCGTTATTGATACCGGATTTCCGACCGTAAATACGGGTTCGGCATTTTCCAGATTATGGACCAACAACAAAATAAAAGGCGGTTACGATTTTGTTTCAAAAGGCACAGACATCTACAATACTTCTCTCAATAACCACGGAACAGTGGTTTTAGGAGCAATTGGCGGTTACATTGCCGATGCTTTTGTGGGTTCTGCTCCTGATGCTGATTTTTATCTTTACCGTAGTGAAAATTCAGCAGTTGAAGTTCCTGAAGAAGAGTTATACTGGATTGAAGCCGCGGAAGAAGCAGATAGAAAAGGTGTCGATATTATCACAACTTCTTTAGGATACAATAATTTTGATGACCCAAAATACAGCTACACTTACAATGATATGAACGGTACAAAATCTTTCATTGGAAGAGCCAGTGAAATTGCCGTAAACAAAGGGATTTTTGTTTTAATTGCAGCCGGAAATTCTGGTGAAGTTCCTTGGCATTATATCACAACTCCGGCAGACAATGTTAAGGTTTTCAGTATTGGTTCTGTCGATTCTGCAGGAAATGCTTCTGGATTTTCATCTTACGGTCCCAATTCTTTAGGAATGATAAAACCGGATGCAAGTACAAGAGGAATTTCATCTGCAACAGTAGACAATAATACAATCATCTCTGTTTCGGGAACATCCATTGCAACGCCCATTGCAGCAGGTGGAGTTGCCTGTTTAATTCAGGTTTTTCCGGGAATGAACAGAGATTTAATGAGAACAAACTTAAGACAGAATGCTTCATTATTTCCTGCACACAACGATCAAATGGGATATGGAATTCTGAATTTTGGAAGTTTTTATAATTCTACATTAAATACTTCAGAACTCGTTAAAAAGAATACGATAGCAATCTTCCCAAATCCAGTAAAAAACATCCTGAATATTGCAACCGAAGCACAAATTATTTCAACTGAAGTTTACGATAATTTGGGAAGAATGATTTTAAAATCTGCTCAAAAATCCATCAAAGTAGAAGATTTTGCAAAAGGAACTTATTATTTAAAAATCCAGACTAAGGATAAAATATATTATGAAAAATTTTTGAAACAATAATCAGATTATTGTTTCAAAAATTCTAAAATATCCTGATTGAGCTGGTCTTCATTTTCAAAAGGAATCATGTGAGTGGCATCTTTGTAGATTTTCAGTTCTGAGTTAGGCATTTGTTTAGCCAAAAATTCGGTATGACTTTGTTTGATGACATCTTTTTCACCGGCAATCACCAAGACCTTGTTCTGAATTTTATTTAATTGTTTGTCTGTAATTTTTGGTTCTTTGAGCATTAATTTCAAGAGTCTTCTTTCATTCAGTTTTTCAGGATTATTTTGAAGCTGTAAAACTTTATATTTAATATTAAAATTATTGAGTAATTCCTGATCAACACCATCCGGAAAAGCATTTGCCCCAATTGTAATCAATCGATTTAAATTCTGTGGATATTTTAAAGCAAATTCCAATCCTGCATTTCCGCCATCACTCCATCCTGTAATATTGATTTTTTGTAATCCCAAATGATCAGCTAAAGCTTTTACATCATCTGCAAAAATCTCATAATTAAGATCAATTTTAGTTTTATCAATACTTTTTCCCTGCGCTCTTGTATCCATCACAATCACTTTATATTGTTTTGAAAGCACAGGAATCTGCTGATAAAAATCTTTTATACTTCCCGAATTTCCGTGAAGTAAAAAAAGAGGTTCACCTTCACCATACACTTCATAATAAAGATCTGCGTTTTTAAGATTCAGCATCTTTCCAACGTCCAGATTTTTCCCAAAAACACTTTCTTCAGATGCAGCTTGATAGCTACTTACATTCGGAAAAAGAGAAGCAATACTTTCCTCACTCAACTCTTCGTGCTTATTTTCATCTTTTGCATTTTTATCCACTTTTACATCAATATTTATAGCCGGAGCAGCAATGGTCATTTTCTTCCATTCATCATAAAACTTTCTTATATATCCCGTTCTGAAAAGCGCAGCACTGATATTTAGCTTTCCTTCAAACTCTCTCAAAAACTGAATTCCTACAAAAAATTTTCCCTGAACCCAAATATTTTTGTCATTCACATCCAAAGTAAAAGTTCCGTCAACAATTTTATCTTTTGTTAATTCAACCGTGATTTCTTCATCCAGAATACTTTCATTTGGCAAACCATTCTTTTCATTATAAATCGTATACCGCATAATTACAGGTCGATCTGCTGTAATACTTGCAATATTAAGATTAATGTTTTTGATTTTAGATTTTTTACTGGCTTTAAATTCCAATGCAGTTTCTCCTAAAAAATCTTCTTTTTTGAATGCCGGATTTACCGAATACATCACACTTTTAGTTTTCGTATTCAC
>Ga0256876_1000296_pt1 | contig 11335 bp, 10 predicted proteins | sample MC6MC0419MT_FD_186340 | JGI IMG/M metagenome (GOLD analysis project Ga0256876, IMG submission 186340) | Metatranscriptome of enriched soil aggregate microbial communities from Iowa State University, Ames, United States - MC6-MC0419-MT... | ecosystem: Environmental > Terrestrial > Soil >...
GGAGGATCCGGCGTCGGGCGGGTCTCACCGCCTCGCGAGCGCTCCTCGACCTCCTGCGATCGACCCGATCCGGAGCGCGCCGCAAGCAGCGACAGGCTCTTTCGGGCCTTGCGCGCCGTCGCCTTGTCCGCCGGCTCGGGTCGAGCCGTGAGACGGCCTCTTCCGTTCGCCGAACGGGTCGGAGGCCGTGCGGCGCCATCTCGAAGGTGCTTGATGAGCAAGAAAAAGCGTAGCGGCCTCAAGGAGGCGATCGCCGACCGCAGGGGCGCGGCGACGGCCGAGGACGCGCGCCAGTGGGTGCTCGACCGGGGCATCGAGGAGCTTGAATGCGTCGTGCCGGACCAGGCCGGCGTCGCGCGCGGCAAGATCATGCCGGCGGCGAAGTTCTTCGCCTCGCCGACCATGAACATGCCGTCCTCGATCTTCCACCAGACCATTTCCGGCGGCTACGCGGCCGACGACGAGCCGGGCGGCGGCGATCCGGCGGATTCGGACCTCGTGCTCGAGCCGGACTTCTCCACGCTCGCCGTGGTGCCCTGGGCCTCGGACCCGACGGCGCAGATCATCCACGACGCCTTCCATCGCGACGGCCGCCCGGTCGAGGTCTCGCCGCGCCAGCTGCTGAAGCGCGTGGTCGACCTCTACGCCAACAAGGGCTGGACCCCGGTGATTGCGCCGGAGATCGAGTTCTACCTCGTCAAGCCGAACACCGATCCCGACTACCCGCTGGAGCCGCCGATCGGCCGCTCGGGGCGGCCGGAGACCGGGCGGCAGTCCTACTCGATCTCGGCGGTGAACGAGTTCGACGAGCTGTTCGAGGACATCTACGATTTCTCGGAGGCCCAGGGGCTCGAGATCGACACGCTCATACACGAGGAGGGCGCGGCGCAGATGGAGATCAACCTGCGGCACGGGCACCCGCTGGCGCTGGCCGATCAGGTCTTCATGTTCAAGCGCACGATCCGCGAGGCCGCGCTCAAGCACAACATCTACGCCACCTTCATGGCGAAGCCGATCGCGAACGAGCCCGGCTCGGCCATGCACATCCACCAGTCGGTGCTGGACGCGGCGGGCGACAACCTGTTCTCCGACAAGCAGGGCAAGCCGTCGTCGGAGTTCTTCTCCTTCCTCGGGGGCACGCAGAAGTACTTGCCCACCGTGATGTGCGTGATGGCGCCTTACGTGAACTCCTACCGCCGACTGACGCGCCAGTCCTCGGCGCCGATCAACGTGCAATGGGGCTACGACAACCGCACCACCGGCATCCGCGTGCCGCCCTCGGGCCCCTCCGCGCGGCGTGTGGAGAACCGGGTGCCGTCGTCGGACGCCAACCCCTATCTCGCCATCGCCGCCTCGCTCGCCTGCGGCTATCTCGGGATGATGGAGGGCCTCACCCCCTCCGAGCCGATCGACGGCTCGGCGCACGGCCTCGACTACGATCTGCCGCGCGGCCTGCTGGAGGCGGTCGCCACCTTCGAGCACTGCGAAGCGCTGCAGAACGTGTTCGGCAAGACCTTCACCGCCACCTACGCCGCGATCAAGCGCGCTGAGTTCGAGACCTTCATGCGGGTGATCAGCCCCTGGGAGCGGGAGTACCTGCTGCTGAACGTGTGAGGGCGCGGTCTTGACGGGCGCGTTCCCGCCTGCGGCCTCCTACTACGCCGCCGTCAACCCGGCGCCGCGGCCGCGCGCGCCGCTGCGGGGCGAGAACCGGGCGGACGTCGCGATCGTCGGCGCCGGCTTCACGGGGCTGTCCGCCGCGCTGCATCTGGCGGAGCGCGGCGCGCGGGTCGTCGTGCTCGAGCAGGCGCGGGTCGGCTGGGGGGCCTCGGGGCGCAACGGCGGGCAGGTCCACACCGGCCAGCGCCACGAGCAAGACGAGATCGAACGCGCGGTTGGCCGCGTCGACGCCCGCAAGCTGTGGGACATGGCGGCGGACGCGAAGACGCTCCTCAAGGAGCTTATCCAGCGTCACGCGATCGACTGCTCCTACGAGCAGGGCCTGATCCATGCCGATCATAAGCCGGCTTACGTCCGCGAGACCTATGCCTACGCCGAGAAGCTCGCGCGCGACTACGACTATCCCCATGTCGAGCCGCTCGACCGCGCCCAGCTGCGGGCGCTGGTGAAGAGCGACCAGTATCATGGCGGCTCGATCGACCACGGCGGCGGCCATCTCGACCCTCTGGCGCTCACGTTTGGCCTCGCCCGCGCCGCGGAGGCGGCGGGCGCGACGCTGCACGAAGGCTCCCGCGTCCTGGCGCTGAAGCCGAACGGCCGCGTGGCGCTGGAGACCGCGGAGGGCTCGGTCATCGCGGACCACGCGCTGATCTGCACCGACGGGTTGCTGGACGGCCTGCAGCCGGCCGTCGAATCCCACGTCATGCCGATTGCGAACCACATCGCGACGACGGAGCCGCTGGGCGACCGTCTGCAGGAGGCGCTGACCAGCCGCGCCGCCGTCTCCGACAGCCGTTTTGTCGTCTATTACTTCCGCCCGACGCCGGACGGGCGGCTGCTGTTCGGGGGCGGCGAAACCTATTCGACCACGCTTCCGAACGACGTCGCGCCGATCGTCCGCGGGCATCTGGAGAAGGTGTTTCCGCAGCTGAAGGGCGTGCGGCTCGATCATGCCTGGGGCGGCGTGCTGGGCGTGACGCCGACGCGGCATCCCTTCGTGCGCCAGGTCGCGCCGAACGTGCTCGTGGCCGCGGGCTATTCGGGGCAGGGGGTGCTGCTCGGGCCGATGTTCGGCAAGATTCTCGCGGACGCCGTCGCCGGCCAGCTCGGGAGCTTCGACCTTCTGGGCCGGCTCCCCGTTCCGGCCTTCCCGGGCGGAACTTGGCTCCGGAAGCCGATTCTGGTCGCCGCCATGAGCTATTTTGCGCTCCGTGACCGACTCTGAAGCCTCAAAACAGCACGGACGCTCCGTCGCGCTCCTCGCCGCCGCGGTGTTCCTCGCCGTCGCGTTGGCGTTCGGCGCGATCGCGGGCTACTGGCTCGCGTTCCATGACGGACCTTATGACATGATCGCCGTGATGGGCGGGGCGGCCTGGGCCTGCGTGTCCATGGTCGTCGCGCTCGGTCTCGCGGCGCGGGCCGGACCGATCCTCGGGGTCTCGCGGCGCGGTCGCGTGAGCTCGGCTGGGGCGGTCGTCGATCCCGACGCACTGCGCACCGAAGCTTGGGCGGTCGAAGGCGTCGAATGGCGGGGCGAGGCGAGCGTCCCGTTCGACGCGCCCGGACCCACGCTTTTTATGCTGCTGTCAGGGATCGCGCTCGGCTGCGCGGGGCTCGCCCTGTGGTGGTTCGGCCGGATCACGCTCGGAGGCGTCGCCGTCACGTTCGGGATCGGCGGCTTTCTCGTTTACTGGGCCTGGATCGCCTGGTCCACCGGACGCGCGAAGCCCACGACGCCGCCCGCGTGAGCGGCCGTCAATGCGCCGGCGCGGCCGCGGCGTTCGGGTTCGGCCTTCGGACAAGCGGCACCAGCACGACGAGCGCCGCGAACAGAATCGCGAGCGCCCAGAACAGGTCGGCGAAGGCCAGCACAAGACCCTGCTGCCGCACCATGTTCGACATCTGCTTCACCGCCGCGAGCTCCGCGTCGGAGCCGAGGCGCGCCGTGAAGGCGTTGGTCATGGCTGAGAGCTGCTCTTCCGCGACGGCGCGGCCCCAGACCACGTTCTCGCGCAGCCGGAGCATGTGCAGGTCCTGCCGGTCGTTCAGGAAGGTGTTGATGAAGGCGAGCCCGAAGGCTCCGCCGAGATTCCGCATCAGGTTGAACAGGCCGCTGGCGTTCTTCAGCTTCTGCGGTGGCAGAGTGGCGAGCGACACCACGTTGATCGGCACCATGCACATCATCAGCGAGACGCCGCGCAGCGCCTGGGGAACGAAAAGGTCCCAGAACGCCCAGTCCTTGGTGATGTAGGTGAGGTCGAGGCAGGAGATCCCGAAGCCAAGGAAGCCCGCGCCGATCAGCCAGCGAGGGTCGACCTTGCGCGACAGCACGCCGACGACCGGGGCCGTCATGAACATGAACATGCCCGTGACGAACACCGTCTCCCCGATCTGCAGCGAATCGTAGCCGCGCACCCGGCCGAGGAAGACGGGGTAGAGATAGGTCATGCCGTAGAGGCCGACGCCCATGGCGAAAGTGAGCAAGGATCCGACGGCGAAGTTGCGGTCGGCGTAGGCGCGGAGGTCGACCAGCGGGTCCTTCGCCGCGAAGCAGCGCCAGAAGAACGCGATCCCGCCGACGACGGAGACCACGGTCAGCACCCGGATCGTCTCATCCTGAAACCAGTCGTCGCGGGCGCCTTCCTCCAGCACGTACTCGAGGCTGCCCAGGAAGGCGGCGAGCGCCGCCAGCGCGACGTAGTCGAAGTTCTTGAGCAGGCCGAGGTCGGGCTCGTCGAAGTCGACCATCGTCCAGGCGATGAGGGTCGCCGCGGCGCCGGGCACGACGTTGATCAGGAACAGCCAGTGCCAGGAGAACAGCTCGGTGAGGTAGCCGCCGATGGTCGGCCCGACGGTGGGCGCGAGCGTCACGGTGAGGCCGACGAGGGCCATGATCGCCGGTTGGTGGCGCTTCGGGAAGATGGTGTAGGCGGCGGCGAAGGCCGTCGGGATCATGCCGCCGCCGATGAACCCCTGGATCGCGCGATAGACGATCATCTCCGGCAGGGTCGTCGCCGTGGCGCAGAGAACGCTCGCGAGCGTGAAGCCGGCGGCGGAGATCGAGAACAGCACCCGCGTCGAGAGCGCCCGCCCGAGATAGCCCGACAGCGGAATCATGATGACTTCGGCGATCAGGTAGCTCGTCTGAACCCAGGAGATCTCGTCCGGGCTGGCCGACAGCCCCGCCTGGATCTCGGCAAGCGACGACGAGACGATCTGGATGTCCAGGATCGCCATGAACATGCCGAAGACGAGCGCGAGGAAGGCGATCAGCCGGCGCGGGGTGACGATCGGTTCGGCCGGGGCGCCCCCGGAAGGGGGTCCCGCGCCGGGGGCTCCATGAGCGCGGCCTGCGGACGCGTGGGGGACGCGGGTCTCGCCTGCAGGCCTTCCGCCGCCTGGGGGAAGGACGTCGTCGCTCATGACTCAGAGCTCCCCGGCGCGGGGTCTCGTCAGCGCGTCCCTGCGGACGCGCTGGATGGGGTGGCGGGCGTGGTGCGGATGTCGACGGTCGCGACGACGGAGAGGCCCGGCCGCAGCCGGCCCTTCGCGACGTCCTCGGCCGAAACGCGGATGCGCACGGGCACGCGCTGCACGATCTTGGTGAAGTTGCCGGTGGCGTTCTCCGGCGGCAGCAAGCTGAACACGGCGCCTGCGGCCGGCGCCAGGCTGTCGACCACGCCGGTCGCGTCGTGCTCGGGATAGGCGTCGACCGCGAGCCGGACCGTCTGGCCGGGCGCGAGGTCCACGAGCTGGGTCTCTTTGAAGTTCGCGTCGACGTAGACGCGGTCGAGCGGCACCACCGCCAGCAGGCGCTTGCCCGGCGTCACGTAGTCGCCGGTCTGAACGCCCTTGTTGCCGACGACGCCGTCGAACGGCGCGCGGATGACGGTCGCGTCGTAGTCGCGCTGCCGCTGCGCGCGCGTCACCTCGAGTTCGCCCAGCGTCCGCCGGGCTTCCGCTTTCTGCGCCACGAGAACGTCGCGGTTCGCCTTGGCCGCGGTCACGCCCGCTTCCGCGGAGGCGTAGGACGCCACCGCCTGGTCCCGGGCGGCGCGCGCCTGATCGAGGTTTTGCCGGCTGCCGTAGCTTGAGTTCACGAGCGCCTGGGCGCGCCCGAAGTCCGCGACCGTGCGGTCGCGCGCGGCGGCGGCGCTGTCGACCTGCGCCTGGGCTTGGTCGATCTGGGCGGCGGAGGCCGCGATCTGGCTGTCGAACCGCAGGATCGAGGCCTGCTGGGTGGCGATCTTGGCGTCCGCCGCGTCGAGCGACAGCTTGTAGTCGCCCGGATCGAGCGTCACGAGCGGGCCGCCTGCCTTCACCCGCGCGTTGTCCTCGACGGCGACGGTCGCGACGTAGCCGGAGATCTTGGGCGCCATCACGGCCATGTCGGCGCCCACATAGGCGTCGTCGGTCTCGACCATGAAACGGCCGGTCGTCCACCAGTCGTAGCCGTACCAAAGTCCCGCAACCAGCGCGACGGCGGCGACCGCACCGAAGACCAGGCTCTTGCGCGAGCGCTTCGGAGGACCGGACGCGGCCGGCGCCTGGGCGGCGGCCTGCTCCGGCTTCGCCGGCGCTTCCGCCCGCGGCCGCTCGCTCGTGGGCGCGCCGATGTCCCGGCGGTCGCCCTCGCGCTCCGCGTCGGCGACCAGCCGAGGGCGCGACGGCGTAGCGGAGCGGGAGACGTCAGATCGAGAAGTCGCCATCAGGTTGGCTTCCGGCGCGGTCAAGGCTCCGAGGGAGCGACAAGCGTGACTGAACGGCTGAGACCAACCGGAGGGGGGCGGATCCGGATGACCGAACCGTTCAGTCAACGATCCAGTTAGCGCACGCGAGAGAGCTTGGCAAGAATGACCGAACCGTTCGGTCATTCTGAGAGGCGTCGAGTTGCGCGATGTCTGGGCAGTCTCGGCGGGATGGATCAGCGATGGCGTGGGGAGTTAATCCGCGCGGCGGCCGTTAAAGCGCCCTCCACCCCAGGCCGGGCGGGGCTTGGCGCCCGACCTGGAGTAGAGGGCGAAGTCTCTGGCGGGCTTAGGCGAGCCCGGCTCAGCTCTCCCTTCATCGCGAGCGGATCACGCTCCGTTCATCCAGGTGGTGAGCGCCCCAGGCACGCAATCCTGGGGAAGGAGGATCGGATCGGCTAACAGGATAGGACCCGAGGGTTGCGTCACACGCAACACGGCCTTGCAGGCAACGCAGACGAGGCGATTTCGCAGCGGTCGCGAAGGATCATTGCCAGAGCCTGCCAGGTCGGCCGGCGACCGAGATTAATGGCGCTGCACGGGGGTGCGAGACAGGCCAGACCTCGTTGACCGCGTCCGTATGAGCCGGACAAGCGAAGTCGGAAGCGTGGCCACCACCGGCCCCCGAGCCCAAACTGGACGAATGGCGCTAAAAGCTTAAATTGACCGAACGGTTCGGTCAATTTAAGCCGGCGCGAGTTGGGCGGGGCCTCCCAGAGGCTAGCCCTTCGGTCACTGATCGTCCTGGGCTGAACCGGAGGTCCCCGTCGGAGCGACAAAGCGCTCATCGGCGGCGGCCGGCTGGCGCCCGACGAAGCTTTCAGGCGTTTGAGCCTGAGCTTGGATGCAGGAACGAGACGGCGCGTGGCGCCTGGAGGATTGAGAAACGCCGTGACGGACGCCGCTCTGGTTCCCGACCATCTCGACAGCGCCAAGCGCCGCCAGATCCTCGACGGCGCGCGCAGCGTGTTCCTGGCGCAGGGCTTCGACGCGGCGTCCATGGGCGAGATCGCCAAGGCGGCCGGCGTGTCGAAAGGCACGCTCTACGTCTATTTCGACAGCAAGGAAGAGCTTTTCGCCGCGCTGGTGAAAGCCCAATGCGCGCTCACCGCCGAGCGCCTGTTCGAGCTCGACGCCGACAATCACGACGTTCGGGAGGTTCTGCGGCGTCTGGGACTGAGCTTCATTGAGGCGATGGTCGAGCCGTCCCACGTCTCCACCGTGCGCATGGTGATCGGCGCGGCGGACCGGCAGCCGGACATCGGCCGGCTCTTTCTGGGCGCTGGTCCGCGGCGCGGCGCGGCGCGGCTGGCGGCTTGGCTCGAGGCCAAGAACGCGCAGGGCGATCTTGCGGTCGCGGATCCCGAGCTCGCCGCCTGGCAGTTCCTCACGATGTGTCACAGCTCGGTGATGATGCCGGTGCTGATCGGCGGCGAGGCGCCCCCGCCGCCCGAGCGGGTGGCCTATGTCATCGGCCAGGCGGTCGAGGTGTTCCTCGCCGCCTACGGGCCGAAACGCGACGCGTGAGCGCACGCGCCCGAACGGGTCGCGTCGCGGGCCGTTTCATGCTAGGGCTCCCGCCTCTTCAGAACATCCAGCCGCCGCCGACAGCCGCATCATGACCACGCTCGACCTCACCCGTGGCAATCCCAACGCAGCGCCCGTCGGCGCCGTGTCCGCGCCGTCCGTAGCGCCTGCGGCAGAGAAGCCCTCGCTCGTGGGCCTCACGCGGGCCCGGCTGATGACGGCGCTGGCCGACGCCGGCGTCCCCGAGCGGCAGCTCAAGATGCGCGCGACGCAGCTTAACCATTGGCTGCACAACCGCGGCGCGGCGAATTTCGCCGCCATGACCAACGTGTCCAAGGATCTTCGCGCGGTGCTCACGGAGGCGTTCACGTTGGCGCGGCCGGAGATCGTCACCGAGCAGATCTCGGTGGACGGCACCCGCAAGTGGCTGCTCCGCATGCCCTCGACCGGCCGCCACGACCGCGGCGCCGAGATCGAGACGGTCTACATCCCCGAGGAGGGGCGCGGCACGCTCTGCGTTTCGAGCCAGGTCGGCTGCACGCTGACCTGCTCGTTCTGCCACACCGGCACCCAGACCATGGTGCGCAACCTGACCGCCGCCGAGATCGTCGCGCAGGTCGTGGTCGCGCGCGACCGCCTGGGCGACTGGTCAGGTGCCGCCCCCGACGGCGCGGTCGTCCCCGAAGACGGCGGGCGCTTCGTCACCAACATCGTCTTCATGGGCATGGGCGAGCCGCTCTACAACCTCGACGGCGTGCGCGACGCGATCGAGGTGATCTCGGACGGGGAGGGGCTCGGCCTCGGCCGCCGCCGGATCACGGTGTCGACCTCGGGCGTCGTGCCCGAGATGCGGCGGCTTGGCGAGGAGACTGGCTCCCAGCTCGCGATCTCGCTCCATGCGGTACGCGACGACCTGCGCGACGTGTTGGTGCCGATCAACAAGAAGCACCCGATCGCCCAGCTGATGGAGGCCTGCCGCACCTATCCCGGTGCCTCGAACGCGCGGCGCATCACGTTCGAATATGTGATGCTGAAGGGGATTAACGACAGTCCCGCCGAAGCGCGCGAACTCGTTCGCCTGCTTAAGGGCGTGCCCGCGAAGATCAACCTCATCCCGTTCAATCCGTGGCCCGGCAGCCCCTACGAGTGTTCGGACTGGGAGACGATCGAGCGGTTTTCCGAGATCGTGTTCCGTGCGGGCTACGCCAGCCCCGTGCGCACGCCGCGCGGCCGCGACATCTCGGCGGCGTGCGGCCAGCTGAAGTCCGACACCAAGCGGCTGCGGGCGAAGGAGCGTTTGGCTCTCGAGGCCGCGGAGTGAGACTTTCCGACGCCTCGGAGCGTTGAGGGCGATGCTCGCCCAAATCGCCCTGCGTCTGTTGCTCGCGCCCGTCGGTTTCGTCTGCGGCCTCCTCGCGGGCTTCGCGACGCTCGCCGCCATTTCCGCGAGCGCCTTCGGCGACGTCGCCCTGTTCCCGGACGAGGTGGCTCTGCTCGGGATGGACTTCGCCGTCGGCGCGTGGACCATGGCGTTTCTGTTCGCCCCGCTGGTCGGCGCGCCGGCGATGGTGGCGGTCGTCATCGGGGAGATGTTCGCGATCCGCACCTGGACCTATTACGCGGTGGTCGGCGCTCTCACCGCCGCTCTGCCCTGGGCGCTGCTGCCGTCCGGCGTGGACGGCCCGCTGTTTCAGCCCGTGCAGGTCCTGGCCTGCGGCTTCGTCGGCGGTCTGGTCCACTGGCTCGTCGCCGGTCGTTCCGCGGGCGTGGTGGAGCCGGAGCCTGCGCCGCCCTCCCAGCCCCCGCAGTGACGGTCCGCCGAGCGCTCCCTTCGCGTGGGTGAAGGCCATTCGGTCGCGCGTTACAGGGAGACGACGGTTGGTCGGCGCCGGCGCCGTGCCGCGCGCGTCGGTCTTAGCTCTCCGAGCCGCCGGTTGTCCAAGACCACCCCGACGCCCCATCGCGCGACGAGGCGCGAACGAAAACGGCGCGTCCTCGAGGGACGCGCCGTTTTCGTTTCTCATGCGAGCGGGCGCCGAGGCCCGCCTGCCGATCACTCGGCGGCGGCGACCGCCGTCTTGCCCTTGGCGCCCTTGACTGAACCCTTGGGGCTGCGGTCGGTCTTCTCGGCGATACGCGCCGACTTGCCGCGACGATCGCGCAGGTAATAGAGCTTGGCGCGGCGGACCTTGCCGCGACGGACCAGCTTCACGCTGTCGATCAGCGGCGAGAACAGCGGGAACACGCGCTCCACGCCTTCGCCGTACGAGATCTTGCGCACGGTGAAGTTCTGGTTGAGGCCGCCGCCGGAACGCGCGATCACCACGCCTTCGTAGGCCTGCACGCGCACGCGCTCGCCTTCCTTGACCTTCACATTGACGATGACCGTGTCGCCCGGCGCGAAATCAGGGATTTCGCGCTTGGCCGAAACGGCCTCCATCTGCTCCTTGTCGAGCTGTTCAATAATGTTCATGGCGTCGTCTCCGCGTCTCTCGCATCGCGAGGCGCACGAGAAGTTTCAGGGAATCTCGTGAGTGGCCGGTCTACTACTCGACTTTATCGGGCTTGTCGACGCCCCCTGTCGTGCGTGCGACATATTTCGCCCAGAGGTCGGGTCGTCGCTTCCGCGTGTCCGCGCGCGCGCGGAGCTTCCGCCAGCGTGCGACAGCTTTGTGATCGCCTGACAGCAGGGCGTCGGGAATCGCGCGGCCCTCGAACGCGCGCGGCCGGGTGTAGTGCGGGTGCTCCAGGAGATCGCCCTCGAAGCTCTCGTCGTCGCCAGAGGCCGCGTCGCCCATCACGCCGGGGAGCAGGCGCACGCAGGCGTCGAGCAGCAGCAGCGCCGCCGCCTCGCCGCCCGACAGCACCACGTCGCCCACCGCGATCTCCTCCAGCGCTCGGCCTTCGATCACGCGCTGGTCGACGCCTTCGAAGCGTCCGCAGAGCAGCACCGCCCCCGGTCCCGCCGCGAGTTGGCGGACGCGGGCTTGGGTGAGCGGCGCGCCGCGGGGCGTGAGCAGGATGCGCGGACGATCGTCCGCGGGCAGCGCGTCGAGCGCCTCGCCGACGACGTCGGCCCGCAGGACCATCCCCGGGCCGCCCCCGGCCGGCGTCGCGTCGACCGAGCGATGCCGGTCGTGGGCGTGGTCGCGGATGTCGCGGGCGTCGAGCGACCAAGCCCCGCCCAGCGCGCGGCCCGCGAGCGCATGGCCGAGATGCCCAGGGAACATGGCCGGATAGAGGGTGAGGACGGTCGCGCGCCACATCAGCTCGGCGGACGCTCCATGTCGATAGGGGAAACGGCTTGAACGCCTCCTATCGCCCGCCCGGCGTCCCGCGTCCACCGCGCGGCGCGGTGCGGGGCGCGAAGCCGCCATTCA
>Ga0256876_1000297_pt1 | contig 11333 bp, 12 predicted proteins | sample MC6MC0419MT_FD_186340 | JGI IMG/M metagenome (GOLD analysis project Ga0256876, IMG submission 186340) | Metatranscriptome of enriched soil aggregate microbial communities from Iowa State University, Ames, United States - MC6-MC0419-MT... | ecosystem: Environmental > Terrestrial > Soil >...
ATAAAATACACATAAACGATGCATAGAAGAGAAGCACTAAAAAACGTTGCATTTCTACTTGGAGGAGCGATTTCTGCAAGTACGATGGGCGTTTTGTTCGAAAGTTTTACGCTCCCTGAAAACGAAAAGAACTTCGTATCCTATTCTTTACAGGATGAAAAGATTTTTGCCGAATTTGCCGATGTAATTGTTCCCGCTACTAAATCATCTGGCGGAGCGAAAGCTGCAGGATTGGGCAAATTTATTCCAATGATGATGCAGGATTGTTACCCGAAAACGATGCAAACATCGTTCGCTAACGGCTTCAAAGCGCTTCAGGAAAAATCGATGAAAGATTTTAAGAAAAGTTACGCAACATTAACAGCTGCTGAACGAACCAAACTGATGGTTGATTTAAGAGCAATGGCATTGGCGCAAAAAGAAACTAAATCAGAAGAAAACAAGGATTTGGTCTATTTCTTCGTTACCGCCAGGGATTTGACTTTATTAGGTTACTATTCTTCAGAAATTGGCTGTACGAAGGCACGCGAATATGTGCTTATTCCTGGTCGCTATGATGGTAGTGCACCATTAAAGCCAGGTCAAAAATCATGGGCTACTTAATTTCTAACCACAACAACAAAACATCATGAATTTAAATACAAATTTAAAAGCTGAAAATACTTACGATGCTATTGTTATAGGATCGGGGATTAGTGGCGGCTGGGCTGCAAAAGAACTTACAGAAAAAGGCCTGCGTGTTTTAATGCTCGAGAGAGGAATGAATATCGAGCACATTACGGGATACGAAACTGCAATGAAAAATCCATGGGATTTTAAACATGCCGGTAGGTTAACCGAAGAACAAAAACGCACACACCCTGTTCAGAAACGAGATTACCCATACCAGGAGGCGAATGAAAAATGGTGGGTAAACGATTTAGAATGTCCATATACAGAAGATAAAAGATTCGACTGGTATCGTGGTTTTCACGTTGGTGGAAAATCATTAATGTGGGGACGCCAGAGTTATCGCCTTAGTGACCATAACTTTGAAGATAATGCTAAAGACGGGCATGGCAGTGACTGGCCTCTTCGTTATGCAGAGCTTTCACCATGGTATGATTACGCGGAAAAATTTGCAGGAATCAGCGGCTCAAAAGAAAACTGGCCAACCTGCCCTGATGGCGAATTCTTACCACCAATGGATTTAAACGTGGTTGAAAAATCGGTTAAAGCCCGCGTGGAAGAGCATTATAAAAGAGAAAGAATTATTATGATAGGCCGCGTTGCAAATTTAACCGTGCCGCATAAAGGCCGTGGCAACTGCCAATATCGTAATCTATGCAGCCGTGGCTGTCCTTTCGGCGCCTATTTCAGCACACAGTCTTCTACACTTCCTGCGGCAATGGCAACAAAGCGTTTAACCTTAAGGCCATATTCTATCGTGAACCACATCATTTATGATAAGGACACTAAGAAAGCTAAAGGGGTAATGGTAATTGATGCGGAAACCAACAAAACGATGGAATTTTATGCAAAAATCATCTTCGTTAACGGGTCTACGTTAGGTACTACATTCGTTTTGTTAAATTCTACTTCAGAAGCACATCCAAACGGATTGGGTAATTCAAGCGGTCAGTTGGGTCACAATTTAATGGATCACCACTTTCGCTGCGGCGCATCTGGCGAGGCAGAAGGTTTCGACGATAAATACACTTATGGCCGCCGTGCCAACGGAATTTATGTTCCAAGATATCAAAATATTGGTAATGATAAACGCGATTACCTGCGTGGCTTTGGTTATCAGGGCGGCGCAAGCCGTTCAAACTGGCAAAGCGATGTCGCCGAACTTTCGTTTGGTGCAGGCCTGAAAGAGAAAATGACCACACCAGGAAACTGGACAATGGGCTTGGGTGGTTTCGGCGAAATGTTGCCTTATTACGAAAACAAGGTTTACATCGACAAAACTAAAAAAGACAAATGGGGACAGCCGGTATTGGCAATTGATTGCGAATACAAAGAGAATGAGAAAAAGATGCGTATTGATATGATGAACGATGCTGCTGAAATGCTGGAAGCTGCGGGAATGAAAAACATCAAAACGTATGATAACGGTTGCTACCCAGGTATGGCAATCCACGAACAAGGCACAGCAAGAATGGGTAACGACCCGAAAACTTCTGTACTCAATAAATGGAATCAGATGCACGAAGTAAATAATGTTTTTGTTACCGACGGAGCATGTATGCCATCTATTGCATGCCAAAACCCATCATTAACATTTATGGCCCTAACTGCACGTGCGGCAGATTATGCAGTAAAAGAATTAAAGAAAAATAACATTTAACAAATAGTTCAATGCAAAAGGTTTAAGGTTTGTGGAAGCGTTCCATTTACCTTAAGCCTTTTGTCATTATCTTATACCTTATGCAAAGAAAACTTAGAATGGGCATGATAGGCGGTGGAAAAGACGCCTTTATCGGTGCCGTACATCGCCTTGCAGCTAACATGGATGGTTTAATTGAACTATCTGCGGGTGCTTTAAGTGTAAATCCTGAAGTTGGATACGAATCAGGTAAAATGCTGTTCCTTCCTGACACCAGAATTTACAAAAATTATGAAGAAATGTTGTCTAAAGAAAGTGAATTGCCTGCCGATGAGCGCATTGACTTTGTGACAATCGTTACCCCGAATTTCGCACATTTTGCACCCGCAATGATGGCGCTGGATTTAGGCTTCAACGTAGTTATAGAAAAACCTATGACCTTGACCCTGGAAGAGGCTAAACAACTTGACGCCAAAGTTAAAGAAACTGGCCTGACACTTTGTTTAACTCATACATACTCTGGCTATCCAATGGTTAAGCAAGCAAAACAGATGGTTAGAGAAGGCATGTTAGGGGCTGTTAGAAAGATCGTTGTGGAATACCCGCAGGGTTGGCTAAGTACACTTTCTGAAAGAGAAGGAAATGCACAAGCCGCCTGGAGAACTGACCCTTCAAAAACCGGAAAAAGCGGTAGCATGGGCGATATTGGTACGCATGCAGCACATCTGGCTGAATACATCTCAGGACTAAAAATTGCTAAAATCTGTGCTGATTTAAGCATCGTAGTACCTGGAAGAGCAATAGACGACGATGGAAATGTTTTGCTCAAATTCGACAACGGCTCAAACGGCGTTTTAATTGCTTCACAAATTGCAGCTGGAGAAGAAAATGCACTAAAGATTAAAGTATACGGTGAAAAAGGCGGCTTGGAATGGCATCAAATGGAACCAAATACCTTGATTGTTAGATGGTTAAACGAGCCGGCTCAGATTTATAGAACAGGTAACGGATATATGGGCAGCTTCGCTAAGCACAATACACGTACGCCAGGTGGACACCCTGAGGGTTATTTGGAAGCCTTCGCAAATATTTATAGAAATTTTGCGTTAACAGTTGATGCTAAGTTGAATAACCAGCAACCAACACCAGAAATGTTGGACTTTCCGAATACCGAAGATGGTGTCAGAGGAATGGCTTTTATCGAAAATGTGGTAAATTCCAGTAATGCTGACCAAAAATGGTGGGACTATAAAATTTAATTGATTATGACTACAATAAAAGGACCTGCAGTATTTTTGGCTCAGTTTATTAGTGATGAAGCTCCATTTAATTCATTAGAAAGTATTTGTGAGTGGGCAAAAGGATTAGGTTTTAAAGGTATCCAGATGCCAACACTGGATTCGAGGTTTATCGATTTACAGAAGGCAGCCGAGAGTAAAACTTATGCAGACGAGCTTAAAGGTAAAATTGCGTCGTATGGTTTGGAAATTACTGAACTATCTACACACCTTCAAGGCCAGTTGGTTGCCGTTCATCCGGCATACGATGATTTATTCGATGCCTTTGCGCCGAAGGCTGTTCATAAAAATCCTGCTGCAAGAACAGAATGGGCTGTGCAACAAATGAAATATGCAGCAAAAGCATCACAAAACTTAGGCTTAAGCGCACACGCTACTTTTAGCGGATCGTTACTCTGGCAATACTTTCACCCCTGGCCTCAGCGCCCGGCGGGATTAGTTGAGGAAGGTTTTGCTGAACTGGCAAAAAGGTGGACACCAATTTTAAACGAATTCGATAATTGCGGGGTTGACGTTTGTTACGAAATTCACCCCGGAGAGGACTTATTCGACGGAGAAACATACGAAATGTTTCTTTCTGCTGTGAACAATCATCCTCGGGCATGCTTATTGTATGATCCTTCTCACTTTGTGTTGCAACAATTAGATTACATTCAATACATCGATTTTTACCACGAAAGAATCAAGGCTTTCCACGTTAAAGATGCAGAATTTAATCCTACAGGCAAACAAGGCACTTTTGGTGGATACCAAAGTTGGGCAAACCGTGCCGGCAGATACCGTTCGCCTGGTGATGGCCAGGTTGATTTTAAAACCATTTTTAGTAAATTAGCTCAATATGATTTTAAAGGCTGGGCTGTTATGGAGTGGGAATGCTGCATAAAAAATCAACAGGATGGTGCCCGAGAGGGTGCAGAATTTATCAAAAACCACATTATCAAAGTAACTGATAAGGCTTTTGACGATTTCGCAGCGTCTGGAAGCGACGCTGAATTCAACAAAAAAATATTAGGTTTATAAATAAAATAGAAAACACACAATGAAAACTTGCAAAATCCTTTTTTATAAAACGATTTAGGCAAGCTGAATACCTTTAAAAACAATACACACACATGAAAAAAACATTTTTAATTTTAGGCGCAGTGGTCATCTTCATGGCGTCTTTCTCGAAAGCAGATTTAACAAAGGAAAAGGCTGTTGCAGCAATCGCAACAAAAAGCAACCATGCTGTTTTTCAGGTATCACCTGGCGAAAAGCTGATTAACAAGTCGGATTGCCTGGGATGCCACAACAAGACCAATAAAATTATAGGTCCGGCTTATGTAGACGTTGCAAAGAAATATCCTGCAACAGAAAAAAACATAAATTATTTAGCTGATAAAATTATTAAGGGCGGAACAGGTGTTTGGGGTACAATGCCAATGACAGCGCATGCAACCTTAAAAAAGGAAGATGCTAAATTAATGGCAAAATACATTTTATCATTAAAAAAGTAACAACCTGATAACAAACCCTATTGAATAATGAAAACAGAGCAAGAAAATAAAAACACGGGTAACCGCCGTGATTTTATTAAAACCAGCGCCATCGCTGCCGCTGCATTTATGATTGTTCCACGCCATGTTTTAGGTGGAAGAGGATTTTTAGCACCAAGCGATCGCTTACTCGTTGCCGGTATCGGTGCGGGTGGTAAAGGGCAAAGTGATATCGCAATGTTTGCGAAAAGCGGCAAGGCCGATATCGCTTTCTTATGTGATGTTGATGATAGAAGAGCTGCAGCAAGTGTAAAAGCTTTTCCGAAGGCAAAATATTATAAAGACTGGAGAGAATTGCTTGATAAAGAACATAAAAACTTTGATGCAGTTTCCGTTTCTACGCCTGATCATAACCATGCCGTTCAAGCTCTGGCGGCGATGCAGCTGGGTAAGCATGTGTATGTGCAAAAGCCACTAACACACGATATTTACGAAGCTCGTATTTTAACCGCAGCAGCAAAAAAATACAAAGTAGTAACTCAAATGGGTAATCAGGGTGCATCTAATGATGGTCCCCGCCAAATGAAGGAGTGGTATGAAGCCGGGCTTATTGGCGATGTACACACGGTTTACGCATGGACAAATCGTCCGGTTTGGCCTCAAGGTATTCCTTGGCCCGATAAAAAAAGCAGAAATTCCAAAAGAACTGGACTGGAACTTATGGCTTGGAACGGCTCCTGAGAAAGACTATGTTGATAAACTGGTTCCATTTAACTGGCGTGGCTGGTGGGATTACGGAACCGGCGCTCTAGGCGATATGGGCTGCCACCTGATTGAGGCTCCATTTAGTGTATTAAATTTAAAGTATGCAAAAGAAGTTGAAGCCAGCGTTGGCTCTGTTTACGTTGATGAGTTTAAACGCGGTTACTTTCCGGAAAGCTGCCCGCCTTCTAGCCATGTAACTTTAAAATTCCCTAAAACCAATAAAACCAAAGGCGATGTAACATTGCACTGGATGGACGGGGGTATCCAACCAGAACGCCCTCAAGAGCTCGAAGCAAACGAAACCTTTGGCGATGGTGGAAACGGTACACTGTTTATCGGTACGAAAGGTAAAATGATGAGCGAAACGTACAGTGCAAATCCGAAACTTTTACCATTGAGCAGGAATAATGACATCAAAGTAGCCGCAAAATATGCACGAGTTCCCGATGGCGCAAACGGACACTATAAACAATGGGTAGAAGCTGCAATTGCTGGTTACGGCAAGCAGGAAGTTAGTTCTCCATTTGAAATTGCCGGCCCGTTAACAGAAGCATTACTAATGGCGAATTTAGCGATCAGAAGTTTCGATATTCAAAAAACCGTAAACGGGAAAGTTACCTATCCTGGCCGTTACATGAAAATGCTTTGGGATAATGATAACATGAAAATCACCAATTTCGACGAAGCCAACCAGTTCGTGAAACGCGAATATCGTAAAGGCTGGAATAGTTTAACACTTTAATAAAACCACCTTATTTACAACCTACCGGGCAACCTAACTTTATTTTTGCCCGGTAAATTGTAGTAACAGTAAATAAATTACAATGAAAAAAATATTGTTTTCTGCCTGTATTTTATTGGCATTAACCCAAATATCGCGTGCTCAAAAAGGTTTTAAGCCATTATTTGATGGCAAAACGACTACCGGCTGGCATACTTACAACAAAGCCACCGTAGGCAGTGCATGGCAAGTTCAAGATGGGGCATTGCATCTCGATTTAGCCACAAAAGGTAAAGATGGCGGCGGCGATTTGGTTACAAATAAAGCCTACGGAGATTTTCACCTGAAGTATGATTGGAAAGTTGCTCCAAAAGCGAACAGTGGTTTAATCTTTTATGTTCACGAAGATCCTAAGTTTGGCGCAACCTATTCAACTGGTTTGGAAATGCAGGTTATCGATAACGATGGCCATCCTGATGGAAAAATTACAAAACACCGTGCAGGTGATTTATACGATTTAGTTAAAAGTTCTTCTGAGCCCGTTAAGCCAGTTGGCGAATGGAATTCTGCAGAAATCATAAGCAAAAAAGGTAATTTAACCTTGATATTGAATGGCGTTACCGTTGTAAAAACCACATTGTGGGATGACAACTGGAAAGCGCTGGTTTCAGGAAGTAAATTTGCAACCTGGAAAGATTGGGGCACTTTTAAAACAGGCAAAATCGCCCTGCAAGATCATGGCGACGAAGTTTGGTATAAAAACATTTCAATAAAAGAACTATAACAAAGACATTTAAGTGGCGGTGCTCATAAACTGAGTTGCCGCCCTTATACCTCTATTAACTTTTTCTAAACCAAATAACCAAATGAATAGCACTACTCGCTTTAAACTCTCTTTTATGATGTTCCTGGAATTTTTTATCTGGGGCGCATGGTTTGTTACTTTAGGCACTTTTCTGGGTAACAACTTAAAAGCAACCGGTGCTGAAACCGGCGCTGTATTTTCAACGCAATCCTGGGGGGCAATTATTGCGCCTTTTATTGTCGGCTTAATTGCTGATAGATATTTTAATGCAGAAAGAATTTTAGGTGTTTTACACATTATTGGTGCAATTTTGATGTATCAAATGTATAATGCCACAGAAATCAGCGTCTTTTATCCTTATGTTTTAGGCTACATGATTTTGTTTATGCCTACACTCGCACTGGTTAATTCTGTTTCATTTAATCAGATGAAAGACCCGGAAAAAGAGTTTTCTAACATTCGCATTTGGGGAACTATCGGCTGGATTGCAGCTGGATTACTTATCAGCTTTTTCTTCCACTGGGATTCGAAAGAAGGAACTGAATCGGGACTGTTGAGAAACACGTTTCTAATGGCTGGCATCGTGTCGTTGGTTTTAGGACTATTCAGCTTTACGCTGCCTAAAACACCACCAAAAGTTACTGGCGAAAAAATTACGGTTTCTGATGTGTTAGGCTTAGATGCATTGAAACTATTGAAAGACAAAAACTTTCTAATCTTCTTCATTTCATCGATATTGATTTGTATCCCGCTTGCTTTCTATTACCAAAATGCCAATCCATTCTTATCGGATATTGGTATGGATAACCCAACCGGAAAAATGACGATTGGTCAGGCATCGGAGGTAATTTTCTTATTATTTATACCAGTGTTCTTTAAGCGGTTCGGCTTTAAAATGACCATTTTGGTTGGTATGTTGGCCTGGGCGGTACGTTATGCCTTGTTTGCCTACGGAAACGCCGGAGAATTAAGCTTTATGCTAATTTTAGGGATTGCTTTACATGGTGTTTGTTATGATTTCTTCTTTGTATCCGGCCAGATTTATACCAACTCTAAAGCCGGCGAACGCTTTAAAAGCTCTGCGCAAGGCTTAATTACGCTGGCTACATATGGTGTTGGCATGCTTATCGGATTTGCCGTGGCAGGAAAAATTTCAGATGCCTATAAATCAGCCGAAGGTGTTATCGATTGGAAAATGGTTTGGATAATCCCTGCCGGAATTGCTGCGTTAGTATTTATACTTTTCGCATTGGTTTTTAATGATAAAACTAAAGCCGAAATAGAGCCTAAAACAATTTAAAAATGCAATCGAAATTAAACAGAAGAAACGCCTTGAAAAATATCATTGCCGGTACAGCCGCAATAGGTGTTACTTCCGGTTTTTCTGCATTGGCTATGGCTGAAGAAGATTTAACTAAACAATTCAAACTGAAAGGAAACATTAATCACGCTGTTTGCAGGTGGTGTTTCAGTAGTCTGGATGTGGAAACACTTTGCATTGAAGCAAAAAAGCTCGGTATAACCGGAATAGACTTGGTTGGACCTAAGGATTGGCCTACGTTGAAAAAGCATGGCTTAACATCGAGCATGTGTAATGGCGCAGAAATCAACCTTGTTGATGGTTTTAACGATAAGAAATTTCATGACCAGCTAATTGCCAGTTATACGGAGATGATCCCGTTAGTGGCGGCTGCGGGTTACAAAAATCTGATTTGCTTTAGTGGAAATCGCCGGGGCAAAGATGATGAAACGGGATGGAACAATTGCGCTGAGGGATTGAAAAAGCTAATGCCACTCGCCGAAAAACATGGTGTTATTTTAGTGATGGAGCTTTTAAATAGCAAGGTTAACCATAAAGATTATCAATGCGATACTACACCATGGGGCGTAGAACTCTGTAAACGTGTAGGTTCTGAGAACTTTAAACTGCTATACGATATCTATCACATGCAAATTGATGAAGGTAATGTTATCAGTACAATCAAAAGCAGCCATAATTACATTGCTCATTACCACACGGCCGGCGTTCCTGGCAGAAATGAAATTGATGATACCCAGGAACTTTACTACCCCGCGATAATGAAAGCCATATTCGAAACAGGCTTCAAAGGTTTCGTAGCACAAGAATTTATACCTAAAAATGCAGATAAACTGGCTTCGCTAAAAAAAGCCATTTCAATTTGCGATATTTAAAAATTATGATATCCAGAAGAAATTTTTTACTAAATAGCAGCATGGTGGCTGCAGCTGCACTTTTAGCGCCTTCATTTGCATTTGCTGCACGCGAACAGGTTGTAGGACTTCAATTGTACTCACTTCGTGATGATCTTCCAAAAGATGTAAAAGGTGTTCTGGAAAAAGTAGCAAAAGCTGGGTTTAAGGAAGTAGAAACTTACGGTTTTTCTATAAAAGATCAATTTTGGGGCTTAACGCCTCAGGAATTAAAAAAAATCCTGGACGACAACGGTCTGAAAGCTGTTAGTGGCCATTATAGTTATCTAATTAATGATAATGAAGCAGAACTTAATGCCGCGATAGCCGCTGCAAAAGTTTTAGGAAGTGAATATGTTACTGTTCCATGGTTGGATGAAAGCATTAGAAAAACGGCCGACGACTATAAAAAATTAGCAATAAAAATTAATAAAGCCGGGCAGGTTTGCAAAGATGCAGGAATTCGTTTGGCCTACCATAACCACAACTTCGAGTTTGATAAACATGGAGACACAACTGGTTATGAGATTTTATTAACCGGCACCGATAAAAGCCTGGTCGATTTTGAACTGGATTTGTACTGGGTTGTCCGCTCTGGAAAAGATCCGATAAAACTTTTTCAAGAGAACCCGGGCCGCTTTACGATGTGGCATGTTAAAGACATGGATAAAAACAAAAAAGAGTGGAACACCGAGGTTGGTCAAGGTTCTATTAACTTTAAAAGCATTTTCGCCGCAGCAAAGCTTTCCGGCATGAAGCACTTCTTTGTAGAGCACGAAACCAATTATAAGCCAAATCCAATCGAATCCGTTGCTGCCAGTTGTGCCTACATAAAAAAAGAACTGATTTAATTTAAGCCTACCATGAATTCTAGAAGAACATTTATAAAACAGGCCGGCTTAGCGGCAGGCGCAGCATTGCTGATACCATCTTTCGCATTTGATAAAGTGAAGAAAAATGTTGGCTTGCAATTATATTCTTTGCGCAAAGAGTTACCTAATGATGTACGGGGTGTAATTGAAAAAGTTGCGCAGGCTGGTTTTAAGGAAGTTGAAACCTATGGGTTTGCTAATGGAAAATTTTGGGGTTTAACACCTAAAGAGTTCAAAACTTTGTTAAAGGACAACGGTTTGAAAGCACCTAGCGGCCATTACGGTATGGATGAATTCAGCAAAACCGGCAATACAGATAAACTTAAAGCTGATATAGAATCTTCAGCTGCACTTGGTGGAAAATACTTCACCATTGCTGGTGCGCATGTAGATATGGCTAAGGGCATCGATGGTTTTAAAAAAGTAGCAGATGATTTTAACAAAGTTGCTGCCTTGGCAAAGGAATCGGGACTGAAGTTTGCATATCACAACCACGATTTTGAATTCAAAAAGCTTGGTGATACAACAGGTTATGATGTTTATTTAACCGAAACAGATAAGAATCTTGTTAATTTCGAGCTTGATTTGTACTGGGCCGTACGCTCTGGAAACGATCCGCTTGCGTTGTTTAAAAAATATCCGGGTCGCTTTACGATGTGGCACGTTAAAGATATGGACAAGGCAAAACCGGAATGGAACACTGAAATCGGTAAGGGTTCGATTGATTTTAAGGCTATTTTTGCTGAGGCAAAACTATCGGGCATGCAACACTATTTTGTAGAGCACGAAACAAATTATAACCCAAATCCTATTGAATCAGTTGCTGCGAGCTGCGCATACATTAAAGCTAATCTAATATAATATTGATTACTTTGAGG
>Ga0256876_1000298_pt1 | contig 11332 bp, 8 predicted proteins | sample MC6MC0419MT_FD_186340 | JGI IMG/M metagenome (GOLD analysis project Ga0256876, IMG submission 186340) | Metatranscriptome of enriched soil aggregate microbial communities from Iowa State University, Ames, United States - MC6-MC0419-MT... | ecosystem: Environmental > Terrestrial > Soil >...
CGCTTTGCCTTCCCCCATGTCAGAAAAAACCCACGACATCCGCCCCGGCCAGTCCGTCGAACTCCTCAAAGCCCTGCACATCCTGACCCGCGACGGCAAGATGAACCAGGACAGCCGCCGTAAATTGAAGCAGGTCTACCACCTGTTTCAGTTCATTGAGCCGTTGCTAAAAGACGTCCAACAAGAACGCGGCGCCGTCACGCTTGCGGATCACGGGGCTGGTAAGTCGTATCTGGGGTTCATTCTGTATGACTTGTTCTTCAAGGAACAGAAGGATGCTGTCGGCAATGGGTCCCATATTTATGGAATCGAAACTCGCGAAGAACTGGTGAAGTCGTCAGAGGAACTGGCGAAACGGTTGGGCTTTGGCGGGATGTCGTTCTTGAATCTGTCTGTGGCGGAGTCGATTACTTCGAGTCGGTTGCCGGGGACGATTGATGTTGTCACTGCCCTGCACGCTTGTAATACCGCGACCGATGACGCGATTCACTTTGCGTTGGAGAAGAAGGCTAAGTACATCGTGGTGGTGCCTTGCTGCCAGGCGGAAGTGGCTTCGGTGCTAAGGAAGAATAAGGGCAAGGCGCTGGCTGATCCGCTGGCGGAAATTTGGCGGCATCCGCTGCATACGCGGGAGTTTGGAAGCCAGATTACAAATGTGCTGCGGTGCTTGCAGCTGGAAGCGCATGGGTATCAGGTTAGTGTGACGGAACTGGTCGGGTGGGAGCATTCGATGAAGAATGAATTGATCATTGCGCAGTACAAGGATTTGCCGACCCGGAAGCCTGCGGAGAGGCTGACGGAGATGTTGGAGAGGATTGGGTTGCAGGAGTTGAAGGATCGGTTTTTTGTGCGGGGTGCTGCGGCGGCTGTCGCTGAGTAAGTAGCTGCTTGGCTGCTTCTGCATGAACCAGAGATAGCATTTGCTGGCGGTGGGCTGCTGATCCTTCCCTGATCAGTAGTCCTACGTGATTGCGCTTACGTAAGAGAAAGCGTGATCAATTTGGCACGGAACCGCATTGCGTCCGTCGCCTAACGGGGCATACTCGCCCCGTGGTCCAAAGGATCGCCCGGGTTGACAGCCGGAAAGACAGAACAAGTGGCCGCTGCAATGGCGGCCTCCTTTCTTTCATCGCGTCAATAACACCGGAGCGTCGATATGAGCGACCACCCTTTTACCTATGACCGTTGGGCCTTGCCGGGTGATCCGGAGTTTGGGGTTGTGCGGTTTGATGATTTGCGGAAGATCGAGCGGGCTTGCTTGGGGATTTGGGCTATTGCGAGGATTGTGGGGAATCGTATGAATGAGCCGACAGTCGCTGACGCGAATTCGCCAGATACCTGGGTCATGTCGAACTTGATGGGTAGTGTCGAGAGTCTTTGCGATCATCTAACCTACCTCATAGCGGCCGCAATTGATGAACCACCGTCAGAGCTTTCACAGTCGATATAGACGTCTGCGCCAGCCTTATAAATATGTAATCGGGTCAACCCAACATATAAGCAATATCGGCTCGCGCCCCCTTGTATGTCTGAATTAGCATCGGTCACCAAAGCATGCCCTTTATTTCTACGGCGGAGACGGCATTCAGGGAGCATTGTTGCGTTCCAACCCGGCATGACTATTGGCCAAATCACGGGGAACAGGTCAGCTTGACAGAAAAAAATTTATCTAAATTGGAGATTCACGCAAAATCGGTGGCTGCACTACTGGGAAGTCCAATTTCACCCCGTGGTTTTTACGACATAGTCTTCAAAATCACATGAAGCAACGACAAAATCAGCGCGCTCCCGCAACCAAATAATCAACTTCGAAACCCCAATCCTAAATTCCTCTTCACTTATTGAAGCATCCGGCGCGGCGTCAATTTCAACGTAATACCGCGATCGATCTACGGGATAAGTTGTCGATTTCAGTGGGGCATTCCTACGATAAACCTCGTTTCGAAACAAATCACCCTCAACCTCGCCGCGCTCAAAACAGACAGCCACGCCCCCATCCAATATCGAGACCATAGTGCCTTTATCGGCATCAGAATCAATGTAAATTTTGCAATAAGCCATAAACTAGCCCTCGAATTCGAAATTGCAGTCTGACACCTTAATTTGCAGCAACTCCATTCCAATGTGCGCCGATGTGAGCATGGCGTTGGAACTACCGTCACCAGTCCGTTTACGCTCCCAAGCGGAAGTGCTGCTATCGGCCTATGACCAGCCCCCCCTGATAACGCCCGAAACAATCAGAAAATAATAGTAAGCACCATCTACGATTCGATTTACAAAATAAAACTGCTCACCATAAATCGCCGCAACCATTCCACACAAAATAAAACATCAATCCATTTTGCCAAAACCGGATCACCCCTTCTCTCTCAGCATTAAGGCCTGAGCACGGAGAATTAATTAACGCTTGACGTCCATTATTCGCATTTCGAATTTCAATAATTATGTCAAATAAAGAGACGCAGCAGATCACGCACACCACAATTTACATAATTAACGCCCGAAACCTATCTCGCAACAACGTATAGTCAGACATCCCACCATTTCTTATGTACTCCTCAACCAACTTTTCCAAATCACTATCAGTGAGATAAATAATATAACCTCGTTGATCCTGAGCCGTATCTTTGAGTCGTTTTGCGAATAGTTTTTCATTCTGCAATGACCGACAAATCAGGATTCCAACCTGCCCGCGAGAAGGTCCGAAACGACCAGCAATTTGATCAATCTCCGGATTTCCGACTTCATTCCCGTAGTTTTTGCACTCGATAAATATATGTGAAGACGAATAATGAGAAGCTAACCAACCAAAGAATCCATCCTTTGCACTATTCAAATAAGTAATATCGATTCGCTTTCTTCCATCATGGATCTCTTCTTGCTTCTTCGGATAGACAAGAGATGGAAAAAATAGCGCACTCAGCAACGACTCAATGCAATTTTCATAATCTGTTGCCGCTGCCCGACCGACTGGTAAACGAATAACAGAGTCAAGCAGGCTGTCGTATCTCGGAATATCGATATTCTCAATTTCTGAAAATTTATCGTTAGTCAGCGGACGAGAGGTCCGAACAACAGCCTTCCGATAATTATCAAGAACATTGGGGTGCAAGAGCGTCTGCTCAGCGACAGCAAGTTTATCCACACCATATTTTTCTCTTAAGGACTTCTTTGTCACTCGAGCGGTGCCGTCTTTAAGTAAATAAACCAGAGCAGAGTTTAAAGACTTCTCATGCAGCTGCATTGCAGGCAAAAGATAATGAGTGTAATAGCTTTGGTAATCATAGGAAAACCTGTGCCTAACGGCGATCTTCGGGACAAGCAAAAGTGTGCCGAAGGGAGTAACAGGAAGATCGACGAGGTCATTCTCCCAAACATGACTCACGGGATTCCATACCGCCCCCGAATCGACGCCTGAATTCAGCGGGATTCCATAATATGCACACATATCTTGCGTGTACTTAATAAGAGGGCCACGCAGGATATTGCAGACCGCATCAGATATACGATCAGGTCCCACCCCTTCAATGAATAAGCATGCGTCCTCGAAGTCTTTGAGTAATCCTGTTTTTCCTGCCTTGCTGTTGCCCAGCTCAGTCCAGAAGACCTCTGCAAACTCCCGACCGATGCCGCTGCCTTGTGAGAAAGTTTTGGAAAATCCTAAGTGAAACTCATTGCTCTCCGAAAGGCCTCGCAACATAACCAGACCTTCAGATTTTTTATTTGCTTTTATTAGATCGAGCAGTCGTTGAAAGAAATTCTGCAGCAATGCACCACACTCGTGTGCCCAGGTCGTATCCATACATCGAATGCGGCTGGGATCTAAGAAAACCGGTATATCACTACCGATAGGCACATCAACAAAATCGAGAGTTGTTTGATCTCTGTTTAAAGAAAAAAAATCTGAAACCCTTTTTTTTGGATTTAATTTCCTCACAACAGGCTCTCCGTGTTTATTAGTTTAATAAATTCATGGAACCACATTATCAGCAGCCGCCAAAATGAACTTGAAACATTAACCAAAATATCATCGATCCCGTTGCTTATACAATTTCTCTATGCAATGACCGCTGAGCATGAAGCCCTCACTGAATCTATCTTGATTGTTCTCGGCGCACAATTTTCTCGGCTCCAGCGACCTTGACCTGAAACCCTCGCTGCGAAAGATTTTCACACGCACGCGCCAAGTTGACTTTGCTGAAGAAAGGCAGATTTTCTTTAACTGCGTCGCTTGTATCACCGAGGATAAGGAAAATTATTTCATAATCGACACTGCGCAAACCGTCGAGGGGCACGAGATCGCATGCTTGAACATTAACCTTACGCAAAACCCTTCGCGCCTCCCTTCGAAACGCTTTATCGCTTAGCATGACTTCCGCTGAAACGCCGCCTTGTGCAAATAGATGACTTAGACCGGCGGAGCCACCCTTTCGATGTTTCACATGCACGAATTGCCTAGTTGGTGAAAGTAAGTCACACAGTTCAATCGGTGATGTCGTTTTGGAACATTTAACAAGCTTTTTGTCCAGCAGGTGAAATTTCAGGTGCACAGCAGCGCGTTCGTTGTAGTCCCCCTCAGTCTCGATCCTTTCTTTACCGCTCTCTTCCCACGTCTCGACCCCCGGAAAATTAATATCGCTCGGCTGTATCATTGCCAGGCTCGCATCGATCCCGCGCATAAAGGATTTGTCGATTTCATACCAAACCCCTCCGAAAATAACTTTCTTGGTGAGTGCGGAATCTAGCTCGAAGTAAAGACAGGAATAAACCGATCGCCCGAATTCGTTGTCGTGCACGTCAGTAACATAAATGCGGTCCCTCTTTATAGACTCTATGGAAACAGAGTCTATATCAACGCTATCAAGATACTTCGTGGTATCAATTGTCGGAGACATTTCCTTTTTTGATCTTGTGAAGCTGAACCCGAGGACCGAGTCCCAATCGACAATTTCTGGCAGCGTTATAACTAAATTAGCATTCTTTTTCTTTATTGCTTTGAGCAACGCCTCATCTAGTTCAAAAATTGAATTACTATCCTTCAATCTTCTAATATTATCCACCCAACTAAAAGACTCCTTATAGAGCTCCAATTGGTAATGAGCGAGTAGATTGGCAGCAATCTGAGGAATATCTTCGACGAGCATCTCTAGCCCAAACGAAAAGATAGCATCGCCTCCCGAGATATTCTTATAGTTCACCCCTCGCCTCGGGGACCCCGTGACCGCCCGTAGGACATCTCGAAAAATATCGACCCCAAACACACTGGCTTCGGATCCCCGAGCCGCCTGAGATTTTTTTTGGATAGGCTGGTCTTCTAACGTATGAAGATCGACACTCCGCAGACTCTGATGATCAAGAGTGTTGAGCGCCGTCTTCAACCCGAAGTCTTGCTCAAAGAGACTCATATTGAGCAAAAACCGGCCATACCCAAATGTGAGTGCGATGACATTCCCATCAAAGCGAACAAGCAAAACCGCTGAACTAGACTTGTTCGACAAACCTCCCACTTCGTGCCCAACGATTACATCGATCAATTGCGTCCAACGGGGACGTTTTTCTTCAGATTTTTTTACATACAGAACCCCGTCAAAATCATGCGCAGGTTCGACCGCTAATTTGGTCACCGTTGAATCCGAACTTAGAAACGAACCGAAATCGTTCGCTGCGTACTCATGCTTGACCAAAAGTGCATTTAAATATCTATAAGGTTTATTGTCGGCCACGCAATTCTCCTACTGCCAATAATTTCACAGGCTCCGTCGCCAACAAATGATTGGTGAATGATTTTTTGGATTCACAACGCCAAGTACTCCAAAGTTTGGAACCATTTGGGTCCCCTCCGCCGAGATCGAGCTCAAGTGCTAACCAATTTCGCGCAGCCATTACATGCCGATTCGCACCAGGAAATAACATCATTTCCGCATTCAAGTTCACATCCAAAACTTGCTTGTTGTTGGCAACAGAATCAAGCACATGGAAGAATAGGCGCTCCATCACCGACACTAGGGAAGGATGAACTACCGCAGTGGATGTCACCTGCTGAATTTGGGCCCAGTTGTCGGTAGGGCCTACGTCCTTTCGGTATGCGACGCCCCATGCCGCAACATGCACGTCGCCCGACACGATAGTCACGCGCAATTCTTTCTGCTTTGCAACTGACAGCAAAGTCTCAAGGAGCCGTTTGCGCTCTCCCTCGTGATCGTCGGCGGTCCAATGGTCCTTCAGATCATCCGCACTGCTATCAAGAACATGGTCTGATCCAAAGTTGTCCAGAAATGCTTCCGCTAGCGATAACTTGGGGTGCACAACCGGAACAGACGACATAAAGATCAAATGCTGGCAACCGGTTCCGGGGTGAATTCGTTTGTTTGGGGGAACGTCTTGAATCCACCGCTGAAGGGAGGACCAGGTGTCGGGTCCTAACACCTGGGAATGGGAACGTTCGGTGCGTAGGTCGGCCACCATAAGTTGCACTGGTCCGACCGCATGCGCGAAGCTGAAGCCAGGCTGCTCGTCGAGCATGGGCAGTGCTAGTTTGTCGGACTTGAGCACCGCCTTCCACGCGATCTTTTCGTAGAGGGGATCGTCATTGCGGGCGCTAACATCGGTTCGCAGTTGCAATTCCGGAAGTTGGTCCACTGCATGCTGCATCTGAAACACCCAGAACGCTCTACGCGCGTGAAAGAACAGCCGCTTGAACAGCGGGCTTTGCTGCATTTCTGTGCTGTAGGAGCCCCACCCGTCAAAGATGTCGTGGTCGTCCCACATCATCACAGTGGGTATGCGCGCCATAGCATGGGCGGCATCCAGCGACTTGGATTTTGAACCCCAAGGCGAGCGCTCCTTAAGGAGCCATCGGGAGCTGTAGAGACCAACGTAGTAGCTCTCGATCTCTTTCTCCAGCGAGGTGCTCACAGGGTATGTCAGCTGCTTTTCGCGCGGCAGCCCAATCCACGCTTTCAACTGCTTAATGTCCTCCCAGATTGAATCGAAATAGATCTGGTCGCCACCCATCAACAGCAGATGGAAACGTTGCAGCCCTTTTTCGTGGGTCCGGGCCTCGTGCCAGAGTTGCTCTTTGTCCAGTTGATAGCCATCGGGCCTAACTTTCTTGTCGTGGTTGCAAAGCAAGTCTTCCCACACTGCGTTTTCCGACTTTATTAGTTTTCGGATTGCACTTGGATCTGAAAAACCGTTGCAGGACACATAGGCCATCCGAGGCGCGAAGTCTTTACCGGGCACTGTGAAATGCCACACTTCGTCGATTCCGTCGATCCGATATTCCGCACGTCGTTCGGCCTTTGACTGCTTGCAGGAGAGGTCGTAGCGTAAATAGGTGTGGCCGCCTTGCTGGAGCAAGATTACCGGATCCTTTGTTGGCTTCCCTTCGATAAACATTGTGGGTACTGGTGTCTTGCCCTCAACGCCAACTAAGGCCGTTACCTTCCACACACCCTCATTTGCCCCACCACGAAACGATAAAACGGGTCCCAATATCAGTTTGGTCATACGTTCCCCGCAGATCTGATTATTCAAGTCATCTAGTCAGTCGCAGACTGCTCTATCGCAACCGCCTTCACAATCCTCGATCGCGCCATAGCTCGCGCTACAAGCAATTGGCCTTCTCCCGCCTGTTCCAACCACTCCCAAAATCGCTGTGCCGCTAGCCGTGTTTGCACTGGATCTCGGCAGTTTGCGAGAAAGACAAATTGCATCTTTTGCACGTTGTCTGCCACGTATATGCCGAAGGGGCCGCTGATCAGCGTCGCGTCCGGAAAGCCCAGTAGGTTCGTCGCCTGCGTTTCCGTCACGGTGCGATGACAGGCTATGAGATGCAACGGCCCGCCCGCAGAAGTCAATTCACTAACGAATTTGTGGTCTTGCAGATGCGGTCGTCCTAACGGCTCACGCGCGGCGGCGACAGTAAAAGCGGCGGGAACTGCGTGGATCTTCGCAAGAATGGTCGCCCCTTCGATTGTCAGAAAAAGCGCATCCTTTGTTGTTCCGGAGCTTTGCCTCGCTGTCAAAGCAGCCGATAGCTCCGTTTCCATCGCGGCTCGGCGCCCGCCGAAGTCCAATCGACTCCATTCCAAAGCAGCTCCTAGGTCGTACCGTCCGGCTTTAACGCTCTCAGCCCCCCGGCGCGTTTGAGTCAATACTGCATCCACTAGCGCCTTCTTGACCTCGTTCCGCAGATCATCAATCGTAGCCACCTTCCCACCACGAAACGCCGAAACCGTATTCTTATATGTCGTAAAGCGTCGGTTCCTGGTCTCTTGCTCCCTGTCTTCCATCGGACCGCATGTGGGCAACTCGATTACCCTTATTTTCCCGGGGGCCACCTTTAGACCTTCTACATATTCAGCGTGACAGATACCAATGTCTTCGGCGGTTTTCGCCCAGCCCGCGTTACCGTTATATAGAACAAGCAGAACGTCGCATTTTCGAACCTGCGCAAGACATGCATCCCAACTATCCAATGTGTGATCTTGTGCCTCAGCATCTTCATTGATCCAGACATCGAAAGTTTGCAGATCGAACAGGCGCTCTGCTTCGATAATGCGCTTAAGATCCCGGCGAATTTCGGTCAACGACACACACTCGTTTGCGGAGAAAATATCGTTGCATCGGCTTGACAACATGACCTTGATCGGTGGACTGGTTCCCATTCATACCCCTTATTTCTGAGAGCGAAAAATGCAAGCCAACACAAAGGAGCCCGTTCGCCGGAGGTCTATTTCAGACCGATAAGCGACGAGACAGGCCTATTCAATCTTCAAAATCCTGCATCCAAGAATTAACGCTACGCACCATACTAATATCGTTGAATACCTGACGCCGAATACTCCACTGCAAGCGCACGCGATCAAGGGCACCGGTTTGATTCGGTCGCAATATCACCGCTTCACCATTTATCGCTCGACGCCATTCCATACTCCCCTCCGTCATGCCAGCCTCACGCAACATGAGAGCAGCGCCACTCTCGGTTAGTGCAATCCCGGCGTCCGACTCATTGATGAGCACCTTGTAATAGGCGTCGCCGCTAACAAGTGAGCGGGTAGCAGCCTCTGGATCGACTTGCTCTACACGGGATTGCACACCATGCTCCACCATTAACCGCCCGATTTCAAAAAGCACTCCCGACTCTTCATATCTCGGTCGGGATAACTCCTGCCCATTGTCGGTGCGGAAAAAGGCAACGCCGTCATAGCGCACGAGAGGAAAGAGAACGCTTATGTCGACTACGTTAGTGGAGGTAACACTACCCTCGCCGTTAGCAAGGCCCGTTGCAATCGAGTGATTGCCTCCGCCTACAAGACCGATCCCCATAGGTAGCAAAAGGCTGACGGAATGATTTAAGTCTTCGCGCCAAGCTCCCTGTACTTTTCCGAAACCGATTGTGGCCATCGCATGAGCGAGACATTCTCGATGCCAAGGGGTTGGAATCAGCGGATCGACGCCTAATCGCAGCCTGTACTTTTTACTTGTGTGCGGGCGGACCAGGTCGTAGGCAATCTGGCCTATTTCATTCAGCGGCGTACTCCAATCAAAGAAGAGTGATTCGAAATACTCTGCTTTCTGTGTTTTGTGTGGTTCCGACCACACAGCCGAAGTCAGAGATCTAGCCTGGATGGGCGAAGCCATGATTCGCGCCAGGGTCTCCAAGCCAATCGGGTCAATTGCAGCGGTAGTTCGCGCCAATTCCATTGCTCGAGTGAACCGCGCGACCCTTGCGCTCCTCTCGCAAATCTGCCTAGGACGCCAGAAAGGGAACCTCATGCAGATTGTCCGCGTAAAAGCGAAGCTTCGGACGTTGTGGCAATCGCCGCCGCCTCGATAATCCCTCCGAATCCATTACGGCGCGCCATGTTGTCCTCGTCGGCTACTGGCCATTTTCGAATCGCCTCTACCGGCAGGGTTGTGAACAGACGGTACACGGCGAATGTTTTCAAATATTACCTGAACTTTTACCCGCTACTTTATGCCGGCGCATTCGAATGCTCTGTGCTTTGTCGACAAAATACGCCGAGTCGTGAGCTTCTGTCGTCGCGCGACCACAAAGCCATATATGCCACTGAAACAACGTCACAATTTTTACCCTTGAGGTTCACAGTCCGCCCTCGTATGCCCGTTGTCGCTATATCTGCCATGCCGATGGCCCAAACTTGTGAGGCTGAGCGCTGGCCCTATCGCCGAACATCGCCGCGAGGATAGATTGCGACTACGCCAAAATTGAAGCGCAACGCTATACGTATCTTTTTTGGGCTGCTAGTATCTTTCTGATACAACACGGAGGAAATTTTGGATTCCGCTTACTGCACGTCAGATAACAAACCCTACGATGCGGCCGACTTTGCACGGCTGGCACCTGCGATTCTTGAAGAGCGCCGACGCGCGCTGTTATGCAACGGTTGCGGTAATGAAGCTTTTTTTCGGAGTGCCTCGACCTCGGGCCGTGGGCCTTGCTTTGGAGCGCGCCCCCATAAGCCCGGTTGCTCCGAAGGCACGGCTGACGCAGGTACCTGGGGCACGGGTGGCACAGAAATTGACGAACCGATAACCAATGCTGCTGGGCATATTGTCATTGCGCTACCACCTTCATTGAGTGCGGGGAGTGATGCCGAGATTGGTGGGGCTGAACAGCGAACACGGGGGGCCGGCCGCATATTTGGTGGTGAAGGGGGACATTCTGCAAACTCAACGCGTCGGCGTCTAAGCACCCTTCTGCGACGATTGAATACTGAGCCTTATTTTCAGTTTTCGGACACGATAATTCATCCTCCAAGCGGCTACGAAAAAACCACAGTACGAGAGTTTTTTGTGCCTTTTGAGGACGTCGAAACCCGGGCAATGGGGCAATTTAAAGGCCTGTGGGGATTGATAACGGACGCCTCATTTGATGCGCAGGGTTCCCTGTGGCTGAATACGGGAAATAGAAGCGCCATCAGTTTCGTAATAGGTCCCGATTTGGCGGCGGAGTTTTTGGCGCATTGGCGTCTGCCCGACGCCGAATCAATATCTGGGGCACGGGCTCTGATACTTGCTACGCCTCGCGGCTCACAACGCGGTAAGGTTTTTGCGCCAGTAGACGACCTACGATTTGCCGTCCTCGATGTTGCGTAGGATCTGAAACCATATGTGATCGTCATGCGGCGGAAAGGACTACATAACGGGTCAGCAACGCGCTTACGAGGCTTGGGTCGCGGAAGACGACGCCGGTGTCATCACGGAGTGAAGTAATGACATTGGCTCTAACGTCCGTCGCGCCCCTCATTTCCCCTCCACCCTCCCCCACCTCCCAACCACGAAACCCCCCCCCCCCCAACCCCCC
>Ga0256876_1000304_pt1 | contig 11272 bp, 10 predicted proteins | sample MC6MC0419MT_FD_186340 | JGI IMG/M metagenome (GOLD analysis project Ga0256876, IMG submission 186340) | Metatranscriptome of enriched soil aggregate microbial communities from Iowa State University, Ames, United States - MC6-MC0419-MT... | ecosystem: Environmental > Terrestrial > Soil >...
CGCGCCCGCCGAGGCCTTCGGCTCGGCGCCGACTTCGGCGGGCTCCGCTGTCTGCGGGGCTTCGGCGGGCGCGGGGGGCTTCGACGCCGGCGCGACGCGCGGCTGGTTCGACAGGATGAAGTCATGGATGCGCGGGGCGATCTGCGACCGGAACCGCGAACCGTTGAACACGCCGTAGTGGCCCACCTTGTCCTGCAGATAATGGACGCGCTTGTCGTCGGAGAGGCTCGAACAGAGGGTGTGCGCCGCCTTGGTCTGGCCGACGCCTGAGATGTCGTCGCGCTCGCCCTCCACCGTCATCAGCGCGCAGCGGGTGATCTTGGAGCAGTCCACCGGCTTGCCGCGGTGGGTCATCTCGCCCTTCGGCAGGGACTGCCGCACGAACACGGTGTCGACCGTCTGCAGGTAGAACTCCGCGGTGAGGTCCATCACCGCGAGGTACTCGTCGTAGAACTCGCGGTGCTTCTCGGCGCTGTCGCCGTCGCCGTCCACGAGGTGGTTGAAGAACTCCTTGTGGGCCTCGACGTGCCGGTCGAGGTTCATCGACACGAAGCCGGTGAGCTGCAGGAAGCCGGGATAGACCTGACGCATCACGCCGGGGTGCGGCCACGGCACCATGGTCACCACGTTGCGCTGGAACCACTCGGTGCCGCGGTCGATCGCGACCTGGTTGACGGCGGTCGGGTTCTCGCGCGTGTCGATCGGGCCGCCCATCAGGGTCATGGAGTGCGGGACGAAGGGGTCGCTTTCCGCCTCCATCCGCGCAACCGCGGCGAGCACCGGCACGGCGGGCTGGCACACCGCCATCACGTGCACGTCGCCCTTCATGAAGCGGAACATCGAGATGAGGTAGTCGATGTAGTCGTCGAGGTCGAAGGAGCCGTCGGCGACCGGGACGAGCCGGGCGTCGGTCCAGTCGGTGATGAAGACGTCGTGGTCCGGCAGCATGGCCTCGACGGTGCCGCGCAGCAGCGTGGCGTAGTGGCCGGACATCGGCGCCACGATCAGCAGCTTCGGCTGCTTGCGGGCGCCCGGCCGCATCGCGCGCTCGAAATGGATGAGGTTGCAGAACGGCCGGCTCCAGACCGCTTTCTCGGTCACCGCCACCCGCTCGCCGTTGACGAGCGTGGTCGCGAGGCCGAACTCGGGCTTGCCGTAGCGGCGCGTCGCGCGCTCGAACACCTCGCACATCGCCCCCATCTTCCGACCCCAGTCGGTGTGGGAGGCGGGGTTCGTGGGGTTCTTGAAGTAGAGCCGACCGGCGTCCGCGAGCGCGCGGGCGGGCCCCAGCGAGGATTGCGCCGCCTCGTACATCCAGTACAACGGCATGCTCGTCAGCGAGCCGCCCCAGTCGGCGGTGGCGGGCGCCCCGCCAAACTCGCCGATGCCCGCGCTCTTGATGTCTCTCGGCATCGCTTATCCTTCCGGATATGTTGCGTCGCACAACCCGCCAGACGATTCCGCGCTTCTGCCGCGACGTCAATCCATCCGATGGCGCCGGCTCTCCGCCGCGGGCGAAGGGCGTGTAAGGTGGTCGCCGTGACCCTCGACATTTCCCACGCCCGCGAGCGCCTCTTCTTCGTCCAGCACCGCCTTCGGCTCGACACGCTCGTGCGCCTGCGATGGCTCGCGGTCGCGGGGCAGAGCGCGGCGGTGGTTCTCGTCCACGCGGCGCTTGGCTTTCCGCTGCCGCTCGCCGCCTGCTTCCTGGTGATCGCGCTCTCCGCCGGGCTCAACATCCTGTTGCGCCTGCGGTTTCCCGTGACGCACCGGCTCGCGCCGCGCGCGGCGGCGGCCCTGCTCGGCTACGACGTGCTGCAGCTCGCGGCGCTGCTCTATCTTACGGGCGGGCTGGAGAACCCGTTCTCCGTGCTGTTCCTCGCGCCGGTCATGATCTCGGCGACGGCGCTGCCGCCGAAGGCTACGTTGTCGCTCGCGGCGCTCGTGGTCGCCTGCGCGACCCTGCTCGGCCTCGCTCATCGCCCGCTGCCGTGGTCGGGCGCCGAGCCCGTCGACATGCCCTTCCTTTATGTGGCCGGCATCTGGTGCGCTCTGCTGCTGGCGCTCTGCTTCATCGGCGTCTACGCGTGGCGCGTCGCGGCCGAAAGCCGGGAACTCGGCCAAGCGCTCGCCGCGACCGAACTTGTGCTCGCCCGCGAGCAGCACCTGTCCGCGCTCGACGGCCTCGCCGCGGCGGCCGCCCACGAGCTTGGAACGCCGCTCGCCACCATCGCGCTCGTCGCCAAGGAGCTCGAGCGGGGGATGGAGGCCGGCCCCCAGCGCGACGACATCGTGCTGCTGCGCGAGCAGGTCGACCGCTGCCGCGACATCCTCAAGAAGCTGACGTCGCTCGACGAGCACGGCGCGCCTTTCGACATCATGGCCATGGGCCACCTGATCGAAGACGTCGTCGAGCCGCACCGCAATTTCGGCGTGGCGCTGCGGATCGCGCTGATCGGCGACCGGGCGACCGAGCCGCACTGGCGCCGCAACCCGAGCGTTCTCTATGGCCTCGGCAACATCGTGGAGAACGCGGTCGACTTCGCCCGGTCGAGCGTGCGCGTGACCGCCGGCTGGGACGCGGCGCGCGTGACGCTGGAAATCGCCGACGACGGCCCGGGCTTCGCGCCCGAGATCCTCGCCAAGGTGGGCGAGCCCTACGTCTCGACCCGCTCGGACGACCGCGGCCACGACCAGGAGGCCGGCGGCCTCGGTCTCGGCGTCTTCATCGCCAAGACCCTGCTGGAGCGGTCGGGGGCGACGATCGAGATCGGCAACGCGGCGGCGCCGGAGGAGGGGGCGGTGGTGCGCGTCGCCTGGCCGCGTGGGCGTTTCGAAGCCCAGGAGCGCGGCCTGTTCGGCTGATCCGCGCCGTGGGCATGCGCTCCGGCGTTGACGCGCGGCCGCTTCGTTGCTAGGAGACCGCCACTCGCGGCGGGCCTGAGCTCGCCGCTCGTCGTTTTATCGCCGCCCCCGCGCTCGACGCTCGCGGCGCATCGGATCAAGGAACGAGACGCCCATGGCCAACACGCCGTCGGCCAAAAAGGCCGCCCGTAAGATCGCTCGCCGCACGCTCGTGAACGGCGCGCGCCGCAGCCGCGTGCGCACCTTCCTGCGCAAGGTCGAAGAGGCGCTCGCCTCCGGCCAGGCGGACGACGCCCGCAACGCTCTTCGGGCCGCCGAGCCGGAGATCATGCGCGCCGCCCAGAAGGGCGTGCTGCACAAGAACACCGCCTCGCGGAAGGTCTCGCGCCTCGCAGCCCGCGTGCGCGCCCTCAGCGCCTGAACGACGGTTTCAAGACGCTTCGAAACCCGGCCGCGAGGCCGGGTTTTTTCGTTTGTGGCGCCTGCGCGACGGGCTTCATGAACGTGCCGCCGCCCGGATTCAACGCTTGACTCCGATTTGTGAAGGATTCGCAACAGATCGAGTCTATCCGTCCAAGGCGAGCAGGAAAATCATAATTATCACAGTATGTTAGAGGCAAGACCACCGAAGGGGGTCGGAATCCGGCCCGTCACGGGCGAGTCGCATCGGTCCGGAATGCAAGATTCGACTCATGGGAGTCGCTTTTGGAGGACCTTCCGGAGCGCCGTGATTTTGCTGGCTACCCAAGGTTTTGCGGATGGCCGCGGGCCTCGGTCGGTCGGCGCCGCGGCGATATGAATCGATTCGTTCGGGAGTCGGCATTGCGCCGTTTTAGGCCGCTGTGTATCGTCTGAACCCATGGAGACGCCGCAAATATCTTTCTTCCACAGAAACATAGAAGCGGATCATCCGGAGATAAGCTCCAGTCCTTCAAAGTACTTTTGTGTGCGCTGGCTGCTTATCGCCTGAGTTAGTGTTCCAGGATATTTAGAGCCGTGACCCGGCGAGACGTTCCTGACCAGGGAGCCTCGCCGCACGGCCAGTCGTGACAACGTGAAATGGGAGCGTCGGGCGTGCCCGGCGAAGGCTAGTCTATGTCTCAGACGAAAGGGCATCCCTACGCTGGCGACGTGACGCCCGCCGAGGCTTGGGCGGCGCTCGAGAGCGACGGCGCGGCCGCGATGGTGGACGTGCGGACCAGCGTCGAGTGGACCTTCGTCGGCGTTCCCGATCTCTCGCCGCTGGCGAAGCGGGCGGTGCTGCAGGAGTGGCAGACCTTCCCGACCATGCAGGTCGATCCCGAATTCCCCGCGAAGGTCGAAGGCGCGCTCGCCGCCGCCGGCGCGGGCAAGGACGCTCCCGTGTTCTTTCTCTGCCGCAGCGGCGCGCGGAGCCAGGCTGCGGCGGCCGCGATGGCCGCGGCGGGCTGGACCCGCTGCTACAACGTCGCCGGCGGCTTCGAAGGACCTCTCGATCAGGACCGCCATCGCGGCGGCGCCGCCGGCTGGAAAGCCGACGGCCTTCCCTGGATCCAGAGCTGATCCGTCTCCGCCCCATCCTTTCGACCGCCGCATCAGCTTCCCTCGGAGTGGTCCCCATGCCTTCAGCGCATCCCGAACGACTTTTTCCCGCGACTCCGGCGGTCGGTGAGATGACCGAGGGAGAGACCGCGTGGCGGAAGGCCAGCGAAAGGCTGCGCGCCGAGTTCGGGGACGACGTCTACGCCAGCTGGTTCGCCCGTCTGGTGCTTGACCGGATCGAGGACGGCGTGGCGCATCTGACGGTGCCGACGCGCTTCCTGAAGAGCTGGATTCAGTCGCACTACGCCGACCGCATCGCGGCGGTGTTCGGCGAGGAGCGGTCGGACGTCACCCGCATCGCCCTCGGCCTGCGGGTCGCGGCGCCGAAGCTTGCGACCAACGGCGGCGACGTGGTGACGTCGCCCGCCCCGCGCGAGCCCTTCTTCGACCGCGGCGCCCAGGCCGGCGGCGCTCCAACGCCGCAGTCCGGCTCCAACCGCCCGTCCGACCAACAGCGCCTTCCCGGCTCGCCGCTCGACCGGCGGCTGACCTTCGACACCTTCCTCGTCGGGCGCGCCAACCAGCTCGCCTACGCCGCCGCGCTGCAGGTGGCGAACGCCAAGGCCGGCGATCCCGTGACCTTCAACCCGCTGGTGATCCACGCCGCCGTGGGCCTCGGGAAGACCCACCTGCTGCAGGCGACGGCGCACGCCGTCGAAGCCTCCGGCCGGCGCGTCATGTACCTCACCGCCGAGAAGTTCATGTTCGACTTCGTGGCGTCGCTGAAAGGGCAGACCGCGCTCGCCTTCAAGGAGAAGCTGAGGGCGATCGACCTGCTGGTGATCGACGATCTGCAGTTCCTTCAGGGCAAGGTGGTGCAGCAGGAGTTCGGCCACACCCTGAACGCCCTGCTCGACGGCCGTCAGCAGGTCATCGTCGCCGCCGACCGCGCGCCGTCCGAGCTCGAGGGCGTCGACGAGCGGCTGCGCTCACGCCTCGCCGGCGGCCTGACGCTCGAGATGGGCTCGCTCGACGAGGAGCTGCGCGCCAAGATCCTGGTGGAGCGGGTCGCCGTCGCCCGCGCCGTGCATGCGAAGTTCGACGTGCCGTCCGAGGTGATCGCCTATGTGGCGAAGATCATTACGGCGAACGGCCGCGATCTCGACGGCGCGGTGAACCGCCTGCTGGCGCACAACACGCTGACGGGCGCGCCGATCACGATCGAGATGGCGGAGACGGCGCTGCGCGACCTGGTGCGCCAGGTCGAGCCCAAGCGCGTCAAGATCGAGGATATCCAGCGCATCGTCGCCAAGCACTACAACGTGAGCCGCGCCGACGTGCTGTCGTCCCGCCGGACCCAGACGGTGGTCCGGCCGCGCCAGGTGGCGATGTATCTGTCGAAGCAGATGACCCTGCGGTCGCTTCCCGAGATCGGCCGCCGCTTCGGGGGGCGCGACCACACCACAGTGCTGCACGCGGTGCGCAAGATCGACGACCTGGTGAAGCGCGACCAGACGCTTTCGGACGAGGTCGAGCTGATCCGGCGCATGCTGCTGGAGTGAGCCGGACCGGGCCCGAAACCCTTGCCGGGCAAGGCCCCGATCCTAGACTTTTGACGGGCGCGAGCGGCCCCTGCGAGCGTTGACTTCGCACCTGCGGCAACCCTACTGTCCGCCCCGCTCGCGACCGGATCTGCCTGCCGGCGCGCCAAGTCTTGCCGCGCCGCTCGGCCCGAGGCGATCGCCCGGGCCCGCCGCGAACCCTTGAGGTGACCGCCGCGATGAAGGTTCTCGTTCCCGTCAAGAGAGTGGTCGACTACAACGTGAAGATCCGGGTCAAACCGGATGGGTCGGGCGTCGAGCTCGCCAACGTCAAGATGTCGATGAACCCCTTCGACGAGATCGCGGTCGAGGAAGCTCTTCGTCTCAAGGAAGCCGGCGTGGCCACGGAAGTGGTGGTGGTGTCGATCGGGCCGGCGCAGGCCGCCGAGACCATCCGCACGGGCCTCGCCATGGGCGGCGACCGCGGCGTCCTCGTGAAGGTCGACGGTCCGGTGGAGCCGCTGGCCGTCGCGAAGATCCTGGTCAAGCTCGTCGAGCAGGAGCAGCCCGGCCTCGTGATCATGGGCAAGCAGGCCATCGACGACGACTGCAACCAGACCGGCCAGATGCTGGCCGCGCTGCTCGGCTGGCCCCAGGGCACCTTCGCCTCCAAAGTCGCGCCCGACGCCGATGGCGTTTCGGTCACCCGCGAGGTCGACGGCGGCCTCCAGACAGTGAGGCTGAAGCTCCCCGCGATCGTGACGACGGACCTGCGCCTGAACGAGCCGCGCTACGCCTCGCTGCCGAACATCATGAAGGCGAAGAAGAAGCCGATCGACGAAAAGTCGGCGGCCGATCTCGGCGTCGACGTCGCGCCCCGCCTGCAGGTGGTGAAGACCTCCGAGCCGCCGAAGCGCCAGGCCGGCGTGAAGGTCGGCTCCGTCGCCGAGCTCGTCCAGAAGCTGAAGTCCGAAGCGGGAGTGATCTGACATGACGACCCTGCTTCTCGCCGACCACCACGAAGACAGCCTCGGCGACGCCACCGCCAAGGCGCTCACCGCCGCCAAGGCGCTCGGCGCGCCCGTGCACGTGCTCGTCGCCGGCCAGTCGCCGAAGGGCGCCGCCGAAGCCGCCGCCAAGCTCGACGGCGTCGAGAAGGTCCTGGTCGCAAGCGCCGAGATCTACGCCCACGGGCTGGCCGAGCCCTTCGCGGAGCTCATCGTCGGCCTGATGGCGAACTACGACGCGCTCGTCGCCTCGTCGTCGACCACGGGCAAGAACGTGCTCCCGCGCGTCGCCGCCAAGCTCGACGTCATGCAGATCTCGGACATCGTGAAGGTCGAGAGCCCGGACACCTTCGAGCGGCCGATCTACGCCGGCAACGCGCTGCAGACGGTGACGAGCTCGGATCCGAAGAAGATCATCACGGTGCGCACCGCGGCCTTCGCCGCGACCGGCGAGGGCGGCTCCGCCGCAATCGAGGACGTCGCCGCAGCGGCCGACCCCGCACTGTCGAGCTTCGTCGGCGAGGACCTCACCCAGTCCGACCGGCCGGAGCTCGGCTCCGCCAAGGTCATCGTCTCCGGCGGGCGCGCGCTGGGTTCCCGCGAGAAGTTCGAGCAGGTGATCGAGCCGCTCGCCGACGCCTTCGGGGCCGCGATCGGCGCGAGCCGCGCCGCGGTCGACGCCGGCTACGCCCCGAACGACCAGCAGGTCGGCCAGACCGGCAAGATCGTGGCGCCAGACCTCTACGTCGCTCTTGGCATCTCCGGCGCGATCCAGCATCTCGCCGGCATGAAGGATTCGAAGGTCATCGTCGCGATCAACAAGGACGACGAGGCGCCGATCTTCCAGGTCGCGGACTATGGCCTCGTGGCGGACCTGTTCGTCGCGGCGCCGGAGCTTCAGGCGGAGCTCGCCAAGTCGAAATGACGCTTCGGCGCGCAGGCGATGGTCGCCGGCGCGCCGTTCTGCTTAAAATAAGCGTTCGCGCTGGCATTGTGCGGCGCACCAATTATAGTCCGCCGCGACAGTGTCCCTCCCCGGGACGGCGGCGCAGCAGACTGGCCAGGCAGGTTCGATGGCGGTGGACATTCGCAAGATCGGCGTGATCGGCGCAGGCCAGATGGGCAGCGGCATCGCTCACGTCTGCGCGCTTGCCGGGCTGGACGTCGCCTTCAACGACATCTCGTCCGACCGGCTCGCGGCCGCGATCGGTCGCATCGACGCCAACATGCAGCGCCAGGTGGCCAAGGGCGCCATCGCGGAGACCGATCGGGCCGAGGGCCTGTCGCGCATTCGGGCCGTCGACAGCTACGCCGGCCTCGCCGACTGCGATCTCGTGATCGAGGCCGCGACCGAGGACGAACAGGTCAAGCGCAAGATCTTTTCCGAGCTTTGCCCGCAGCTGCAGCCGGGCACGATGGTGGCGAGCAACACCTCGTCGATCTCGATCACGCGGCTCGCCGCCTCGACCGATCGGCCGGAGAGGTTCATCGGCATCCACTTCATGAATCCGGTGCCGCTGATGCAGCTCGTTGAGCTGATCCGCGGCATCGCCACCGAAGACGAGACCTTCGAAAGCTCCAAGGCGCTGATCGACCGGCTCGGCAAGACCGTCGCGGTCTCCGAGGACTTCCCGGCCTTCATGGTCAACCGCATCCTGCTGCCGATGATCAACGAGGCGATCTACACGCTCTACGAGGGCGTGGGCTCGGTCGACGCGATCGACACCGCCATGAAGCTCGGCGCCAACCACCCCATGGGGCCGCTGCAGCTCGCGGACTTCATCGGCCTCGACACCTGCCTGTCCATCATGCAGGTGCTCTACGAGGGCCTGGCGGACTCGAAGTACCGCCCCTGCCCGCTGCTGGTGAAATACGTCGAGGCGGGCTGGCTCGGCCGCAAGACCCAGCGCGGCTTCTACGACTACCGCGGCGAACACCCGGTGCCGACGCGCTGACCGCCTGCGACCGGGCGGCTTAACCCAGCGTTAAAGCCGCTCCGCCATGGTGGTCTTTTGCACCATGCGGGGAGTTCGCCCATGGACATCGGTTCGCTGGCGGCGGGCGCCGTGGCCACCCAGGCCCAGCAGACCCGCGACGGCTTCACCATCGCCGCGCTCAAGATCGCGAACGAGCAGCAGCAGGCGATGGCAGATCTCGTCGCGCAGACGGCCGCGGACAGCAAGGCGCTGACCGAAGCCGGCGTCGGCACGGTGCTCGACGTCTCGGCCTGACCACCGCTCCATATCTCAATACCCCTTCTGGCTTCACTGTCGCGCCTTGGCTTGACTTGGGCCGCGCCGTCGCGACTTCGTGCTCGCAGGACCCACGTTCAAAGGAGCCCGCGATGGCCCGTACGCTCGTCGCCGCCATCGGCCGCGCCGCCGCCGTTCTCGCGCTCGCCGTCACCCTTGCCGGCTGCGGCGTGAACAATGTGCCGACGCTCGAAGAGCAGGCCAAGGCCAGCTGGAGCGAGGTGCAGAACCAGTACCAGCGGCGCGCCGATCTGATCCCCAACCTCGTCGAGACCGTGAAGGGCTTCGCCCGGCAGGAGCAGGAGGTGCTGACGGCCGTCGTCGAGGCGCGCGCCAAGGCGACGCAGGTCACGATCGACGCCAGCAAGCTCACCGACCCGGCGGCCGTGAAGGCCTTCCAGGACGCGCAGGCGCAGCTCTCGGGCGCGCTCGGCCGGCTGCTCGCGGTCTCCGAGCGCTACCCCGATCTCAAGTCGAACCAGAACTTCCTGGCGCTCCAGTCCCAGCTCGAAGGCACCGAGAACCGGATCGCGGTCGCGCGGCGCGACTACATCGAGTCCGTTCAAGCCTACAACACGGAGCTGCGCACCGTGCCCGGCCGCTGGATCGCCGGCTGGCTCTATCCCGACGCCAAGCCCATGGCGACCTTCACCGCGACGCCGGAAAACCAGGCGCCGCCGAAGGTGTCGTTCTGAGAGGCTGTTGGAGCATTGAGGTTTTGAGCCCGGCGCGTGCTTCGAGACGCCCGCCCAAAGCGGGCTCCTCAGCATGAGGAGGTCTTGTCCTTTGAGGCGCAAGCTTACCTCATGCTGAAGAGCCGACCGCAGGTCGGCGTCTCGAAGCACGCACTGCCGGCCGTGCCAACCTCCCGTCATGGTCCCGCTTGACCGGACCACCATCTACGACCCACCTCGAGTTCTACGCTCGAGGTGGGTCCTCCGGTCGAGCCGGAGGACGACGGGAGGGCGGCCAAGACGAGCCGCTACAGGCGGCATTCGGAATATCCCGGCGACTTCGCCGATCGCGCCTCAGCGCCGCGCCGGCCGGGCGTAGAAGTCGAGGTGTCCGACCTCGGCTCGGACGCCCGCGAACTCGGTCCGGAACGCGAGCCATCCGTCGAGGCCGGCGGGCGCGTCGGGGAGTTCGGCGACCGCGCGGGCCATGCCCGCCACAAGCTCGCCCGTGAGCTCGGTTTCGGACCAGCCGAGCCGCCAGGGGCTCGGCCCCGCCACGGTTTCGCGCCCCTGCGCCTGCAGAAGACGCGTCAGCGTCTCGGCGGCCGAGGGTCCGAGCGCCGGCCCAAAACCCTTGTCGGTCTGCTGGTGGCGATTGAAAGCCGCCACCACGGCGAGGTCGCTCGGGTGCGCCGGGGTGAACCGGGTCGCGCCGTCGTAGCTCAGCGCGGCGTAGAGCGGCCGTCGCGCCGCGGCCAGCGCGCCGACGAACTCCCGAAGCCATACGTCGCCAACGAGATCGAAAAGGGCGGACGCCGTGACGAGGTCGGCGGAGCGGGCGGCCTCGGGCAACGGGTCCGCTGAGAGATCGAGAGCGAAGGTCTCGACCGTGATGTCCTGCCCACCACAAGCCAGGCGCAGCACGCCGTCGTCATCCGTCGCCGCGTCCGCCCAGGCGGACAGCCGCGCGCGGGCGTGCGCTAGCAGGGCGGGGTCGTGATCGATCAGCCGCCAGCGTTGCCGCCGCCCAAGATGCGGAGCGAGCGCGCGCAGCGTCGAGCCGGACCCACAGCCGAGATCGGAAACCACGACCTCGTCCGAGCCGGCGAAATCCGCGGCGACGGCCGCCAAGACCTCGGCCGAGCGGGCGGCGTGATCGGCCGGCTCGCGGAGATCGAGCCAGGCGGGATCGAAGCCGCTCATCGCGCGAGCGCCGCGACGCGCTCGAACACGTCCGCCGTATTCGACCAGCGGGGAAGGCGCTCGGCATGGGCCCAGGCCGCGTCGGCGGCGGCCCGGCGCGCGTCGGCGTCTCCGACGAGGCGGCGGAGCGCGGCCTCGAGGCCGGCCACGTCCTCGGGATCGACGATCGCGCCGGCGTCCGCCGGCACCGTCGTCTCCGAGGCTCCGCC
>Ga0256876_1000306_pt1 | contig 11253 bp, 12 predicted proteins | sample MC6MC0419MT_FD_186340 | JGI IMG/M metagenome (GOLD analysis project Ga0256876, IMG submission 186340) | Metatranscriptome of enriched soil aggregate microbial communities from Iowa State University, Ames, United States - MC6-MC0419-MT... | ecosystem: Environmental > Terrestrial > Soil >...
GCGCGCGCCGACACGCTCTATGGCATGGCGGGCGCCGACACGCTGCTGAGCGGCGACGGCGATGACACCTTAAGCGGAGGCGCGGGCGTCGACTTGCTGACGGGCGGCGCGGGTCGCGACGTCTTCGTGTTCGACCAGAGCCTCGGCGCGACCAACGCCGATGTGATCAGCGACTTCTCGACGGTCTACGACCTCGTCCAGATCGACGACGCGGTGTTCATTGGACTGACCGCCGGATCCGCCCTGACCGCAGGCCAGTTCCAGGCCGGCGCGGGGCTCGCCGCGGCCACCGAAGCCGACGACCGGATCATCTACGACACGACGAGCGGTTCGCTGTTCTTCGACCGAGACGGGCTCGGCGGCGTCGCGGCCGTCAAGTTCGCGACGCTCACCTCGGCGCCGACGACGCTCTCCGCCGCGGACTTCGTGGTGGCCTGAGCGCCATGCCCTCCGGCGTCGCGCCCGCGAGGCGCGGCGCGGCGCCGGCATGCTCCGCAGCCCTCAGTATCCGCGCCGCCGGTCGACCGCGTTCAGCGGCGTCTGGCCCGCACGGACGCGTCGGATGTTCTCCGCGATCTGCGTCGCGGCCGAGGCCGGCAGCGCGATCGAGGCGAGGTGCGGGGTGATGAGCACGTTGTCGAGCCGCCACAGCGGGCTCGTCTCCGGCAGCGGCTCGGTCTCGAACACGTCGAGCGTGGCGTCGGAGATGGCGCGCCGCGTCAGCGCGTCGACCAGCGCCGCCTCATCCACGACCGGACCGCGCGAGACGTTGACGAATTTCGCCCCCTCCGGCAGCAGCGCCAGCCGCTCCGCATTCAGCAAACCGCGGGTCTCGGGCGTCAGCGGCAGCATCACCACGAGGATCTCGCAGCCCGCCAGAAAGGCGGGAAGCGCCTCCATGCCGGCGGCGCAGGCGACGCCAGCGATTGTCTTGGGCGAGCGCGACCAGCCCCGGACGTCGAAGCCCTGCCGGACGATCTCCGTCGCCGCCGCGGCGCCGAGCTCCCCCAGCCCCATCACGCCGACCCGGATCTCCTCCGCGGGGCGCGGATGCACATAGACCCAGCGACCCTCGCGCTGGGCGCGCTCGAACACCGGAATGTCGCGCGCGTGGCGCAGCACCGCGAACAGCACGTAGCCCGCCATCATCCGGGCCATCAACGGGTCCGACAGTCGGGTGATCGGCGCGTCCGGAAGATCATCGCGCGCCGTCAGCGCGTCGACCCCAGCGCCGAGATTGATCACGAGTGCGAGATTGGGAAAGCGCGCGAAGAAGCCGCTCGGAGGGTTCCAGACCAGCGCATAGCGAACGCTCGCGGGGTCCGGGACGTCGTCGGCGCGGCGCACCTCGAGGTCGGGCAGCGCCGTCGCCAGCGCCGCCCGCCAGGGCTCGAAGACATCAACGGCGCTGTGGAAGACAAGGATGTCGGGATCGGTTCGGGACATGGCGGCACCATGCCAAGGCGCGCCGAGTCGGCCAAACCGTTTCACGCGATCGAACGTCGACGGCTCATCGGCTGGCGGGGCGGCTCAGCCCTCGCCGCCGACCAAGCGGGCGGCGAAAAACCCCGCGACCGAGGCCGCGGCCGTCAGCGCGGTGCCCCAGGACAGGTCGACGAACGTCACGGTCGCCGGCCAGTCCTTCAGCGTCGCGAGGTTGGTGAAGTCGTAGGTCGCGTAGCAGAAGAAGCCGAACAGCGCGCCCCAGAGCAGCGCAGTGGTCCAGGAGCCCGCCACGAGGCCCGGCGTCACCGCGAACAGCACGATGCCAACGACATAGATCGCGTAGAAGCCCACGGCCGCGACCATGTTCGGCTCCGGCGCCAGCATCGCGCCGATCTGCGAGCGGTAGAACCCGCTCGCGACGTAGCCGAGCCAAAGGAAGTCGGCGGCGAAAAACAGAACAGCCGCGCCGACATAGGCGGCGAGGTAGGTGGTGGCGGAAAAGGTCAGCGGTCCGCTCCTCGGCGCGGCGTCACCGCGCCATGGACGCGCTCGACACCTTGTCCCCGGGCTTGAGCCCGATCCGCGCCGCGGAGCCTGCGAGAAGCTCCACGACGTAGCGCACGTCGCCGCCCGACTCGATGATGCGGGTCGAAAGCGGCTCCGTGTCGGGTTCTACGCGCAGGACCGTCCCATCGGATCGCACGAACACCATGTCGAGCGAGACGTAGGTGTTCTGCATCCACATGCTGACGCTCTGGGGGCGGACGAAGTCGAAGATCATGCCGCGGTCGGGCGCGAGCGAGCGCCGGTACATCAGCCCGACCTCGCGCTCCTGCTCCGAGCGCGCGACCTCGACCTCGAAGCTATGGGCGCCGGTCGCCGTCTCGATCGTCAGCGGTTCGAGCTTCGCCGCCGCATGGACGGGCGGCGCGGCGACCAGCGCGACGAGAAGAAGACCAAGGGCGGCGAGAAACGTGCGGGCGAGCGTCATGGCCCGGTTGTCGGGCCGCGCCCGTCCGTCGTCAATGGGACGCGTTGGACGCGCGAAAGCGACGCAGGCGAAAGGGGAGCGGAAGGGTCGTCAGGCCGCAGTCAGTGCGAGGCGGGACCGCCGCCGGGGCCATGGGGCCCTTCCGGGCGAACTTCGGCGGCCATCATGCCCTTGGGGCCTGGGCCGAAGCGGACATAGACCTTCTGACCCGGACGGAGCTCCATCAGGCCATAGCGGCGGAGCGTCTCCATATGGACGAAGATGTCCGGCGAGCCGTCGTTGCGGGTGAGGAAGCCGAAGCCGCGGAGGCGGTTGAACCATTTCACCTCGACCAGCTCGAGCCCGCTGGTCGGCGTCACGTTCACGTGGGTGCGGGCGGCCGGCAGTTCGCCGGGGTGAAGCGCGGTGCTGTCGTCGATCGAGAGCACGCGGAACGCCTGCACGCCCTTGGCGCGGCGTTGCGCCTCGCACACCACGCGGGCGCCTTCGTTCGCCGTCTGGAAACCGTCGCGGCGCATGCAGGTCACGTGGAGCAGAACGTCGGGACCGCCGTCGTCCGGCACGATGAAGCCGTAGCCCTTGCCGACGTCGAACCACTTGATGACGCCGGACACTTCGTACAGGTCGACCGGCGCCTGCTCGACGACGCCCGAGACTTCCTGATCGTCCGGAGCTTCGCCCCGCGGCCTGTCAGCACTCATACGACCCGCCCGCTAGGAACCCAACGCGACACTGTGCGACCCGCTGCCGAGTCGTATTCCCTCTCCACGATAGCACCGCGATCCGCGGGGCAAAGCGAAAAATGGCCCAATCAAGGCGCGGATGTCGCCGGAGCGTGACCGTGCCTAACAGATTGCGCCTCCGCGTAGGGCGCGAAGATCTCCACGAGGTCGTCCCGCAGCACGAGATCGGCGAATCCGTCGAGATCGGTCGGCTCGCGGTTCGCGATCACCAGCGGCGCTCCGGCGCGCTTGGCCATCCGAGGAAGCAGCGCGGCGGGATAGACCACCAGCGACGAGCCGAGCGCCAGAAACAGATCACAGCCGACGGTCGCGCGCTCGGCGGCGCGCATCGCCTCCTGCGGCATGGCCTGACCGAACGAGACCGTGGCCGATTTCACCAAGCCGTCGCAGGCCGGGCAGCGCGGCGACCGACCGGTGGCCTCGAACGCCGGCCGGATGTCGGCGAGCTCGCGCCGCAGCCCGCAGTCGAGGCACGTGGCGTAGGTCCCGTTGCCATGGAGTTCGATGAGCCTGTCGTCGGGCACGCCGGACACCCGGTGCAGGTCGTCGATGTTCTGCGTCACCACGCAGGCGATCGTCCCCTGCCCCACGAGGCGGGCGATGGCGTGGTGGACCGGGTTCGGCGCCGCGCCGCGGGTCGCGTCGTCCATCACGAACTTCCGCCGCCACGCCTCGCGCCGCATCTCGGGGGACCCCACGAAGGCGCCGAACTCGATCGGCCTGTTCTGCGACCACAAACCGCCGGGGCTGCGGAAATCAGGAATGCCCGAGGCGGTCGAGACGCCGGCGCCGGTGAAGGCGACCGCCGCCCGCGCGCCTTCGATGAGCTCCCGCAGCCGGTCGGCCTTGCGGACGTCGTCGCGGCCCATAGCTTACGCGCCGACGCGGCCGCGCACGGCCGGATCGAGGAGACGCCGCATGAAATACCTGCACACCATGGTCCGCGTGACCGACATCGACGCCTCGCTGGACTTCTATTGCGCCAAGCTCGGGCTGGAGGAGGTGCGGCGCAAGGACGACGAAAAGGGCCGCTACACGCTCGTGTTCCTCGCGCCTCCCGGCCAGCCCGAGGCCCAGGTCGAACTCACCTACAACTGGGACCCGGAAGCCTACGGGGAAGGCCGTAACTTCGGCCATCTCGCCTACGAGGTCGACGACATCTACGCGCTGTGCGCGAAGCTGCAGGCGGCCGGCGTCACCATCAACCGTCCGCCCCGCGACGGCCGCATGGCCTTCGTCCGCTCGCCCGACAACATCTCGATCGAGCTTCTGCAGAAAGGCGGCGCGCTGGAGCCGGCCGAGCCATGGGCCTCGATGCCGAACATCGGCAAGTGGTGAGGCCGACGGTCTGAGGTTCGGGGAGCGTGTCCCGGCCTTGAGCCGGGACCCAGACCCACAGCTCGAAAGGCTTAAGCGCCAGGCCGTCCCACGAGTTTGCAAACGAGGCGTTTCTGGGTCCCGGCTCAAAGCTGGGACACGGGCGCCTCTCCCCTCAGCCCTCCCCCGTCGCGACCGGCGTCGCGGCGGTGATCCGGCCAGCCTTGCGCCAGGGGCTGCGGCCGAGGCCGAAACGCTCCAGCACATCGAGCGCGCCCCAGAACAGCGGCGCCTGGCGGTGCTTGAGCGGCGCGAGCGCCCAGGGGTCGACGCCGACGAACGGCAGGAACGGGTTGCGGCGGGCGTAGGCCCAGATCTCGATGCGGACGGAGGGACGCGCGCTCGCGCCGCGGGCGTGGAAGCCGCTGGTGTCGGCCGCGACCAACGTGTTGGCGGAAACCGCGAACTTCTGCGGCTCCGGCAGCCGCATGCGCTTGAGGTCGCCGGCCTTGAGGCGGAACGAGCCGCGCGCTGACAGGCGGTCGAGCCGCGAGGCCTCCACGCTCATGCGCTTCTCCCAGGCGAGGCGCCGCGGGGTGTGGCGGTGCGACCCCGGCACGTAGACGAAGGGCCCGGCGTCCTCCGCCACGTCCTGCAGGAACAGCCAGGCCTTGAGGCTCGGGTGGAAGCAGTCGGCGTGCAGCGCCGTCTGGGGGTCGGCCACGGCGTCGTCGACCTGGGCGAACACCGTCTGGACGTAGACGATCGGCTCCACGTCGAAGCTTGCGACGTAGCGGATTAGGCCCTGGAACTCGGGAAGGCGGACCATCTCGGCGCAGGCGGGCATCGCGGCCAGAGCGTCCGGATCGAGCGCGATGCGGCGCGTAACGGCGTCGCCCTGCTTCATTTCGCGGGCGGGCGCGACGTAGCCCTCCACCTCCGCGCGCACCCGCCGGAACAGCGATGGCGGCAGGAAATCCCGCTTCAGGACGAAGCCGTCGCGGGCGAAGGCGGCGCGGTCCTCCGGCGCGACGCGGTCCTGCAGCCGCAGCCGCCGGCGGTCCGCCATGCGCTGGGCGAGCGCGCAGCGCCACGCGTGCAGACCTTTGCGGTTCAGCCGCTCGCTTCCCAAAATACCGTTGTCGCAGAACGACTTGGCGGACGTGAAAATCTGCGCCGCCCACAACGGCGCCAAGAGCCACCGAACGCCCGTCACAGCCATCATCGTCGCCTTCGCACTCGTCGCCGTCCCCGCGCGGACCAAAGCGTCATTCTCCGATAGAGGCAATCCACGACCACCTATTTAGACGTACGCGTCATTATGCCGCATGCGCAGGATCATCGATCCGAGAACGGCAATCGTGCGGCACCTTCGACGCCCAAAGTTCGCCGTATTTGATGAGGTCGCGGCGACGCGGCAAAGACCCGGACAGTCGAATCACCGCAGCCCAGCCGCCCAGTCCTTGATGACCGCCGGTCAGACAACCTGCCAGCGGGGTCCGACGCAGGTAGAACGTAGGCCTTTTGTCGATCGGCGCCGCGTTTCATTGCGGAACGACGTCGTTGTCCCGCAACGGCACACGTTATGGGGAAATAGCGCGGACAGTGAAGCCAAGACATCGTGGTTAACGCCGAGGCTTCCAAAGGTCGTGCGGCAATCGCCCCCTTCAAATAGGTAAACAGACCGTTAATATCGGTAGCAGGCGCGGCAGTACATCTTTGGGTTGCGCAGCGTGGAGTTTGACGATGGCGACATCGATCGGCGTTCCCGGTTACAGGCCGTTCTTCGGCCTCGAGTTGGCGCGGGCTCGGCTTAACGCCATGACGTCAGCCGCGAAGGGCCAGCAGTCCGCTCCGGCGACCGCGGGTTTCGGGTCCGACAGCTACGACGAGATCGACATTGAGTACGACGCCTCGCTGTCGACGTGCTGGTGCTGGATGAATCCGGCGGAAGCGCCGAGCTTCACCCCAGGCCTGCTGCGGGACATCTCCGCCCATCAGCGCTCGATCCGCGAGGCCTTCACGACGCGGCGGCCGGACGCTCCGGCTCCCCTGAAGCAGTGGGTGCTCGCGTCCCGCCTGTCCGGCATCTTCAACCTCGGAGGCGATCTCGAGCGCTTCGCCGGCTGGATCCGCGCGCGCGACCACGAGGCGCTGACGGCCTACGCCCACGCCTGCATCGACGTGCTGCACGAGAACGCCGTCGCCTTCGACAAGCCGGTCGTGACGGTCGCGCTGGTGCAGGGCGACGCGCTCGGCGGCGGCTTCGAGGCCGCGCTGTCCTGCGACGTGATCGTCGCCGAGCGCGGGGTGAAGTTCGGCCTGCCGGAAATCCTGTTCAACCTGTTTCCCGGCATGGGCGCCTACAGCCTGCTCGCGCGGCGCATCGGCGCGGCCCAGGCCGAGCGCATGATCATGAGCGGAAAGCTCTACACCGCCGAAGAGCTTCACGGCCTTGGGGTCGTCCAGGTGCTGGCGGAGCCGGGAGACGGCGTCGCGGAAACCCACAAGCTGCTCACGCGCAATCTGCGCCGCCACAACGGCCTCTCGGCGATCTACCGCGCCGGCCGCCGGGTGACGCCCGTGCCCTACGAGGAGCTGCGCGACGTGACGGAGCTGTGGGTCGAGACGGCGCTCAATCTGTCGGACTCCGACCTGCGCAAGATGGAGCGGCTGACGACCGCGCAGGACAAGCGCGTGCAGGCGTCGATCGAGATCGAAGCGGCGCGCGCGGCGGCGGAGTGAGGGCGAGGGGCGCGGCCCGGGCTTGAGCTCGGGCGGCCGCTGGGCCACGGTCGCCTCCCACGCCCCGCCCGAAGGTTCGCCAGATGCCCGTGACGCTCGAGGCCCGCATCGAACGCTGGCCGATCGCCGGCTCCTTCGCGATCGCGCGCGGCGCGGTGACCGAAGTGATCACCGTCGTCGTCGAACTGACCGACGGCCGCCACCGCGGCCGCGGCGAATGCCGCCCCTACTCCCGCTATGGAGAGACCGCCGACGGCGTGAAGGTTGAGATCGAGGGCCTCGGCCCGGAGATCGCGGCCGGCCTCGACCGCGCCGCCCTGCAGGCGCGGCTCCCCGCCGGGGCCCCGCGCAACGCGCTCGACTGCGCCTTCTGGGACCTCGAGGCGAAGCGCGCCGGCGCGACCGTGGCGGCGCTCGCAGGATTGCCGGAGCTCGCGCCGCTGATCACCGCCTATACGCTGAGCCTTGGGACGCCGGAGAGCATGCGCGCCGCGGCCGAGACGGCGGCGGCGCGCCCGCTGCTGAAGGTGAAGCTCGGCGGCGCCGACGATCTCGATCCCGCCCGCATCGCCGCCGTGCGCGCCGGAGCGCCCAACGCGGAGCTGATCGTGGACGCCAACGAAGGCTGGACCGGCGCCGCGCTCGCCCGGAACCTCGCCGCCTGCGCCGAGGCCCGCGTAACCCTCGTGGAGCAGCCGCTGCCGGCGGCGGACGACGCCCTGCTCGCGGCGATCGAGCGGCCAATCCCGGTCTGTGCCGACGAAAGCGCCCACGACCGCGCGAGCCTCGTGCATCTGCTGGGCCGCTACGACGCGATCAACGTCAAGCTCGACAAGACCGGCGGCCTCACCGAGGCGCTGGCGCTGGCCGCGGACGCGCGGGACGCGGGGCTCACGCTCATGGTCGGCTGCATGCTGGCGTCCTCGCTCGCCATGGCCCCAGCGGTGCTGGTGGCGCAGGGCGCGGCGGTGGTCGATCTCGACGGTCCGCTGCTGCTCGCCCGCGACCGCGAGCACGGTCTGGTCTACGAGGGCAGCCTGCTGCGGCCCCCCTCGCCCGCGCTCTGGGGATGACGCGCCCGGAACGATCGGAGGCGGCTCACAAGTTGGGCGAATCCCTGTAAGGCTCAAGCGTTGCGCGGCGTTCGGGACCCCTCCCGCCCGGCGCAGCGGAGCCCAGTGCGATGAACCCTCCCTCCCCGCTCACCCTCGACGACTACGAGTCGATCGAGCAGGCGGTCATGGAGACGGAGCGCGGCCGCTGGTTCCTGGCGGAGTTCGCCCGGCGCAACCGGGCCGCCGACACCGGCGAGATCCTCGAGGCGCTCGGCCGGCTTGAGGGCCGCATCGCCGAAACGCGCGTCCTGCCCGCGCCGCCGCCGCCCGAGCCTGAACCGCAGATCGAGCGCATCGCGCCCACGCTTGCGAAGCTCGCGGACGCGGCCTCGCGGCTGCGGTCGGCTCTCGATGCGCCGGCTGAGGCGGAGGAGCGCGTTGAACTGGCGGTCAGCCGCATCGCGACGCTTGAGCGCGCCATCGCCGCCGTGCGGAATGTCGCGGCCGGCGTCGCCCAGGCGCCCGAGCCCTCGCCGGACACGCCGGCCCTCGCCGCCCCGGAGGTCGCTCCCCAGCCTGCGCGCGCGCCGCTTCCGGAGCCGACCTTCGCTCCCGCGCCGAAAGCGCTCGACGTGCCGAAGCCCGAGCCGGTTTCTTCCCCCGAGCCCGTCCTCACGCCCGCCGACGACATGGCCGCGACGCGGGAAGCGAAGCGCGAGGCGCGCATCCGCGCCGCGCAGGCCCGCATGCAGGCCAGGGCGCAGCGCGCCGCCTCCGTGGTCCCGCCCCGCGCCCCTCAGCCTGCGATTCCGCCGGCGTGGTCGCGCGCCGCGGAGGAGCGCATGAGCCCGCCCCGCCCGCTCGCCCCCGGCCCGCTGTCCCGCGCGCTGCTGGAAAGCCTGTCGGACGTCGAGAAGGCGCTGCTGTTCGCCTAAAAGCGTCGCCGGCGCCGGACCGCGGCCCGTGTGGCGAGGCTTCCCGTGGGCCTAGGCCGCCCGATCCGGCGTCGTCCGCGCGATGACGTCGCGGACGTTGGCCACGAACAGCGCCGTCGCCTCCTTCCAGCCCTGCGTCAGCGCGAAGGCGCGGGCCCGTTCGGGCGGGATCTCGAGCGCCGCCAGCGCCGCAGCCCGCAGGTCTTCATCCAGCGCTCCGGCGCCTGAGCCTTCCAGGATGTCGAGCGGGCCGGTGACCGGGAAGGCCGCGACCGGCACGCCGGAGGCGAGCGCCTCCAGCACCACGATGCCGAAAGTGTCGGTCAGGCTCGGGAACACGAACACGTCGGACGAGGCGTAGGCCTCGGCGAGCGCATCGCCCTCCAGCGTGCCGGTGAAATGCGCGTCCGGAAACTTCGCCTCCAGCTCGGCGCGGGACGGGCCGTCGCCGACCACCACCTTCGAGCCCGGCAGGTCGAGCGACAGGAAGCCCTCGATGTTCTTCTCCGTCGCGACGCGCCCGACATAGAGGAAGATCGGCCGCGGCAGGTCGAAGGCGCGGGCGTCCGGGTTCGGGCGGAAGCGGTCGGCGTCGACGCCGCGCGTCCAATGCATCAGGCGCTCGAACCCGCGCGAGGCGAGTTCGCGGCGGAGCGAGGCGGTGGCGACCATGACGCCGGCGCCGGCGTTGTGGAAGCGGCGGAGCCAGGCGTAGGTCCAACGCTCCGGGATCGGCGCTCGGCTGCGGACGTACTCCGGGAAGCGGGTGTGATAGCTCGTCGTGAACGGACGTCCGACCTTCAGGCAGGCCCGCCGGGCGGCGATGCCGAGCGGCCCCTCGGTCGAGATGTGGACGTGGTCGACGTTCGCCGCGGCGATCATCTTCGCGACAGCCCCGGCGCGGGCGAGCGACAGCCGGATTTCCGGATAGGTCGGCATCGGCAGCGTGCGGAAACGCTCGGGCGTCAGCAGTTCGATCTCGACGCCGAAGGCCGGCGCCTGCTCGATCAGGTGCTCAATGGTCCGCACGACCCCATTGACCTGGGGCCGCCATGCGTCGGTGACGACGAGAACGCGCATGAACGAAGCAGCGCTCCTACGCGCGAACCAGAGTGCTACGCGGCGGCGCGAATGCCGGCCGCGGGGGCCTCGACCAGGGGCGCCTCGACCGCCGGACGACGCTCGGTCCACCGGATGAGCTCGAAGCTCCCGTCGTAGTTTTCCGCCACGGCGGTGCAGCTTTCAACCCAGTCGCCGGTGTTGATGTATTCGATGCCGTTCATGTCCCGCATGGCGGCGTGGTGGATGTGCCCGCAGATGACGCCGTCCACCTCCTGCTTGGCCGCTTCCGCCGAGAGCGTCTCCTCGAACTGGCCGATGAAGTTGACCGCGTTCTTCACCTTCAGCTTGGCCCAGGCCGACAGCGACCAGTAGGGAAATCCAAGCTTCCGCCGCACCATGTTGACGTAGGTGTTGACGGTGAGCGCGGTCTCGTAGGCCCAGTCGCCGAGGTAAGCCAGCCATTTGGCGTGCCGCACCACCACATCGAAGAAATCACCGTGGATCACGAGGTAGCGCTTGCCGGTCGCGCTTTCGTGGATCGCGGTCTCCATCACGTCGATGCCGCCGAAGTGCGAGCCGTAGTAGCTGCGCAGGAACTCATCGTGGTTGCCGGGAATGTAGATGATGCGCGCGCCCTTGCGGCCTTTGCGCAGCAGCTTCTGCACCACGTCGTTGTGCGACTGCGGCCAGTACCAGCTCTGCTTCAGTCGCCAGCCGTCGACGATGTCGCCCACGAGGTAGATGATGTCCGCCTCGTGGTCTCGCAGGAAGTCGAGCAGCAGGTCTGCCTGGCACCCCTTGGTGCCAAGATGTACGTCGGAGATGAACAGCGCCCGAAAGCGCCGCGCTTCTTCGGATTCGGACACTGAGCGGTCCTCCGCGCCGTTGCCTGACGTCTTGGTTTAGTTGCGATTCGTCTCACGCATGTGACGCGGTCACGCGCGCGTGGGCGTCGCGAC
>Ga0256876_1000307_pt1 | contig 11248 bp, 9 predicted proteins | sample MC6MC0419MT_FD_186340 | JGI IMG/M metagenome (GOLD analysis project Ga0256876, IMG submission 186340) | Metatranscriptome of enriched soil aggregate microbial communities from Iowa State University, Ames, United States - MC6-MC0419-MT... | ecosystem: Environmental > Terrestrial > Soil >...
CCGCCTCCAGCACGAACAGGCCGCCGATGATGGCGAGCACGATCTCGTGCTTGGCCGCGACCGCGACCGCGCCCAGCATGCCGCCCATGGCGAGCGAACCGGTGTCGCCCATGAAGATCTGCGCAGGGGGAGCGTTGAACCAGAGGAAGCCGAGGCCGGCGCCCAGCACCGCGCCGCAGACGACCGCCAGTTCGCCGGTGCCGAGCGTGAAGTGGATCTGCAGATAGTCCGCGAACACCGCGTTGCCGGAGAGGTAGGCGATGAAGCCGAAGCTCGCGGCCGCGATCATGACAGGCACGATGGCGAGGCCGTCGAGGCCGTCGGTGAGGTTCACCGCGTTGCCGGCGCCCACGATCACCACCGCGCCGAACAGCAGGAAGAACCAGCCGAGATCGAGCAGGAAGTTCTTCAGGAAGGGAAACGCGAGCGAGGTGGAGAAGCCCGGCTGGCCGACGCGGGTGATGGCGTAGACCGCGATCCCGGCGATCGCGAACTCGATCGCGAGGCGCATCTTGCCGGAGTAGCCGGCGTGGGTCTGCTTCGTGACCTTGAGGTAGTCGTCGTAGAAGCCGATCGCGCCGAAGCCGATGGTCACGAACAGCACGATCCAGACATAGGGGTTCGCGAGGTTCGCCCACAGCAGCGTGGTCGCGACGAGGCCGGACAGGATCATCAGCCCGCCCATGGTGGGCGTGCCGCGCTTGGCGAGATGCGACTGCGGGCCGTCGGCGCGGATCGGCTGGCCCTTGCCCTGCTTCAGGCGGAGCTGGCCGATGATCCAGGGGCCGAAGAGAAAGACGAACAGCGCCGCCGTCATGATCGCGCCGCCGGTGCGGAAGGTGATGTAGCGAAACAGGTTCAGTCCGGGGAAGGCCCAGGACAGGTCGGCGAGGAAATACAGCATTTCAGAGCGACCCCGCCGCGAAGGTCTCGTCGGCGGGCGCGAAGCGGTCCCTGAGCGCCGCCACCAACGACCCCATCCTGGAGCCGTTCGATCCCTTGATCATCACCACGTCCTTTCCTCGCAGCCGCTCGAAGAGCTTCGGTTCGAGCTCCGCCGCGGTCGCGGCCCATCCGCCGCGCCGGGCGGGCGGCAGCGCGTCGTTCAGCGCCTTCATAAGCGGTCCGGCCGTGAACACGAGATCGATCTTCGCGCTCGCGGCCGCTTCGGCCACCTTGGCGTGGAGCGCCTCCGACTCAGGGCCAAGCTCCAGCATGTCGCCGAGCACGGCGATCCGCCGGCCGCCGGCCGCGACCGGCGCCTGGCCGAGCAGCGCGAGCGCCGCGCGCATCGAGGCGGGGTTGGCGTTGTAGCTCTCGTCGATGACCGTGAGCACGCCGCCGGGCGCGTCCAGCGCCAGCCGCTTGCCACGCCCGGCCGGCGGCGCGAAGCGGGCGAGCGCGAGCGCGGCGAGCGCAAGGTCGGCGCCGGCGAGCTTCGCCGCCAGCAGCACCGCGAGCGCGTTCTGCACCACGTGCCGCCCCGGCGCGCCGATCTTGAAGGTCACGCCCTCGCCCAGCACCGTCGCCGCGACGCAGGAGCCCTGCTCCTTCATCGCCAGCCGGTCGAGCCGGGCGTCGGACGAGACGTGCTCGCCGAAGCTCCACACCGCCGCGCCGGCCTCCGTCGCCGCCGCCTTCAGGCGCTCGTAATGGGGGTTGTCGCGGTTGATCACCGCGTGGCCGCCGTTCGCGAAGCCCTCGAACACCTCGGCCTTGGCGTCGGCGATGGCCTCCACGTTGGGGAAGGCCGCGAGGTGCACCGGCTCGACGTTGGTGATCGCCGCCACGTGCGGGCGGACCATCTTCACCAGCGGCCGGATCTCGTCGGGGTGGTTCATGCCGATCTCGAACACGCCGTAGGCGGCGGAGCGCGGCAGGCGGGCGAGCGTCAGCGGCACGCCCCAGTGGTTGTTATGGGACGCAGCCGATGCGTGGGTCGGGCCGTCCTCAGCCAGCACGAGGCGAAGCGCCTCCTTGGTCGAGGTCTTGCCGACCGAGCCGGTCACGGCGACGATCCGCGCCTTCGAACGCGCGCGGGCCGCGATCCCGGTCGCGACCAGCGCAGCCAGCACGTCCTTCACCACCAGCAGCGCGCCGGCGCCCTTCAGCTCGGCGGCATGAGCCTCGTCGATCACGGCGAGCGCCGCCCCGCGGGCGAGCGCGTCCGAGACGAACTTGTGGCCGTCGTGAACGTCGCCTTTGATGGCGAAGAACACGTCGCCTCGGGCCACGGTGCGGCTGTCGATCGAGACCCCGGTCGCAGGCTCGTCGGCGCGGCCGACGACGCGGCCCGCGGTCGCGAGCGCAAGCTCCGGCGTGGTCCACAACGGCTCGGCGAACATGCTGGACGTCGTCATGCGGCGGTTCCCTTCCGCTTGAGAGCGTCCCGGACGACGTCGTGGTCCGAGAACGGCAGCGTCCGATCTCCCACGATCTGGCCCGTTTCGTGACCTTTGCCGGCGACGACGAGAACATCGCCGGGCTGTAGCTCGGACACCGCGGTCTCGATCGCGGCCTTGCGGTCGCCGATCTCGCGGGCGCCGGGCGCGGCGGCGAGGATCGCGGCCCGGATCGTCGCGGGGTCCTCGCTGCGCGGGTTGTCGTCGGTGACGATGACGGCGTCGGCGGCCGCGGTCGCGGCTTCCCCCATCAGCGCGCGCTTGCCCGGGTCGCGGTCGCCGCCGGCGCCGAACACCACGACGAGCCGCCCCCTGGCGAACGGACGCAGCGCCGCGAGCGCGGACGCGACCGCGTCCGGCTTGTGGGCGTAATCGACGAAGACCGCCGCGCCGTCGCGCTCGCCGACGAGTTCGAGCCGGCCGGGCACGCCCTCGAGCCGCTCCAGCGCGTCGAGCGCGACCTCGGGCGCGACGCCCGTCGCGATGGCGAGCCCGGCGGCGGTCAGCGCGTTCTGGGCCTGGAAGGCGCCCGCGAGCGGAAGCCGCACATCACGGGCGCCGCCGGCCCCCTCGACGCTGAGGATCTGATCCAGCCCGTCGGTCTTAACGCCGGTTAGCCTTAACGTTTCGCCTCTCGCGCCGACGGTGAGCAGGCGCTGTCCCCGCTCCCGCGCAGCCTCCGCGAAGGCCGCGCCGTCCGGCGCATCGGCCCAGACCACCGCCGTTCCCTCCTCGGGGAGCAACTCGCGGAACAGCCGCAGCTTGGCGTCGCGATAGTGCTCGACCGTCGGATGGTAGTCCATGTGGTCGCGTGAGAGATTGGTGAAGCCAGCCGCGTTAAGGTTAACGCCGTGCAGTCTTTTTTGATCGAGGCCATGGGACGAGGCCTCCATCGCGAGGTGGCTGACGCCCTCGCCCGCGAGTTCGTCCAGGGTCCGGTGCAGCGAGACCGGGTCCGGCGTCGTCAGCGAGCCGTAGGTCGCGCCCGAAGGCCCCTTGACGCCGAGCGTCCCGAGGCTCGCGGCCTTGAAGCCCGCATGGCTCCAGATCTGGCGAAGGAAGGTGACGACCGAACTCTTGCCGCTGGTCCCGGTCACGGCCGCGATCGTCGCGGGCTGCCGGGGGTAGAGCCGCGCCGCAGCCTTCGACAGCGCGAGCCGCGCGTCGTCGACCCGCACCACGGGAACCGGCGCCTCGAGCGCCTGTTCGGAGAGGATCGCGGCCGCGCCCTTCTCCAGCGCCTGCGCCACGAAGCGGGCGCCGTCGGTCTTCGCGCCGGCCAGCGCCGCGAACACGGCGCCGGGCGTCACGGCCCGGCTGTCGGCGGTCAGTCCCGTGACAGGCGTGGCGGCGGCCGTGTCGTCGAGGCCAACGCCTGGAAACAGCGCTCCGAGCGCCGTCACCGCACCGCGCCCACGGTCGCGCCGATCGAGGCGAGCAGGTCCTGCGCCGGCGGCGCGTCGTAGATCGGCTCGACGCCCAGCAGCGGCGCGATGCGCTCCACCATCTTGCCGCCCACCGGCACGACGTTCCAGCCGGAGGTGGCGAAGCCGTGGGTCTCGGGCAGCGCCTGCGGCTCGTCCAGCACGACGAGCATCATGTACTTCGGCTTGTCCATCGGGAACACGGCGGTGAAGGCCGTCAGGTTCTTGTTCTTCGCGTAGCGGCCGTTGACGACCTTCTCGGCCGTGCCGGTCTTGCCGCCGACGCGGTAGCCGGGCACGTCGGCCTTCTTGGCCGAACCCTTCTCGGCGTTCAGGCGCATGAGGTAGCGCATCGCGACGCTGGTCGAGGGCTTGAGCACCTGCACCGAGGCCGAGCGGGCTTCCGCAGCGGTGCGCTGCATGAAGGTCGGCGTCATCAGGTAGCCGCCGTTCACCAGCGCGCTCACCGCCATCACCGACTGGATCGGCGCGATCGCGAGGCCGTGGCCGAAGGAGATCGTGATGGTGTTCAGCTCGCCCCAGCGCGGCGGCAGGATCGGCCGCGCGCTTTCCGGCAGCTCGGTCTGCAGACGGTTGAGCTGGCGCATCTTGGCGAGGAAGGCCTTGTGGGCGTCGACGCCCATGCCGAGCGCGATCCGCGCGGTGCCGATGTTCGAGGAGTGCACGAAGACTTCCGGGATCGTCAACACCCGGTTGGTCGGGTGGAAGTCATGGATGCGGAAGCGGCCGTACTGGAGGGGCGCGCGGGCGTCCATCCGGCTCTGCAGGTTGAACTTGCCGCTGTCGAGGCCCATCGCGATGGTGAGGGCCTTCATGGTCGAGCCCATCTCGAACACGCCGACGTTGACGCGGTTGATGCGGTCCGGCTTCAGGGCGTCGACGGGGTTGTTCGGGTCGTAGTCCGGCAACGACACCAGGCTGAGGATCTCGCCGGTCTCGACGTCGGCGATGGCGGCGGAGCCTGCGATCGCCTTGAACTTCTTCATCCCGGCCGCGAGCTCGTCGCGCACGGCGTGCTGGACCTTGAGGTCGAGCGCGAGATGGATCGGCTCCATGCGGTTGCCGTCCGCGGCGATGGCGGCGGCCTTCGCGGTCATGCCGCTGGTGTCGAGATACTTCTCGATGCCGGCGATGCCTTTGTTGTCCACGTCCGCGAAGCCGAGGATGTGGGCGACGATGTCGCCGTTCGGGTAGATGCGCTTGTTTTCCTGGATGAAGCCGACGCCGGGGATGCCGAGGCGGAACACCGCCACCTGCTCGCGCGGCGTCACCTCGCGCTTCAGCCAGACGAAGCCCTTCTTCGTCGACAGCCGGGCGCGCAGCTCGTCGCGGTTGAGCTCCGGCAGGGCGCCGGAGAGCAGCTCCACCGCCTCGTCCACGTCGATGATGTTCTTCGGCTCGGCGTAGAGCGACGACACCTTGATGTCGGTCGCCAGCACCTGGCCGTTGCGGTCCACGATGTCGGGGCGGGAGACCGCCGCCACCTGCTGGCTCGCCTTCGCGACCGCGCCGACGTCCGGCGCCACCGCGTACTGCACCATCCGGCCGGCGATCGTCAGGTAGACGATCCCGAAGGCGAGCATGGCGATGCGAAGCCGCCCGTTGGTGAGGCCGAGGCCCTCGCCGCGGCCGACCAGCAGGAAGAACAGCTTCTTCAGCAGGCGGAACAGGCCGCGCAGCCCGAAGGCGGTCCAGCGGCCCGAGGTGACGGCGGCGCGGCCGACGGCGCGGGCCGAGGCGCCGCCCCCGCGTGCGGCGGCGCTCAGGAAGGCGTCGCGGTTCATCGCAGAAGCCCCGGGTTCTGACGCAGGAAATCGGTGATGTTCAACGGCTGGCCGACCTTCGGCGTCGCGGGCTTCTGCGGCGCCGGGCGGTTGACCGGCGCCTTCAGCTGCGAGGTCGGCTTCACCGCGATCGTGGTCTTCTTCGCCGGCGCGGCCGCAGCCTTCTTGGCTTCGCCCGAGGCGTCGGTCGCGAGGCTCGCGTCGGCGCCCATGAGGCCGAGCGCCTCCAGCTTGTGCCCGATCTCGTCGACCGGCGCCGGCCGGTCCGGCAGGGACGCCACGGTGAGGGTCTGGCCCTGGCGCAGCGGCTTCAGTTCGAGATGGCGCTCGGCGAAGGCCTGGACGCGGTCGGGCCGGGCGAGGAAGGACCATTCGGCCTTTAGCACCGCGATCGTGTCCTTCTCCTGCGCGATCTGGCGCTTGAGCTTGGTGACGTGCTCGGAGTGCATCGTGGCGTCGTATTTGATGCGGTAGACGGTGACGGCCGCGCCGACGAGCGCCAACACCGCGACCACGTTGAGCAGGCGGGCGATCTTCACGAGCCGGCTCCTTCAAGTCCGCCGAGCGGCAGACGGGGCACGCCGAAGGCGAAGGCGTCGCCGCCGCGCGCCGGCGCCTCGGTGCGGACGGCGGCGCGCAGCCGCGCGGACCGTGCGCGAGGATTGACCTCGACCTCCTCGTCGGAGGGCTTCATGACCCCGCGCGACAGCGCCTGGAACGTGGCGGGCGGCACGGCGGCGGCCGGCATGTGGCGCGAGCCGCCGGGAACAGTGCGCGTGCGGTCGGCGAGGAAGGTCTTGACGATGCGGTCCTCGAGCGAATGAAACGCCACGACGACCAGCCGGCCGCCGGGGTTCAGCCGGCTCTCGGCCGCGAACAGCGCGCGGCCGAGTTCGCCGAGCTCGTCGTTCACCGCGATGCGCAGCGCCTGGAAGGTGCGGGTGGCGGCGTGGATGCCGTCGTAGGATTTGCCGAGCACGCCCTCGACCACGTCGGCGAGACGCAGCGTCGTCGTGATCGGCTCGGTCTCGCGCGCGGCGCAGATGCCGCGGGCAACGGCGCCGGCGCGGCGCTCCTCGCCCAGCGTCCTGAGCACGGCCGCGAGCTCCTTGTCGTCGAGTTCGGCCACGAGGTCGGCCGCGCTCGGGCCCTCGCCGCCCATGCGCATGTCGAGCGGGCCGTCGTTGCGGAAGGAGAAGCCGCGCGCGGCCTGGTCGAGCTGCATCGAGGAGACGCCGACGTCGAGCACGACGCCGTCGATCCCGTCGAGCCCAAGCTGGTCCAGCACGTGGGAGAGGTTGGAGAAGCGGTCCTCGACCAGCGTCAGCCGGCCCTTGAACTCGGAGACCATGGCGTAGCCGGCGGCGATCGCCGTCGGGTCGCGGTCGGTCGCGATCACGCGGCAGTCGGCGGCCTCGAGGATCGCGCGGGTGTAGCCGCCGGCGCCGAAGGTGCCGTCGAGATAGGTCTCGCCGTCCTTGGGGGCGAGCGAAGCCAGCACCTCGGGCAGCATCACGGGAAGGTGCGGGCGGGCGTCCGCCGGATCGCGCTCGGGGCGGCGTTCGCGGCGGGCCATCACGAGGCCTCCAACGGAGGCGTCGGCGCGCCGAGCCGGCGTTTCAATCCGCGCACCGTCTCCCGGGCGCTCGCGAGATGCGCCTGGAAGCTCTCCGGCTCCCAGATCTGAAACTTCCGCCCCTGCCCCACGAAGGTCACCTGATCCTTGATCCCGGCGTAGGTCTTCAGGCTCTCGGTGAGGATGACGCGCCCCTCCCCGTCCGCCTTCAGCACCTCGCTCGTGCCCAGCAGCGCCGTGGCAAGGCTGTCCCGCTCGTCGGAATAGAGCGACAGCGTCTCCAGCAGGCGGTCGATGTCCGCCAGCAGCGCATTGCCGCCCGCGTCGAGCGCCGCGAGGTCCAGAGAGGGATGCACGTAGAGCCCTTCGAAGCCGTCGCGCGCAAGCACCGCCCGGAACGGGGCGGGGATCGACACCCTGCCCTTCGCATCCAGGCGATTGGTGAAATTGGACACGAAGCGGTCCATAGCCCCCCACATCGCCGCGGAAGGCGGCGCCCCGACCGCCCTCGCCCGAGAACACAGGCGAAAGGCGCACGTCTCCAGCCGCGCGCGCAGCGCGGAGCGCTACGACGCCGAACGCTGAGGATCTCCCGAGAGAACCTCCAGCCTGCCGCTTCGACGGGATGATTTGGGATATCATGGGGCCGTATGGGCGTCAACGAAACGGGGTTCGCGGCCCCGCTCGACGCGGCCCAGGACGCATCACCTGACAAGGGCCGCGTCGCGCCGGTACGCGACGCCGTCAGTAGAACTTCCTTAGGGTTAAGAACCCGTTGCGGAGCGTCGTTCGACGGCCGCGGTCGTTCGTTCTGATCAGACGAAAATCGGAGGCGGCGAAAGACTGAGGCGCGCGACGTCGTCGGGCGCAGCGCTCCGCGGGCGCGAATCGCCTTGGCGGGCGGCCCGAACGCTCGATGTGCGCCGGGCGGAAGCGTCAGTCGGCCTGTAAGCCGGGTTCTGTATGGCGCGGCGCAAAGGGTCGCCCCCTCCCGCCGCACGTGACGGCCATTCCTCTGGGACGCCCATTGCTGGACGCCTCAAGCAACCAACCCGGGCGACGGCCTGGAAGCGGGCCTGCCCTCCGCCCGAAGACGGAAGACGCGTCGCCCCTATTCGGTTTTGCTCCCGGCGGGGTTTGCCGTGCCGCTCCCGTTACCGGCAGCGCGGTGCGCTCTTACCGCACCCTTTCACCCTTACCGCCGGCCCGAAGGCCGGAGGCGGTTTGCTTTCTGTGGCACTTTCCCTGGGGTCGCCCCCGCCGGACGTTATCCGGCGCCGTGCTTTCCATGGAGCCCGGACTTTCCTCTCCGGCGTGAACCGAAGCGGCCGTCCGGCCGACTGACGCCGCCCTTGTGGGCGGCGACGTCGCCGGGGTCAAGCCAAGGCCCGAGACACCAAGCGCTCAGGACCTCGGCTGCGGCGCCGAGGCGTCCGCCGTCCGGCGGCCAGAGGCCGGAACGCCCTCGGCCATGAAGCGCTTGACCTTGGCGCAGTACACCGCGCCGGCGCGGGTCACGCCGCGCACGCCGTGGCCGCCCTGGTACTTCGACACGGCCGCGCAGGTGTTGCCGCCGGACTTGGCGACCGCGCCCGCGAGGTACTTCATGCCGTAGGTCAGGTTGGCGCGCGGCTCGTAGAGCGCCTGCCGGCTGCCGCGGAAGCCCATGCCCTTCGCGGTCTGGTAGCTGAGCTGCATCAGACCGATGTAGCCGCCGCGGCCCGTGGCGTTCGGGCGATAGCGCGACTCGACTTTAACGACCGCATGGGCGAGCGCCGGGCTGACGCCCTGGGCCTTCGCCATTGCGGTCACCATCGAGGGGATCGAACCCGCGGGCGCGTTCGCCGCGGCGGCCTCGGCGCCGGGCTTCGGCGCGTCGGGTAGTTCGACGTCGCGCTGCAGGGCGACGGTGTCGGCCTTGGAGGCGAGCGCCGCAGCGCGGCGCGCCGCCCGGTCCTTCGCCTGCCGGGCGCTCGCCGCCTGCCGCGTCTTCGCAACCTCACGCGCTTTGGCGCGCCGGACGGCCGTGCGGGCCGTCTCGCGGGCCGGGGCCGCCGCAGGCGCGGCGGGAGCCGCGACCGGAGCCGCCGCGGAGCGTATGGGAAGGCCGCCGCCCTTCGCGGGCGAACCGGCGGAACGGGCCGAGGTGAAAGCCGCAGCGCCTACGGCCATCGTCGAAGGAGCGGTCGTCGCCGGAACGTTCGCGTTAACCGAACGTTTAGATGTCGTTATGCGAGCCGAAGTGGAATGTTGAGCGTCGTTAGATTTGGTTGAGACGCCTGCCCCCCGGGCAAGTCGTTCAGATACCGGCGCAGCGTTGGCCGAGGCGACGGTCGCCGCAAGAATGGCGGCGACGAGCGTCGTCTTACGCATATGCTTACTCCCCGATGCGTTATGCATGGGGCACCTAAAGCCGTGCGAAGATGACCTCGGCTCGACCAGAGCGCGTTCGCTTCTTGACGGTCGTGTGACGAGACTGAGGCGGCTCGGCTCAGCGCGCGGGGAGTCGCCGCAACAGGTTGCGGAGTGTCCGGGACGTCGAGAAATCCGCGATCCCGTCGACGCGAGCCGGCCGGAAATGCCGCTGGAAGGCGCGCACGACGGCGAGCATGCTCTCCCCGTAGAAGCCGTCGATCTCGAGCCCGTAGCCGTACAGGCTGAGCAGCGTCTGGAGCTGTTCGACCGGCTCGCCTTCGTCTCCGGGCCCCAGCGCCGTAGTGTCTTCGATCGGCGTCGGCGTGACCCAATGGCCGACCCCCGCCGCCGCGAGCCGCCCCCACGGAAACTTCTCTCCCGGATCGATCTTACGCAGCGGCGCGACATCGGAATGCGCCAACACCCGCTCCGGTTGAATCGACCGGCGCGCGCAGATGTCGCGGGCCAGCTCGATGACGGCCGCGATCTGCTCCTGTGGAAAGTCGGGATAGCCATGATCATGGCCGGGATTGGCGATTTCGACGCCGATGGAGCGCGAATTGACGTCGGTTTCGTCCTCCCACGACGACCGGCCGGCGTGCCAGGCGCGCCGCTCTTCGGGCACAAGCTGCAGGATCCGGCCGTCCTCGAGCACCACGTAATGGCACGACACGCCGCCGTCGGCCGCGCACAGCTTCGCGCACGCGGCCTCGGTCGAGGCCATGCCGGTGTAGTGCAGCAGCAGGATGTCCGGCTCGCGCCCGTCGCGGCGCTCGTCGTGGTTCGCCCCCGGACGCACCTCCGCGACGAGGGCGCTGTCGGGCGTGAAAGCGGTCATGCGAGCCCCCGTTCGCGCCGGATCATGTCCCAGGCGGCGTTGGCCGCGGCGAGCTTCTCGGTCGCGATCCGCACCGCCTCCTCGGGCAGTCCGCGCGCGATCGCCCGGTCGGGATGGGTCTCGGCCACCAGCGCCCGATGCCGGCGCTTCAGGTCGTCGTCGCTCGCGCCGGGATCGGCTCCGAGGATCGCGTAAGGATCGGCGGCCGGGAGCTTAATGTGGCGGGCGAGCGCGCGCCGAAGCCGCGCCGCGTCCAACTTGAAGATCGCGCCCACCTGCATGAGGTAGGCGGCTTCCGCCTCGTGCACGGCCCCGTCCGCGGCCGCGATCTGCGCGAGGCCCGAAAGCACGTCCTCCAGCGTCGCCGGATCGTCCGCGAACAGCCCGATAAGTTGGCCGGCGTAGGCCTCGAAGCCCGCCACGTCCTGCTTCGCGAGGTCGAACAGCTGTCCGACGCGCTTCAGGTCGCTCTCCTGGATGGAGAACACGCGCCGGAAGGCCTCCACCTCCACGCAGGCGACCACGCCGTCCGCCTTCGCCATCTTGGCCGCGAGCGCGATCACGCCCACGGTGAAGGCGACCTCGCGCTTCTCGCGGTCACGGGCGGCGAGCGCCTCCGGGTCGGTCTCGCGATCGATCAGAAAATGGCCGGCGACCGCGCCCGCCAAGGCGCCGAGCGGCCCCCCGAGCGCGAGCCCCGCCGCCGCTCCGCCGATCTTGCCCCAAAACCACATCGCCGCCGCTCCTGATTCGGGGCGCGACTGTAGCCGCCCGCCTCCGACGACGCG
>Ga0256876_1000314_pt1 | contig 11108 bp, 10 predicted proteins | sample MC6MC0419MT_FD_186340 | JGI IMG/M metagenome (GOLD analysis project Ga0256876, IMG submission 186340) | Metatranscriptome of enriched soil aggregate microbial communities from Iowa State University, Ames, United States - MC6-MC0419-MT... | ecosystem: Environmental > Terrestrial > Soil >...
AGTCCGATCAGGTGATAGGGCTTGTACATGGCGGTGTAGTTGCCGCTGGGGTCCGTCACCAGCCCATATTCCTGGAAGCAGCGGCGCACGTAATCGCTATCGGCCGCAAGCGTCACATACACGCCCCAGCGCAGGTCGCGAAACACAGGGCGGCCGTCGCGCTCCAACGATGAAATCACTTCCACCTGGCCGCGATGGTGCAGGATGCCGCCGTCTTCGCGCGGGCGCAGCACGCGGGCAAGATCGTCTACGCCGCAAGGCGGGAAGTGCAGGCCCGATGGCGACGGCAGCAAGCCCGTGGCGTTGGACACGGCCGCCATCTCGATGGCGCTTTTGGTGCCGTCCAGAAAGCTGTTGAACATCTGCGCGTTGAAGTCGCCCGCCGCCACCATTTCCGCGGTGAAGCCGTAGTACGGCCACACGGTGTCGGGCGTGGACGTATGAAATTCGGGCAGGTATTTCGTGCCCTTGCCGGCGGCCATCACTTCAAAACCGGACGCGCGCGCCCAATCCACCATTTCGCAGATCAGCGCAGGCTGGTCGCCATAGGCCAGTGAATAGACGATGCCCGCTTCGCGCGCGCGGCGCGCCAATAGCGGGCCGGCCAGCGCGTCGGCTTCCACGTTGACCATGATGATGTGCTTGCCGTATTCGCAGCAGGCCAGCACGTGGGTGATGCCGGCGGCGGCCTGGCCGGTGGCGTCGATGACGATGTCGACGTCGGGGCTGGCGATGATGGCCAAGGGGTCATCGCTGAAGAAGACTTTGCCGTTTTTCAGCGCGTCGTTGGTGTTGGCGGCGTTGAGGGCGCTGGCGGGCCAGCCGACTCGGGTCAGGGCGGCGCGGGCGCGGTCGGGCGCCAGATCCGCCACCGCTACCAGCCGCATCCCCGGCGTGCGGGGAGCCTGGCTCATGAACATGGCGCCGAACTTTCCGGCGCCTAACAATGCAACACGTAAAGGCTTGTGGTCGGCTTCTCGCTGCTTGAGCAGACGGTACAGATTCATGGTGCGGGCTCCTCCGGGGTGGGGGGTACAGCCAACACAGAATAGTCCTAATTCATGACCGCTGAACAGGATTCAGGCGAACTCACTCGTCTGCCGTATAGAGCTCGCCCGCCAGCACATTGCGCCATGTCGACCACGTGATACGGGGCTGGCCGGTAACGTGCCGGTTGTAAGGCGCGTCAAACAGAATGTGTTTCCAGCGCGGCTTCACGGCGCCTTCAATCAGGGGCTTGTCGTCGATCAGCAGATGGCCTTGCACCAGCGTCTTGTCTTTGGTCAGGATCAGCCGGTTGGTGGCGTCGCGGCCCAGGTTCTTTTCCACCCACAGGTATTTTTCGGCCACGCAATTTTCAAACTGCGATAGCGGCGACGTGCAGATGCGCACGTCCATGCCCAGCGCCAGCAATTCGCGCACGGCGTCCAGCGCACCCGGCACGGGCGGCAGGTTGCGGATGAAGCCGGGTGCGGTGTAGATGGCCTCGGCCTTATCGCGTAGTTCGGGGCCGTAATCCTCGCGGATGTAGAACGACTTTCGGTCGTCGAATTCAATGGGCGCGATGTCGGGGTAGCGCGCACGCCAGGCGTCGATGAACGCGTGTTCGAAATCGGCCAGCACGCCGTCTTGGTCCAGCAGGATGATCATGGCGATCCCAGGGGGTTGTGCAAGCGCCTGATTGTGCCAGAGCCCGGCTAGGGTTCCATGGGGCGCGATTGCGCAACGATGCGGTAGCGGCTGCCGCCCGTCAGCGATTCGGACGCCACCAGCACCATGCGGTCATAGCGCCAGACGAGCGGTTCGGGGGAGTGCTCAGGGGGGAGATCAGACGTGCCTTCGGCCGGACCCGCACGTTCGATATTGCGCAGCAGCGTGACGTGCGGGCGGAAAGGTTGGGGCGGCGCAGCCAGGCCGTATCCGGCCAGCCAGCGCCACAGTTCGTCATGCACGGCTTGCAGCGCGGCAGGCGTTGCGTGCGGCCCGGCGCAGAGGATGCGCTGGCGTTTGAAGACGCCGTAATGATCCAGCGTGACTTCGCCTGGCGGCAGCCGGTGTTCCGGCGTGGCGGCGGCCAGCTCGTCGGCCAGTTGCGCGTCCACGGGGCCAAGAAAGGCCAAGGTCAGATGCAGCGTTTCGGTGCGCATGACGCGCCCGCCGCTTGCCGGCTGGGCGGCTTCCGCCCAGCCGGCAAGCGAGGCGGCAAGCGGGGGCGACGGCCACAGGGCGAAGAAGAGACGGACGGTGGACATGCGCTGATTGTAGGCGCGCAGCGTGCCGTTCCGTCGTCGCTTGCCCTTCAGGTATCGGTGGTTTCCGGCTTGTTGCGCAGGCGCGAGAGCGCGGTGTCAAAGCGTTCGACGCCAGGCCGGGCCGGGCGGTCGAAGCGCTCAACGCCGGGGCGGGCGGGCTTGTCGAAACGTTCCACACCGGGCCGAGCCGGCTTGTCGAAGCGTTCTACGCCGGGCCGGTCAAAGCGTTCCACACCGGGCCGGGTGAAGCGTTCGACACGCTGCGGCGTTTGCGTCTTGGCCTGCACGCTTTGCGCCGCGGCCTGTTCGCGCTTGGCGATGATTTCCTCGGCGCGCTGGTGGTGCGGCGCCATCTTGCGCACCATCACCCGGCCATCACGCGGGAAATAATTGATGCGCCGCGCATGCACGTCGCCCAGGTCCTGCGCCTTGACCGGAATGCCTTCCGTGCGCAGGTAGTTCAGGACGAATTCGCCGTTGCGCTCGCCGATGTTCATCTGCTGCATGGCGCTTAGCACCGCGCCGCCGCCGAACACCTTGGCTTCCAGGCGGTCGCGCACGGCGCCCGCCTTGAGCAATTCGTTGATCAGCACTTCCATGGCAAACGCGCCATAGCGCATCGTGGCCGACGCGGGCGACTGCATGTCGCCTTCCGGCAACATGAAATGGTTCATGCCGCCCACGCCCGTGACCGGGTCATGGATACAGGCGGCGACACACGACCCGAGTACGGTCGAGATCATCAGGTCTTCGTCGGTGACGTAGTACTCGTTGGGGAGCACTTTCACCGCCTGACATTGGAACGCGCTATCGAAATAGTGGCGCGTTGCGCGGGCTTCAAGACGGGCGACCATGGGACTTAAGGGGCAAGAACAGCGATTGGGACACGAAGGACGTAGCTCGGTAAAACAATGAATGTTTCAAAACGTGTAAAAAAATGTCGCTTTATTCTTACATATCCCAGCCGACAGCGGGGGAAATGCTTGTAACGGTGGCGACGCAATACGTCCCTGATTGGTAAAGCGCTTTCCACTCCCTGGCGCATGGCCGGCTGATTGCTGGACGCTCGAAGACGTAGTCCCCGTCCGCAAGGACGGCTTGGAATCATCGTACACAGCCACGTATGACGCCTTTCCCCGGATCACGGGGAGGTTCAGGCTTCATACGTGGCTTTATGGAAGATTTTGGGGCGGTGCCGCGCCAGCGCCGGTGTGGGGATACCGGTATAGCGGTACCGGCGGGGCATCCGAGCGCGGGCATCTGCGTGGGGCGTCCCCGCGTGGGGCATCCCCGCGTGGGGCGCCCGCGTCGGCGGTCAGAACCGCGTGCTGCGCGTCACCGACCAGCGGGCCGACAAGGCGCCCAAGGCGGCAGAGGCCACTACCGCAAAGATCAGCACGGACGCGCCCGGCAGGTGCAGCGCGAATTCCGCGCCGTAGCTGCGGGCAAGCCCAAGCAGGGCGTCGTTCAGCGGTGACAGCGCAATGGCCGACACGCCAATCGCCAGCAATGACGCCACGGCGCCCGACAGCGCGCCCAGGTACAGGAATGGCCGGCGTACAAAGGATTCCGTGGCGCCCACCAAGCGGGCGACGCCAATTTCTTCACGTTGCGACAGCGCTTGCATGCGCACGGTGTTGAACACCGTCGCCAGCACCACGACGGCGACGCACGCCGCCAGGAATCCCAGGCCGATGCGCGCAAAACGCAGAATGGCCTCCAGGCGTTGCACCCAGGCGCTGTCCAGCTGCACCAGGTCCACGTGATTCCATTGCTTCCAGGCAGCGGCCAGCTTATCGGCGCGGCCGGCAAGATTGTCGCCATCGGCCAGCGTCACGACGACGGCGTCCGGCAGCGGGTTGCCGGGCAACACGGCCAGCGCCTGCTGCCACGCCGGATTGGCGCGCAGGTCGGCCAGCGCGGCATCGCGGCCCACCACGCGCACGGCGCGCACGTCTTCCTGGTATTCGTCCTTGATGCGTTTGGCCACGTCTGCCGCAGCGCCCGAGGGGGCGTCCACGCGCATGAACACGGTCACTTCAGGGGTGACGGACATCTGGCGCGCGACCGGTTGGACCGACACCAGGATGGCGCTGCCCAGCAAGGGCAGGGCCAATGCCAGCGCCATCACCAGCAGGTTGGCCAGGGACGAGAACGGTTGTTTGGCCAGCCGGCGCAGCGTGACCATCAACGCATAGCGGTGTTGCCGCAGCCAGGCGTTCATGACGAGGCTCCCGGATGGCCCAGGCCGGGTTCCGCGCGGCCGCCGCCCGTTCGGGGCGGGGCGGCTTGAGGCGGCGCCGCGTCTGGGGGCGGGGCGGACCCGTTCGAATCGGCGAATTTGCCCGGATCGATGCGCAGGGTGCGAGTGGCGTAGCGCGCCATGAGGTCCTGGTCGTGCGAGGCGATCAGCGTCGTCACGCCCACGCGGTTGAAGTCGCGGAACACGTTCATGATGCGTTGCGCGTTGTCGTGATCAAGGTTGGCGGTGGGTTCATCCGCAATCAGGATGGCGGGCCGGTTCACAATGGCCCGCGCAATCGCCAGCCGTTGCTGCTCGCCGCCCGACAGTTCGATGGGATTCAAATCTTCCTTGCCCGACAGCCCCACCTTGTCCAGCGCGGCGCGGGCGCGTGCGGCGGCGGAATCCCAGGGGTGCCCCTGGACCGCCAACGGCAGCATCACGTTTTCGAACGCGCTTCGATCGAACAACAGATGGGTGTCTTGCAAGATGACGCCCACGGCGCGGCGCAAGTACGGCCGGGCCCGTGCGGGCAGCTTGTCCAGCCGCTGGCCGTTGACCTGGATGGAGCCGCGGCTGGCGGGCTCCAGCCCGCCGATCAGCTTGAGCAGGGTGGACTTACCGGCGCCGGACGGCCCCGAGACGAAAACGAATTCTCCCGCGCTGACGCGGAAGTTGATGTCGGCCAGAATATTTCGGCCGCGACCATATGATTTGAATACGTGCTGGAATTCGATCATGGCGGCTGTCAGATGAAGCCGCAATAGTAACTCGGGGACAGTAAGGAGACCTAAGCCGATTCGTGCCTTCCCTGTGAAAAAGCATTACGCCGTGACCAGGTGGACACCTTTTGATCAGAACGAAATGAACGCGTCTCGGACGGGTTCGAAATAGGTGAAAACGCGTCCCCGTTTTCGTACGAAAACGACGTTTGATTTCGCCAGTGTCCCTATATTTCAAGGGAATTCCCGGATGCGCCGCGTGCTTCGTGGACGCTACCATCCGCCCCATGCGTCGGCCCAACCCGGCTCGCGCAAGGCTCGCTTTATCCCACACGGAGATCACGATGAAAGTACTGAAACTCGCTGCTATTGGCGCGGCATTGTTCGCTGTTTCGGCAGCCGCCAATGCGGGCGCGACCTTCGATAACGTCAAGAAAAAAGGGTTTGTCCAGTGCGGCGTGTCGACGGGCATTCCGGGTTTCTCCATCGCCGACAGCAAGGGCGAGTACAAGGGCATTGACGTGGACATGTGCCGCGCCATCGCGTCGACCATGTTCGGCGATGCCTCCAAGGTGAAGTTCACGCCGCTGAACACGCAGCAACGCTTCACCGCGCTGCAATCCGGCGAAGTCGACGTGCTGACCCGCAACACCACCGTGACGCTGACCCGCGACACGACGCTGGGCCTGATCGGCGTCGGCGTGAACTACTACGATTCGCAAGGCGTCATGGTCTCCAAGGACCTGAACGTCAAGAGCGCAAAGGAACTGAACGGCGCCACGATCTGCGTGCAGCCGGGCACGACCACCGAGCTGAACCTGGCTGACTGGTTCCGCGGCCAGAAGATTGAATTCAAGCCGGTCGTGATCGACAAGTACGACGAAATCATCCGCGCCTTCTCGGCCGGCCGCTGCGACGCCTTCACGACCGACAAGTCGCAACTGGCTTCCACCCGCACCACGCTCGAGAATCCGGACAAGTACGTCATCCTGCCGGAAGACTTCTCGAAGGAACCGCTGGGCCCCATGGTTCGCCAGGGCGACGAGCAATGGTTCAACATCGTCCGCTGGTCGCTGAACGCCATGCTGGAAGCCGAGGAATACGGCATCACCAAGGCGAACGTGGATGAAATGCTGAAGAGCCCCAACCCCAACATCCAGCGCATCCTGGGCGTGACCCCGGGCATGGGCAAGAACCTGGGCGTGGACGACAAGTGGGCCTACAACATCATCAAGAACGTGGGCAACTACGGTGAAAGCTTCGAAGCCACGCTGGGCAAGAACAGCGCGATGAAGCTGGAACGTGGCTTGAACGCGTCGTACAAGCAAGGCGGTTTGATGTACGGCTGGCCGGTGCGCTAACACACGGCTGCCTGGCAAAACGGAGCCCTAGCGCTCCGTTTTGCCTAGCCCGCCACCGAGCGGGCGGCAGGAGTGGGGGGCGTGGCCTTGCCGGCGTTGCCACCCGGTGTACGACTTCTGTAGATTCATCATGACGACTTCCAATAAAAACGCCCCGATTTCGGCACCTCGCCGGCGGCTGAACTGGAATGACCCCGGGGTGCGCTCCGTGGTTTACCAGGTGCTTGCGCTGTCCGCGGTTGCCTGGGCTGTGTGGTTCCTGGTTTCCAACACGCTGCATAACCTGTCCGTGCGCAACATCGCCACGGGGTTCGGGTTCCTGAGCCGTGAAGCCGGGTTCGCGATCGGCGAAACGCCCATCGCCTACACCCCCGCAAATGATTACGGCCGCGCCATCCTGGTCGGTCTGCTCAACACGCTACGCGTCGCCGTCATCGGCATCGTGCTGGCCACTATCCTCGGCACCCTGATCGGTATCGGCCGCCTGTCCAAGAACTGGCTGGTTGCGAAGATCACCTCGGTGTACGTCGAGGTCATGCGCAACGTGCCGCTGCTGTTGCAATTGTTCTTCTGGTACGCGCTGATCACGGAAAACATGCCGGGTCCGCGTCAGGCGCACAATCCGCTGCCCGGTGTCTTCATCTCCAACCGCGGCCTGAAGGTGCCGGGGCTGGAAGGCAATTCGCTGGACTGGATGCTGGCGGGCCTGGGTTTGGCCATCGTCGCCATCATCTTCCTGGGCCACTACGGCAAGAAGCGCCACGAAGCGACCGGCCACATGTTTCCGCTGGGCCGTTGGGCCATTGCCCTGTTGATCGGGCTGCCGTTCATCGGCTGGCTGGTCAGCGGCGCGTCGCTGACGCTCGACATGCCGGAACTCAAGGGCTTTAACTTCTCGGGCGGTTTGACCTTGTCGCCGGAATTCGCCGCACTGCTGGCGGGTCTGGTGATCTACACCTCGGCGTTCATCGCTGAAGTGGTGCGCTCGGGTATCCAGGCGGTCAGTAACGGCCAGTGGGAAGCCGCCGGTTCGCTGGGCTTGCCGCGCGCGAAGGTGCTGCGCCTGGTGATTCTGCCGCAGGCGCTGCGCGTGATCATCCCGCCGATGACGAGCCAGTACTTGAACCTGACGAAGAACAGCTCGTTGGCAGTCGCCATCGGATACCCCGACATCGTGTCGGTGGTGAATACCACGCTGAACCAGACGGGCCAGGCCATCGAGGGCATTCTCATCATCATGGGCGCGTACCTGACGGTCAGCCTGTCGATCTCGATATTCATGAACTGGTACAACAAGCGCATCGCGCTGGTGGAGCGTTGAGATGAGCAGCACTACGCATACTCCCACCGAAGCCATGCCGCCGCCCAGCACGCACGTGGGCGCGTGGGCCTGGCTCAAGAGTCGCCTGTTCTCGTCGCCGCTGAACATCCTCATCACGGTACTGCTTGCGTGGTTCCTGTTGATGGCGGTGCCGGCGCTGCTGGAATGGGCTTTCTTCAAAGCGGACTTCAACGCCGCCAACGCGCAGGAATGCCGTGCCTCGGGAGGCGCCTGCTGGGCGTTCATCATCGAGAAGCACCGGCTGATCCTGTTCGGCACCTATCCGTTCGACGAACAATGGCGTCCGCTGATCGCCACCATCATTCTGGTGGGCGTGATCATCTGCAGCGGCATCCGCTACTTCTGGAACTGGAAGCTGGCCGCCATCTGGACCGTGGGCCTGACGGCCGTGGCGTTGCTCATGTGGGGCGGCGTGTTCGGCCTGACCTACGTGGAAAACGCGCGCTGGGGCGGCTTGCCGCTGACGCTCATCCTGTCCACGTTCGGCATCGCCTTTGCGTTCCCGATTGGCGTGCTGCTGGCCTTGGGCCGGCGTTCGAAGATGCCGGCCATCAAGGCGCTGTGCGTCGTGTACATCGAGCTGATTCGCGGCGTGCCGCTGATCAGCCTGCTGTTCATGTCGTCGGTGATGCTGCCGCTGTTCCTGCCGGAAGGCTTCTCCATCGACAAGCTCTTGCGCGCGCAGATCGCCATCATCCTGTTCGCCGCGGCCTACATCGCGGAAACGGTGCGCGGCGGCTTGCAAGCCATTCCGAAGGGCCAGTACGAAGGCGCCGATTCGCTCGGCCTGAACTACTGGCAGCAGATGCGCAAGATCATCCTGCCGCAAGCGCTGAAGATCGTGATCCCGCCGCTGGTCAGCATCTTCATTGCGCTGTTCAAGGACACGTCGCTGGTGGTGATCATCGGTATTTTCGACCTGACACTGGCAGCCAAGGCGGCCTTGTCCGACGCGGCATGGCGCGGGTTCGGCGTAGAGGCGTACCTGTTCATTTCGCTGATCTACTTCGTGTTCTGCTTTTCCATGTCCAAGTACAGTCAGGCGCTTGAAAAACGTCTTGCGACTGATCACAAACGCTAGCCCCTGGCGCGCGTCCGCCTTCGGGTGGGCGCGCACAGCGATATTTACGGGAGTACAGGCATGTCGGATGCCATTATTCGTATGCAGGACGTGAACAAGTGGTACGGCCAGTTCCACGTGTTGCGCAACATCAATCTGGACGTGGCGCAGGGCGAGCGCATCGTGGTGTGCGGCCCTTCGGGGTCGGGCAAGTCGACGATGATCCGCTGCATCAACCGTCTTGAAGAGCACCAGAAAGGCCACATCATTGTGGACGGCACGGAGCTCACCAATGACTTGAAGCACATCGAGACGATCCGCAAGGACGTGGGCATGGTGTTTCAGCACTTCAATCTGTTCCCGCACCTGACTGTGCTGGAAAACCTGACGCTGGGCCCCATGTGGGTGCTGAAGAAGCCGCGCGCGGAAGCCGAGGCGACGGCCATGAAGTACCTGGAGCGCGTGCGCATTCCGGAACAGGCGAAGAAATTCCCCGGCCAGTTGTCGGGTGGCCAGCAGCAGCGCGTGGCGATTGCGCGGTCGCTGTGCATGAACCCCAAGATCATGCTGTTCGATGAGCCCACCTCGGCCCTTGATCCGGAAATGGTCAAGGAAGTGCTGGACGTGATGGTGTCGTTGGCCCAGGAAAGCGGCATGACGATGATCTGCGTGACCCACGAAATGGGCTTCGCACGCAAGGTCGCCAACCGTGTGATCTTCATGGACCGCGGCGAAATCATCGAACAGAACAACCCGGACGAGTTCTTCGATAATCCGCAGAACGAACGCACGAAGCTGTTCTTGAGCCAGATCTTGCATTGATCGGCTGAAGACCGCCTGTTCGGCGAGCACCCCAAAAGTTGGATTTCGGTCTGGCTTTTGGGGTGTTTTTCATGGGCGCAGGTTTGAGCGTGGCGCGGGCGCGCGGCACGCCAGTATCCCTTTGTTACGTCATCCTTCTCCCTGCGGTATGCTACTGACCGCCATCGATCTGGAGTGAGGAGAACAACATCATGACGCACACCCCCCGTAACGCGGTTCGCCGCGCATTGTTGCAAGGCGCCGTGGCGCTTGCCGTGACCTTGCCTTTCGGCGCGCCCGCGCTGGCTCAGGCGACTGATTTTCCGACGAAGCCGATCCGCTTCGTTGTGCCTTACCCGCCTGGCGGCCCGCTGGACACCATGGCCCGCATGCTGGCCGAGAAGGTGCGTGGTTCGCTCGGGCAGCCCGTGATCGTGGAAAACCGGTCGGGCGCGGGCGGCAATATTGGCGCCGACCTGGTGGCCAAGGCGCCGGCTGACGGCTACACGCTGGTGATGGGCGCGGTGGCCACGCACGCCATCAACCCCTGGCTGTTCGCGAATCTGCCGTACGACCCGGTGAAGGATTTTGCGCCGGTGACGATTGTGGCGTCGGTGCCGAACGTGCTGGTGATGAACGTTGAGTTCGCTGACAAGAACAACATCAAGACCCTGGCGGATCTGATCGAGTACGCGAAGAAGAATCCGGGCAAGCTGAACTACGGTTCGGGCGGCAACGGCAGCGCGGGCCATCTGTCGGGAGAGCTGCTGAAGGCGCGCGCTGGCATCAATGTCGAGCACATTCCTTACCAAGGCGCGGCGCCCGCGCAGTTGGCGTTGCTGTCGGGTCAGTCGGATTTCATGTTCGACAATCTGGCGGCGTCGGCGCCGTTGATCAAGGACGGCAAGGTGAAAGCCTTGGCCGTGACGACGGCGAAGCGTTCGTCGTTGCTGGCGGATGTGCCGACGGTTGAAGAGTCGGGTGTGAAGGGCTTTGATCTGGGTACGTGGTTTGGCGTGTTCACGACGGGCGGCACGCCCGCGCCGGTGGTGGCGAAGCTGAACAAGGCGTATGCGGATGCGATGCAACAGCCGGATGTGAAACAACGCCTGCTGACCATGGGGTCGGAGTCGGGGCCGATGACGGCAGAGGCGTTTGCTGAATTCGTGAAGGGCGAGAAGGCGAAGTACCAGGAGATCGTTAAGATTTCTGGGGCTAGTTTGAATTGATGGGGTTTTGTTGGGGTGATGGGGTTTTGTTGACGCCCGTCGCGCCGGCGGCCTGCGGTGCGCGGGGCAACGATTGCGGTCCGGAGCCTTCGCTCCGGA
>Ga0256876_1000317_pt1 | contig 11080 bp, 8 predicted proteins | sample MC6MC0419MT_FD_186340 | JGI IMG/M metagenome (GOLD analysis project Ga0256876, IMG submission 186340) | Metatranscriptome of enriched soil aggregate microbial communities from Iowa State University, Ames, United States - MC6-MC0419-MT... | ecosystem: Environmental > Terrestrial > Soil >...
ATCATGGTGTCGTTGGTTGTGTCGCTGACCTTGACGCCGATGATGTGCGCGCGTCTGCTTCGGCCCGAACCCAAAGAGCCGAAGCCGCCCGGACGGCTGGCGCGCTGGTCCGAACGCGGCTTCGAAGCCATGCTGGACGGCTACCGCCGCAGCCTGCGCTGGGCGCTGGCGCACGGCCGGCTGATGATGGTGATTCTGGCCGTGGCGGTGGGCTTGAATGTTTACCTGTACATGGTGGTGCCCAAGGGCTTCTTTCCGCAGCAGGACACGGGCCAGTTGCTGGGCTTTTTCCGCGTGGATCAGGGCACGTCGTTCCAGGCCACGGTGCCGAAGCTCAACGCCTTGCGCAAGATCGTGCTGGCGGACCCGGCGGTGCAGAGCATGACGGGCTACGCGGGCGGGCGTGGCGGCAGCAACAGCAGCTTCATGCAGATCCAGCTGAAACCCTTGGAAGAACGCAAGGTGTCGGCCGATGTCGTCATCAACCGCCTGCGCGGCAAGCTGCAAAACATGCCGGGCGCGCGCATGTTCCTGGTGTCGCAGCAAGACATCCGCATCGGCGGGCGGCAAAGCCAGGGCTCGTATGACTACACGCTGATGTCGGGCGACCTGCAATTGCTGCGCACGTGGATGCCGAAGGTGCAGCAGGCCATGGCCAAGATTCCCGAAATCACCGACGTGGATACCGACGTCGAGGACAAGGGCCGCCAGATCAATCTGGTGATCGACCGCGAGGCCGCGACGCGCTTAGGCGTCAGCATGTCCACGATTTCAACGGTGCTGAACAACTCGTTCAGCCAGCGTCAGGTGTCGGTGATGTACGGCCCGCTGAACCAGTACCACGTGGTGCTGGGGCTGGCGCCGAAGTTCGCCGAAGATATTGAATCGCTGAAGCAGGTCGAGGTGATTACGTCGACAGGCGCGCGCGTGCCCTTGCTGTCCTTCGCCACGCTTGAAAACGGTAACGCGCCGCTCAGCGTGCAACACCAAGGCTTGTTCGTGGCCGATACCGTGTCGTTCAGCCTGGCGCCCGGCGTGTCGCTGGGGCAGGCCACCGCCGCGATCGATGCCGCGGTCGCGCGCATCGGCTTGCCGTCGGATCAGATTCAGGCGGGCTTCCAAGGCACGGCCGCCGCCTTGCAGCAGACCTTGGCGCAGCAGCCCTGGCTGATTCTGGCGGCGCTGGTCACGATGTATATCGTGCTGGGCATCCTGTACGAAAGCTTCGTGCATCCGCTGACGATTCTGTCGACCCTGCCGTCTGCCGGCTTGGGCGCGCTGCTGGCGCTGCTGCTGGTGCGCTATGACTTCACGCTGATTGCGCTGATCGGGGTGTTCCTGCTGATTGGCATCGTCAAGAAGAACGCCATCATGATGGTGGACTTTGCGCTGGATGCCGAGCGCAACCAGGGCATGGCCCCGCGCGACGCCATCTTCCAGGCGTGCCTGACGCGTTTTCGCCCCATCATGATGACGACCATGGCCGCTATTTTCGGCGCGCTGCCGCTGGTGATCGCCACCGGCGCGGGCGTTGAAATGCGCCAGCCGCTGGGCATTACCATCGTGGGCGGCCTGGTGCTAAGCCAGATCCTCACGCTGTACACCACGCCTGTGGTCTATCTCTACCTGGACCGTTTCCGTCTCTGGGCTGCGCGCGGGCGCGGCACACGGAACGCCGCCCCTGATTCCATAGAACACACATGATCCGCATCACGCCTTTGAACGCCTTCTTTCCCCGCAGCGCCGCTACGATCGCGCTGTGCGCGCTGTTGGGCGCCTGCGCGGTTGGCCCCGACTACCAACGCCCCGAGCTCGATGTGGGCGCGTCCTATAAAGAGGCGCAGGGCCAGGATCAGGTGGAAGGCTGGAAGCGCGCGCAACCGCGCGACGATGCAGACCGCGGCGCCTGGTGGCTCGTCTATGACGATGCCACGTTGAATGGGCTGGTCGACCGCTTGAACACGTCGAACCAAACCATCGCCCAGGCCGAAGCGAATTACCGTCAGGCGCTGGGTTTGGTGCGCGCCGCGCGTGCCGGCTTCTACCCCACGGTGGGCGCAAGCGCCGGCATGTCGCGTGCGGGCAGCGGCAACGGCAACGGGTCGTCGTCGGTGTCCAACGGCAGCAACGTGTCGAACCAGTACACCGTGACTGGCAGCGTCAGTTGGGAATTGGACGTGTGGGGCCGCGTGCGGCGCAGCACCGAATCGTCTGAAGCCAGCGCAGCGGCAAGCCTGGCCGACCTGGCCGCCACGCGCTTGAGCGCGCAGGCGGCGCTGGTGCAGACCTATCTGCAACTGCGCGTGCTGGATGAACAAAAACGCTTGCTGGATGCCACGGTGGCGGCGTACGAGAAGTCATTGCAGCTGACGCAGAACCGCTATGCCGTCGGCGTGGCGGGCCAGGCCGATATCGCCGTGGCGCGCACGCAGGTGGAAAGCACGCGCGCCCAATCCATCGACCTGGACTGGCAGCGCGGCCAGTACGAGCACGCGATTGCGGTGCTGATGGGGCAGGCGCCGTCGCACTTCAGCCTGCCGCCCGCCGTCTTCACGCTGCAACTGCCGCAGATTCCGGTGGGCCTGCCGTCTGAATTGCTGGAGCGCCGTCCCGATGTGGCGGCGGCTGAACGCCGTGCGGCGGCGGCCAATGCGCAGATCGGCGTGGCCGAGGCCGCGTGGTTCCCGTCGCTGACCTTGTCGGCCGATGGCGGTTTTCGCAACGGCCAGTTTGCCGAGCTGCTGACCGCGCCCGCGCGCTTCTGGTCCTTGGGGCCGGCGCTGGCGATGACGATCTTCGACGGCGGCGCGCGCGCGGCGCAAGTCGAACAGGCACGCGCGTCGTATGACGCGCAAGCCGCCGCCTACCGCCAAGCCGCATTGGTGGGCTTGCGTGAAGTCGAAGACTATCTGATCCAGTTGCGGGTCATGGAGAACGAACAGGTCGTGCAGCGCCGCGCGCTGGAGTCCGCGCGCGAATCGTTGCGCTTGATCCAGAATCAATACAAAGCCGGGCTGGTGGATTATCTGAGTGTGGCGGTGGTGGACGCCACCGCGCTGAACAGCGAGCGCAACGCGCTGAGCCTGTTGGGCACGCGCCTGGTCGCCAGCGTGAATTTGATTGTGGCGTTGGGCGGGGGTTGGGATGGCCTGCCGGCGGTTCAGCAGGCCGAGGCGGCGCCTGCTCCCGCCTCGACGACAGCCCCCGTGAACTGAACGCGCAGCGGGTCACACGACGGGTTCGCCGGACGCCGCGCTGCTTTGGCGGCGCGCTTCCAATGCCGATAACGCTTCGGCATTGAGCGCATCCGGGAAACCGTGCGCCACCAGGTATTCCAGCGCTTTGTCGATGCGCGCCCAGCCTTCCGGCTCATTCAGCGGCAAACCCAGAAAATGCGTGGCGGTTTTGGCGCGCAAGGTCAGGTACACGACTCCGGCCAATATCACGCCCACGACGGCGGGTACGTCTACGTCAGGCGCAAGTTCGTCAACGCGCTCGATGAAGCCGCGTGCGGCATTTTCGCGGCGTTCGGCAAGCGTTGCGGTGACGTCGTTCTGTTCGATCAGTTCCCAGCGGCGCACTTCGCGCAGGGTTTCATTGCCCGACAGCGTTTCGATCTGCGCGCGCAGCATGGTCAGAATCAGATCGGCCGGCGTGCGTTGGCTGGATTCATCCGCGGCCAACAGGCCCGGGTTGCGAGTCCAGAAATCCTGTTCCTTCATCCATGCCAGCATCAGGCCCGGCATGCCGTCAAAGTAGCGGTAGATCAGTTCTTTGCTGACGCCTGCGCGCTTGGCGATGGCGTTGATGCCGACTCCGCCCATGCCTGTTTCCAGGATCTGGGCTTCAAGGGCGTTGAGGATTTGGCGCTCGGTATTCGCACGGCGGGACATGACATGTTCCTTCATGACGAGAGAGCAGTTGTGGCCCGTCACGCGGGACACCCGGCTATCAGAACCGGAGCGGCGCCGGAGGAGCCGACGGCGAGGCCGATAAGTCTTACATCTTGCCAGACTTCCGGCCCCGCAGGTCAGTCAGATGACGCCGCGTATACCCGCGATGCCGTGTGCGCCGTGCCGTAGTGCGTGCGACACGGTGGTGGTGGACTGGCCACCCAGCGCGAATACGGGAATGCCCGCGTCGCGATTACCCTCGACAAAGCCTTCCCAGCCGAGCGTCGCGGCGCCAGGGTGGCTGGGCGTGTCCAGCACCGGGCCCAACACGGCGAAGTCGGCGCCGATTTCACGGGCGTGGACGACTTGCGCGTTGTCGTGCGCGGACACGCCAACGAGCGCGCCGGCCGGCAATTCGGGCCGTGCGTGCAAACGGGCCGCATCCGCCGCGCGCAGGTGCACGCCGTCCGCTTCTTTCCACCATGCGGCGGGGTGCGCGCTGTTAACCAACACGCGCGCGCCGGCGGCGTGGCAGCGCTTCACCACTTGCTGAAAAACTTCATGCAGCGATGCCGCGCCGGCACCATCGGGCCATTGCGGTTCACGCAGTTGCACGAGCTTCACGCCGCGCGCAAGCGCTGCGTCCAGCCGGCCCAGAAACGCAGCCACACCCGCGCGTGAACCGATCGAGCTGATGCCATACGTGGTGGGCAGTTGCAGCCAGCGCAACGGGGGCAGGGTGGCGGGAAGCAGATCGCCGACCGACGCCGCGTTGGCGGGGTCGACCCATTCCAGGCGCTGGTTCTCAAGCCCTTGCGGCTCGCCTTCCCACGCCGTGACATGGCAGAACGCCAGGCGCACGGTGGTGTGCGGATAGACGTGTACATAAGTCACCCACGGACGCGATTGCGTGACGCGGATGCCCAGCTCTTCCTGCAACTCGCGCGCCAGCGCTTGCAGCACGGTTTCACCCGGCTCCAGCTTGCCGCCTGGCAATTCCCACCAGCCCGACCACGGCTTGCCTTCGGGGCGTTGGCCCAGCAGCAGCATGCCATCGGGGCGCAGGATCAGGCCGGCGGCAACGTCGACGATTTTTTCAGACATGGCGGGCCGCCCAATCGCGTGCGAACTGATACGCCACGCGGCCAGAACGCGAACCGCGTTCGATCGTCCATTGCAGCGCTTCGGTGCGCGACGGCGCGATGTGCGCCTCCGGGCAACCCAGCTCGCGCAGCCAGTGGTAGACGATGTCCAGATAGTCGTCTTGCTTGAAGGGGTAGAACGACAGCCACAGGCCGAAGCGCTCGGACAGCGAGATCTTCTCTTCGACCGTCTCGCCCGGATGGATTTCGCCATCGGGCTGATGCTTGGCCTGCAAGTTTTCGCTCATGTATTCCGGCATCAGGTGGCGCCGGTTGGACGTGGCGTAGATCAGCACGTTGTCGCCTGAGGCCGACACCGAACCATCCAGCACCGACTTCAGCGCCTTGTAGCCCGGTTCGCCTTCTTCAAACGACAGGTCGTCGCAGAAGACGATGAAGCGTTCGGGGCGCGCGGCGACGAGCTCGACGATGTCGGCCAGGTCGCCCAGGTCAGACTTGTCGACTTCGATCAGCCGCAGGCCGCGCTCGCCGTAGGCGGCCAGCATGGCCTTCACCAGCGAACTCTTGCCGGTGCCACGCGCGCCGGTCATCAGCACGTTGTTGGCCGGCTTGTGTTCCAGGAACTGGACCGTGTTGCGGTCGATGGTGGCCTTCTGGCGCTCGATGTGCTGAAGGTCTTCCATGTCGATGCGCGCCACGTGGCGCACCGCATCCAGCCAGCCGCGCGCGCCCCGCTTGCGCCAACGGAACGCATGCGCGCTCCAGTCGATCTCGGGCGTGGCGGGCGGCAGAAAGGCTTCAAGCTGCGCCAGCACGCGCTCGGCGCGCTGGATAAGGGTCGTGAACTCGCTAGCGCTCATGGCGGATTACGAACGGTAGTCGGCGTTGATCGACACGTACTCGTGCGAGAAGTCGCAGGTGTAGACCGTGTCCGACACCTGGCCGCGGCCCAGCGCAATGCGCACCGAAATCTCGGCCTGCTTCATCACGCGTTGGCCATCGGCTTCCTGGTAGTCGGGGTTGCGGCCGCCGTTCTTGGCCACCAGCACATCGTCCAGCCACAGGCGGATGTTGGACACGTCCAGATCGTCGATGCCGGCGTAGCCGACGGCGGCCAGAATGCGGCCCAGGTTGGGGTCGGACGCGAAGAAGGCGGTCTTGACCAGCGGCGAATGGGCCACGGCATAAGCCACCTTCAGCGCTTCTTCGGTGGTGCCGGCTTCTTCGACGCGGATGGTCATGAACTTGGTGGCGCCTTCGGCGTCGCGCACGATCTTCGTGGCCAGTTCCAGCGCGGCGGCGGTCAATGCCGTGCGCACGGCGGCGTAGGCGGCGTCGGATTCGCTGTTGACCGTCACGCCCGACTTGCCGGTGGCGGCGATGATGAACGAGTCATTCGTGGACGTGTCGCCGTCCACGGTGATGCGGTTGAACGACGCATCGGCGATTTCGACGGCCAGCTTGCGCAGCAGCGGCTGGGCGATGCCGGCATCGGTGGCCAGGAAGCTGAGCATCGTCGCCATGTTCGGGCGGATCATGCCCGCGCCCTTGCTGATGCCGGTGAAGGTGACGGTCTTGCCGTCGATCTGCACTTTGGCCGACGAGATCTTCGGCAGCGTGTCGGTGGTCATGATGCCGTGGGCGGCGCTGGACCAGTGGTCGGCCGCCAGGTTGGCGATGGCGCCCGGCAGGCCGGCGACCAGGCGGTCAAGCGGCAGCGGCTCCAGGATGACGCCGGTGGAGAACGGCAGGATCTGGCTGGCAGGCACGCCCAGCAGCTTGCCCAGGGCGTCGCAGGTGTCGTTGGCTTTCTTCAGGCCTTCTTCGCCGGTGCCGGCATTGGCGTTGCCGGTGTTGATGACCAGCGCGCTGATGGGGCCGCCAGCGGCCAGATGGGCCTGGCAGACCTGCACCGGGGCGGCGCAGAAGCGGTTGCGCGTGAACACGCCCGCCACGCTCGTGCCTTCGGCCAGACGGAACACGGTCAGGTCACGTCGGTTGGCTTTGCGGATGCCGGCCTCGGTGACGCCGATTTCAACGCCGGCAACAGGAAAAATTTCGGACTCGGAGGGGATCTGCAAATTAACGGCCATGACTTCGTCTCTTGAGTAGGCAGGACGGAATCGCCGCCAGATATCAGGCGGCGGGTGGGGGAAAGCTTCGTATTATCCCACCGCTTTGCGGCAGGGGTTTGTCAGGGGGCCATCCGCATGGCGGCCACGTCCAGGACGCCCGCTTCGCGGTTGCTCAACACGCTGCGAACGGTGCCGTCCGGCGCTTGCAGCACCGAGTTGCCTGCCGAGACTTCCTCGCCGCCCTCGCGCCGCGCGGCGCGGCCCCGCGACGGGGAAAACAGCAGGTCGCCCGGTTGCGCGCCGGGCAGGCGAGGGGGGGCGGACAGCACGCGGGTGCCGGGCGGGTAGGTCATGCTGCCCAGGACCGCTTCGCGCGCCAGCAGGCCTTCAAAATTCAGCATCCGGCGCTGGGCGTCCAGCCGCATGTCCACTTTCAATAGGGGCATCTGGTGCAGGTTGAGCGCGTCGCTGCCCTCGGTGCGCAGCAGCCAGCGCGGCGAAGTGGCACCGGCAGTGGCGCCAGCATCCAGCGGCGTGCCGCGCGCGGCCTCGTCGACTTTCAGCCAGGCGCCGGCGGGAACGGGCTGCTTGTCCAGCGTGTTGCCTATCGCCAGATGGCAGCTGGAAAAACGGGGCTGGCCGCCCTGCATCACGAATTCAAGCCGATGGCCATGCGCACACAGCCAGCCTTCTTGCGCCTGGTCGCGGGCGATTTCAACGGACAGGGTTTCGGGCTGCTTGGGCGTGGCGGCGTAGCGGAACAGCTGCGTGGCGTTCACGCCAAGGACGGGCGCGGGCTGCGTCTCGGGGAAGACGGCGCGGTCGAACGATGCCAGTTCGCCGGGGCGCGTCAGGCTGAGCACGGTGCCCGCCGGCATGTCCACGCCCGCCAGCCGGGTCGCGTGCGCCAAGGTCGTCTTGCGGTCGGCGTCGGCCTGGGCGTCGCGCTGGGCGGCAAACCACAGGCTGAACTGCTGGTAGGGAAAGATGGCGCCGACCAGCGCCAGGAAGGTCATCAGCGTGGTGCCGACGCGGCGGTGATCGCCCAGCCATAGCCGGGCGCTGCGGGTGGTGGCCAACACCGCCAGCCAAGTCAGCAACGTGGCCAGGCAAGCCAGCGAGGCCGCCATCAGCACATAGAAATTACCGCCAGGAAGAGATACCGGAATCATGGCGGCAATTATGCGCCAAACCGGGCACGGTTTTCAGCGCCCGGGGCGTCTCGTCGCAGGCGCTAGCCCTTGGCCGATTCCGAGCGGGTGGCCACCACCTGAAGCTTGAGTTCACCCAACGCCTGGAACAGCGCATTGCGGGTGGATTCGGGCAGGTCGCCGAACATGGACTTGACCCAGGATTCGTGCGCACGCGCCATGCGGGCAAAGCTCTTCTTGCCCTGGGGCGTGAGCTTGATCAGCGAGCTGCGGCGGTCGGATTCCACTTTGGTGCGCACGACCAGGCCTTCTTTTTCGAGCTGGTCGGTGATGCCGGTGATATTGCCGTTGGTGACCATCATGTGGCGCGACAATTCGCCCATCTTCATGCCCTTGGGCGCGCGCTGCAATTGCGCCATCAGGTCAAAGCGTGGCAGCGTGGTGTCGAACTCATTGCGCAACCGGCTGCGGATCTCGCTTTCGACGAGATTGGCGCAAGTGAGCATGCGCAGCCACAGACGCAACGCGTGGTGGTCATCGGGCGCGGCGCGGGATTCCAGATCGGGAGCGTCAGTCATCGTCGGTTTTCTTGAGGTTCGGCGGGATGTCGGGTACTGTCGCGTGCGTTGCACCGGGCGACCCATCCGACGCGGTCATCGTTGAGGTGGAGGGAAAACCCTTCGGTAAAAACCCTAGTCTTGTTTTGAAGAATACTTTAAACCTAAACTATGAACCACGCCAGTTTTCCCTATGCTGCACAAGGGGATTGTGGTGTGGCAAGCAATATCTTGCCGCACGCGTTTGACGGCGGCGCAATGGCGCCGGCAGGCCGGGCATAGAAGTCTTTCGAATCGCACCCTCAAAAAGAACACCCTCTGCGCGGGCTCGCGCACGGAGCACACCACCATGCGTTTGATCACTTCCCTTATCGCCGCCGCCGCACTGGTTCCGGCCGTGGCCCTGGCCGACGCCGTCAAAGTCGGCATCGCCAACGATATCTCCGGCCCGTTCTCGGCCTTGGGCGCTGAAGCCCGCGACGGTTTCAACCTGGCCATCAAGCAATTGGGCAGCAAGCTCGGCGGGCAGCCCGCCGAATTCGTGCAGACCGACATGGGCGGCAACCCGGATCAGGCCCGCCAACTGGTCACGCGCTACATCCAGCGCGACAAGATCGATTTCTTCACCGGCCCCATTGGTTCCAACGTGGCGCTGGCCGTCGGCCCCGCGCTGTTCGCCGCCAAGGTGCCGTACCTGTCGAACAACCCCGGCCCCAGCCAGTTCGCTGGCGCCCAGTGCAACAACTACTGGTTCGGCACGTCCTACCAGAATGACGCCTTCCACGAAGCCGCCGGCAAGGTCGCAGCCGACCGTGGCTTCAAGAAAATGTTCATCATGGCCCCGGACTATCCGGCCGGCAAAGATGCGCTGACGGGCTTCAAGCGCGGCTACAAGACCGCCCCGGGCGACGAGGTCTACACCAAGCTCGGCCAGATCGACTACGCGGCGGAAATCGCCCAGATCCGCGCCGCCAAGCCGGACGCCGTCTACATCTTCCTGCCGGGCGGCATGGGCATCAACTTCGTCAAGCAGTTCGTATCCGCCGGCCTGTCGCAAAACGTCAAGCTGATCGGCCCCGGCTTCTCGGCTGACGAAGACGTGATCCAGGCCGTGGGCGACCCCATGCTGGGCATGTACAACACGGCGCAATGGGCGCATGACCTGGACGTGCCGCAGAACAAGATCTTCGTTGACGCCTTCCGCAAGGAATACAACGGACGCTACCCGTCCGTGTACGCCGCCCAGGCCTACGACGTGATCATGGCCATGGACGCCGCCGTCAAGCAGGCGGGCGGCAAGGCCGCTGACCGCGACGCCATCATCAAGGCGCTTGAAAAAGCCGACTACCCGTCGGTGCGCGGCAGCTTCACCTACGGCAAGAACCACTATCCGATCCAGGCCTACTACCTGCGCGTCGTCGACAAGGACGGCAACGGCCGCATCACCAACAAGCTGGTGGGCAAGGTGTTCGACAAGTACCAGGACGTCTACGTCGGCGAGTGCAAGCTCTAAGGTAATACGCTACGCGCGCGTGGGGGCGTCCGGCCATGCCGGGCTTACCCGCCCCGCGCCGCCAGCCATCGCAGGTTCGAATCGCACGCGTACCGCTCGCAAGGTCCGCGGCAGGGGGAAGTGTTCATGACGTTTACGCTGATCGTCGAGCAATTGCTGAACGGTCTGCAGTTTGGGTTGATGTTGTTTCTGATCGCGGCCGGGCTGACCCTGGTCTTCGGCATCATGGACATCATGAATCTGGCTCACGGCTCGCTCTACATGGCCGGCGCCTATGTCGCCGCCGAAACCATGCAGCGCACAGGTTCATTCACCGCCGCCGTTCTGGTGGCGGCCGTCGCCACCGGCCTGGTTGGCGTGGTGTTGGAACTGACGCTCATCCGCCGCCTGGCGCTGCGTGACCACCTGGCGCAGGTGCTGGGCACCTACGCCGTCATCCTTATCGCCAATGATCTGGTCAAGATGATTTGGGGCCCCGCGCCCGTCATGCTCAACATGCCGGCTGTGTTGTCAGGCCCGGTGCGCCTCTTGCCAGACTTGCTGTACCCCGCTTACCGCCTGATGATCATCGTCTTCGGCGTGGCCGCCGCCGCAGGGCTGTACTGGTTCGTGACGCGTACCCGTGCGGGCGTGCTGGTGCGGGCCGGCGCGTCCAATCGCCAAATGGCCACGCTGATGGGCGTGCGCGTGCCGCTGCTGTTCCTGGGCGTGTTCGTGCTGGGCGCCATGCTGGCCGCCGTGGCCGGCGCGCTGCTGGGTCCGATCACCTCGGTGCAGGTGGGCATGGG
>Ga0256876_1000320_pt1 | contig 11017 bp, 9 predicted proteins | sample MC6MC0419MT_FD_186340 | JGI IMG/M metagenome (GOLD analysis project Ga0256876, IMG submission 186340) | Metatranscriptome of enriched soil aggregate microbial communities from Iowa State University, Ames, United States - MC6-MC0419-MT... | ecosystem: Environmental > Terrestrial > Soil >...
ATAAATTTAAAAATTTATAAATAATTCTACATTAAATGAATTTTATTTGTAATTTTGAAAAAAATAACAATTACCTAGACAATGAAAAGAACACTTATTTTAATCTCATTATTTTCTTTAACAATAATTTATGGGCAAGTAACAACTGGTGCTATATCGCTTCCAACTGACTTAGGTCTTTATAATCAAGTAAATTCTAAAAGTTCTAGTAGAGCATTAAGCTATGATGAAATAAAAGGTACTCCCTATCCAAATAAACAATTTGTTTTAGCAAAATTTAAAGATAATTTTGAAACAGCCCCGGCAAGATATAATAGTTTTAAAGATAATATTGAATATCAAAAAAATAATGAAATCTTTATTTTACCCGACACTGAAGATTTCTCTAGAGTAACCTACGTTAATACTAAAGAAACCTTAGTAAATTTAAAAACAGGTGATGAATTTTCTGGATATTTCTACGAATTAGTAAATGGAGAAAATGCACTTTATAAAAAAATAAAAACTAAATTTACTGATGCTGTACTTGCAAAAACCACATATGACAGTGACAGACCTGCTTTCTTTAAGACATTTGAACCGTTTTACTATATAAAAACAGCAAAAGGATTTATTAAAAAGCCTAAAAACCAAAAAGAAATCTTAGAACAATTTCCAGATAAAAAAGAAGCCCTTTCAGCTTTCTTCAAAGAAAATAAAATAAAATTTGATAAGGAGGAAGACTTGAAAAAATTAGTTACTTTCTTAAATCAATAAAAAACAAAAATACGGCTGTTCCAAATGAACAGCCGTATTTTATTAAAACAACTCTCCTGCTACTTTTTTAATATTATCGCTTTTCCCCATCGAATAAAAGTGCAGAACGGGAACCCCAAAATCTAATAATTCTTTGCATTGTGCAATTGCCCATTCAACCCCGATTTGCTTTACGGCTTCGTTATTTTTAGCACCTTCAACAGCATTGATCAAATCTTCAGGTAAATCTATTTTGAAAACCTGTGGCAATAATTTTAAATGTTTTTTTGTTGCAATCGGTTTTATTCCCGGAATAATTGGAACTGTGATGCCCATTTCACGAGCTTTTTTCACAAATTCTATATATTTTTTATTATCAAAAAACATTTGCGTTACGATATAATCTGCTCCTGCATCTACTTTTTGTTTCAGCCATTTCAAATCATAATTCATTGAAGGAGCTTCCATATGTTTTTCCGGATAACCAGCAACTCCGATACAGAATTTGTTGTGTTCGTCACAAATTTGCTCATCATCATGAAGATATTTTCCGCGACCTAAATTATTGATCTGATTGACTAAATCCATCGCACTTGCATGGCCTCCTAAAGTCGGTTCAAAATACTGATGACCTTTCATCGCGTCGCCACGAAGAGCCATAATATTATCAATTCCGAGGTACATACAATCTACCAAAAGGTATTCCGTTTCTTCTTTAGTGAAACCACCACAAAGTAAATGTGGCACAGTATCAACTCCATATTTATGCTGAATTGCTGAACAAATCCCCAAAGTTCCGGGACGCATTCTGGTAATTCTGCGTTCCATCAAACCATTTCCTTTGTCAATATAAATATATTCTTCTCTGGAAGTCGTCACATCAATAAATGGCGGTTTAAATTCCATTAAAGGGTCAATATTTTTATATAAATCTTCAATTCCGATTCCCTTTTGAGGCGGAACTACTTCGAGGGAGAATAAAGTTTTTCCGTTGGCGTTTTTTATATGGTCTGTGATTTTCATTTAATAATAGTAAGTTTTAATTTTTTAAAGAATTTTTTTGATTTTGCGGCGGCTTCGCCGTCGCAAAATCAAAAAATTAAATTCCGTCTGCTAAATTTGGAGAAAGCCATTTCTTAGCCTCTCTCAAAGAAATTCCTTTTCTTTCTGAATATTCTTTCACTTGTTCTTCTGTAATTTTTCCTAAACCAAAATATTTCGCATGCGGACTTCCAAAATAATATCCGGAAACTGCCGCCGTAGGAAACATGGCTAAACTTTCTGTAAGGTAAACGCCTATATTTTCTTTCACTTTTAAAAGATCCCAAATCGCATGTTTTTCTAAGTGGTCAGGACACGCAGGGTAACCAGGAGCAGGACGAATTCCTTTATATTTTTCAGCAATTAAATCTTCGTTGCTCAAGTTTTCCTGATTGGCATATCCCCAATATTCGGTACGAACTTTTTTATGTAAAAATTCAGCGTAAGCTTCTGCAAAACGGTCGGCGATGGCTTTTACCATAATGGCATTGTAGTCGTCATTATCTTTTTCATATTGATCTGATAATTCATCAGTTCCGAAACCTGTTGTCACACAAAAAGCTCCCATATAATCGGTTTTTCCGGTACTTTTTGGGGCAATAAAATCACTTAACGCCAGATAATCTTTTCCTTTTGACTTTTGAACCTGCTGTCTTAAGGTTAAAAACTTAACTTGCTCCTGATCATTTTCATCATAAATCAAAATATCATCAGTTTCGTTTGAATTAGCTTTAAAAATTCCGAAGATGGCTTTTGCTGTTAATAACTTCTCATCAACAATTTTCTTTAGAATTTTCTGTCCGTCTGCAAATAGTTCTTTGGCTTGCTCACCTACAACCTCATCTTCAAGAATATTCGGATATTTGCCATGCAGATCCCAGCTTCTGAAAAATGGAGACCAGTCGATAAACGGAATCAATTCTGCTAAATCCTGATTTTCAAAAACCTGAATTCCTAATTGATTAGGAGTGAAAATTTCTTCATTTTCCCAATCAATTTTAAATTTGTCAGCTCTTGCCTGTTCAAGCGATACATACTCTTTATCAACCTGTCTGTTCAAAAACTTTTCACGAAAATCTGAGTAGTCATTTTTAAGATCATCTACATATTCTTTATTTCGATCTCCCAAAAGAGAACTTACAACATTTACAGCTCTGGAAGCATCATTCACATGAACGACAGCGTTTTTATATTTTAAATCAATCTTAACTGCGGTATGCGCTTTTGAAGTTGTTGCTCCTCCAATCAATAAAGGAAAATTAAGATTCTGCCTTTCCAATTCTGATGCGATGTAGACCATTTCATCCAAACTTGGCGTAATCAATCCGCTTAAACCAATAACATCAACCTGATGATCAATCGCTGCTTGTATGATTTTCTCAGCAGGAACCATCACACCCAAATCGACAATTTCATAATTGTTACATCCCAAAACTACGCTCACAATATTTTTACCAATATCATGAACATCACCTTTTACGGTTGCCATTAAAATTTTTCCGTTTGCTTTCTGGGTCTGATCTTTTTCAGCTTCGATGAATGGTTGAAGATAAGCCACTGCTTTTTTCATAACACGGGCAGACTTTACAACCTGTGGAAGAAACATTTTTCCGCTTCCGAACAAATCTCCTACAACACCCATTCCGGTCATCAAATTAACTTCAATTACATGAAGCGGTCGCTCAGATTGCAACCTTGCTTCTTCCACATCTTCTTCTATAAAACGGTCGATTCCTTTCACCAAAGAATGCGTAATTCTCTCTTGTAAAGGATGAGTACGCCATTCTAATTCTTCGACTTTTTCTTTTTTTTACCGATTTATTTCGTTCAGAATAATCTAAAAGACGTTCCGTTGCATCATCTCTTTTATCAAGAATTACATCTTCAACGAGTTCTAAAAGTTCTTTATTGATTTCATCATAAACCTCAAGCATTGCCGGATTTACAATTCCTATATTCATCCCCGCCTGAATCGCATGATAAAGGAAAACTGAGTGCATCGCTTCACGCACCGTATCATTTCCTCTAAAAGAGAACGAAACATTCGAAACTCCTCCACTTACCGAAGCATAAGGAAGATTTTGGCGAACCCAACGTGTTGCTTCGATGAAATCGATTGCGTTTCTTCGGTGTTCTTCCATCCCGGTTGCCACCGGAAATATATTTAAATCGAAAATAATATCTTCTGCAGGAAACTTAACCTCATTAACCAAAATATCATACGATCTTTTGGTGATCTCAAGTCTTCTTTCATAATTGTCAGCTTGTCCAACCTCATCAAAAGCCATCACAATAACGGCAGCTCCATATCTTTTGATTGCTTTGGCGTGTTTTACAAACTCTTCTTTTCCTTCTTTTAAACTAATGGAATTTACTACACATTTTCCTTGTACAACCTGAAGACCCGCTTCCAAAATTTCCCATTTGGAAGAATCGACCATGATTGGAATTTTGGAAATATCTGGTTCAGAACCAATTAAATTCAGAAATTTAATCATGGAAGCTTTTCCATCAATCAAACCGTCATCAAAATTAACATCCAGAATCTGAGCTCCGCCATCAACCTGATCTCTGGCAATATCTAAAGCTTCAGAAAATTTTTCTTCTTTGATTAACCTTAAAAACTTTTTTGATCCGGCAACATTCGTTCTTTCACCAACGTTGATGAAATTAGATTCCGGAGTAATAATCAGAGGTTCAAGCCCTGATAATCTTAAATATTTCATTTAATTATTCTTCTAAAATAAAATAAGCGTTATTCGCATTTTGCTTCAGCAAATCAACATGTTTGCCTAAAGCAGTAAAAATTGGAAATCGTTTGTAACCTAAGTTATTTTCTTTGGCAAACTGCTCAATTTCCTCGGTGATTTCGTTATAATACATATAACTGTAATTCGGAAAAAGATGATGGGCAACGTGAAAGTTGAAATTTCCCAACATATTTCTCACAAACCAATTATTTTCTTTTAAATCATTCGTAACTTCCAATTGATGACGAAGCCAGCTGAATGGAAGTCCGTTTTTTTCATCCAATTTCGGAAAAGCATTATCTGGAAGCGGATGCAAAGGCAACAAAACAAAAAGTGCAAAAATACTTGCTGCAATCACCTGTAAAAACCAAGCTCCAAAAGCCAAGCCTATGGAAACTTTAAAAAACAAAACAGGTATGGCAATCTGATAGAAAAAGTAAAGCAGTTTAAAACTGATCATCTTAATTTTTTCTGAAACCGGAATTCTTCCCTGAGTTTTCAGAATCACCCTTTCATTATCAAAAAAATCTCTAAAATCTCTGATGAACATCCAATTAAATAAATAAAGCGGATAGACCAGAAAGAAAAAGAAATGCTGATATTTTTGAATTCCTTTTGCTTTAATCCACGGAACGATTAGTAAAAGTCCACTTTGCTCAATGTCCGTATCCCAACCATCAACATTTGGGTAAGCGTGATGAGCAGCGATGTGTCTTTTTTTCCAGATATATGAGTTGGCTCCTACAAAATCAAAAATTTGCAAAACCAACCCGTTCAGTTTTTTGTTTTTAAAAATATTGTTGTGAGCTGCTTCGTGAATTAAATTCAAGTAAATTAAAACCAATGAAATTCCCATCAACACAAAACTTGAAATATAAACCCACGGCTGATCTGCATTTAAAAGAGCAAATAAATACAAGCCAAAATAGATCAAAGGCAAAATAATTGCTTTGATCTTAATATAAACATCTCTGTTTTGGGGAAGTTTTTCTACTCGCTGGTTCACTCTTTTTCTTAATTCATTAAAAAGTTTGGCGTCGTCCGGATTTTTGAGATAAATTGGCTTTTCCATGGGATTGTTGTTTTTGTATTTAAAAAAAGTATTTTGTGTACTCGTTCTAAATTTTCAACAATCAAAAATCATACAAAATTTTTCACTTTTCTTGGTTCGTATTTATCAACTAAATCAGCGATTGCTTTGATGTGTTCTGGCGTTGTACCACAACATCCACCAATAATATTGATCAATCCCTTTTCTACATATTCTCTGATCTGCTCAGCCATAAATTCGGGAGATTCATCATATTGCCCGAAAGCATTTGGTAAACCTGCGTTAGGATATGCCGAAACAAAAAAGTCTGAATTATGCGCCAATGTTTCCAAATAAGGCGTTAATTGGTTTGCTCCCAAAGCACAGTTGAACCCGACACTTAATAGATTCAGATGTGAAACTGAGATCAAAAAAGCTTCAGCGGTTTGTCCGCTCAATGTTCTTCCTGAAGCATCAGTAATCGTTCCTGAAACCATGATTGGGATTTCAATTCCTCTTTCTTCCTGAATTTCGTCGATCGCAAATAATGCAGCTTTTGCATTTAAAGTATCGAAAATAGTTTCTACCAAAAGAATGTCTGAGCCACCATCTAATAAAGCTTCTGACTGCTGTTTATAAGCTAATCTTAACTCTTCAAAAGTAATTGCACGATAACCAGGGTCATTTACATCCGGACTTAAACTTGCTGTTCTGTTGGTTGGTCCAATAGAACCTGCAACAAATCTTGGTTTGTCCGGATTTTTAGCGGTGAACTCATCACAAACTTTTCTGGCAATTTTTGCAGACTCGTAATTTAGTTCGTAGACCAATTCTTCCATATGATAATCGGCCATCGCAATTGTAGTTCCAGAAAATGTATTGGTTTCCAGAATATCCGCTCCAGATTCAAGATATTTTCTGTGAACTTCTTCAATTGCTTCGGGTTGCGTAAGAGAAAGAAGGTCGTTATTTCCTTTTACTGGATGTTCCCAGTCTTTGAAACGGTCGCCACGGTAATCTTCTTCTTCGAATTTATATCGCTGAAGCATTGTTCCCATCGCTCCGTCTAGAATTAAAATTCTTTCGGATAATGCTTTGTATAGTTGTTCTGAATTTTTCATTTTACTTTTTTTGAAATTGTTCTTTTCATTTTAATAGGATTTTATCCTATTCTGATTTAAATCGTCCTTTCAGGACTCTTTATTTATTTCAAACTTTTTATTTCTAAGCCTTGTCAAGGTTTTGAACCTTGACAAGGCTGGTTTTGCGCTGAATCTCTGCAGTCCGACTTGAACGAGGTCCTTCGACAAGCTCAGGATAAATTCAGGCGGATAAAGCTGCCCAAATTAATTTAATCCAAAGCCTGTTTTAAATCTGCAATAATATCTTCCACATTCTCTAAACCTACCGAGCAACGAACCAAACCTGCGGTAATTCCCACTTCATTTCTTTCTTCATCAGAAAGCTTGGAATGCGTTGTTGATGCGGGATGCGTAACAATCGTTCTGGTATCGCCAAGATTCGCAGAAAGTGAACACATTTTTATTTTATCTAAAAAGTTTCTGCCGCCTTCAATACCACCTTTGATCTCAAAAGCGACAATGTTTCCGCCTAATTTCATCTGTTTTTTCGCAACTTCATAGCTTGGGTGAGATGGAAGAAATGGATATTTCGTCAGTTCTACATTCGGATGGTTTTCTAAAAATTCTGCAACTTTTAAAGCATTTTCACAATGTCTTTCTACACGGATTGCCAAAGTTTCCAGGCTTTTAGATAAAACCCACGCATTGAAAGGCGACATTGCTGGTCCGGTATTTCTTGCGAAAAGATAAATTTCACGAACCAAATCTTCTCTACCAACCGCTACCCCACCCAAAACACGACCTTGACCGTCAATTAATTTTGTGGCCGAATGAACAACGATATCTGCACCGTATTTTATTGGCTGTTGTAAATATGGCGTTGCGAAACAGTTATCCACAATGAAAATTAGATTGTGCTTCTTTGCAATTTTTCCGAAAAATTCTAAATCTAATACTTCAATCGCCGGATTGGTTGGCGTTTCCAAGTACAAGATTTTTGTATTTGGCTTGATGTATTGTTCAACATTTTCAGCATCTTCTGCTTTGAAATAAGTGGTTTCAATATTCCATTTTGGGAAATATTTGGTGAACAACGTATGCGTAGAGCCGAAAACCGACTGACAGCTTACGATATGGTCGCCTGCATTCAACAAAGTGGCAAACGTAGAATAAATTGCCGCCATTCCCGTAGCGAAAGCATAACCTGCTTCTGCGCCTTCCATTTTTGCAATTTTATCGGTAAATTCTGTAACATTAGGATTTGAAAATCGGCTGTACAGATTTTTTGATTTTTCTTCGGCAAAGCTCGCTCTCATATCTTCTGCATCTTCAAAAACAAAGCTTGAAGTGAGATATAAAGGCGTAGAATGCTCGTCAAACTGAGATCTTTCGGTTTGGGTTCTTATGGCAAGAGTCTCAAAGTTTGTTGACAGTTGCTCGTTATTAGTTTTTGGTTGATTATTATCGCTCATAAACTTGTTTATCTTTTTAGCAATGCATCAATTTAATTATGATTTTTTCAAATTGACGTTACTATACTGTTATAATTTGATTTGTTATTTTTGATAGGATTTCATCCTACCTTGATTTAAATCGTCCCTTCGGGACTTTTCGGCGATGAAAGACTTCAAACTTCCATCTTCCAGCATCCGACGTGTTTATTTCGTTTCACTTAATCTTAAAATATCTCCGAAAACGCCTCTAGCTGTTACTTTTGCTCCAGCTCCAGCTCCCATGATAACGATTGGGTTTTCACCATAACTTTCGGTATAAATCTCAAAAATAGAATCTGAACCTTTCAGCTGTCCTAAAGCGGAGGTTGCAAGAACTGAGATCAGTTTTACATCGAGGTTGCCTTTCTCTTTCTGTAGATCTCCATGAAGATCTCCTACATATCTTAAAACATGACCAGGCTCTTGGCTTTTCTTAATTTTATCGTATTCTTCATCTAAGTCTTCCAACCTTGAAAGAAATTCTTGTTTTGATATAGACAATAAAGCTTCCGGAACTAAGTTTTGAATGTTGATATCATTAAACTCATTGATCAAGTCTAGCTCTCTCGCCAAAATCAATAATTTTCTCGCTACATCGTTCCCTGAAAGATCCTCTCTTGGGTCTGGCTCCGTGAAACCTTTTTCTAAAGCTTCATTAACAATGGTTGAAAATTTATCATCTCTCAAAGAGAAGTTATTGAAAACATAACTCAATGTTCCTGAAAAAACACCTTTTATTCTTGTAATATTTTCACCGGAAAGGTGTAAAAGCTTTATGGTATCTATTAACGGCAAACCAGCTCCAACATTAGTTTCATACAAATAACGCTTGTTATTTTTGTTCAACGTATATCTTAGTTTACGGTATTCTTCAATAGGCAAAGTGTTGAAAATTTTATTTGAAGAAACTAAATCGAACCCGTTTTCTGCCAAAGCATGGTAGTTTTTAACAAAATCTGTACTTGCTGTATTATCAACAACTATAAGATTTTCAAGCTGATTTTCTTTAGAGAAATTAATTAATTCGTCTACATTAGAGGTTTTTTCAGAAGCAAAAACCTCATTGCTCCATTGGTTGTCAAAACCTTTTTTGTTGAAAGCAATTTTTCTAGAATTGGCAACAGCAACGACTTTCAGATGTATATTTTTTCTTCTTTTAATTTCTTCCGAAGAATGTAAAACCTGCTCTATTAAGGTCTTCCCCACATTTCCGTGACCGATAATTGCCAAGTGAACTGTTTTTGGTTTTTTGAAAATTTCAGATTCAATAATATTTTTAGTTTTCTCATCCTGAGAAGATGTCACAACAATATTGATGCGTTTCTCGCTTGAATTCTGGTTTAACAACAACGGGAAAACATTATTTCTTGCCAATTCTGAAAGTATTTTATTGAGATCTTCTGCCACAAAACCGATGACGGAAACATTGTTGATGCTGTAGATCTGAGTAACTTTTCCTGATCTTCTTTCCGTAGCAAACTCTTCGATAAGACAGTTTACTGCTTTTTCAGAATCGTCTTCGTGTACCAGAATTGACAATCCGTTTTCTACCGCCTGCTGAGAAATTATTCCTACACTGATGCGAGCAAATGTAAGTGCTTTAAACACTCTTCCATCAATCCCTATTTCACCTAAAAAATCTTCTCCTTCAAATTTGATAATCGATCTGTTCTTTAAAAGTTTTATTTCGTTTGCATTACTTTTCATCTGTAACCTTTTTTATTTTTTTTATAAGACAGAGTTACCTTAAACTCTTTTTTTCCTACAAAATGTTATTTATGATATTATTTAATTGACTGTATTCCATTAAGAAGGCGTCATGCCCATGAACTGATTTGATCTCGTGATAGAAAACATCTTCTTTATTTTCCTTTAGCTTCTCAAAGCATTGTCTGATTTCAGAGGCAGGAAAAAACAAATCTGTATCTACAGAGATCATGTGCATTCGTGCCTGAATTTTCTCCAACATATTTTGATTTGTATTAATATTCATCAGTAAATGATTCATCAGTTGGTAAGATTTTAAACTAAATCTTTCGGCAAGAGAATTACCATGATAAGTCAGCCAGTCTTCAGATTCTAGCTGTTGTTTTTCCTGATTAAATTTATTTTGAAATCTGTCGTTTAAAGACTGAGGAGTTCTGTAGCACAACATTGCATGGACTCTGGCTTTTTGCAAAGGTTCTTCATTTCCATTTAATAAAAATTTCTGAACAAGACATTGAGCATGCAACCAATCATGAGTTTTAGAATCACAGGCAATGGGAATAAAAATTTCGGCTAAATCCGGTTTTTTCGAAAGCATTTCCCAACCAATTCCTCCACCTAAAGATCCTCCAATCAGAGCGTATATGTTTTTAATATTTAAAGATTCAAGACCTTTCAGAAATATATTTGCTATATCTGAAGGAGTAAAATCTGAATATTCGTCAATAAAAAAATCGTCATATCCATTTCCGGGAATATTGAAGCAGAGTACAGTATATTTATTTGTATCAATTACCTGATTTTCACCAATCAGTTGTTTCCACCAACCTTTTTCTCCGGCAACATTTGAGTTTCCGGTTAAGGCATGATTTACTACAATGATGGATGCTGAAAAGAGTTCTTTCCCGAAAAGCTGGTAGCTTAACGGGATATGATATTCTCTTAGAGAATCGGTTTTGTACAAAAAATTAATATGTTGCAGTTCTGTTTTCAATTTTATAATTATTAAAAATAAATTTGAAAATGCCATGAGAATGGCTGAAAAGAACTTCAGTAAGTTATCTGTCCAAAATAAATTATTTGGTAGAACGTAGCACCTTCTCTGCTTACGCAAAGGGTTGCTAAGGTTTCACAGGGTCTAATCCCTCAACCTTTCTTGATAACATTTTCAATATGTAA
>Ga0256876_1000323_pt1 | contig 10987 bp, 11 predicted proteins | sample MC6MC0419MT_FD_186340 | JGI IMG/M metagenome (GOLD analysis project Ga0256876, IMG submission 186340) | Metatranscriptome of enriched soil aggregate microbial communities from Iowa State University, Ames, United States - MC6-MC0419-MT... | ecosystem: Environmental > Terrestrial > Soil >...
CTCGAAGCGCCGATCGAGCGCGTCACCGGTTGGGACACCCCCTACCCTCACGCGCAGGAATGGGCTTACTTCCCAGGCCCTTCACGGGTAGGTGCGGCATTGAAACGGGTCATGGAGGTCTGAATGGGCACGCACGTCATCAAGATGCCGGACATCGGTGAAGGCATCGCGCAGGTCGAGTTGGTGGAATGGTTCGTCAAGGTCGGCGATGTGATCGCCGAGGATCAGGTAGTCGCCGATGTCATGACCGACAAGGCTACAGTGGAAATTCCCTCGCCGGTCAGCGGCAAGGTCTTGGCCCTTGGCGGCCAACCTGGCGAAGTCATGGCGGTGGGCAGCGAGCTGATCCGCATTGAAGTCGAGGGCAGCGGCAACCACGTCGACGCACCGCAGGCCAAGCCTGCGCAACAGCCAGCCCCGGCGCCCGCTGCGAGCACGCCTGAGCTGCGCCCCGAGCCAGCCGCCGTGGCCAGCCAGCCGGCCAGTAGCGCTGCTGCGGCGCCTATCGTGCCGCGCCAGGCCAATGAAAAACCGCTGGCCTCCCCGGCTGTGCGCAAGCGCGCGCTGGATGCCGGTATCGAACTGCGTTATGTACATGGCAGCGGGCCTGCCGGACGCATCCTGCACGAAGACCTCGATGGCTTCATGAGCAAGCCACACAGCAGCGCAGGTCAAGCGCCCGGCGGTTACGCCAAACGCACCGACAGCGAGCAGGTGGCGGTGATCGGCCTGCGCCGCAAGATCGCCCAGCGCATGCAGGACGCCAAGCGCCGGGTCGCGCATTTCAGCTATGTCGAGGAGATCGACGTCACCGCCCTGGAAGCGCTGCGCCAGCAGCTCAACCAAAAGTACGGCGATAGCCGCGGCAAGCTGACCCTGTTGCCGTTCTTGGTACGCGCCATGGTCGTGGCCCTGCGCGATTTCCCGCAGATCAACGCCACCTACGACGACGAAGCCCAGGTCATCACCCGCCATGGTGCGGTCCACGTCGGTATCGCCACCCAGGGCGATAACGGCCTGATGGTGCCAGTGCTGCGCCACGCCGAAGCGGGCAACCTGTGGGGCAACGCCAGCGAGATCACTCGCCTGGCCCATGCGGCGCGCAACAACAAGGCCAGCCGCGAAGAACTGTCCGGCTCGACCATCACCCTGACCAGCCTGGGCGCCCTGGGCGGCATCGTCAGCACGCCGGTGGTCAACACTCCGGAAGTGGCGATCGTCGGCGTCAACCGCATGGTCGAACGGCCGGTGGTGATCGACGGCCAGATCGTCGTGCGCAAGATGATGAACCTGTCCAGCTCGTTCGACCACCGGGTGGTCGATGGCATGGATGCCGCCCTGTTCATCCAGGCCGTGCGCGGCCTGCTGGAACAGCCCGCCTGCCTGTTCGTGGAGTGAGCATGCAACAGATTATCAACACGACCCTGCTGATCATCGGTGGCGGCCCTGGTGGTTACATCGCCGCCATCCGCGCCGGGCAACTGGGCATCCCTACCGTGCTGGTCGAAGGCCAGGCGTTGGGCGGAACCTGCCTGAACATCGGCTGCATTCCGTCCAAGGCGCTGATCCATGTGGCCGAGCAGTATCACCAGACCTGCCAGCACAGCGCGCAATCAGCGTTGGGCATCAGTGTTTCTGCGCCGCGCCTGGACATCACCCGCAGCGTGGCCTGGAAGGACGGCATTGTCGACCGCCTGACCAGCGGCGTCGCGGCCTTGCTGAAAAAGAATGGCGTTACGGTGATACATGGCTGGGCGAACATCCTCGACGGCAAGAGTGTCGAAGTCGATGGCCAGCGCATCCAGTGCGATCACCTGCTGCTGGCCACAGGATCGAGCAGCGTCGAATTGCCGATGCTGCCGCTCGGCGGGCCGATCATCTCCTCGACCGAGGCACTGGCACCCAAGGCGCTGCCCACGCACCTGGTGGTGGTCGGCGGTGGCTATATCGGCCTGGAACTGGGCATCGCCTACCGCAAGCTAGGCGTGCAGGTCAGCGTGGTGGAAGCGCGCGAGCGCATCTTGCCGACTTACGATGCTGAGCTGACTGCACCAGTGGCCGAATCGCTGAAGAAGCTGGGCGTTAGCCTGCACCTGGGCCATAGCGTCGAGGGCTACGAAAACGGTTGCCTGCTGGCCCGTGATAGCCAAGGGCAGCAACTGCGGGTCGAAGCTGACCAAGTCCTGGTGGCGGTGGGTCGCAGGCCGCGCACCCAGGGCTTCAACCTGGAAAGCTTGGGGTTGCAGATGAAGGGCGCTGCGGTGGCCGTGGATGAGCGCTGCCAAACCAGCATGCGCAACGTCTGGGCGATTGGCGACTTGGCCGGCGAACCCATGCTTGCCCATCGGGCCATGGCCCAGGGCGAGATGGTCGCTGAGTTGATCGCCGGCCACGCGCGACGCTTCGAGCCCACCGCGATTGCCGCAGTATGCTTCACCGATCCGGAACTGGTGGTGGTCGGCAAAACGCCGGAGCAGGCCAGCGAGCAAGGGCTGGACTGCATCGTCGCGCAGTTCCCGTTCGCGGCCAACGGCCGAGCCATGACCCTGGAATCGAAAACGGGCTTCGTGCGCGTGGTGGCTCGGCGCGACAACCACTTGATCCTTGGCTGGCAAGCCGTGGGCGTAGCCGTTTCGGAGCTGTCGACTGCATTTGCCCAATCATTGGAAATGGGCGCTCGCCTGGAAGACATCGCCGGCACCATCCACGCCCACCCGACCCTGGGTGAAGCGGTCCAGGAAACCGCATTGAGGGCGCTGGGCCAGGCTCTGCACATCTGACACTGAAGCGGCGAAGGCCGATTTGACCCGCTGCGCTAGCTGCGCCGCGGGTCTTTTTTTATTCGCTGATGACGTTCTTACCTGCTGCCTTGGCGCGGTACAGGGCTTTATCGGCTCGCCCGAGCAGCCCAGCTGGGTCTTCGCCTTGCTGGCACTGCACCACACCGTAACTAAGGGTCAGGCGGCAATCGCCGACCGGCTCGATCTGCTCCAGTGCCCGGCGAATCTTCGCAGCGAGCTCAAGCGCTTCATTCAAGGACGTTTGCGCCAAGACCACGGCAAACTCATCACCGCCCCAACGGGCCAGCAGGTCTTGCTCGCGCAAACACAGGCGAATGCGCTCGACCAATTCGATCAATGCCGCATCGCCACGGGCATGGCCATAGCGATCGTTGATCGGTTTGAAATCATCGACGTCCATGGCGAGCAGGGAAAACGGCTGACGAAAGCGTCGCGCCCGTTCACATTCTTGCTGCAAGGCCTTTTCCAGCCGATAGCGGTTGGCGATTCTGGTCAACGCATCGCGTTCAGCCAGTTCACGGTTTTCATCCAGCTGGCGTTGCAGCTGCTGGTTGACCCAGGACAGCTCGCGGGTGCGCTCGGCGACCTGGGCTTCCAGGCTATGGTTTTTCTGTTCGAGTTCGGCCACCAGGCGCTTGCCCGCATCGATGTTGCGATGAGCACCGAGCATGCGCGCCACCGAGCCATCCGGGTTGTGGGCAATGATATGGCCGCTGTCTTCGATCCACAGGTAACTGCCATCCTGGCAGCGGCAGCGGTACTCGATCCGGTAATGTTCATTGCGCTGGTTGATGTAGGCCTCGAAGTGCGCCATCACCCGTGGATAATCTTCAGGGTGGATCACGCTTTCCCAGGTCAGCACGCTGTTATCCAGCGAATAGCTCTGGTAACCCAACATGGCGTACCAACCAGGGTTTCTATAGACGTAGCCGCTATTGGCATCCCAATCCCAGATACCATCGCTGATCAGCTCGAACAGGGTGTGCAACTGCTGTTCACTGAAGCCGGCGGGTACCGGCCTTGATTCCTGACTCATGGACGCTCTCCGTAGTGTCCAGCAACTGCGCCCCTGTGCGGGGCTGCTGAGCAACATTGCTTTTGCCGCTGGCGGCAATCCTGTTCCTGTGCGTGGCAAGCATATTCCTACCGGGGTGGCGGCTGGAATACTCCCGATGGGCTATTTAGCCGTATTCCCAGGCTGGCACAGCTTTTGCCCCTTCTGCCCTGCCTTTGATATTCCAAGGAGGAGTCATGATGATCAGCCTCAATGGGCTGGGCTGGCAGAATGCTGTACAGCCACAAAGCCGTATCGCTAACGAACAGGCCCTGGCCGAGGTCATGCCGGTACGCCAGACCGTCGCAACCAACACCACCGGCCAGCACAACAGCCAAGCCAACACCTCACAGCAAAACGCTGAAGATGCTCGCAAGGAAGCCTTCGCCAAGCTCAAGGTAGCGCTGCAAAATCCTGATATCAGCGCCCGCCAGCAGGCCAGTATCGGCACGCAGGACGGCAGTAACGCGCTGCAGGAGTTTCGCGACTACATGAGCAAGACCCCGGAGGAGAAAATCCAGGAGAAGATTCTTGCGCAGCTCGGCCTGACCCCTGAGGAGTTCGAGGCCCTGCCGCCAGAACAAAAGCAGAAGATCCTTGACCAGATCGCCCAGCGACTGAAGGAGGACATCGAGCTCAAGACCCAGGCCAAGCTTCAGCAACAGGCCCTGAATACGGCGGCAGCTGATCCGGGATCGAATCCGGCCGCGGCCCAGAGCGCAGAACAACACAAGGATCACCTGCACGTCATGGCCAGCTGATAGGCTGGCCGGGGCAGCGTAAACGGATACGCCCGCCCCTACCCGTTAGCACTCAGAATTTTTCTGCTACGCGCTTGAACTGATAATCCGACTCGCGATAGTTCCCGGGTTTCTGCCGCTTGGGCAACTTCACTTTCTCGCGTGGCACGTCCTTGTACGGGATTCGGCTGAGCAGATCGGCAATGATGTTGAGGCGGGCGCGGCGCTTGTCATTTGAGTCAGCGACAAACCAGGGGGCATGGCCGGTGTCAGACGCTCTGAACATCTCGTCCCGTGCGCGCGAATAGTCATACCAGCGGCTGTAGGACTTAAGGTCCATTGGCGACAGCTTCCATATTTTCCGCCCATCCTCGATGCGCGCCTCAAGGCGTCGGGTCTGCTCCTGCTCGCTGACTTCCAGCCAGTACTTGAGCAGTATCACCCCCGAATCGATAATTGCCCGCTCCACGCTTGGCACGGCATTGAGAAAGCTCTCGGCCTGCTCCTGGGTGCAAAAACCCATGACCCGCTCGACGCCGGCGCGGTTGTACCAACTGCGATCGAAGATCACTACCTCTCCTGCGGCAGGCAAATGCGGCAGATAGCGCTGCAGGTACATCTGGCTTTTTTCCCGGTCGTTCGGTGCTGGCAGGGCCACTACCCGAAACACGCGTGGGCTAACCCGCTCGGTCAGGGCCTTGATGGTCCCGCCCTTGCCCGCACCGTCACGACCTTCGAAGATGATGCAGACCTTGATGCCCTCGGCTTTGACCCACTCCTGCAACTTGACCAACTCGACATGCAGATGACGCAGGTGTTCGAGGTAGTCCTTGTTCTTGAGTTTCTCGCCCTTCTGCGGTTTGCCTTTCTTGCTCTTGGACATGCCAATACCTCCTGGTGACACGTGGCTGGGTGCTGCGGGTCGCTGCACTCAAGGCGTGACCTGATAGCCCTTGCCTTGCAGGCAGCTGGTGTACGCGCTGGCATTGGTCGATTCAGCGTTATGGCGTTGCTGACGACGCTCCTGGCGCTGCCTGGCGCCACCCACCACAGCACCGGTAGCCGCAGTCTCGCGTGCGCGGTTTTGTCGGTACTCCTGTTTCACGTCATCGTCGATACGGTCATAGACTTCTTCGTGTTGGTTGCCGCGAACCTGGGCGCCGACTGCCCCGGCCGTGGCGCCGACCGCCGCACCTCTGAGCCGACCACCCGAGGCAGGCGGGGTGCTGCTGGCGCTGTTGGCAATGGAGTGGCATTCACTGATGTCAGCTTGAGTCTGCTGTGAGTTCTGGCCGCGCAAGGGCACCACAGATTCGGCTACCCCTTGGGCACTAACCAGCAGCAAGGCGATAAAAAGGCTGAGCGACGATGGCCTGAGCATGATGATTTTTTGCAACCTGCGCCTGAAAGCGGGTGAGAGGAAACAGCTTGGTTCAGTGTAGGTCGCGCCCCCTACCCTGCCTGCATCTACCGCCCAGCGGTGCGCAGAGGGTCGGCGTTGCCATCAATGGAACGGGAAGATGTAGTTCATCCAGGCCGACATGCGCAGAAGAATCTTACGCATGGTGCCGATGTGTTCGAAGTGCTTGCTGTAGATCGCCGCCTGGCCATAAGCGCCGCCCGGCATCTGCGCGCTGTACTGGGCAAACGCCGGATCGGTGATTTCGATGATCACCGGCACCCGCCCAGGCGGTGGCGAGCCGGTGTAGCTCACCAGCGTGCCAGAAGGCTGCACCTGGCCTTCGGCAATTACCGTGATGACACTCTTCACCCGGCCTTTGAACACCTTGCCCGGGATGCCATCGAACGCCACTTCCGCTTCATCGCCCGCGACCAGGCGCAGCAGGCTGTTCTGGCGCATCCACGCAGCGAAGTACTGGCCCTCCTGCGGGATGAACACCATCGACGGGCGCAGTGGCAAACGCGTCGCCATCATCCCGCGCCGCAGTGACACATGGGTGACAAAGCCCTTGCTCGGGGCGCGTACCACGGTGTTGTCCAGCTCGAACTGGGCATTGTCGATCTGCGCCTGCAGGTCGCCGACCCGAGCCAGCGCTGCTTCTTGCTCACGCCGGGTGCCGAAATTGCGCTTGATCAGCTCGTTAATGCGAAACAGATCGCCCCTTGCCGCCACCTGCTGGGCCTTGAGCGATTGCAGGCGGTACTGAAAAGGCGCGGGATCGATGCGAAACAGTACATCGCCCTCCTGCAAGAGCTCGTTGCCCTTGACCGGCACATCAATCACCTTGCCGCTGACCACTGGCACCACCGGCACTGAAACGAAATAAGAACGCGCCACCTCCGAATAAGGGTGGTTGTAGTTCATGGTGAAAATCAGTGCGCCGATCATCACCACACCGCCCAATACGGCGGTGGGCACAGTCCACTTGTTCAGCGGAATGTTGAACAGCTTGAAGATGGCAATGCAGATCGCGGCGTAGGTGAGGATCAGCAGCAGGTCCATGGTCTAGATCCCCCCGCCGGACTCGTACTCACTGTCTCGAGGGTTGGCCTGCCTCGCTTCCAGATGCGCCACACGCTGTTGCAGTTCGACGATCTGCTGCTGCAACTCAGCTGCTGGGCTATGGCGATCCAAGCCTGTGCTTGTACCAATGCCCCAGCCGCGATCCTCGCGGTAGAGCATTGCCCAGATCCACAGGAACGGCCATAACGCGTGCAGGGTGAACAAGCTGACCCAACCGGTGGCGTGGATAGCGTCTTGGTGCGGATGGTTGCGATGAACGGCAATTTCGTAAGGGATGTCGTGCAGCACGATGATGCCGTAGAACAACACCAGACCTGCGAAAATCAACACACCGAGTGCGAAGTAATCAAGCATGGCTGCTCCGTACATCCAAAAGAGAGATGTGGTGGAAGCAGTTTAGACAAGCTTGGCCTAACTATTAGGCTGAGTCGCTGGAACCAGCGTCAAAGGCAAAAAAGGCGAGCGATAGAGATGATATGGTGTCCCAGGGCAGGTTCGAACTGCCAACCTTCCCCTTAGGAGGGGGATGCTCTATCCAATTGAGCTACTGAGACACAGTTGCCGTCAATGACTGACGAACGGGCGTGACGGCGAGCATGTTAACCAGCAGGCTGGCGTTTGTCATGCTTGATTCGGGCTTTTTGCAGGTAATCCCTTTCTCTGAGTTCTAGCAGGCGTGGCCCTGCTCTACGGCCTCAAGCAAGCCCTGCTGATGCAACAAGTCAAATAATCCCATCACCGCCTTGTGCAACGTGCCCGAGTTATCCAGCACCTGCACACTCTGATCGTCCTGCTTGGCTAACTGGGCATTACGTTGCAGGCGGCGCTCGATCTCTTCGAGCGTTTCCCGACCGCGCGCCAGCAGCCGTTGCCGTAGCACCTGCGGAGCAACATCCAGGCGAATGGCCAGTAGATCAGGGTAGCGCCGACGGGCCTCAGCCAGGTAAGCACGCGAGCCATTGACCAAAACGTGATGCCCCGCCTCCAACCAACGATCAATCTGCGCAGGAATGCCGTACGCAAGGCCATTGGCCCGCCAATGCATGGCAAACTGCCCCGCCTCGCGCATTGCTTCGAATTGCTCCTGGGTCACGCCGTGAGCTGATTCGCCCTTGGCCTCGGCCGAGCGGGTAATGACCCTACGGGCAACTTCGACGCCGTGTGTAGTCAATTTCGCGCGAGCGGCGTCAATCAGGGAATCTTTTCCCGATCCAGAGGGTCCAACCAGGAATATCAGGCGCCCTGTCTTAGTCGGAACGGCGCTTGCGTCATGTTGCATAGCCACTATGCTCTCTAGTAGGGAACCTGCGCATTCTAGGTGTTTTCCCCTGCCTTTGCCGACCGTTACCAGATTTTGACGACAAAGGTCTGACGTCAAAGACCATCCGACTAAAGCAAAACTTTTCAAACCAGTGCTCATTTCTGATAATTGGTACTGGCAAAAAGCCTTTATCCGGATCACTATTTGTCACAGAATTGACGCCAAGGAAACGGCGACATTGAGGCAAGATGAGCACCCAAAATTACATCACGGTTGAACATTTTGTCGTCGCCACGGTCGTACTTCCACCGTGCGGCCAATTTGAGAACCGCTTCCCCTGAACCAGTAAACCGGTCAATTTATATGCGCCCAATGAAACAGGCTATCTATTCGAGCCGCACCGCTGACAAGTTTGTCGTCCGCCTGCCTGACGGGATGCGTGAGCGCATTGCCGAGGTAGCCCGCAACCATCACCGCAGCATGAACTCCGAGATCATCGCCCGCCTGGAACAGAGCCTTATCCAGGAAGGCGCACTGGGCGACGAGCTGAGCATGCGTTTGGATAGCCCCGAGCTGAGCCTGCACGAGCGCGAGCTGTTGCAGCGCTTCCGGCAGCTCTCTCACCGCCAGCAGAATGCCCTGGTGGCACTGATCGCCCACGACGTGGAGATGGCCGCTGACGCGTCCTGACCCCTTCCAGCGATCAAAAAAAGAGCCAGCTTATGCTGGCTTTTTTTCGTCTGGAGTTTGTTCACTCACATGAGGAACAAGGTGGCCAAGCCAAGGAAGATGAAGAAACCACCACTGTCGGTCACTGCAGTGATCATCACGCTCGCGCCCATTGCCGGGTCGCGCCCCAGACGTGCCAGGGTCATTGGAATCAATACGCCCATCAATGCTGCCAACAGCAGGTTCAAGGTCATCGCCCCGGTCATTACCAGCCCGAGTGACCAGCTACCGTAGAGCCAGTACGCCACCGCCCCGATCACCCCACCCCAGATCAGGCCGTTTATCAGAGAAACCGCCAGCTCTTTGCGCATTAGCCGCGCGGTGTTGCCAGGGCTGACTTGGTCCAGGGCCATGGCGCGGACGATCATGGTGATGGTCTGGTTGCCCGAGTTGCCGCCAATGCCCGCCACGATCGGCATCAATGCCGCGAGCGCCACCAACTTCTCGATGGAACCTTCGAACAGTCCGATCACCCGCGAAGCGAGAAACGCAGTCACCAGATTGATCGCCAGCCACGCCCAACGGTTGCGCAGCGAACGCCAGACCGAGGCGAAGATGTCTTCCTCTTCGCGCAGACCGGCCATGTTGAGGACTTCGCTCTCGCTCTCCTCACGAATCAGGTCGACCATTTCGTCGATGGTCAGACGGCCGATCAGGCGGTCGCTCTTGTCTACCACCGGCGCGGAAACCAAGTCGTAACGCTCGAAGGCCTGGGCCGCATCGTAGGCATCTTCGTCCGGATGGAACGACACCGGATCGGTCGCCATTACTTCGGCCACCTGCTTGTCCGGGTCGTTGACCAGCAGGCGCTTGATCGGCAGCACGCCCTTGAGGATGCCGTCGTAGTCGACTACGAACAGTTTGTCGGTGTGGCCAGGCAGCTCTTTGAGACGGCGCAGGTAACGCAATACCACCTCAAGGCTGACGTCTTCGCGGATGGTGACCATCTCGAAGTCCATCAGCGCACCCACTTGCTCCTCATCGTAGCTCAGGGCCGAACGGACGCGTTCGCGCTGCTGGGCATCGAGGGTTTCCATCAGCTCATGAACGACATCACGCGGCAGCTCAGGAGCGAGGTCCGCCAGTTCGTCAGCGTCCATCTCCTTGGCGGCGGCGAGCAGCTCGTGATCGTCCATGTCGGCGATCAGGGTCTGACGGACCGCGTCGGATACCTCAAGGAGGATGTCGCCATCGCGCTCGGAGCGAACCAGCTGCCATACGGTCAGACGGTCGTCGAGCGGCAGGGCTTCGAGAATGTAGGCGATGTCGGCAGGGTGCAGATCGTCGAGCTTGCGCTGCAGCTCAACCAGATTCTGGCGGTGGACAAGATTTTCCACCAGGTCATGGTGATGACCTTCCTGACGGTGAGTCAGGTCTTCAACTACCCGCTGGCGCTGCAATAGATCGATCACCTGAGCCAGGCGATCCTGCAGGCTCTCTTGGGCTTTCTTTACTTCTACTTCGGTCATAGGCGAACTCCACTCCCAGCAGCGGAGCACGCCGGGGGAATCAATCGGTCAGATCTAACTTGGCAAATCGTGTTAGGGAGTAACTACTGGGTAAGTCCATGGTGGTATTCCACAAGCCCCGGCGGGGCTGACGGGCGCAATCATACACTGCAAAAGCTGTCAGATCGCTTAAATTTTTGGCAAGAACAATCGTTTGCGCGATAAAGCTATGACAACGCTCGAAGCCATCAGTGCGACGGCGGCTGCCTATAAAAAAGCACAAGGACAATGCTCAAGCCGTGAGGTAATGATTGCCTGGCTAAGCGCTGCAGCCCTAGTGGGCTTATCTGAGAGTCTAGCTGGACATCACTGACAATTCAGTGAATAGCGGAAAACAAAAAGCCCGCTATAAAAGCGGGCTTTTTGCTGTATATGGTGGACTCAGCAGGATTCGAACCTGCGACCGCTC
>Ga0256876_1000329_pt1 | contig 10937 bp, 13 predicted proteins | sample MC6MC0419MT_FD_186340 | JGI IMG/M metagenome (GOLD analysis project Ga0256876, IMG submission 186340) | Metatranscriptome of enriched soil aggregate microbial communities from Iowa State University, Ames, United States - MC6-MC0419-MT... | ecosystem: Environmental > Terrestrial > Soil >...
ACGACGTCGATGCGCGCGCCGCCGCGGGCCTCGCGCCATTCGTTGTCGATCAGGAGAAGAGTATCTGGGTAACCGTTCATGAATGCTCCGTGGTTGAAATGCGGCCGTCACGTGTCAGTCGATTCGGGCAAGCGCGGCGAGAAACGCCCGGCGCCTGCCGTATCGTAAGTGTTTGGGCAGGAGACGGGAAGTGGGCGAGGTGCGGACCGTCCGGCTGACGGGCCGGTTGATGCCGGGGCTGCCCCTAGGCTGACGTCCGGCTGACGGCATGGATTGGGCACGCTGCTTGCTGTAGGCGTTTCGCCTTTCGTCACCCAACCCTTTGATTGCGGAGGCTTTCCATGAGCTCACCGGAACCCGTTCTATCGCCGACTCGCGCCGGCGCCCCCCTCGTTTCCCTCGGCATTGCGCCCGTGGCCCGCCACTCGGACACCGTGGTCAGCCAGCGCCTCCGCCCCAAAGCCGCCAACGAAGAAATCCTGCCCTCGGCGCAGTCGGCCCGGCTGTCCGCAGACGTTGAAGCGCCGGCGCGCGTGCCGCTGAGCGCCTGGCTGTCGCTGGCGTTCTACGCGATCGGCACGGTGCTGCTTTTCAGCCTGGGCGTGGCCTACCGGCTGTTCGCGTGACCGGCTCCGGTCAGGCAACCTGCGTCAGCGCCTCGCGCGTCACCTGTACCAGCTTGCGGTCAGATAGCCGATAGGCGGTCAGCGGACCGCCCGTGACGCAGCCCGTGTCCAGGCAGACGACGTCCGTGCGCACCAGCAGGCCCAGCGTCGCCCAGTGTCCGAACACAATGGTCTTGTCGGCGCCCGCCCGCCGCGGCAGGTCGTACCAAGGCAGGGTTTCGCGGGGCCAGCGCCCGGGCGTGGACTTGGCGCCGGGCGCCAGCCCCGCGTTGCGGGTGCACAGCCGCATGCGGGTGAACGCGCTGACGATGAAGCGCAGGCGTTGCTGCGTATCCAGCTTGGCGTTCCAGGCTAGCGGCGCCGCGCCCGAGAGCGTTCGCATATGCCGGCGCCAGTCGCTGTCCCGAAGCATGGCCTCGACCTCCCCCGCGTGCGCCATGGCCTGAAGCACATCCCAGCCGGGATACACACCCGCATGCGCCAGGACGTGACGGTCCTGCACGTGGATCAGGGGCTGCGCGCGCAGCCAATCCAGCAGCACGCCCGCATCGGGCGCATCGAAAAGATCCTGCAGGGTATCCCGGGAGTCCGGCCGCAGACATCCCGCGGCGAGGCCCAGGGCGCGCAGATCGTGGTTGCCGAGCACCACCGTGGCGCGATCGCCCAGCGACATGACCCGCCGCAACGTCTCGGCATTGGCTGGGCCGCGGTTGACCAGGTCGCCGACGAACCAGAATCTGCAGGTGGGATCGCCCGCGATCTCCGGACTGGCCAGCAAGGCGTCCAGCGACTGGCAGCAGCCATGTACGTCGCCAATTGCCCAGATCGCGGGCCGCTGTGTGTCCGGCGCGCTGTCCGCCAGCGGCGGATCGCCGGCAATGGTCGTTGGCTGTCTTACCCGTCTGCGTAGCATGTTTGTCCTTCTGGCCGGCCAGTTCCTGGCACGAATCAATGGTTTTCGTGCCGGCAGGCCAGCAAGCCCCATGCCCATGTAAACGTTTGCATCCGGGGCGCTAGCCGTCCTTCTTGCGGCGCCCCCACACGGATTCCTGCCGATAGGAATCCGCCTGGCATAGCGTGCGGTAAAACATGGCGCCGGCGCCAATTAAGTTGCCCAGCTCCTTTTCGGACAGCTTGGGCGCAACGCCTTCCAGGTATCCCGCGTAAAGGGAGAGCACCCGGTCCCATTCATCCAGCCGGGGTGCGGGTGCGGAGACTGAGATCATCAGTGCCAAGAGCTCATCGCGCTGCATGATTCCCTCCCCTGAAAGCCGCCGCGCCGGCCGTCATCCCTTCGTCATGTGGGTCAATACGCGCCGTCCGTCCGCCCTGCGGTGCAGGAAGGCCATCGTGATGTGGCCGGCGGCCAGCGCCAGCAGCGTCCAGCCCAGCAGTCCGTGCCAGGCGTTGCCGAGTTCCACCAGGTCTTCGATCTCCTGGTCGCGGGGGCTGAAGATTTGGATGCCGAAGGCGGAATATCCCCTGCCCCGCCCATAGGCCCGCAACAGCGCCAGCGTGGGGATGGCGATCATCATCAGGTACAGGACAAGATGGCCGAAGCCCGCCAGCAGGCCGCTGTCGGGCCGTTTGCCCCAGTTGGCAATGGCCCAGGCGCCGCGCACCAGCACCAGAATCAGCAGCAACAGGCCCAACGACGTATGCGAGGCCCAGAAGAAATCTTCGATCGGAGTGTCCGGAAAAAATTGCCGCGACGCCGCGCTGGTGAACTGCCAGGCCAGCAACACGGCCATGAGCCAGTGCAGCACGCGGCTGACGATTCCATACCCGTCCGGGTGGTCCATCACGCTTGAGGCGGAGACGCGGGGTGACATAGGAAGCCTCCTTCGGAGATCCATGCGGCGCAAGGCAAGACCTCATCCGAGCATTGTGCCAACGCCCTTGCGGGCGCGTGCAACGATTTGCAATAGCAATTGGCCGGCAGGACGGCTGCGGACGCGTGCTCATCATGGTTCGAACTCCATCGCCGACATGGCGGCCGTCAGCGACTGCGGCGCGTAGTCGTCCCAAGGCGTGTTGCCCGCATCCAGCCGGGAATGAACATTCTGAATCGTCCAGTGCGCACCGCCAGTCAGCTTGTCCAATTCGTCCCACGCGACCGGAACCGAAATGCCCAGGCCAGGCCGAGCCCGCGCGGACCAGGCACACACCGTCGTCGCCCCGAAGCCATTGCGCAGGTAATCTGCGAAGATCTTGCCGACGCGGTTCTTCGGGCCGCTCTTGGCCACGAACAATTGCGGCAGCGTCCGCGCCAGATGCTGCACGATCACCTGCGAAAACCGCTTCACGGTGTCCCAGCCGTATTGCTTGCGCAGCGGCACGACGACGTGCAGCCCCTTGCCGCCGCTGGTCTTCAGCCAGGCTTGCAGGCCGATTTCCTGCAGCAGCACGCGCACCAGATTGGCCGCCTGCTGCATGGCGGGCCATTGCACGCCCTCGCCCGGGTCCAGGTCGAACATCATGCGATCCGGCTTGCCGATGGACGTCTTGACGGCGTTCCAGGTGTGGAATTCGACGACATTCATCTGCACGGCGGACATGATGGCCTCTGCGGTCGGGACTTCAAGCAGCGGAGGATGATCTGGATCGAGCTTCGCGGGCAAGGGTTTCACGCCGGGCATCGCGGCTTCGAGGTGCTTCTGAAAGAAGAATTCACCCTGGATGCCGGCGGGCGCACGCAGGAAGGACACCGGTCTTCCCTTCAGATGCTCCAGCATCAGCGGCGCGATCAGCCCGTAGTAGCGCGCGAGATCCAGCTTGGTGAGCTTGGTGGACGGGTCGATGACCCGATCCGGATTGGTGAGCTTGCCGCCCTTGGCGCGGCCGGTTTTGCTGGCGGGCGTGGATTTGGCGGCGTCAATGTCCTCGACCGGCACCGCCTTCTCCCTGGAGATCGCTTTCACTGGCTTGTCCTCCCGCAAACCCCGGAACACGGAATGACGGATGTGGCCGCCACTTGTCCATTCGCCGAACGACACTTCGGCGATCAGTTCCGGTTTGACCCAGCGCACCCCGCCGGCCGCGGGCACATTGGTCACCGGCTTCCTGTCCGTCTCGATGGCCGCCAGGCGCTTCTGCAGGGACACGAGACTCGCGTCGTCGAACCCCGTGCCCACCTTGCCGGCATAGCGCAGGCTGCCGTCCTGCTCGGTCACCGCCAGCAGCAGCGCGCCCAATCCGGCGCGGCTGCCCTTGGGCGCGGTGTACCCGACGATGGCAAACTCCTGGCGCCTAGCGCACTTGACCTTGACCCAGGTGTCGCTGCGGCGGGACACGTAGGGCGAGGACAGGCGCTTGGCCATGATGCCCTCCAGCCCCATCCTGCACGCGGTTGCCACCAGATCCGACGGCGCAGCCTCAAGGGCCTCGCTGAATCGCAGCGCGTCGTCTTCGGTAGTGTCCATCAGTTGCTGCAACAACGCCCGCCGCACGCCGAGCGGTTCCTGGCGCAGGTCCCGCATCCCGATGAACGGCAGGTCGAAGGCGTAGAACACGATGTCCTGCGTCCGATCGTTGTCAAAGGCGTTCTGCAGCGACTGGAAGTTCGGAATGCCTTCGCGGTCGAGCATCACGATCTCCCCGTCGATCCACGCCCATTTGGCGGGCAATGCGCGCATTGCTTCGACCAGATGCGGCATCTTGGCGCTCCAGTCGTGGCCGTTGCGGGTGAACAGCCGCACATCCTCGCCTTCGATCCGGGCGACGAGCCGGTAGCCGTCGAATTTCATCTCGTACAGCCAGTCCGGCGCATGCTGCGGCACGCCGTCCACCAGCGTGGCGAGCTGGGGTTTCAGCTGCGCGGGCAAGTCGGCGGCCACGCCGGGCAAGGCGGGCTGATCGTCTACGGAGGTATCAACGGCGTTGTCGGCCAGATTCTCGGATTGGTCCTCAGCCGCCTCATCCGCCGGGGAACTGGATTTGGGGCGCGCTTTGGCCTTCCCCGCGCCCTTTCCGGTTTTGCGCAGCGGCACCACGCTATCCGGCATTTCATCCACCACGCTGAATTCCCGCTCGGGCCGCGCAAAATCGTCGCGGTCCTTGATGAGCAGCCAGGGCGGCTGCTTTTCGGACTCCTTGCCCTTCAGACGGATCAGCGCCCACCGGCCCTGCATCTTGACGCCTTGCAGGTCGAATTTCAGATGACCGTCGCGATAGCCCTTGCGCGGATCGCCCACCGGCATCCACTTGCCTTCGTCCCAGATGATGACCTTGCCCGCGCCGTACTGGCCTTCGGGAATCTGCCCCTCGAACTGGTTGTAGGCGATGGGATGATCCTCGACCTGGACCGCCATGCGCTTGACGGCCGGGTCGTAGCACGGCCCCTTGGGCACCGCCCAGCTCTTCATGGCCCCGTCCAGCTCCAGGCGAAAGTCATAGTGCAGCCGGCTTGCCCAGTGTTTCTGAATGACGAAGGCGCGGGCATCCTCATTGGCCTCGCCACCCTCGGCGGGTTCCGACGTGACCTCGAAGTTGCGCTTTTCGCGGTACTTCTTCAGCGTGTCAGCCATGGTCAGGCCGCCTTGCGCGCTTTACTCGCCGTCTTGCCGCTGGCCTTGTCGCTCGTCTTACCGCTCGCCTTGCTGACGGTTTTAGCCGTCGCCTTGGTTGCCGCCTTGCTTGCCGCCTTGGTTGCGGACTTGCTGGCCGTCTTGCTTGCGCTCTTGGCCGACTTGGTTGCCGACTTGCTGGCCGGCGCCTTCGACCCGCCCTTGCCCCCCTTCAGGCTGCGTTGCAGCAGCTCCGTCAGATCAATGACATTATCTGCATAGGCGGGCGATTCTTCCTGCGGCTCGATAACGGTCTCAGTCTCGCCCGCGCGCGCCTTCTGCTCGACCAGCTCCATCACGGCGGCCTTGAATTCGTCCTTGTACTGCTCGGGATCCCATTCACCGGACATGTCATCGACCAGCATCTTCGCCATCTTCAATTCGCTGGCGCTGGGCGTCATGTTCTTGGCGCCGGCCTTGGGCAGATCGAGCCCTTCCACCGATTTGACCTCGTCGCCCCAGCGCATCAGGTTCAGGACCAGCGCATCGCCCGACGGAATCAATGCCGCCAGATGCTGCTTGGTCTGGATCACGACCTTGGCGATGCCGATCTTTCCGGTCTTGACCAGCGTGTCCCGCAGCAAGGCGTACACCTTATGCCCCTTGTTGATCGGCGCGACGTAGTAAGGACGCTCGAGATAGACGAAAGACACGCCCCCGGCGTCGACGAACTGCTGGATTTCGATGGTCTGGGTGGTCCGGGGATAGGCCTCGGATATCTCCTCGGGCGACACGATGACGTACTTGCCGTCCTCGTACGCGACGCCCTTCACGATGTTGTCCTTGTCGATCTCCTTGCCGGTGCGCTTGTTGATGCGCTTGTAGCCGACCGGGTCCATCGAGCGCTTGTCCAGCCAGTCGAAGTCCACGCCGGACTCCGTCGTGGCCGTGTGCAGGCCCACGGGGATGTGAACCAGCCCGAAGGAAATCGCCCCTTTCCATATGGTTCTTGCTGCCATGACACTCTCCCTGCGCAGTGATCAGCCCAGGCGCTTGACGATCCGGGCGACGCGGGCAATGCCGCCCGTCCCGCTTGCCGCGCGGCCGATCAAAGCGGTCCCGGCGGCGGTCACCAGGGTGCGCCGCAACAGCGTGCGGCTGCGCATGCCGGACAGCATCAGCAGCACGCCCACGCCAAACACGATGAGGTGTTCGCCGGGAAAATCCGGCCTGCGGGCGTCGATGTTCTTGATCTGCGCAACCAATGAACGCGAGCGCGATTCGTAACGGCGGGGTTCGTTGACGGGTTCGATCTGCATGTGGCCTCCTGCGGGCGTGGATCAGGCATGCGGTGCGGAGCGGGCTGCCCCGCGCCAGTTCACTTGGCGTACTTGAATTCGGGCAGCGCCTTCAGCGTATCCTTGGTGGCGTCCGGCAGCTGGAACTGGTCGCCGGCGACCTGCATCTTCGACAGCGGCACCGTCACAAGATGATTGCCGACGCCAAGCAGCCCGCCCACCGACAACACCGCATACGGCGCCCAATCGGGCGGGCCGAGGATCAGGTCATCCACGGTGCCGATCTTTTCCTTCTTGCCGTTGTAGACGGTCGCTCCGATGATCTTCGAGGCGCGGTAGCCGGCCTCGACCTTGGCGACATCGACACGGACCTCGGTCACGGACTGCGGCGCGCCCTGCGCCCAGCTTGTGGAAACGACACCAGTGGCGCCCAGCATGACGGCCACGCCCAGCATTGCGGTCTTTACGATCATGATCGGATCTCCTCGGGGGTCATTTGGTGGTCAGGACGAGCGCTGCGAGTCGGCGGGATCGGGATTGGATTCGGAGGCGTCCGACGGCTCCATGTCCTCATTGCTGACTTCGTTGCCCTGCGTGTTGTCGCTGGCGTCAGACGGCTTGACCGGCGGCGCGCCGCCCGTGTCCTCCGGGCCTCCACCAGGCCGCACCGGCAGATCGTCCGGCGTCGAGGTCGCCTCTACGGCGTTGTCTTGGGACGATGCCTGCCCAACGGAATGAACTGGTTCCATTTTCGTCACCTCCGGTTTACTGGGGCCAGCGGAAACGTGGCCATGGACCTGGACAGCAAATAGCGTTCCCGAATCGCGCGACGGCTTCCCACCGCCCAATAGCCTGGCCGGCTGCGGCACCATAATTCCATTGGTAACGCGGTCCCAAACTGCCTTGAATCGGCAATATATTCAGATCACAGGTGGCGCCGACAGGCGCCGTTCATTCGTGGCAGGAATACTTCCGGAGCGCGACGATGGGCGACAAGAAAAAGCAAAAGGACACCTTCGAGGCCGCCGACGAGGCCAGGCTTTCCAATAAACAGTACGAGAAGGAACTGGCCCAGTTGCATGTCGAACTGGTCAAGCTGCAGCAGTGGGTCATCGAAACGGGCGCCAAGGTCTGCATCGTGTTCGAGGGGCGCGACGGCGCCGGCAAGGGCGGCACCATCAAGGCGCTGACCGAGCGCGTCAGTCCCCGCGTGTTTCGCGTGGTGGCCCTGCCCGCGCCCACGGAGCGCGAAAAATCCCAGATGTACATGCAGCGTTACCTGCCGCACCTGCCTGCCGCGGGCGAAGTCGTGATCTTCGACCGCAGCTGGTACAACCGGGCGGGCGTTGAGCGCGTAATGGGGTTTTGCAGCCAGGCGCAGGTCGACGCCTTTTTGAAAGCCGTGCCGCTGGTGGAACGCGTGATGATCGACTCCGGCATCCTGCTCTTCAAATACTGGCTGGAAGTCACCGAAGCGGAACAGACGCGCCGTCTGCAGTCGCGCATCAACGATGCGCGCAAGACCTGGAAGCTGACGAAGATGGACCTGGATTCGTACAGCCGCTGGTACGACTACTCCCGTGCCCGGGACGAGATGTTCCGGGCGTCGGATACGGCGATCTCGCCCTGGTACGTGGGACGCTCCGACGACAAGAAGCGTATCCGACTGAACATCATCACCCACCTGCTCGAACACATTCCCTACACCGTCGGCGCCAGGGAAAAAATCACTCTGCCCAAACGGCAGAAGGCCAAGGGTTACACGCAGCCGGAACATCCATTCCGGTATGTGCCCGGGAAATTTTGACCTCCGGAGGCTCCGTCATGGCAGCGCTGCTCATCAATCAGGTCGAATTCACCACCAGCGACGAAGACATCCGGGCTTTCCTGATGAAGTACGGCTTTCCCGCCCCGGACGGCGTGCAGCGCGTGCCCAGTGAAGGCGATCGTCCGGCGGTGCTGGTCACATTTGACGGCGTGACGGAACCGGAGCTGCAGGCCCTGCTGCCCCGGATCCATCAGATGTTCTGGAAGAACCACACCATCTCGGCGCTGGTGATGCGGGCGCCGATCGAGTGACAGGCGCCGTCATTCCGCGGCGCCCGCCCTCTCGCCTCACCACGCCGTACGCGGCCGGTAGGTATCTTTTACATATTTGGCCAATTCAGCCTCGACCGTAGACATCAGAACGGCCGGCGGACGCTCCGGGTGCAACAGTTGCTGCGCAGCAGCAAGCGTTCGCAACGCGCAACGTTCGCCATTTGTCATCGGCTGGGGGGTGGACAAGGTGGGCGTGTACTTGAACTCTTCCATGATGCTTCTCCATAAGACAAGGAATGACCCTCACCCTCCTTTCAGCAAGTAGCGTGCCCAACCCCGTTTCGGTCAGTATCGGACGCTGACCCGGGCCCAGACGCTGCGGCCGGGTTCGTTGACCGCCGTCCCCGCCGGATAGCCAAATCCGGCGTTCCCCGCCAGGTTCAGGTGCTCGCTGTAGGTCTTGTCGAACACGTTGTCCACGCCCAGCGACAGCCGTACCTGCTTGTTCACGACGTAACCGGCATTGAGGGAAAAAACGCCAAAACCGGCGCTGGGACCGAAATCCTTGCCCACGACGTTGCCTTCGTTCAGCGCATAGCGCTTCTGCGGCGCGACGAGGCGCCACAAGGCGCCCGCCGACCACGTGCCGTCGTCATAAGCGGCGGTGAGCTTGGCTTCCAGCGGCGGGATCTGCGGCAGCGCCCGGCCGTCGCTGCGGTTCTGGCCCCAGGCGTAGGCCAGCGTGGCGCCCAGCTTCCAGGTAGGCGACATGGCATAGGAAGCGCCGAATTCCCCGCCGAAGATCCGGGCATCGACGTTCGTAGCCTGGGAGGTGGCTCCCATCATCCCGCCGGACGTGTAATTGAAAAGGATGAAGTCCTGCACGTAGCCCGCATACCCGGAGAACCAGGCGTCCAGCGTTTCGGTCTTGTATTGGGCGCCGAAATCGAGCTGAGTGGTCTTTTCCGGCTTGACGCCCTGGAAGGCGTTGACCGAACCGGCCGGACCGCGCTTGGGCGAGAACAGTTCCCAGTAGTCCGGGAACCGCTCGACATGGCCCAGCCCGATGTAGAGGGTGGCGGGCAGCGATTCCAGGTCTTTTTCATAGCGTAGAAAGCCGCTGGGCAGCGTGTCGTTGCGGCGCTCGCCCGCCGTGGGATTGGGCATGGCCATCATCATGCCGCCGGTGGTCTGCCGGAAATCCTTGACCGACGCCCAGTCGGCGCGGGCGCCGCCGATCACGCGGCTGTCCGGTGCGGCGCGCCAGGTCAGTTCGCCAAAAACGCCCGAGTTGGAAAAATCTGCATCCTTGACCCACGGCTGGCTGCGGTACGACACGGTGTCCGTGCCGCTGCGGGCGCGGTGGCGGCTTTGCTGGAAGTCCATCCCCGCCTCCAGGCTGGTGTCCTGCGACAACGTCCAGGTGGTGGCGAAGCGTCCGCCCCAGGTCGCGCGGTCCACATCCGAGGCCATGGCCATCGCCATGGCGCTGGACGGGTCCGGCGCGCGCAGCGTGTAGTTGTCCATGACGTGGTCGGCGTAGTTGTAATAGAGCTGCGCCTCGACCTGATTCAGCACGGGCCCGAGGTTACGCTTTTCAAGACGCAGTCCAAAACTTTCCCGCTTGAACTGCGAGCCGTCCATGCCGCGGCCCGCATAACGGGCCTCGCCGTCCCCCGTCCCGGCGGTCAGTTCATACAGCGTGTCCGCATCCGGCGTGAAGCCCAGCGTGACATCCGCGTTCCATTTGTCCCAGCGCGACGGCACGGTGTTGCCGTCGCCGTCCTTGTAGTCCTGCGAATGCGAGTGGTTGGCGGTGACCCGCGTATAGACCTTGTCGTTGCCGATGGTCAGGTCCGCGGTCTGGTCGTTGCGGCCGAAGGAGCCGCCGGTCAGGCTGCCGTCAAAGCGCACGCCTGGCTCATCGAACCGCGGCGTGTCGCGGTCGAAGCGGACGGTGCCGGCCGATGCGCCCGGCCCCCACAGCACGGTTTGCGGTCCCTTGATGACGGTGAGCTGGTCGAAGTTCTCGGGCGAAATATAAGAGCTGGGCGCATCCATCCGCGACGGGCAGGCGCCGGGCATGGAGGTGCCGTTGGTCAGGATGTTCAAGCGCGAACCGAACATGCCGCGCAGCACCGGGTCGCCATTGGTGCCGCCGTTGCGGATGGCCGAAAACCCGGGAATGGTCTTGAGATAGTCGGTGCCGTCGCTGGCTGGCAGCGGCTGGCGCGGCAGCTTCGGATCGGTGGTGAAAGTCAGCGGCGCGCTGGGCGCCACGCCCATGATGACCACCGGATCGAGCGTTGCCACGCCTTCCTGGACGGGCTGCGCCCCGGCGGAAAAGCTGGCGGCCATGGCGCCGGCCAGGCAGGTCATGCGAAGGAATTGCTGTTGCTTGCACATAGGGAATCTGGACCAACTTGGAGTGTGTGTCGGGGGCCGTGCATACGCGCGCCGCGGCACCC
>Ga0256876_1000331_pt1 | contig 10868 bp, 12 predicted proteins | sample MC6MC0419MT_FD_186340 | JGI IMG/M metagenome (GOLD analysis project Ga0256876, IMG submission 186340) | Metatranscriptome of enriched soil aggregate microbial communities from Iowa State University, Ames, United States - MC6-MC0419-MT... | ecosystem: Environmental > Terrestrial > Soil >...
GCCGACCTTGTCCACGCTGATCCCCGCGGTGGTGCCTCGCGAATGGCTGCCGCGCGCAACCGCCTTGGCGTCGTCAGGCGGCCAGATCGCGCAGATTGCCGGCCCCGCATTGGGCGGCATCGGCTACGGGTTTGGGGCAGGGTGGATCTATTGCGTGGCAGCCGCCTTGTATCTGTCGGCCTTCGCATCGATTGCCACGCTGGTGATTGAACGCGCCCCGCCGCGCAAGGAACCGACGACGTGGCGCACGCTGTTCGCGGGCATCACCTTCATCTTCCAGCGGCGCTTGTTGCTGGGCACCTTGTCGCTGGACTTGTTCGCGGTGCTGCTGGGCGGCGCCACAGCATTGCTGCCGATCTTCGCCAAAGACATTCTCAACGCCGGCCCCTGGGCGCTGGGCGCCTTGCGCGCGGCGCCCGCTTGCGGCGCGGCGTTGATGTCGCTGACGCTGGCCCGCTTGAGCCTGGGCGAACACGTAGGGCGCTTGCTGTTTGGTTCGCTGATCGTGTTTGGGCTGGCGACCACGGTGTTTGGCTTGTCGACATCCATCCCGCTGTCGGTCGCCGCGCTGGTGGTGCTGGGCGCGGCGGACGCGGTAAGCGTCGTGGTGCGCTCGTCGCTGGTGCAGCTGAACACGCCCGACCACATGCTGGGGCGCGTCAGCGCGGTGAACACCTTGTTCATTGGCGCGTCGAATCAGCTGGGCGAATTTGAATCCGGGCTGACGGCGGAACTGTTCGGCGCCGTGCCTGCGGTGGTGATTGGCGGCATGGGCACCATCGCGGTTGCGGGCTTATGGATGCGATGGTTCCCGGAATTGAGAAAGCTGAAGACCTTGCAGGGGCACGAGATGGCGCAGAAGCAGGCGTAATGTCACACAAGGTAGACTGGCTGCCTCTTTCTTCCTATCGAGTCCCCAACCATGTTTGTTAAAGCCCTACGTGTCGGCCTGGGTCAGTTGATTGTGCTGGGCGACGCGTTGACGCGCCCGCGCCCGCAAAAGCGCTCGGCGCAAGGCCAGGCGGCGGTCAATAAAGACGCCGCCGCGCTCGCGCTCTACCAATTCAATGCCTGCCCGTTCTGCGTGAAGACGCGTCGCGCGATGCACCGCCTGAATGTGCCGGTCGCGCTGCGCGACGCCAAGAATGATCCGCAGGCGCGTGAACAATTGCTGGCGGGCGGCGGCAAGGTGAAAGTGCCTTGCCTGCGCATCGACGACGCCGACGGCACGCGCTGGATGTATGAGTCCAACGAGATCATTGCGTATCTGGACAAGCGGTTTGGCGGCGTGGCGTGATGATGGGATAGGGGCGTAACCGGTCCACCCCACACGCCCCGTTCACTCCATCTCTGCCTTGATCACATTCGGCGACGCCTTGTCGGCCGGCTCCACCAGCATCGTGGGCGCGCGATACACCAGGTCGCGCAGCGCCGCATCCAGCTTAGGCAGCTTGAAGCTCGCCGCAGTGGGCGCCTGACGGAAGCTCTCGATACTGGCGGGCAGGCGCTTTACCGTCACCGACTGCATTGCGCAGGTGATGGTGCCGCCCGAGCCACCGCACATGCGCTTGTCCAGCTCGGGCTGGCCGTCCAGCACGAACCCGTCGGTCAGCACGACGTCTCCGGCTTTGACGCTGATGGACGCGATCGGCGCGAAGGTCAGTACTGCGTCATAACTTGGAACCGCTGACGGCTCGGCCGCACCCGCCGTGACGGCGCGATCGGCAATGACCTGCCAGCGGAACTCGCGGGCGGCCTCATCACAACCGCCGCCCAAGCGCAGCACCACCTCGCAGCCTTGCCCCAAGCCATCATCGGTTTCCTTTTCATGCTTGGGCCACGGGCCGGTCTTCTCGTAATCGACATCCATGGTTTCGGTCATTCTGGCGACGCCGACCTTCTTCAGTATCGCCTCCTTTTCCAGACGCCCCGTCGCCTCGGGCACCACGGCGCGCGGCTGAAAATAGGTAATGCGGCCGAGCCGGTATTCGCCCGGCCACACCGGAATCACCTGATACGTCAGCGCGCCGCTCGGGGTTTGAAACAGCGGCCCGATATCGAAAGGGTCGAACTTGCGGGTGTCCTGACCCACCGTGAGGCCATATTCGCGCTTGCCCACATTCATCCACTGCATGAACATGCTGCGCTGGCGCGCAAACGCGTCGCGCGTGTCCCTGTCATCGAAATCGCGCTTGGGATGGGCGTCCAGGTTGACGGTGGGAATCACCAGCAACGCCATGCCGTCCTCGCCCGCGTGGCCCAGCACGTCGTCCACGTTTGCCCGCTGCCGCTCTGCGAAAGCCGCCGCCTTGGCAATCATTGCGGGATCAGCGGGGGGCAGGGCAAGGGCGGCCGCCGGGGCGAGCAATGCCATCAGGCAAATACGGGCAAGCACGGGAGAATGCGACATCGGTCTTTGTTCCTTCTTCTATGTCTGGGAGAGACGGCGAGGCAAGCGGGCTCGGGCTGACTGAACCATAACGGGCCATGATATCGCGGCCGCGAAACGCAGCTGCAACACAAGCCGTTGGACCATTCTGGTTTCGTTGCACTTGTCATGTTTTGCCACGCGGTGCCTCGCGGTTCGGTGTTGAATGTGGCCCATCCAAGAAATTCAGACGCTGACATGCCTATCGACTTCGAGCCCATCGAAAATGGCTTCATGGAAACGCTGCGGCCGCATCCCGCCTTTGCCGGCTGGCGCAAGAAGCGCAAGCGTTGCCTGTGGCGCAAAGTGGGCGACGTTGAGCAAGGCGTGGAGCTGATCCGCTACAAGGACTCGTTCGAGAACCGGCAGCGGGTGTCGCTGGGTCTGTACGTGTCCGTGCCTGATGAACGGGAATGGCCGGGATATGTGCCCACCGAAATCTGGCACAAAGGCCGCTTGTATCGGCGTGCCTACCTGGTGCCGAATCAAGGTCTGGCGGACGACAACAGCTTTGCCAGCGGCGCGCTGATTGCGCTGAGCTCAGAAGAAGAACTGGCGGCGTGGCTGGCCACGTTGGCGGCCGATATCGACCCGCACGTCGCCCCGTGGTTCAAGCAATACGAAACGCTGGAAGCGGCGTCCTATGAATATGAGATTCCACGCTGGCGCAACGTCAGCGCAAGTCAGCCACGTTGACCGTGCTGGCGCCACAGGCCTCGACAAGTTCGGCATCGTGGCTGGCGAACAGCACGACGCGGTCCTGCGCCCACGTTTTGAATACGTCGGCCAGCACGGCGCGAGCCTGCGCATCCAGGCCGCTGCTGGGGCCATCCGCAATGACCACAGCGGGATTGCCCAGCGCCGCGGCCGTCAGATACACCTTGCGGCGCGTACCGGTCGACATCTGTTCGAAGCGCTTATCCAGATGCGGCTCCAGGCCCAGCCGGTAGGCGAGGTCAAGCGCAGCAGCATCAAGCGGCACCTGCTTTTCGTCGGCCACTTGCCGCAGCAGCTCACGTCCGGTCAGCGTGGGAAACGCCAGGCAATTGTCGGGCACATAGGCCAGACGGGCGCGGGCTTGTTGCGGTGCATGGGTGAGCGAATGTCCGTCGATCCAGACGCCGCCTTCATCCGGCGCCACCGCGCCCGCAATGATGCCAAGCAAGCTGGATTTGCCGGTGCTGTCTTCTTCGCATAGCGCCACGCATCCCGGCGTGAACGTATGCGTCAGGCCCTGGAAGACGAGATAGTCGCCGTAGCGTTTGCTGAGATTGTCGATGCGTAGCATGCCGGAAGTTTACGCAGGAAAGCGGGTGCTGCGGTATAAACAACCCGCCATTTTTTTCCAAAAAAAGGAATCTTGTGTCGATCAAACTTGGGGCAGGCCCTCTTGTGGCGGCAACGGCCAGCGTTCTGCAGCGCCAGGGCCGCGCCATGCTGGCCGCCGCACCGTGGTCGTTGGCCGCGTTCACATTAACGCTGCCGTTTGCGTTGACGATTTTTCGCGTGAATCGGCCATCGGATTTGCTGTGGGCCGCGCTGGCTCTGATCAACCTGATCGCGCTGGCCCGCATGACGTATGCCTGGCACCGGATTGCCGCCGTGGGCGAGGCCAGCCGCTTGCCCGTTGCGCGTGGCGGCTCGGGCGAGGCGCGGCATCTGGTTCTGCTGAGCGCAATCGCCATCGTCATCACGGCCCTGGCGCGCGCAACGGGAGACCTGCCGTATGCGGTCTACATGTTGCTGGACGCACCGTCCGACGGACGCTTCTATGCCGCATTGCTCGCCGCGCTAGCGGTGATCTGGCTGCCAGTGTTGTACGCGCTTGCCGTGTACGGCGTAAGCCTGCCACGCGCCGCAGTAACAGGGGAGTATGGATTGGGCGGTGTACGTGCCCCGATGCACTACCCGCGTTGGCCATTGATGGTGTGCCTGCTCGCGCTGATCGCGATGGCCAGCTTTGCCGCCATCAACCTCGAACCGTTGACCTACGGCGGCTTCGAAACCGATCACTGGCCGATGGCCACGCTAAGCGTGTTGCTCTGCGTCCCGATCACGTTCGTGGTGACGGCGATGTACGCGGTGGCTTACCGAGATTCTGTGGGCATGGCGCACGAAGGAACATGATGACGGCGGAACTGAACGCGCTCGATGGCGCCACCATCGCTTTCGATCTTGACGGCACATTGGTCGAATCGGCCCCCGACCTGATCGGCGCCGTGAACGCCATCCTGACTGCCGAGGGTTACCCACCCCTGGCCTATGAAGCCGGCCGGCCCTACGTCAGCCGTGGCGCCCGCTGGCTGCTGCAGACCGGCCTTGCGGCCGCAGGCGAGCTAGACCCGGCAACCCGTACCGCCGCGCTCTTTGGCCGCTTCATCAGCCATTACAGCGCGCATATCGCGGACGAAACCCGGCCCTTTCCCGGCGTCGTCGATGCATTGAAAGTGCTGAAGGAACGCGGCGCAACGCTCGTCGTCTGCACCAACAAACCCACCGGCTTGTCACGAACACTGCTGAGCAAACTGAGCATGGCGCAATGGTTCGACGGCGTCGTCGGCATCGACGCCGTCACCGCAGCCAAACCCGACCCCGCCCATCTGATCGAAGCGGTCCAGGCGGTGGGCGGCGACCTGGCCCGCACCATCATGGTGGGCGACGCCGACACCGACGCCGGCGCGGCGCGGGCGGCCGGCACGCCGTTGATTCTGGTCGATTTCGGCTACTCCGATGTTCCAGCTGCTGAACTCGCGCCGGACGTCCTGCTGCATCATTTCGACGATCTGGTCGATGCGTGCGTGAGGTTGCTGAAATGAGCCTTGCTCAGAAGGGCGGAGCATATCGCGCAAGCTAATGCCGAATTTTCAGCATCATGACAGCGTATTGATAGCGCCCTGATCACGTCGTTATGCGCCCGTGATTGCAAAGGTTGAAGCCATGCCCGTTCAGGACTAAGCTGAACTTTCGCTATCGAACGCGGCGCCACACGATCCGCACGGCCATCGGCCCGGACCGGCTCGCCGCAAGGAGAGAGCAGCATGCGGCATGCAGTGGACTTATCCGGGCGTGTGGCCATCGTGACCGGCGCCAACTCAGGCATCGGGCGCGGCGTGGCGTTGGAACTTGCGCGGGCTGGCGCGAAAGTGGTCGTCAACCACCGTCCCAACCAAGACTCCGAACAACGCGGCCACGCCGTCGTCCAAGAGATCAGCCAGGCAGGCGGACAAGCCGTTGCAGTGGCTGCCGACATCAGCCGCGAAGACGATGTCGAGCAATTGTTCCGCGCGGCGAGCCATCACTTTCAAGACATCGACATCCTGGTCAACAACGCGGGCGTCGAACAGCCCGCTCCCATCCAGGACATGACGCTGGCTCAGTGGCAAAAGGTGATCGACACCAATCTGACCGGCCAGTTTCTGTGTGCGCGTGCGGCGGCACAGGCGTTTTTGAATCGCACGCCGAAGCCGCCCGCCGATGCTGCCGCCGGAAAAATCATCTTCATCAGCTCCGTTCACGAAGTGATTCCCTGGGCGTTCCAATCCAACTATGCGGCGTCCAAAGGCGGCGTATCCCTGCTGATGCAGTCGCTGGCGCAAGAGCTTGCGCCGATGAAGATACGCGTTAATTCCGTTGCGCCCGGCGCCATCCGCACGCCCATCAATGCCCCTGCCTGGAACACGCCAGAAGCCCTGGCGTCGCTGCTCAAGCTGATTCCGTACGGACGCATCGGCGAACCGGAAGACGTGGCGCGCGCCGTGGCGTGGCTGGCCAGCGACGCTTCGGATTACGTCACGGGGTCGACCTTGTTCGTCGATGGCGGCATGACGCTGTACCCCGAATTTCGCGGTGCGGGTTAAACGCGTATGTCAAAACCCCTCGAAGACTATGGCTTGATCGGCAATATGTTGTCAGCGGCGCTGGTTGCACGCGACGGCTCCGTCGATTGGCTCTGCCTGCCGCATTTCGATTCCCCCGCTTGCTTCGCCGCCTTGCTCGGCGACGACAGCCATGGACGCTGGCTGCTGGCGCCGCGCGATGCGGCGCCAGCGGTGGAAAACCCCACGAACCATCCCACGGGCAACAACACGGGCTGCACCACCACCCGCCGCTACCTGCCCGAAACCGCCGTGCTGGAAACCCGCCATGAAACGCCTACTGGCGCCGTGCGGGTCTACGACTTCATGCCGCTTAGCGACGACGAAGAACGCGTGGACGTGGTGCGTATCGTGCAAGGCGAGTGGGGCCAGGTCGACATGCATATGGAGCTGACGCTGCGCTTCAACTACGGGCAAGCGGTGCCTTGGGTGCGGCGGCGCGATTACGGTTTGAGCGCCATCGCCGGACCCGACGCCGTCGAGCTGCACACGGCCGTGCCGCTGGTGGGCCGCGACATGAAGAGCGTGGCGGCATTCACCGTGCGGCAAAACGAGACCGTGCCGTTCACCTTGTCGTATCACCGCTCGCACAAGATGCCGCATTTCGTGCCTGACCGCATGGAGAGCATGGACCGCACGATTGCGTGGTGGCATGAATGGGCCAAGCGCTGCCATTGGGAGAACGGCCCGGGCGAGCGGCGCGACGCGGTGGTGCGGTCACTGATCACGCTTAAGCTGCTGACGTTTCAACCCACGGGCGGCATCGTCGCGGCGCCCACGACGTCGCTGCCCGAGCAACTGGGCGGCAGCCGTAACTGGGACTATCGCCACTGCTGGCTGCGCGATTCGGCGCTGACCTTGTACGCGCTACTGAACGCCGGCTATCGCGAAGAAGCCGAGGCCTGGCGGCAATGGCTGTTGCGCGCGGCGGCAGGCCACCCCAATCAGTTGCAGATCATGTATGGCATTGCCGGCGAGCGTTGGCTGCCCGAACACGACATTCCCTGGCTGCCTGGTTACGAAGGCAGCGCGCCCGTGCGTATGGGCAACGCCGCGGCTGGGCAAATGCAGCTGGACGTGTATGGCGAACTGATCGAAACCCTGCACGCTGGCCGTGTGGCCGATCTGGCGCCGTTGGCGGAAGCGTGGCGCATGCAAAAAGTACTGCTCACGGCGCTCGAGGATTTGTGGCGCGAACCGGATCACGGCATCTGGGAGGTGCGCGGACCCCGCCGCGCGTTCACGCATTCGCGGCTGATGTGCTGGGTGGCGTTGGATCGCACCGCGAAATCCTGCGAACGATTTGGCCTGGAAGGCCCGGTGGACCGGTGGCGTGCGCTGGCCGACGAAATCCGCCAAGACATCTGCACGCACGGCTTTGACGCGCAGCGCAATACCTTCGTGCAGTACTACGGCGGCACGGCGCTGGACGCGAGCCTGTTGCTGATTCCCCAAGTGGGCTTTCTGCCGCCGGAAGATCCACGCGTGACCGGCACTGTGGATGCTATCGAACGCGAACTGCTGCGCGATGGCCTGCTGCTGCGGTATTCCACCCAGCACAGTGACGACGGCCTGCCGGGCGACGAAGGCGTGTTCCTGGCGTGCAGCTTCTGGCTGGCCGATGCGTACATCATGCAAGGCCGGCTTGCCGACGCGCACCAATTGTTTTGCCGCCTGCTGTCGCTACGCAATGATCTGGGCTTGCTGTCCGAAGAATACGACGTGGTGCGCAAGCGCCTGGTAGGCAATTTCCCGCAAGGGTTCTCGCACATTGGCTTGGTGAATACGGCGTACAACCTGAGTGCGGCAGGGGGAACCGCGCATCAGAGATCATCGCGCAATGCGCCGCACGATTAACGGGCCGTTGCGCAGGTCGAAGTGAATCAGCGATCGATGAATCCGCGATCGATGAGTCAGCGATATTCGTGCGCTTTCTCTTCGATGAATGCTTTCAGCCATTGCGCCAGGTGCGCAACATTGATTTCCTCGTTCGCCTCGGCGCGCTTGCGCAGCATGGTGACCACGCCAATCTGCAACGTCGTCGCTTGGTAGCGCAACACGGCATCCGTGCCGTATTGGTCGGTGACCTGCGCCCACGCCAAGCCCGGGACCATCGTCGTCAAGCCATCGCCAAACGCAATCCCCATGGCTTCCCAGCCCGCCACGTCCTCCGCTTCCAAGAGATTGGCATCAACAATGCGTTGCAGCAGCTCGAAGTCTTCGGCAGTGTGCGTCAGCTCGCGATCGGAAAAATTGTCAGCTACCAACGCATGAAGTTGGGCGCGTCGAGCTTGCATGTATTCCAGCGCGGATGGCGGCAAGGGCTGAAACTCGGCGGTCATTTCTTGGGTCATGCGGTCTGATTCCTGATGCGGATTTTGGCATGCCCCAACGGGTTGGCGGCAGCCTGAGCGGCCGTCATTGTCGCTCAAGACGGCCCAACGTCCCGCTGCGCGAGCCACACCGTCGCGCCGCCGCAAGCCGGATCGTTTTCCACATGCCGCTTCACGGTAAACCCATTGGCGTTCAACAGCTGCCGATATTCATCGCGATCCAAACTGCCGTGATAAAGCGGCCTGCCTTCGAGCTGGCCAATGGCTTCCCCCAGCGAGGTGCCGCTGGTGAACATCAGCACCGCTTCGGGCGCCGCCAGACGCCGAAAGGTGCTGAACATGGGCCGCTGGTCTTCGGGCCTCAGATGGAAGAAGCTATGCCACGCAATCAAGCCATGAAAGGGCTCGGCAAACGGCAACCGCCGCATGTCGGCGGCGATCCATCGATGGGCGGGGAACGTGGACTGCGCCCGGGACAACAAGGGCAACGAGGTATCTATGCCCGTGATCAAGCAACCGTTTTCAATCAGATGACGCGCAATCGGGACGCCGTTGCCGCAACCCATGTCGAGCACTTGCGGATGCGCGGCGGGCAGTAATGACAGAAACTGCGTCAGCCAAGCGCGTTCGACAAGCGCCGTCCCGCGCAGCGCTTCAAACGCGGCCGCGTGATCTTGATAAAGGGCGATAACGTCGTCGGCGGGTGAGGGCATGTTCATTGAACCAGCGTTGACTTCAAGCGGCGCAATGGGAGGTCCCCTGTGCAACTGGGCGCTGCAATCGTAGGGCAGACTTGGTGACGCCTCTTTTGTTCCAAGGCAGCTGTCCGATGTAGCGAGAGTTTCGTAGCAGAAGCTCTTCTTCTATCGCCAATCTCAACGATTCAGGCTGAACCAGGATGACGGTAACACCCATCTGAGCACCATTTCGGACGATAGTTCGAACCTCTTCAAGTTTGGAGGCGGTACCCTTACCCACTTTGAAGAGATGCTCACGCAAGCGTTTCAAACCGGCTGCACTGTGGCGCTCACCGATGTACATCAGTGTCCACTCGGACTGCGCGGTCTGGCGAGACCACAACGCGTACACATTGAAACTCCGGCCCGCGAATTCTTCGGGATGCGTGCCTGCAGCCAAGTCTTCCACGTCATGATGGCTCACGGGTACAGGGGGGGATTCGATCAGTGCGGCTTGCGCCTTCTCGATGAGTGAGTTGATATCTAGCTGAAGCGGCGACATGAATCAGGTTCTACTATTCTGGGCAGTGTGGGCGGAATGATAGGGAAGCGTTGCTCGGCGACCCGCAGAACTTTAAGGTGTCGGAAGGCGTTTTTTCAATTGAAATTCGGTCCTGAATGAATCAACGTCAAAATTTTCAGTCGGATACCGTGATTACTGCAACATTGGAGCCGGAGCTTACGTTCGGATTGCATCGAGCAGTGATGCCAACTCCAGTCCTATTCAACCACCGACAAGAGGATTCGCTTGATGAAAATGCTCGCCATAGAGCTGCCAGGTGCGCTCCAGGCGTCTCTGCGGCCGCTTCAGTTCGATGATGCGGCAGCTTGGTCTGCGTATTTGAATCAGCCAGGTGTCATTGAGCATACGAGTTGGGGGGACATCGGCCACACGGCTCTCGCGACCCTTATTCAGAGCTATGAGACCCAACAAGAGGCGCTGCGCTGGGCGATCGTTGACTCGAGTTCAAGCTTGATAGGAACGGTGGGCCTGAATGACATTTCGCGCCCCCATGGTCGAGCAGAACTCGCGTACGACCTCGACCCAGAGCACCGCGGCCGAGGACTGGCAACGCGGGCCGCACAGGCAGTTATTTATTGGGCTCGCAATGAACTGGACCTTCAGCGAATCCAAGCTACTGTTCTTGATACCAACGAGCCGTCAATTGCTGTTTTGGAACGGCTGGGCATGCGGCGAGAAGGCTTGCTGCGCCGCTATCGCAAGGTCCGTGGAGAGGCTCGTGACTTCTGGATGTATGCGGCGGTATGTTGAAGTTAACTGAGCCTACCCCGACACCAAGACACGCCCGAGCATGCAACCCACCACGCTAAAAAGCCAACTTCATTTCCTAAGAGAAATCGACCGCCTCAAATCCGTCGTCCGGCAGTCGCCGCTGCTGGACCGCAGCCGCAAGGAAAACTCCGCCGAACACTCATGGCACTTGGCGATGTACGCGTTGATCCTAAACGAGTACGCGAGTGGCGCGGTGAATAC
>Ga0256876_1000332_pt1 | contig 10844 bp, 8 predicted proteins | sample MC6MC0419MT_FD_186340 | JGI IMG/M metagenome (GOLD analysis project Ga0256876, IMG submission 186340) | Metatranscriptome of enriched soil aggregate microbial communities from Iowa State University, Ames, United States - MC6-MC0419-MT... | ecosystem: Environmental > Terrestrial > Soil >...
CGCCGACCAGCTCATGTTCTACCGCGAAGACCAGAGCGGCCAGGTGCTGCAGCAGGGCATCAGCGAGCCGGGCGCCATCAGCTCCTGGATGGCCGCCGGTACCAGCTACTCGGTGTCCAACGTGCCGATGCTGCCGTTCTACATCTACTACAGCATGTTCGGCTTCCAGCGCGTGGGCGACATTGCCTGGCAGGCCGCCGACATGCGTACCCGCGGCTTCCTGCTCGGCGGTACCGCCGGCCGCACCACGCTGAACGGTGAAGGCCTGCAGCACGAAGATGGCCACAGCCATCTGGCCGCCGGTGGCATTCCGAACGTGCGCAGCTACGACCCCACCTTCGGCTTCGAAGTCACGGTCATCCTGCAGCACGGCACCAAGCGGATGATGGAAGACCAGGTAGACGAGTACTACTACCTGACCCTGATGAACGAAAACTACACCCACCCGGAAATGCCGGAAGGTGCGGCCGAAGGCATCGTCAAAGGCATGTACCTGCTCACCGACGCCGGCAAGCCGAAGAAGAACGAGCTGCGCGTGCAGCTGATGGGTTCGGGCACCATCCTGCGCGAAGCCATTGAAGCGGCCGCGCTGCTGGAGAAGGACTTCGGCGTCACCGCCGACATCTGGAGCTGCCCCAGCTACAACGAACTGCGCCGCGATGGTTTCGACGCCGAGCGTTGGAACCGCCTGCACCCGGAAGAAACCCAGCGCAAGGCGTATGTGACCGAGCTGCTGGAAGACCGCCAGGGCCCGGTGATTGCCGCGACCGACTATGTGCGTGCGTATGCGGACCAGATCCGTGCGTTCGTGCCGGCTACGTTCACCGTGCTGGGTACGGATGGGTTTGGTCGTTCGGATACGCGCGCTAACCTGCGTCGCTTCTTCGAAGTGGACCGGTACTACATCGCGCATGCCGCGATTGCGGCACTGGCCAAGGACGGGAAGATGACCGGGAAGGATGTGGCCCGGGCTATCAAGCAGTACAAGATTGATCCTGAGAAGGCTAATCCTGTCGGGGTTTGATTGATCGTTATTCCATGATTTGAAAAGGGGGGGGGGCTTAAGCCCCCTCCTTTTTTTTGCTTGTAGCCAGCACCGCATTTTGCTTAAATCGACGTTAAACTCCTTAGAATGTCGAGCGCTGGACGATGCCACAATGGAGGCGAAGATGAGAGCAGTACTGTGCCTTAAGGATTCACGGATTGATGCATTCAATGTGTTGTTTGAAGTAGCTATTGGAGAGTATTCGACGCTCGTCGCTCCGGTTCTGAAGAAGAACGAGTTTCAACGCAAACGCGTCAGCTCTTCTAAGACCGTTTACTCGCTACTACGCCATGATTTGCGGCGCCAGTGCGTGATCCCGCCGGTTGTGCTGGCGCTCACTGCTACTGCGGGAAATCAAATAGACGAAGCTGATCTAACTTCGTTCGAGAGGTTTCTGGAGGCGCACAAAGAGAGTCTAGTAATTCTTGATGGCCTTCAGCGCACTTACACCATTTTAGAGGTGCTCGAGGAACTAAAATCAGCGGGCGATGAGAGTGAGCTGCAGGAGCTGCTTAACTCAAAAATTAGAATGGAGGTTTACTTCGGAATTAATCGTCTCGGAATATTGTACAGAATGCTCACGCTTAACACGGGGCAGACGCCAATGTCTCTGCGTCAGCAGATTGAAATTCTCTATCTGGATTACCTTAACAAGATTAGGGACGGAATCGAGCTAATTCGAGAGTCGGATGGACGGTCTGCGGCCGGCATCAGTCAATATAACTTCAAGGACATTGTTGAGGGGTTTAACTCGTATCTTGATCGAGACGAGCTCCCTATTGACAAGTCAGATCTGCTGGAAAACATCGGTAGCCTGGAAAAGCTGTCTAAAGAGAATCAATCGACCGAGCTTTTTGAAGAGTATCTAAAAGGGTTCTCGAGCTTCATTAATCGTCTCAACGCCGTTGCTGGCGAAGTGGAGCTTAGCGAAGACTATCTCGATAAGAATGGCAGCCCTTTTGGAAAGACCTTTGTGCAGGTGTTCAAAAAACCTCAAGCCATGTCTGGATTTGGCGCCGCTATCGGGAGGCTGATCGACTTCGGACTCGTCAGTAACTTCGACGAAGTGATCGAAAGTATTGGAGAGCTCGAGATCGCCGAGCCTGGGGAGGCGCTAGAAGAGATTAACTCCGCAATGGCTTGGTTAAAGGACAATACGAAGAAGATCGGCAATGCGCAGCGTTCGTACTTTAGCTATTTCTTCCGAGAGATATTCAATCGTGAGGGGGATGCGCATTTGGATGTATATCGGTCAAGCAAGGCTGCGCTAAGGAAGTATCAGGGACAGAACATGTAACGAGGGAGCGTAGTATGCCTGCCGTTTTTAAGTTTGAGGGAAAAGAACAGTCTCACGCGGTGAAGTTTGACGGCGACGACATTCGAGTGATCGCGGGTGATGTCGCCCAGGTGCGAATTGCGACGAGCCTCGCACTCATGCCTGCTTACGACCCCGATAAGTTTGACTTCCACCTCCTGCTGAAGCCAGACGTCAAGGAGAATGATTCAAAGCAGGTGCACAGTAAGATAGTCGGTGACACCGTCAGAATCGGCTGGGCTATTCCCGTGCTCAGTCTGGTGTCCGATCAACATGACCACGCATCCAATGAGCACTTCTTGCGATACGCATTTCTCGCTATTCTCATGGCGGTCGATCTCGTATCGGCGCAGGTCGAGGTGGAACTCTCCGAGCTCGCGGAAATTGATATCTTGAAGCTTTTAGGAGAGGATGCCGTAATCTTGGTTATATCCAAGGTGACTCTTCAGAAGGGTCACGACTTCGAGCTAAAACGGGCACTTCCTTCACTTGTTAGCCAAGGTTATGCAGACGGTGCCTCTGACGTCGAAGTGGGATCTCGATGGCTTCCTCGCGAGCAAGAGAAAGACGTAGTTAAAATCGTGTTGTCCAGTAAGTGTCCAGACGATCACGACATGGTGGCCGCGATGCTGAATGGATTCGTGTCGTCTCATCGATCGCTCGCACTTCAATTCTTCTACCTCTACCAGATCGTTGAACTCCTAATGGAAAGGGTGATCTCGATCAGGCAGAAGGAGATTGCTGACTCGATCATTCAAGCAGGCGCGAGCTCTGCGAAAATTCGCGCGGCGCTTGAGAAGATCGTGGAGATCAACTCAGAAAGGTCCAAGATGAATCTCGTCGTCGACAGATACGCTCGAATTTCAGGCGACCTCAGAGAGCTCAGAATCGATTGTAATAAGCTTCAGGTCAAGCTTGGGCTTGATGTGGGTGAAGGTATCGCGGACTACTTGTATCCATTGCGAAACTACATCTTCCACAATTTTAGATCTTTCCCAAAAGATGCCGAGCCGGAGCTTAGAGCGGTCGTGACGGCGCTTGTGATAGCTATTCCGTTGTTCCTGTCAAAATTCGACTACGGATAGTGCTACCTGCTATAGCCGCAACCTAAGATGGACTGGCCAGAATTCCGTAGACAACTCAGAGTCATAATTGGTTGTGGCGAGAAAGGTGACTACGGCGAGCAAGCAGTACACGGATGGGTTCACGGCCGAGGGGGCCAAGCAGGTGACCCAAAGGGGCTCCGCGATTGCGGAGGTTGCCAAGTGGCTTGGGGCCCTTTGCAGACAGGTCTGTGCTTTACGGGTCGAAGTTCGTCATTTGAGAAGAAGCGGATCGGTCTGGCGGACCATTTGGGGGTGGTCTCTCAAAAGGGGGCGGCTACTAAATGGCCGCGTCACGTGTAAAAATTGCAGTCCATCACATGAATTCCGAGGCCCCCCATGGGAGATGCTGAGATGCCCGAGCACGTGCCGGGCGCTACCAACGACGAACACCTGGCCTTACTGGCTGTGCTTCGCGATGTAGTTCCCAGCGCGTTTCCCGACGGAGTTCTTGACATTGCTGCCCTTTTAAGGGCTGTCTCCGCCGATGGTGGTGAGCCTGGCTTTGCCTTTACGTGGCCGGGCATGGAGCAAGCCAAGCTAGACGCCCGCGCTCCTACCTCAGCTACCCTGGTGCCGGACGAGGCGGCATCCATCCGATGGACTGAATCTCAGGATGTCCTAATCGAAGGTGACAACTTGCAGGTTCTTAAGCTTCTGAAGAATGGCTACGGGGGTCGGGCCAAGCTCGTCTACATCGACCCGCCGTACAATACTGGAGACACCTTTACCTATAACGACGACTTCTCGGTGTCTGAAACTGAGTACCTCCGAGCCACGGGCCAAGTCGACGCGCAGGGCGCGACCGTCGCTAGGAAGGAAGTGAAGGGGCGTAAGCACGCTCCGTGGTTGACAATGATGTTCCCGCGATTAGTCGCAGCTCGCGCGCTGCTGCGCCGGGACGGGGTGTTTCTGGCATCCATCGACAACAACGAAGTCCACCATCTCCGCCTGCTACTAGACGCGGTGTTCGGTGCCGAAAATTTCGTCGACATGATTACGTGGCGCGGTGCGCGTAAGGGCGACGCAAAACTCACCGGAGCCGGCCAAGACTACATCCTAGTGTACGCCCGTGATCGATCTTGGCTGAAAGATCAGGACATCCGCTGGCGCGAACGGAAGGAGGGCCTAGAACCGGTGTACGCGAAAGTTAAGCAACTTTTGGCGCGGCACGGTCAGAACTTCAATGCGGCCTCTAAGGATCTGAAAGCTTGGTTCAAGGAATTGGCTGACGAAGACCCATCGAAGGCACATGCTCACTACTGTTTCATCGACTCTCGAGGCGCCTTTTTCCCGGGTGATATCGCTAGTCCAAACCCCCGCCCGAACCTAGTCTTCGAATGGAAGGGCTACGCCGTGCCGGATAACGGGTGGCGTTACGAAAGACGGGTAATGGAGCGCTTGGATAAGGACGATCGGTTGGTCTACCCGGATAGCAAGAGCAAGAGAATTACTGTGAAGCGTTACCTTGCCGAGCATGAAACTTGGGCGCCGGCTTCGGTCGTCTATCGTGACCGTCGTTCTGCATCCGCGATGCTCAAGTCCTTGATGGGAGGAAAGGTTTTCGATGATCCGAAGACTACCGATGTTCTGGCGCGACTGATCGCTGCCATGACCGATGAAGGCGATCTCGTGGTGGATTTCTTTGCTGGGTCAGGTTCCACTGGTCAAGCCGTGTGGGAGCAGAACCAAAAGGATGGGAAGCGTCGGCACTGGCTCCTCGTTCAGCGTCCGGAAGTGCCGGACTCCACGACAGAGAGTGGAAAGAATGCACTGGCGGAAGGATATTGCACCATCTTCGAGATCACAGCGGAACGTCTGCGACGTGCCGCTGCGCAGCTGGACCCAGAAGGTAATACGTTGGGGTTTCGGGTGTTTCGAGCGCGCGAGACGTCCTTGCGCGTCGAGACCGTCTTCGTACGACGGGAGGATTCCGATCCGAATGCTCAGTTGGAGCTACTGTTGGCCGAGGCTGCAAAGCCTCCGGTGAAGGACGATGCCGATCCATTGGCAGTGGCATGGGAAGTCGCACTGAAAGCCACGGATACGCGTTTGGACAGCCCTATTGTCGTCCACGATGTGGGCGGGGTTGATATCTACGAATTCGCCGGCCGAGCTAGCGGCAAACTGTTCCTCTCGTTCGACAAGTTTGATCTGAACGCATCCAATGCCATTGGGCTGACGGACGAAGACACGTTAATCTTGCGCGGCGACCGCGTTGAAGATGACACGACCCTCACCCTGGCTCCACGTCTGCGCTCGAAGTTGATCCTGCTGGAGAGGACACCCCGTGAAGTTTCGCTTTGAGGATCAGCCGCACCAAGCTGCGGCCATCTCCGCTGCCGTGGATCTATTTGAGGGAGTGCTAACGCCACCCTACCACGTGGCCGGCACCCCCCCTGGGGCGAGTGGGCACGCGGGCTTCATGCTTAACCATGAAGTCCTGGCCGAAAACTTGACCCGCGTAAGCACGCGGGAGAAGGTGGAAGTGCAAGGCGCGCTGGAGTTGCTGGAGATCAGCGACTTGCTCGACCAAGAGCGCGCATTCCCAAACTTCTCGGTGGAAATGGAGACTGGCACTGGCAAAACCTATGTCTACATCGCCACCGCCCTTCGGTTGGCAGAAACCCACGGTCTGCGCAAGTTCGTCATTCTGGTGCACTCGGTCGCCATTCGCGCCGGCGTAGTGAAGACCTTCAATGACACCCTCGAACACTTCCGAAACAAATTTCCCAACCTGCCATATAGCTGGTCCGTTCTAGGCGATAACCGGGCGCTTGACGATTTCGTAGCTCCCAGTAGTGAGGTGCAGTTCATCGTGGCCGGCGTTCAGCTACTCGACAAGCCCGATAAGAACACAATGTACAGCTTGCCTGAGCAGGCTCAGATCTGGGGAGAGGACTCCAGCGGGGTCGAACAGCTAGCCGCTGCGCGCCCTGTGGTGCTGATCGACGAGCCTCAGAACTTCGGCAAAGATCTGCGCAAGCGCGTCATTGCAACGCTGAATCCCTTAGTAGCCCTGCGCTATTCGGCGACACACCGTGAGCCGTACAACCTTATCCATCGATTGGGGCCGAAGCAGGCCGCCGATCAGGGCTTGGTCAAACGGGTATCCGTGAAAGGCGTTGTCGCCGGTCTAGGCGGCGAACCGTATCTGCGCTTTGCGAAAATCACGACTAAAAAGAAGGTGCCCTTTGCTGAATTGGTGATCGACTTCAAGACTGCAAAGGGTACAGAGCGCGCTGAGGTGGCCGTAACTGCGGGCACTGACCTTTTTGAAGAGAGCGGGAGGTTAGAGCAGTATCGCGGTTGGGTGGTGCATAACGTCTTTAGAGCCGACAAACGCATTTCCTTCGAGAACGATGTGACGGTCTTCGAGGGGCAGGAGTTAGGCGTAGATCGCCAGGCCATCTGGCGCGATCAGATACGGCAAACCATTCGCGCGCATTTGCTTAAGCAATCCGACCTGGATCGAGCTGACCAGGGTATCAAGGTGCTTTCCCTCTTCTTCGTCGAACGCGTAGCTGACTATGACGGAGAGGATGCCGCCTTGCCGGCAATTTTCGATGAGCTGTATCGTGAGGAGTGGTTGCGCGCAGGACTTCCCGTCGCTGATATGCTCGATCCTGCGAGGGTTCGCGTGGGGTACTTTCCCTCGACCAAGACAGGAATTAGAAAAGACACTGCGGGTCGAAAGGCTGATGCAGAAGCTGAAGAGCGCGCCTTTCAGGAGATCATTGCGCAGAAGGAATTGTTGCTGGATCGCGCCAACCCTCGGGCATTCCTATTTTCCCACTCAGCACTGCGCGAAGGCTGGGACAATCCTAACGTCTTCCAGATCGGCTTTCTCCGTCACACTAAGTCCGAGACTGAGCGCCGCCAGCAGATCGGGCGGGGCTTGCGCCTGCCTGTGGATCAGGCAGGCCGTAGGGTGTCCGATCCGGCGCACTGTCGCTTGACGTTGGTAGTGGATGAGAGCTTCGCGGAGTTCAAGAAGGGCCTCAACGAGGAGTATCGAAAGGACGGAGGGCGAGGCAACGAAGGCGACGACCTGGAAGACGCTGATGCCGTTGTCGAAATCCGTCGGCGTGCCGAACGGTTCGAAAGTCCAGAGTTCGATGAGCTTTGGAAGCGGATCCGCTATAGGGCTGTGTATCGTGTTTCGATTGACGAGGCAGCCCTTGTGGCATCTTTGCCGCAATCCGAGCACTTGGCGGAACTGCGGTTCATCCAGAAGCGGGCCAATCAGGTTCAGGCTGCAGACCTTGTTTACGATGAACAGGGTCGAGTGGCTACAGACGAAAACGGCGTCTTCCGGGAGGCTGGTGAAAGGGTCGACTCGTCGGGCCAACGCCTCCCAAATCTGGTTCGGCAGGTCGAGGATCACTTGCTGTATGGCAAGTTCCCCCTTCAGCTCACCCGCACGACCGTAGTAGCTCTTCTGCGCGCAGTCCCGGCTCCTCTTCGCGCCAAGGCATTGGACGATCCGGATCGCTGGTGTCGCATAGTGGCACACGCTGTTCGGGTGCTCGTCATCGAAGACATGATTAATCACATCCATTACGAGCCAGCAGAAGAGACTTCATGGTACGACGCAAACGTCGTGTTCCTTGAGTTGGAACGAAAGAACGCTGCTGTCGTGGTAGAGGGTCAGCCGGCTCCCAAGCAGGGGGTGTGGAAATCTTCGGCTGACGGATTCAATCTCCTTGATCACGTTGAGTACGACAGTCAAGTGGAGCTGGCATTTGCGCGGCAGCTGGATGCAGATCGCCAGAAGATCAAGCTCTTCGTCAAGCTGCCGCGGCGCTTCCGCGTGAAGACTCCAGTGGGTGAGTACTCGCCGGATTGGGCGCTTGTGTACGAAGAGGCCGGTGAGGACCGCCTCTACCTGGTTCGCGAAACGAAGGCCACCAGAAACCTGGACGATCTGGAATGGGAAGAGGCCTTGCGAATTCGGTTCGCTAAGCGGCACTTCGATGCGGCGCCGCGTGGAGAGGTGAACTTTGAACATACGACGGATAAAGACGGACTACTCATCGGACACTAGGCGGATACCGCTCGTGCCCCGCCAGGCGTGGGTCGATTACCTTGCCAGCTTATTGGCCACTTATCGGTTCACGGTAGGTGGCTAAGTCATTTGCGACAACAGTAGGCAGCGTCAACCGATCCCTCGAAGTCGACAGAAACAAACGAATGTTCATTCCTCGACAGGTGCTGCATCTTCGTCACCGGAGCGTAGAAACTCCCTAGCAGGGCAATGTTGGACGTTCCTTTGTCGGGAGGGTGGCTAATACAACACCCCCTGAGGAAATACGCCCGCCGGTTCCTGCTAGACGGTTTCTAACCTCCCGACTCCCTCGCCATCCCGGCGAGGGGCGATCCTCACAGGAGGTCCAACATGCATACGCACTGGGACGACACGCTCTACGACGAAGGTCATTCCCGCTCAGCCCCTGAGCAGGCCGCACGCGCTGTCGCAGCAAGCTCTGCGCCTTCCCCGCCACCCGACTTCGCAGAAGACGCCAAGATCCCCTTCATGAAGCTCCAAGGCCGCTGGCTACGCCAGATGGGCTTCAACGTAGGATCCAGGCTGAAGATCGACGCCGCAGAAGGCGTCATCACCATCTCCCTCATCGGCAGCCCGGTCATGCCGCAGAACGGCGTTCCCAGAAGTCTGGAGCGCAAGATCCAGTACGCGGAGGTTGAAGCCGACAAGCGTCAGCCCATCCTCAGCGGAGATCCGCGATGAGCAAGCGGGTGGTGATGCGGGTAAAGGTGGCCGATAGCCTGCGTCACCACTTCCAGCAAGCGGCGTGGCGTACCAACCAGACGCCGTCGTACCTGCTGCGGAAGATGATGATGGGCTACGTGTGGCTGGCGGACGAACCAAAGTCCATCGACCTCACCGTGGTTAGCAACTCGTGCTGGCACTCGGAGCACCTGGATGCGCCTGAGGAACAGGCTTAGCTTGCAAAGGGCCGGGGTGGCGTCCCGGCCCTGTCAGTTCAGGCCTCGGCCTTGGGTGCCAGGCTCACGGTTCACTGGCCGCCTTCTTCAAGCTGACCCAGTAGCCACTAGCGTGCTTCTGGACAACGAGCGCCTGATACGTCTTCAGCATGGTCAGCAGCTTGGCGTGGCCGTAGACCTTCGGCTTGAAGTTCGGATGGCTGTCCCTGAGGTGCTGCCCTACCACCTCCAGCGGCACCCGCCCGTTGGGCACCGTAGGGGCAAGTTTCACCACGGTGGCCAGCACGAATGGCGGGCTTTGCTTGGGTAGGGGGGCGGGCGGTGCTGCCTTCTTCGCCACTGCCTTCACGGCCTTGGCCACGGGCGCCACTGTTGGTTTCGCTGGCGCAGGGGCGTTCACAGCCTTCTGTTCCTTGGGCGTCCACTCGAAGAATTGGTCACACGCGTTTCGCAAGCCGTCGGGGCTCTTGGCGCCGCCTGCAACGTAGACGGTTGCGCCGCGTTCCCTGAGTTTGCGGCACAGGTAGGCGAAGTCGCTGTCGCCGGTGACCAGGCAGAGGGTTTGGGCGCGCTTCTCCAGTAGCAGCTCCAGGGCGTCCAAGGCCAGGGCAATGTCGGTGGTGTTTTTCCTGGAGGCGTAGGGGAACTGGAGGCAGGTGGTGAACGACTGCCGGACCAGGATCGGTTCCCAGCCCTTGTCGAGGGTGTTCGGGTTGCCGTAGCCCCGGCGAACGGTCACCCGCCCGGCCTGCGCTGCCTTTTGGAGCGCGAACTCGGCGATATCCGGTGGCACGTTGTCGCAGTCAATCAGGACGGCTACGGTCGCTTCCGGGGGTTGGAGGGCCATTGCATTTCCTTGTGCTGGGCCGGGGTGCCGGTAGGCGGACTATAGACAATCCCTTGGGGAGCTGCGTGGGGGGGAGGGGGTCATGGCTTCGGGGGCTGCCGACTAACAGTCGGCGCTACCGGGGTGTGGTGGCGGTACGGGGGTGTGGTAGCGCTGGGGGGGGGCGTTTGGCGGCTGCGCTGGGTCAGCCCATGCGCATTGCCTGGGTCTGGGATTCGCGTACGTTGCCAGCGCGGGCATAGCTGTCCAGGATTTCAACGTCGCGGTTGGTCAATCCACTCATTTACAGCTCCCTGGAAGTGCGTGGATCAACCGACCTTGTACTGGACCAGGATCGCCCGAACGGCATCCTCCATTCGCTTCCAGTCTTTCAGGAAAGCGCGCTTGTAGCTCAGCGTGATGGAAAGGCTGTTGTCCAAGTCCACGAAGTAATGCGTGCAAAGCGCGGAAACGGTGCCATCCACAGGGGTTACCTCGTTGCCTTCCAGCACAACGCCGTCCTTGCGGTGCTCCGCGTTGTCGCACTGGATGAAGGTGGCAATGGCATCGTCACTCGATCGAGCAACA
>Ga0256876_1000339_pt1 | contig 10768 bp, 9 predicted proteins | sample MC6MC0419MT_FD_186340 | JGI IMG/M metagenome (GOLD analysis project Ga0256876, IMG submission 186340) | Metatranscriptome of enriched soil aggregate microbial communities from Iowa State University, Ames, United States - MC6-MC0419-MT... | ecosystem: Environmental > Terrestrial > Soil >...
GCGGGTTTTTACTTAATATTTGCCAACGTCCCATTAAACCGGTTAAACCTTTTACATCTTTTAGTGCGGCATAAAGTGCATCATTATCAATCTTGAAGTTTAATGTTCTTAAAGTCTCGACTGCCTGAATAACAGTTAAAATATTCTTTAATTGATACGTTCCAGTAAGATCAAGCAAGAGATTTTCAATCAATATATTTCCATTCTGTGAGATGGAAACATTTAAATACTCATCTTCTTTAACTGACTTGCTAATCTGCATTTGCTGGTCGGCAAAAAGAATCGGGCTTTGTGTGTCCTTTGCTTTTTGAATAAAAACCTGATTGGTTTCTGGATGGCTTTCCCCAATTACGACAGGAATACCTGGTTTTATAATTCCAGCTTTTTCTCCTGCAATTTCCTTTAATGTATTACCGAGGATGTTGGTGTGATCAAGACTAATATTGGTGATAACAGACAATTCTGGAGTTATAATGTTTGTTGAGTCTAATCGGCCACCCAAACCTACTTCAATTATAGCAATATCTACATTCTGTTCAGAAAAATATGAAAATGCCATGGCTACGGTAACTTCAAAAAAAGAAGGACTAAGTTCTTCAATGATTTCTTGTTGTTGATCAACAAAATCTATTACGAAATCTTTAGAAACCATTTCGCCATTAATTCTGATGCGTTCCCTGAAATCCTTTAGATGAGGGGAGGTATACAATCCGGTTTTATAACCTGCTTGTTGAAAAATGGCGGCTAACATGTGGGAGGTTGAACCTTTCCCATTTGTGCCGCCAATATGTATCGTCTTAAAATTATTTTGCGGATTATCCAGCCTTTCGCACATAGCGATGGTATTGTGCAAATCCTTTTTAAAGGCAACAGCACCAACCCTGGTAAACATTGGTAGTTTGCGGTATAAATAATCTATGGTTTGTTCGTAATTCATTTCTGATGCTTAATAACATCACAAAAGTATCAAAGCTACCTGATTATTTAACTTTAAAGTTGAAAACAACTACACCAATTTGAATATCTGGGGCGGTTTCTGATGGCGCTAAACGAGCACCCATTAAAGCTTCCTTGCATTTTTGCCATAACTCCCTATCATTTAGGGTAGTTCCTTTAACTCCAGGGGTAGCATCTATAACAAGACCGGCTTTGTTTATTTTTATACGTACAGCGATTTTACCAGTTTTCTGGCCATCATCCTGTGGCGTAACGAGGTTTGTAAATTTTCTTAATGCAATAGGAGTTTCACCAAAGCCAGAGCCACCTTCGCCATAATTATTGGCTAGCGGATCCCCATTTTTACTTCCCTGATTTCCTGGTGTATCACCTGTTCCATCACCTGCACCAGTTCCCTTACTGGATTTTCCTTTGTATAAGGCATTTTGATTAACAACTGGTTTTGAAGGTTTTGTTTCTGTATTGGTAGCAGTAGGAGTAGCTTCTTTCTTAGTTGCTTTGCTCTTTACAACTACGGCATCTTCAGAATTTTGGGTAACGATCTCTTTTTCGCTTGTTTGTGGAGTAGGAGTCTCTTTAGTTACTTCTTCTGGTGTTACTTTATCTGGGTTACGGTTATTTGCATTCGGATCGGCAGATGGCTCTTCTATACTGGTGTAATCTGAACCCATACCTGTAGGAGAAGTTCCATAGTTAACAACCATACCACCCATACCTGCTTCTTCAGGCTCAAAGCTCCCTATAACGATAAAGAAGCTTAAAGCAAGCAATGCCGCCATGATACCGGTAGATATTGCCAGTGCCTTGGGATAATTGTTTTCTTCTTTAGGATAAGTCATTATTTCTTAGGTTCTACAGCGAGTACAACTTTGAGTTTCAGTTTGTTACCTACATCGTAGATAGACATCACATTTTCAATAGAAACCTTTCTTTCAGCGTAAACGACTATAGTTAAATCCGGTGATGCCTTTTGCATGGTTTCAACTACAGCCAGAATATTTTCAGGCTTGGTAGGTTGCTTGTCTACAAAATAATTTAAATTATCATCTATAGATATAGTAACGGTTTTTTGGGAATTAGATTGTTGTCCTGCTTCTGAACGAGGTAGTAATAACTTCACTACCTGTGGATTAACTACAGCTGATGCCAATAGAAAAAACAAAAGCAGGAAGAACATGATATCGTTCAAAGCAGAGGTATGTACCTCTACAGTTCCTTTATTTCTTTTGCGTAAATTCATTATTTTCCTGGCTCCTCTAATAGATCAATAAATTCGATAGCATCAGTTTCCATTCTTAAAATTATGCGCTCAACCATCATATTTAAAATATGATATAGTACATAAGCAATAATACCTATAATCAGTCCTGTTGCTGAGGTAATCATTTTTGTGTAAAGACCACCAGATATCGTACCAATTTCAATAGCGCCCTTAATGGAAACGTCATGGAAAATAGTAATTACCCCGATAATTGTTCCTACGAAACCAAGCATGGGAGCAATACCTGCAATAATTCCTAATATGCCTATGTTTTTCTCTAATTTCGATACTTCTAACTTTCCATTGTTTTCAATGGCAGCTTCAATATCTTTAATAGGGCGACCAATTCGTTTTAATCCTTTCTCAAGCATTCTTGCCAATGGAGAGTTGTTATTGCGACATAAAGTTATTGCATTTTCTAATCTCCCATCATGAATGTATTGCTTAATCTGAAGCATTAGATTTGATTCAGTTTTAGAAGCTTTTCTTATTGTCAGGTATCTTTCAACAAAGATCACTAATCCCAAAAATGCCAAAAAAGCTAGAGGGAGCATTACCCATCCCCCTTTAAATAAAAGGTCTATGAAATGAAGCTCTGGTGGAGCAGTTGTAATTGCTTGGTTTAAGTTATTAGCGGTATCAATAAGCTTGTTAGCGGTATCAGTTGCACCTTGTAATAAAACGATCATATTTATTGTGGTTTGTGTGTGTGTTTATTTTGATGTATATAAATTCCTGGATCTTTTAATTTTGTAACTAGTAGTTTGCGTCCTTCTCTGGCACTTTCCTCATCTTTAAATGTTGCAATGCTAATTTTCAATCTCCTTTTACCAGGAAGGGTTGGGATAACTTTTGCAGTTATACCTATTGCTTTCATTTGGGCGATAAATTTATCTGCTTCCTTTTGATTAATTACTGAAGCACCAATAACTTCCCATGTAACAGGACCTTCAGGGCCACTAACTGTAGTTCCGGAAACAGCTGGCGTTGGAGCAGGACTAACAGCCAAACTATCCTTTTTTATTGAATCTGCAGTTTGTATTGCTCTCTCGTTAGCTATTCTGATACTATCTGCCTGGGCAATTGAATCAGTTTTGATTTTATCATTATTTTTGATCAGTTCAGAATTATCGTGAAGACCATTGTCGGATTTATTTAAAGCACCATTAAAAAGTTCGGGCTTAATAAAATACGCGGCCAATCCTATTGCTACTATTATTGCAAAGGCAATAATAATTTTTAGGTAGAACGGAAGTCCATGATTTTCTTCTTCAATCTCTATTGGTTCAGCAATCTGTGGCTCTAGTGGACTTGGTGTGTTAAAGAATGGAGTATTGGTAACTTTTGGAGCAATAGGCTCTTCAACAACATTTGAGTCATCATCTAAACCCTCTGGGGTTTCAATCGAAATTGAAGAGGTAGGTTTTTGGGCTATTTTAACTTCTGATATCTCGTCATAAACAGGTTGGTCATCCCGTGCAGGTTTTTCTTCATGATGATGAACAATAACTTCTATCTCATCTGACCCATCACTCAAATCGGCATTATTATCTTCAAGATTCAATTGCTCTTCTGTAATGATAGGCTCTTGTTCAAAAGAAAGTGGTTGTTCAATAGCTTGTTCATCAGCTATTTCAGGTTCCGCAATGTTTTCATTAATAATGGCAGTTGCGTCTTCTTTTAAAGGAGGTAAACCATAAAAGTCAAAGCCAAAGTTTAGTTGATCTTTGGGGTTAAAAATTAAGTTTCCAGGTGTGCCAGATAGTATACCTATTTCTCCAAAATCAGCGTATTGCTTCTCGGAAAGCTGCTTTATTGTCTCATCAGTAAACTGGTCAATATAATAAGTAGCCGCCTCGGTTGATATGTTCCTTTTTTTACTGATGTAGGCGATAAGAGATTGAGATTCTCTATTCTCTTCTGCAAATGCCAAAGTATAACTTGGCGGCAGAAAAGAGTGTGTTTCAACATCGTACCTTCCTGGCGATTTCTTTTTATAAAAAGTACCCAGTCCAGAAATTCCAACTTCTTTACGAGTTTTTATAAGTTCAGTAAGGTATGATAAGATATCCATTCTGGTAAAAATAAATTTTAATTCCGTATCAACCAATTATTAATTAAAAACCTATTAGAATGAGTAGCTTATACCTCCGAAAACATTGAGCCCAATTACCTCATAATGCAGGTATCTGCTATACGATGAGTTTAACAGATTGTTGGCTCTGGCGAATGCAGAAAACTTATTATTTATTTTATATGATACTCCGGCTCCTAGATCAACAAATCCCTTAACAGTAACTACAGTTTCATTTGCAGGATCAGGTGTATAATAAGGATTAGCAGGAGCTGCAGTATAAATTTTTGCTTTGCTATCATCCTGAAGCGCTACAGAAGCATTAAGGGTTACTTTTTTGTTGATCACATATGATAGATCAGAACTTAAACGCATTTGAGGTTTAAACCAGCTTTGTGTTTCTGCGGCTGGTTTATAATCTTCAAAATTTAATTTACCTGTCCATTTTAAGGCATCACTTACCTGTACAGAGAGTTCCCCTTCTATTCCAATAAGTTTCATAGTTCCGAAATCGTAGATCACATCAAATTTATTGAAATTTGAAAAGTTGTTTACGAACAATGGCATGTCTTCAATGCTCTTGTGGTATACTCTTGCCTTGTATCCAAAACCAGGACCGCCTGTGCCTTTAATACCGCCACTGATACTTAGTTTTTCGATAGAATTTCTGATGGTAATATTGTTGTTCAAGAATGGATTCTCATCACTAAATTGTTTTAAAGAACTACGGTTTACATCACCTTTTACTTCTCCAAATATTTGCAGGTAATCAGGTATTAATGTAAAATCAGCTGTAACAGCCGGGAAAATTCTACTTGATGAGAATGCGCCAAATTCCTGTACAAAATTAATTCCAGCGGTTATTTTTACACCGCTGGCCTGTAATCTGATATAAGGATTTAACTTTAAAAGATTGTTGCCAACACTTACTAGCTCATCTTTAGTGCTTCCGAATTCAGTTGATGCAGCAAGACCTAAGTTAAACTTACTGATTCTCTTATTTACATATCCATTTAAAACAACTGAGTTTTCTTTGGCATTAAATTTATCACTCCAGATATATCCGTTAAGTTTCAATGCATAACTAAGGGCGTCGGGATCTTCTGTGTATTTATTTACAAGTTCCCCTTCTGCTTCAAAGAAATTAAGTGTTTGTTTTTCAGGATCGGGATTTAATGTCGGATTGTTCTTATCAATGCCATAGAAATATAATCCGTTTCTTTGAAAATTAACACGACCACTTAAGGTAACAACATCGCCAATGCTACGGCCAAAAACACTAAGTTTTTGCTGACTAGACTGTTGTTTATTTAGCTTGCCTGACTGACTAAAATGCTGAAAATATCCACCAGCTTGCATAGCCTCATCACGGCCCAGGTTTATATAGGCCTCGCCAAAAATAGTTTTCGCAGATCCAAAACCACCTTTAATATAGTTGTTTATTAGCTCTTCTTGTTTTTCGGCAACTACTTCCTGGGCTTGTAATTTATTGATGTCGGAATTTAGTTCTAATTTTCTGTCAGTAAGGCTATAGTTAAATTTAGCCTTGTATGTTTTTATATCGTTCAGATCAGGGCTTCTTCTCAGTTTTACTGCCTCTGCTAAAATAGGTTTGTAAGGTCTTACAACTTCAATTTCTTCGGTAACAGCCTTCTCATCCGTCTTCTTTTCTGTAGTCTTGGTATCCTGAGCTTTCAACCCTAGGGATGTAGCTGTGATAAAGAAAAGGGTACTATATATTAATTTAGTTAATCTCATGTCGCTTAATCTTATTTAATTTTTTCTAATTTCTCTTTAGCAGTTGGAACGATATCATCCTTGCCTTCATAATTGTCGATAATACTTAAGAGCGTACTTTTAGCTTGTAACTTATCTTTTAGAGCTACATAATTATCTGCCAATAAAAGGAACGATTTGGCAACCCAATAGTCATAAGAGGCCATATTGTTAATCAGATCAAAACATGTTTTAGTTGAGGTTTTATAATCACCTTTGGCATATTGTACTGCAGCAATATTGTATTTAGCTTCGGCTGCTGCCAGGGTTTTAGTTTTACTTACTACATTATTGAAGGCTTTTACTGCACTTGTTGTATCGGCCTTTAATAAATAGGCCTTACCCGCATATAGATCAGCACTGTTCTTCTCTTCCTCAGAACCTTTTTCAGACTCTTTAATCAACTGAACATACTTGATCATATCATCAGGCATCTTTAATGCGTCGTAGGCTTTCAGGAGGTTATTTATAGCGTAACTATGGTGAACTTTGTAATCGGCAGTAGTTTCTAGTCTTTTTAAGTAAACAATTGCTTCGTTATATTTCTTCTGATCTAAAAACAATTGAGAAATACTTACCAGTGAACGTTCAGTATAATCACTTGTCCAGTCATTAAGAATGTACTCATAATCTGCAACAGCTTCCAGAGGGCGACCAAGTTTAACCAATGACTCAGCTCTAACAAACTTAGCTTCTTTGTCGTGTATTGCTTTCGGATACTTATCAAAATAAGCATTTACAGCTTCAAAAGCACCTTTGAAGTCGCCTTTTAAATAAAGGTTATTCGCTCCCTGGAAAACTATATTATCTTGTTCTGCTTCGGAGAAATTACCTAGGGGAGTTGAATTAGCATAAGTGATGAAACCTTGTGAATCACCACGGTCAACATAGATATTTTTGATAGATTCTAATGCCTGTTTTGCTTCTTCGCTACTGGCGTAATCTCTGATTACTTTTTTGAACGACTCTAATGCCTGATCGTCTTTATCCTGATTATATTGAACAAGGCCAATGGTAACCAAGGCTCTTGGAACATAACTGCTATTAGGATATAAACTAACTAAACTAATCAGATCTGTACTGGATTTATCGAAATTGCCAATGTTGAAATAAGTATAGGCAGTTTCGAAACCAGCATCATCAGCATAATTAGAATTAGGGAACTGTTTAAGAAGATCCTGCATGGTTCCAATTTTAGCCTCATTTTGATTTTCCAATCCCTGGATCATACCACGTTGAAAAAGTGCATAATCTTCGCCCGTAGATCTGGCATTGATGATCTTGTTATAGTTTACAAGTGCATTGCCGTAACTTTTATTTACAAAATAAGAGTCAGCTAACCTTATGATGGCATCGTTAACTGTTTTTTGATCCTTATCGTTACCCGCTAAGAAGCGTTCAAAGTATGTAGCTGCTTTTCCGTAGCTTTCGTTTTCAAATGCAGCGTAGGCAAGGGCATAATTTGCAAAATTATAAACCCCGGTTTTATCAGCATCAGGCATTCCAAGGAATGTTTCGAAATGTTTAACAGCTTCACCAAATTTTCTTAATTCGTAAGAAGCCTCGGCTTTCCAATACGTACTTAATGCGTGAATTTCTTTATCCTCGGGGAACTTCTCAGAACGTAAGAACATTGATAAAGCGTTAGGGAATGCTCGTTCGTTATAAAACTCCAGTCCTCTAAAGTAAGTCACTTTTTGATAAGCTTCTCTGGCCTCTGGCGATTTGCTTTGAATCGGTTCAAGAATATCTATTGCAGCCTGATAGTTTTTACTAGTCAATAGAATTTCTCCAAGTAAGGTTTTTGCTTCGTTAATTTTGCGAGAAGTTGGAAACTGTTTTAAAAAGTTCTGGGTTGCTTCAAGAGCTTGCTGATTAAAGTCCAGTTCATAACTTAACCTTGCATAATTGATCCACGATTCTTCTTGTATAACTTTATCAAAATCAAGTCTTGAGGCCCTGAAGAAGGCACTTCTTGCTTTCTCTTTGTCTTTAAGAATAATGAAAGAGCGACCTAAAGTGTACATCCCGCTTTGAAGGTATACATCATCCGTATCAAGCTTTTCCAAAATTGAAACTGATTCAGGATATCTTTTCAATTGAAATAACGAGTATCCGTATTGATAAATGAAAAGGTTATTTTTAACATTTGATTTATCTTTAGCGTAGAACTCTTTGAAATACTTCTCTGCATTTACAAAATCAGATTTTGCAAAATATGAAGCAGCAATAAGACTTAACATCTCTGCCTCATATTGTTGTTTTGAAGATTTAAGAATGGGCAGGGCGTATTCTAATACATCATCATATCTTTCATCAAGATAATACATTGAAGTAATGTAATAAGGATAACTAGCTTCGTATGTTGGAGATCCTTTAAGTTTCTCAAAGTTGCTTAATGCAGTTTTATATTCTTTGTTGAGGTAATTGATGTACGCAAAATAATAGGTAGCACTTTCCTGGAAAGGAGATTTTTCTTTTTTAACAGTTTCAAATAAAGGCTCGGCCTTTTCAATGTCGTTCTGTAAAAAATAAGCGTATCCTTGCTTAAACTGATATTCTAAACGTTGCTTAGCAGAAAGAGTAGAAGGATCTGTTTTTTCAAACCACTCTAATGCTTTCTTGTAGTTTTTCTGATCAAAATATGATTTTCCTACATGAAAATAGGCAAGTTTTGTATTGGGATTAAGTGGATAATCTTTTATGAAATTTTGAAATAAACTCTCTGCATCATTATTACCCAATTCTAATGCGCAAACAGCAGCATAGAATTTAGCATTTTCTTTTAATAAGGAAAGTTCCGAGTTGCTTTCCTGTTGTGTTCCTGGTTTTTGTCTAAGCTGTTCAACCAGTTTAAATTGCTGGGCAGCAGCAACGTATTTTTCATTGTCAAGCAGTTCGAGTCCTGTTTGATAATTTTTATTGAGGTTAACTAGTAGGCTCGACTGGGCATAACTTGCAGTATAGCCGCCTGCTAGTAACAGCGGAATAAAAAAGTATTTTTTTTGCATCTGATTTCAAATATGGTTGGTACTAATATAGATATAGTATTGTGTCTTGATAGCATAAGAAATTAACATGTGTTAATAACACAGGTTTAACGAACAGAAAAAGAAAATGGTATAAAAAAAGCTGTTAAAGAAAGTTAATCTCTTTGAGAGGCTAGTAAATAAAGTACTGCCATCCTTACGGCAACCCCATTTTCTACCTGTTCTAAGATGATTGATTGTTTGCTGTCAGCAACATCACTAGTAATCTCTACACCGCGATTAATTGGGCCTGGATGCATTACAATTATTTCTTTATCAAGATTGTCCAAAATCTGTTTATTCAGCCCATACATCATGGCGTATTCTCTTAATGAAGGGAAATATTTAATGTCTTGTCTTTCCAGCTGGATGCGGAGCATATTTGCCACATCACACCAGTTAAGTGCTTTAATCAGATCATGCTCAACCTTTACACCAAGGCTTTGGATGTGCTTGGGAATTAAAGTAGTAGGGCCGCAAACCATCACCTCAGCACCAAGCTTTTGTAAGCAAAGAATATTTGATATGGCAACTCTGGAGTGCAGGATATCGCCAACGATTACTACTTTTTTTCCGGCTACATCGCCCAGTTTCTGGCGAATGGAAAAAGCATCAAGTAGCGCTTGGGTGGGATGCTCATGTGCACCATCTCCTGCGTTTATAATTTGAGCTTTAATATGCTTACTTAAAAATTGTCCGGCTCCGGCATATGGATGTCTCATCACTACCATATCCACTTTCATAGCCAGGATATTGTTTACAGTATCTATTAGCGTTTCTCCTTTACTCACAGAGGAAGAAGACGCTGCAAAATTAACCACATCAGCTGAAAGCCTCTTTTCTGCCAGTTCGAAAGAAAGTTTGGTTCTGGTGGAGTTTTCGAAGAAGATATTTGCAATGGTGATATCTCTTAACGATGGAACCCTCTTGATAGGTCGGTTAATTACATCCTTAAAGTTATCTGCAGTTTCAAAAATTAATTCAATATCATTCCGGTTAATATCTTTGATACCTAAAAGATGTCGGGTTGATAATTTCTCTACTGCCATACTATTTATTGCTTTCTGATAATAAGATAACTTTGTCTTCTCCTTCGGTTTCTTTCCAGCTTACCTTAACCTTTTGTGAGTTTAGGCTGTCTACCTTCTGGCCGATATAATCTGGCTCGATAGGTAGTTGTCTGGAAAAACGCCTGTCTATTAACACCATTAGTTCAACCTTTTCAGGCCTTCCATATGCAAGTAATGCATCCATTGCAGCCCTAATTGTTCTGCCGGTCCACAATACATCATCAATAAGGATAACATTCTGGCCTTCAATTATAAAATCTATGGTATTGCTGTTTGCAGAAACTATTCCGTCCTTTCTCCTAAAGTCATCTCTAAAAAAGGTGATGTCCAGATTGCCTTTTTTAATGTTGGTTTTTTTTAAGGATTTGTGAAAGCTCTTGTTGCACCCTGTCGGCAAAGTAACTGCCTCTTGGCTGTATACCTATTAAAACAGTATTAGAAAAATCGATGTGATTCTCAATTAATTGATGACAAAGTCGCTTAATTGTGATTTGGAATTTTTGTCCGTCTAGCAGGGTTCTCTTTTGCATTGACTAATGATTAGGCAAATATAAAAAAATCGAATTGAATTTAATGGTTGTTTTTGATAAAATTGAAGAAA
>Ga0256876_1000343_pt1 | contig 10735 bp, 10 predicted proteins | sample MC6MC0419MT_FD_186340 | JGI IMG/M metagenome (GOLD analysis project Ga0256876, IMG submission 186340) | Metatranscriptome of enriched soil aggregate microbial communities from Iowa State University, Ames, United States - MC6-MC0419-MT... | ecosystem: Environmental > Terrestrial > Soil >...
CCCGGCGTGCTGGTGAGCGCGAAGGTGCCGCCCATGCGCTCGATGTTCTTCGCCACGATCGACAGGCCCAGGCCCGCGCCGGCGGCCGATGTGCGCGCCGCGTCGCCGCGGAAGAAGGGCTTGGTGAGCTGCGCGAGCTGGGCCGGCTCCACGCCGGCGCCGCGGTCGCGCACCTTGATCAGCACCGCGTCGTTGCTCGCCTGTGCCTGGATCACCACGTCGGCGATGCCGGTGGCGGGCGTCTTGCCGTAGCGGCGCGCGTTCTCGACCAGGTTGGAGATCACGCGCGTGAGCTCGACCTCGTCGCCCATCACGCGCAGGTCGGGCGGCACGTCGACCGTGATGCTCATCTCCTCGTAGTCCTGCACGGCGTAGGTGCAGGAATCGACCACGTCGCGCAGCAGGATCGGCTTGGGGTCGACATGGTCGGGCCGCGCATAGTCGAGGAACTTGTCGATGATCGCGTCGAGCTGCGCGATGTCGGCCGCCATGTGGTCGCGTGCGTCTTCATCGGCCACGCTCATCTCGGTCTCGAGGCGCAGCCGCGCGAGCGGCGTGCGCAGGTCGTGCGAGATGCCGGCCAGCATGATCGCGCGGTCCTGCTCGATCTTGGCGAGCTGGTCGGCCATGCGGTTGAAGCCGATGTTGACCGCGCGGATCTCGTTGGTGCGCGCGCGCTCGTCGAGCCGGTGCGCCTCGTACTCGCCCTCGCGCACCTGCATGGTGGCGCGCGAGAGCTGCTTGAGCGGCAGGTTGATGAGCCGCGTGATCAGCGCCGCGCCCGCGAGCGACAACGCCATGGCGGTGCTGAGCCAGACCAACCAGGTGCGCCCGCCCACGCGGCTGAAGCGCGTGGGGTCGAGCAACAGCCAGTAGGTGTCGCTCTCGATCGTGAAGCCGATCCACAGGCCGGCCTCGTCGTTGACGCGGCTGGCCACCGTGGTGCCGGCGCCGAGCTGGTCGATCAGCTCCTCGGTCACGCGCTGGTCGAGCGCGCCGCTGGTGTAGGGCTGCACGCGGTCGTTGGGTTCGCGCGGCAGGATGCGCACGCCTTCCTGGTCGGCCAGCGTCTTGATCAGCGACACGCGCGTGATCGCGTCCGAGTACACCAGCGCCGCGCGCGTGAGGTTCACGAGCGAGGCGATCTGGTGCGCGGTCTGGATCGCGCGCGGTTCGTATTCGAGCGAGCGGAAGGTCTGCAGCCAGGCGACGGTGCAGCCGATCAGCAGGAGGGCGAGCAGGAAGAAGGTGCGCCAGAACAGGCTGAAGCCGAGCTTGAGCCCGGGGCGCCGGTCGCGCTGCGCCGCGCCCTCGAGCGGGCTGGGCATCGTGACCTGGGCGCCGTCCTCCTGGGGGACTTCTCTTCCGGTGGGGAGGCCGATGGCCACCGCTGGTGCCGCGTCAGGCCGTGCCGTCCGGCACGAAGACGTAGCCCACGCCCCACACCGTCTGGATGTAGCGCGGCGCCGCGGCGTCGGACTCGACCAGCTTGCGCAGGCGCGAGATCTGCACGTCGAGGCTGCGGTCGAAGGGCTCGAACTCGCGGCCGCGCGCGAGCTGGGCCAGCTTCTCGCGCGACAGCGGCTGGCGCGGATGGCGCACCAGCGCCTTGAGCATCGCGAACTCGCCGGTGGTCAGCGAGAGCTCCTCGCCGTCCTTCTTGAGCGTGCGCGAGCCGAGGTCGAAGGCGAAGGGACCGAAGGTGACGGTCTCGTTCTCGGTCGAGGGCGCGCCGGGCGCCTCGAGCGGCGGACGGCGGCGCAACACGGCGTGCACGCGCGCCAGCAGTTCGCGCGGGTTGAAGGGCTTGCCGAGGTAGTCGTCGGCGCCGACCTCGAGGCCGACGATGCGGTCGACGTCCTCGCCCTTGGCGGTGAGCATGATGATCGGCGTGCGGTCGTTGGCGGCACGCAGGCGGCGGCAGATGGACAGGCCGTCCTCGCCGGGCATCATGAGGTCGAGCACGATCAGGTCGACCGTGTCGCGCAACAGGATGCGGTTGAGCGCCTTGCCGTCCTCGGCCACGATCACTTCGAATCCTTCCTGCGTCAGGTAGCGGCGCAGCAGGTCGCGGATGCGGGCGTCGTCGTCGACGATCACGATCTTGTCGGTGCGAGCGGGAACTTGAGTCATTTCAACAACATCGAATTTGTAACAGCGCCGATTCTGAAGGCGTTGGAAGCCGGTTGAGCCGGATTTGCTTTGACCTTGACACTAAGTTACAAAACTTGCGACCGCTCGCGGTCCAGTCATCCGATGTAAGCGTGGCGGTGGCACAGTGCCTCTGCCCTATGACTTTTGCGCAGAGACTTCATTCATCCGCCGCACCCCTGCTTCTGCTCGCGTGTGCCTATGTGCCGTCGATCTCGGCGGCCGAATTCCTTCGCGTGGCCGATGGGCGCCGCTACGACCTGCGGTCCGCGGTGGCCGCGCACCGCGCCGCGCAGCGCGACGAGATGCGCCGCGGCGAAGCCATCGCGGGGCGGCGCCTCACGCCGGCCGAGCTCTACGAATTGCGGCAGCAGGTGCGCGGGCAGTGGACCGTGCCGGGCATCTCCGCGCATTCGGCAGAATCGCAGCCGGCCGAGCGCATCGTGCCGGCACCGATGCCGGCCGCGCGGCTCCTGCCCGCGCCGCGCAGCCAGCGACCTTGAGCGCAGTGCGCGAGCCACGGCTCGCGCCGCGAGGGCGGGTGCACCGAGCACCCGTCTTCTTCTCGTACGTCGTCGACGTACCTACAACCTGGGAGAGCCATCTTGAAAAGAACCATCACCTTGATCGCGGCGTGCGCCGCCTGGGCCGGCCTGGCCGGCACGGCCATGGCGCAGAACGCCGTCATGGCGCCGCCGCAGAACGTGCTGCAACTCAGCGCCAACGGAACCGTCGAGGTGCAGCAGGACCTGCTGAGCATGACGCTCGTGACCACGCGCGACGGCACCGATGCCGGCAGCGTGCAGACGCAGCTGAAGGCCGCGCTCGACGCGGCGTTGACCGAGGCGCGCAAGAACGCGCAGGCCGGCCAACTCGACGTGCGCACCGGCAACTTCAGCCTGTCGCCGCGCTACACGCGCGAAGGCAAGATCAACGGCTGGCAGGGCACGGCCGAGCTCGTGCTGGAGGGTCGCGACTTCCCGCGCATCGCCCAGACGGCCGGCCGCATCACGACGCTGACCGTCGGCAACGTGGGCTTCGGCCTGAGCCGCGAGCAGCGCGCCAAGACCGAGGCGGAGGCGCAGACCCTCGCGATCGACGCCTTCAAGCAGAAGGCGACCGAGCTCTCGAAGAACTTCGGCTTCGCGGGCTACACGCTGCGCGAGGTGTCGGTGAACGCGAACGACGGCGGACCGATCCGCCCGCGCATGATGGCGGCCGCGGCCAAGTCCTTCTCGGCCGACGCGCAGGTGCCGATCGAGGCGGGCAAGACCAGCGTGGTGGTCAACGTCTCGGGATCGGTGCAGCTCAAGTAAAAGGGCCGCGGGGCGGGGCGCCTGGCGCGCCTCGCCCATGCATTCTTCTTATTGAGCGGTCCAGCCGCCGTCCATCTGCCAGGCCACGCCGCGCACCTGGTCGGCCGCGGGCGAGCACAGGAACACGGCGAGCCCGCCGAGCTGTTCCACCGTGGTGAACTGCAGCGAGGGCTGCTTCTCTCCCAGCAGGTCGTTCTGCGCCTGCGTGGCGCTGATGCCTTCGCGGGCCGCGCGGTCGTCGATCTGCTTTTGCACCAGCTGCGTCAGCACCCAGCCCGGGCAGATCGCGTTGCTCGTGATGCCGGTGGTCGCGGTCTCGAGCGCCACCGACTTCGTGAAGCCGACGATGCCGTGCTTGGCCGCCACATAGGCCGATTTCTGGGCCGATGCCACCAGGCCGTGAGCCGAGGCGATGTTGATGACGCGGCCCCAGTTGGCTTCGCGCATCGCGGGAATCGCCAGCCGCGTGGTGTGGAAGGCGCTCGTGAGGTTGATTGCGATGATTGCGTCCCAACGTTCGGGCGGGAAGTCCTCGACCTTGGCCACGTGCTGGATGCCGGCGTTGTTGACCAGGATGTCGACGCGCCCGAACTTGTCGGCCGCGAACTTCATCATGTCCTCGATCTGGTCGGGCTTGCTCATGTCGGCGCCGTGGTACTCGGCGCGCACCCCGAGCGCCGCGATCTGCGCCTTGGGCGCCTCGGCGTCGCCGAAGCCGTTGAGCACGATGTCGGCGCCCTGCTGGGCGAGGGACGTGGCGATGGCGAGCCCGATGCCGCTGGTGGACCCCGTGACAAGAGCGGTTTTGCCTTTGAGCATGAAGATGAATCTCCGGATGAATTAGGATGCGACGAGAAGATTATCCGCACCAGAACGGCCCTGTTTCCATGACCGAACCGACGCTTCACCACGTGGCGTGCAACGACACCCACGGCGGCCACCGCATGGCCTATTGGCAGTGGGGCGACGCGGGCAGCCCGCACCTGGTGCTCTGCGTGCACGGTCTGACCCGGCAAGGCCGCGATTTCGATGCGCTGGCCCGTGCGCTCGTGGCGCGCGCCGAAGGCCGGGTGCGGGTGGTCTGCCCCGACGTGGCCGGCCGCGGCGCCAGCGACTGGCTGCGCGATCCGGCGGCCTACCAGGTGCCGCAGTACGCGGGCGACATGGTGGCGCTGCTCGCGCAGCTCCAGCAGCAGCATCCGATCCAGACGCTCGACTACGTGGGCACCAGCATGGGCGGCCTGATCGGCTTCGTGCTGGCCGGGCACAAGGAACTGCCGCTGCCTGCACCGGTGCGGCGCTTCGTCGTCAACGACGTCGGTCCGACCATCGAGGCGGCGGCGATCCAGCGCATCGCGGCTTACGTGGGGCAGGGCGGCCGTTACGACAGCCTGCAGCAGGCGGCCGACGCGTTGTGGGCGATCTCCACCAGCTTCGGTCCGCACACGCCCGAACAGTGGCTCGAATTGACGCGGCCCATGGTGGTGCCGGCCTCGCAGCGCAGCGCCGATGGCATGGCCAAGGTCGATGCGCCGGCCAGCACGGACGGTCCGTGGATGCTGCACTACGACCCGGCGCTCGCGGTCGGCCTGCGCGCCATCACGCCCGAAGCCGCGGCACAGGGCGGCGCCATCATGTGGGGCCTCTACGACGCGATCACGGCGCGCGTGCTCGTCACGCGCGGCGCCCAGTCCGACCTGCTGTCGCGCGAGACCGCCACCGCGATGACTCAGCGCGGCCCGCGCGCCACGCTGGTCGAGTTCGAAGGCGTCGGTCATGCGCCGACCTTCGTCGATCCCGCGCAGGCCGCGGTGGTCGCGGACTTCCTGTTCGATTGAGGGCGGCGTGAAGCGCGAGTCCTCCAGCCTCCAGGGGATGCCGGCTTCGGACGGCATCGTCGTCGACTATCCGCTGTCGGCGGCCACCGCCGAGCGCTCGCCGGTGATGGAGAACATGCTCGCACGGGCGCGTGCCTTCGCCGAGCCGCTGATCGCCGACGAACTGCTCGACACCGGCGAGAACGCGCTGGCGCATGCCGACGCGGTGGCCGCCATCGTCAAGAAGATGGGCGGCTCCGAGGCCATGCAGGGCGCGAGCTACCTGGTCTACGCCTGTTCGCACCTCAACCGTCCGCAGGAAGTCATCGCCAAGGTCTTCGGCGACAACTTCGCGGCGCTGGCGGTGGAGACCACCAAGCTCGTGCGCGTGCAGGAGCAGGCCCGCGCGGCGGCGCGCGCGCACCAGAACGAAGGCGCCGGCGCGCAGACCGAGAACGTGCGCAAGATGCTGCTGGCGTTCTCGCGCGACCTGCGCGTGGTGATGCTGCGCCTGGCCTCGCGCCTGCAGACGCTGCGCTACGCGGCCGCGAGCAAGAAGCCGGTGCCCGAGGGCGTGGCGCGCGAATCGCTGCAGGTGTTCGCGCCGCTCGCGAACCGGCTCGGCATCTGGCAGGTCAAGTGGGAGATCGAGGACCTCTCGTTCCGTTTCCTCGAGCCCGAGACCTACAAGCTGATCGCGCGCCTGCTCGACGAGAAGCGCATCGAGCGCGAGAGCTACGTCGAGCAGTTGCGCTCGCGGCTGGAGGGCGAGCTGCATGCCGAGGGCATCGGCGCGACCGTGCAGGGGCGGCCGAAGAACATCTACAGCATCGTCAAGAAGATGCGCGGCAAGTCGCTCGATTTCGCGCAGGTGTTCGACATCCTCGCGCTGCGCGTGGTGGTGCCCGACGTGAAGGACTGCTACGCGGCGCTGGCCTGGGTGCATTCGCACTTCCAGCCGATCGACGAGGAGTTCGACGACTACATCGCGCGGCCCAAGCCCAACGGCTACCAGTCGCTGCACACGGTGGTGCGCGCGCTGGTCGACGGCCAGGTGGGCAAGCCGATCGAGATCCAGATCCGTACCGAGGAAATGCACGACCACGCCGAGCACGGCGTGGCGGCGCACTGGGCCTACAAGGAAGCCGGCCACAAGGGCTACGCGGGCGTGTGGGCCAGCGGCGAGTACGACGCCAAGATCGCGGTGCTGCGCCAGCTGCTGGCCTGGGAGCGCGACCTGTCGGGCGGCCTGCAGGGCCAGGGCCTGTTCGACGACCGCATCTACGTGCTGACGCCCGACGCGGCGATCGTCGAGCTGCCGCAGGGCGCAACGCCGGTCGACTTCGCCTACACGGTGCACACCACGCTGGGCCACCGCTGCCGTGGCGCGCGCGTCGACGGCGCGATGGTGCCGCTCAACACGCCGCTGTCGAACGGACAGACGGTGGAAGTCATCGCGGCCAAGGAGGGCGGCCCCTCGCGCGACTGGCTCAATGCGGAGCTCGGCTACCTCGCGAGCCATCGGGCGCGCGCCAAGGTGCGCGCCTGGTTCAATGCGCAGATCACGCACGAGACGGTGGCGCGTGGCCGCGAGGCGGTCGAGAAGCTGCTGCAGCGCGAAGGCCGCACGGCCATGCGGCTCGAGGACCTCGCATCGCAACTGGGTTTCAAGTCGGCGGACCAGCTGTTCGAAGTGGTCGGCAAGGACGAGTTCTCGCTGCGCAACATCGAGACGCTGCTGCGTCCGCCCGAGCCGCCGGCGAATCCCGACGACGGCGTGCAGATCAAGAAGCCGCGCGCCAGCGAGAAGTCGGGCAAGGGCGGCGTGCTGGTGGTCGGCGTGTCCTCGCTCATGACGCAACTCGCGAAGTGCTGCAAGCCGGCGCCGCCCGATGCCATCGCGGGCTTCGTCACGCGCGGCCATGGCGTGAGCGTGCACCGCGTGGACTGCAGCAACTTCCGCACGATGGCCGCGCGCGACGGCGAGCGCGTGATCGACGTGGAGTGGGGCGCGACCAAGGGCGACGCGCCGGTCTACGCGGTCGACGTCGCCGTGGAGGCTGCCGACCGGCAGGGCCTGCTGCGCGACATCTCCGATGTCTTCGCGCGCGAGAAGATGAACGTGATCGGCGTGCAGACGCAGTCGGTCAAGGGCACGGCCTGGATGACCTTCACCGTGGAGATCGCCGATGCGGCGCGTCTCGCGCAGGTACTGGGCGTGGTCACGGCGGTGGCCGGCGTGCGATCCGCGCGACGCCGATGAAAAAGGGGCGGCCGCCCCGAAAACCGCCATTTCTCCTGCTATACTTTCAGCTTCTCGAAACAATCGCAGGCGCGTAGCTCAGCTGGTTAGAGCACCACCTTGACATGGTGGGGGTCGTTGGTTCGAGTCCAATCGCGCCTACCAAATCTCCCTCTGAAGAAGACCAGTCTTCAGGCCCAACGGGAGATTTCGGGGGGATTCCTCTCCCTTGCAATGAAGCTCGAAGCTTCGTCTCCCGTCTCTTCATCCAACCGGTGATTCTGGTGTGGCGTGACGCCTATGCGTCGCCTCCAGGCGACCGGCTTTGCGAGAGGGAAGGATGATCCTACTCGTGGGTAGAATTATTTCCATCGATCTGTCCGGGCCTCGTCCGGGCGCCATTCCCCGATCGGCCGTCCGCTGGATTGGCGGCCTGACCTTCGGCCGGATTCCCGTGGTGGCAATCGTCCATTTGGATGTCCGCCGCAGGCCACCGCCGGGCCATTTTCTTGTGCTAACTTGGCTGTCGTGCAGAGCCTTTTTTTCTTTTCATTTCTCACTGGGGATCGCCCGATGAACGCGCGATCGATCGCGATGGATCGCGAGCGCGCGCAGGCACGCCTGGCTGCGTTGATGAAGCAGGCGCCGATCGAGTTCGCGCGGGCCGTCTACGGCATCAACGATCGTGCGAGCGGCCGCCTCGACACCATGGCGGCGCGCGAGGTCGAGCGCGCGGCGCGGCAGGGCATGCCGGTCACGCAGGAGCGCGCCGAGCAGCGCGCCCGTGCCTACCTGCCGACGGCGGGCCATGAGCACTGCCCGCGTTGCTGGGTCGTCTATGGTCACAAGAGCCCCTTGCGCTTCCGCGAGGAGGCGGCGGAGCGGCCCGAATCGGCCGCCTGCGCGGCTTGCGGCGCGGAATACGCCACCGCCGCCGAGTGAGCGCGCGGCCGGCGGGCGCACGCGGTCAGGGTAAACCTTGTCGCGATGCAGCAAAACCGCTCCCTAGAATCATCCGATGACATGGGCGTCCATGTGAAGGAGTCCGCAGTGCAGAGCAAGAAGTCCGGGGTCAAGCCGGTACAGCGTGTGATCAAGAAGTACCCGAACCGAAGGCTCTACGACACCGAGACGTCCACCTACATCACGCTCACCGAGGTCAAGCAGCTGGTGATCGAGCGCGCCCAGTTCGTGGTGCGCGACGCCAAGACCGGCGACGACCTCACGCGCAGCATCCTGCTGCAGATCATTCTCGAAGAAGAGGCGGGCGGTGCGCCGATGTTCACCGAGCAGGTGCTGGCCAACATCATTCGCTTCTACGGCCAGGCCATGCAGAGCTACATGGCGCCCTACCTCGAGAAGAACATCCAGGCCATGACCGAGGTGCAGGCGCAGCTCGCCGAGAAGGCCGAGGGCCTGACGCCCGAGATGTGGTCGCGCTTCATGAGCATGCAGTCGCCGATGCTGCAGGGCCTGATGGGCAACTACGTGGAGCAATCGAAGAACGTCTTCCTGCAGATGCAGGAGCAGATGCAGAAAAGCACCGAGCAGGTATTGGGCGCCTTTGGCATCAAGCGTCCCTGAAATACCGGTGGCCCCGGATAGCTGGGACAATAGGAGGCTATGAGCGAAGTTGCCTCCCACGAAAAAACAGCCACGATGGCCGCCCCCAAGGTCGGCTTCGTGAGCCTGGGCTGTCCCAAGGCCCTGACCGATTCCGAATTGATCCTCACGCGGCTGAGCGCCGAGGGCTACCAGACCGCCAAGTCCTTCGAGGGCGCCGACCTGGTGATCGTCAATACCTGCGGCTTCATCGACGATGCCGTCCGGGAAAGCCTCGACACCATCGGCGAGGCGCTGGCCGAGAACGGCCGGGTGATCGTCACCGGCTGCCTGGGTGCCAAGACTGGCGATCAGGGCGGCAATCTGGTCAAGCAGATGCACCCCAGCGTGCTGGCCGTCACCGGTCCGCACGCCACGCAGGAGGTGATGGATGCGGTGCATGCCAACCTGCCCAAGCCGCACGATCCCTTCGTCGACCTGGTGCCCAACAGCTTCGGCGTGGCGGGCCTCAAGCTCACGCCGCGCCACTATGCCTATCTGAAGATCAGCGAGGGCTGCAACCATCGCTGCACCTTCTGCATCATTCCCTCGATGCGCGGCGACCTCGTGTCGCGGCCCGTGGGCGACGTGCTGAGCGAGGCGAAGGCGCTGTTCGAGGGTGGCGTGAAGGAACTGCTGGTGATCAGCCAGGACACCTCGGCCTATGGCGTGGACGTCAAGTACCGCACCGGGTTCTGGGACGGCAAGCCGGTCAAGACCCGCATGCTCGAGCTGGTGCGCACGCTCGGCGAGATCGCCGAGCCCTATGGCGCCTGGGTGCGGCTGCACTACGTCTACCCCTATCCGAGCGTGGACGAGGTCATTCCGCTGATGGCCAGCGGCAAGGTGCTGCCTTACCTCGACGTGCCGCTGCAGCACAGCCATCCCGATGTGCTGCGCCGCATGAAGCGTCCTGCCAGCGGTGAGAAGAACCTCGAGCGCATCGCGCGCTGGCGCGAAGTGTGCCCGGAGCTCGTGATCCGCAGTACCTTCATCGCCGGTTTCCCGGGCGAGACGGAAGAGGAGTTCGAGCATCTGCTCGACTTCATCCGCGAAGCGCGCATCGATCGCGCGGGCTGCTTTGCCTACAGCCCGGTCGAGGGCGCCACCGCCAACGACATCCCCGGCATGCTGCCCGAGGCCGAGCGCGAGGCGCGCCGCGCGCGCTTCATGGAAGTGGCCGAGGCGGTGTCGATCGCCAAGCTGCAGGAGCGCGTGGGCGCGACGATGCAGGTGCTGGTCGATTCCGCGCCGGCGCTGGGCCGCAAGGGTGGCGTGGGACGCACCTACGCCGACGCGCCCGAGATCGACGGCACCGTGCGGCTGCTGCCGCCCGAGAAGATCAGCAAGACGCTCAAGGTGGGGGAGTTCACGCGCGCGCGCATCGTGGGCGCCGAAGGGCACGACCTGATCGCGCTGCCCGTTTGATGATTCGAACGGACAAGAAAAAAGCCACCGTGAAACGGTGGCTTCATTCGAAGAATCTCAAGAACCTTTTGAAGCTGCTCTTGGATCTGGTGCCCAGAAGAGGACTCGAACCTCCACGATGTTACTCGCTAGTACCTGAAACTAGTGCGTCTACCAATTCCGCCATCTGGGCATTTCAG
>Ga0256876_1000356_pt1 | contig 10629 bp, 8 predicted proteins | sample MC6MC0419MT_FD_186340 | JGI IMG/M metagenome (GOLD analysis project Ga0256876, IMG submission 186340) | Metatranscriptome of enriched soil aggregate microbial communities from Iowa State University, Ames, United States - MC6-MC0419-MT... | ecosystem: Environmental > Terrestrial > Soil >...
CGACGATTTGGGGGCGGCGGGCCTAGTGAATCCAGTTGCGGCGGCATGGCTTCCAGCCGTTGTTGGATGTCTCGTGGGCGCCACCGTGTTGTTGCATCAGGAGGACGGATGACGCCGGCGACGCGCCCCGCCCTTCCCACATCTGGCAGTTCATTCCGACCGATGCAGCTTCTCGGCCGTTTCCTTGTCGCCGCGCTTCTCAGCACGACCGCTCTCGCCGTCGCGAAGCCTTCGCTTGCGCAGACCGCGAGCGAGTTCATTCCGGCTCCGCCCAACGAGAAAAAATCGAGCAAGGGCGGCATTCCGAACTTCATGTCGTCCGGCGCCTCCTCGGGCGGTGCCGTCATCGACCGCTCCACGGCCGCCCGCCGCGATCCGAACGCGCGGATGCTGATGGAGGCGAAGGAGCTGGTCTACGACTTCAACAACGAGGTCGTGACCGCGGTCGGCTCCGTCGACATCTATTACCAGGGCCGGGCCGTGCAGGCCGACCGGGTCGCCTACGACCAGAAGGCGAACCGCGTCCGCGCCACCGGCAACGTCAAGCTGACCGAACGCAACGGCACCATCGTCTACACGAGCGCCGCCGATCTCAGCGACGATTTGCGCGACGGGTTCATCGAGTCGATCCGCGTCCAGACCACCGACAACGCGCGTCTCGCCGCCGCCCGCGGCCGTCGCGAAGGCGGCAAGCTGTCGGTGTTCGACCGCGCCGTCTACACCGCCTGCGAGCCGTGCCGGGACAATCCCGAGAAGCCGCCGCTCTGGCAGATCAAGGCGAAGCGCATCATCTTCCGTGAAGACGAGAAGATGGTCTATTACGAGGACGCCACCTTCGAGCTCTACGGCTACCCGATCGCGTGGCTGCCGTTCTTCTCGCACCCCGATCCGTCCGTGAAGCGGAAGTCCGGCTTCCTGGCGCCGAGTTACGGTCATTCGGGCGACATCGGCTATTCGATCGAGACGCCCTACTTCTGGGCGATCGCGCCGAACATGGACGCCACGATCGCTCCGATCATCACGTCGAAGCAGGGCGTGATGCTGAAGGGCGAATTCCGTCACCGCCTCATCGACGGCGCCTACAAGATCCGCGCGGCCGGCATCCATCAGCTCGACAGCGACCAGTTCGACGACAAGCTCGACCCCTCGGACCCCAACAGCCTGACGATCGGATCCGGCGACAAGGACAACCGCTGGACCTTCCAGTCCGACGGCGAGTTCGCCATCAACGACAAGTGGAAGTGGGGTTGGGACGTCGCGCTCTATTCCGACAAGTGGGTGCGGGGCGACTACGATCTTTGGGGCTCGAAGCGGGAGGCGATCTCGACGCTCTACCTTACGGGCCAGGGCGACCGCAGCTACTTCGATCTGCGCGGCTACCACTTCTACGGCATGACCCGCTTCGACCAGCAGGACCGCCTGCCGAACGTCGCGCCGGTGCTCGACTACAACTACGTGTTCGAAAACCCGGTCTACGGCGGCGAGCTGGCGTTCAACGTCAACGCCACCAGCCTCTACCGCGAGGACAACGAGTTCCGCCGCGGGCGGCTCGGCGTCGGCTCGTTCAGCGACGTGGCGCTGATCGGCGCCGCGGGGACCTACAGCCGCCTCTCCGTCGACACCGAATGGCGCAAGCGCTACGTCGACCCCATCGGCCAGGTGTGGACGCCCTTCGCCTTCCTGCGCGGCGACCTGATCTATTCGAACCCGGACTCCTCCGCCCGCGTCGGGCCGTTCTTCGACGACGGCCAGGAGGCTTTCCTCCGCGGCATGGGAGGCGTCGGCCTCGAGTACCGCTATCCCTTCATCGCGATGAACAGCCTCGGCACGCATCAGATCGAGCCGATCGCGCAGATCATCCTGCGGCCGAACGAGACCCACATCGGCGACTTCGCGAACGAAGACGCCCAGAGCCTGATGTTCGACGACACCACGCTGTTCTCGTGGAACAAGTTCTCCGGCTTCGACCGCATCGAAGGCGGCAGCCGCGCCAACGTCGGCCTGTCCTACACGCTGACCACGGCCGGCGGCGCATCGTTCAACGTGATGGGCGGCCAGTCCTACCATCTGTTCGGCAAGAACTCGTTCGCGAACGGCGACCAGGACGCGGCTCGCACCGGATTGCAGTCCGGTCTGGACACGACCCGCTCCGACTACGTCGCCGGCGCGAGCTTCGTGCCCGTCAAGAACTTCGCGATGGCGACGCACTTCCGGTTCGACGAGAAGAGCTTCGCCGTGCGCTCGGCCGAAGTTGAAGGCCGCGCGACGCTCGGCCGCTTCCAGGGCAACCTCTCCTACGGCCGGTACGACAGGCAGCGGGAGCTCGGCTACGACGACATCCGCGAGGGCGTGCTGGCCGGCGCGCGCGTATTTGTGACCAAGGACGTCTATGTCGGCGGCGGCGCCCGCTACAACTTCGACCGGAACGAGTTCGACAAGAGCCAGATCGGCTTCGGCGTGAACAACATCGAAGACTGCATCAATCTCGCGTTCGACTACATCCGCGAGTACGACATCGACACCAGCGCGAGGCGGCTCGACAGCATCGATCACAAGTTCCTGCTGCGCGTCGACTTCCGGACGCTGGGTTCGGCCAGCATCTCGACCAGCCGCTCGAACGACGTATTCGACGGCGAGAACTGATCCGGCCGCTCACGACGGTTGACGGGCCGCCCGGCGGCGGAGAAAAAGACCGCCGCATGACAGCCGCGGCCGCGACTCCCAGCGTCCGCCCGACGAAACGGAACCCGACGTCCATGCTTTCGCATCCTCGTCCCCTGCGCTCCCGCCTTCGCCGGCTCGTCCTTCCCGCCGTCGTCGGCGCGGCGCTCGCCGGCGCCGCCTTGCCCGCCGCAGCCCAGTCGATCGCGGTCGTGGTGAACGGCCAGCCGATCCTGTCGAGCGAAGTGACGGGGCGCGTCGCGCTGATGAACTTGGCCGGCGGCGGGAAGGGCGGCTCCGTGGCGGCCGCCCGCCAGGAGCTGATCGACGAGAAACTGAAGCTCACCGAAGCCAAGCGTTACAACATGGTCGTGAGCGACGAGCAGGTCGAGGCCGCCTTCGCCTCGATCGCCCAGCGCACCAAGCTGTCGCCCGCTCAGTTCACCCAAGCGATCGGCCAGCGCGGCGTGCCCGCGCGCACGCTGAAGGACCGGCTCAAGGCCGAGATCTCCTGGGCCCAGCTGGTGCGCCGCAAGTTCGCGGCGCAGATCGCGGCCCGCGAGAAGGACATCGTCTCGAGCGTCGGGGCCGCCGGCAAGCCGGACAACCGCGCGACGCAGTACACTCTGCGCCAGGTGGTGTTCGTGCTGCCGAAGAACGCCTCCGACGCGCAGGTCAACCAGCGTCGGGCCGAGGCCAACGCCGCCCGCGGACGCTTCCCTGGCTGCGAGCAGGCCGTTCAGTTCGCATCCAGCCTGCGTGACGTCGCGGTGAAGGAGCCGATCACGCGCTCCACCGCGCAGCTCGGCAAGCCGATTTCGGACAACCTCGCCAAGGTGAAGATCGGCGGACTGACCGCGCCGGAGCGCAGCGAGCAGGGCGTCGAGATGATCGCGATCTGCGAGCGCAAGGACATCGCCGACGACAGCATGATCCGGCGGCAGGCGGCCGAGGAGCTCGGCAGCAAGCAGGCCGAAGAGCAGTCGAAGAAGTACCTCGATCAGCTCAAGAGCCGCGCAATCATCGAGGTCCGCGGGTAGCATGACCGGGTTCGTCGACGTCCCGCTCGCCCTCAGCCAGGGCGAGCCGTCAGGCGTCGGCCCCGAGATCGCGCTCATGCTGTGGGCCGCGCGCAAGACGCGCGACGTGCCCGCCTTCGTCGCCATCGGCGACCCCGCCCTGTTCGCGGCGCGCGCGAAGCTGATCGGGCTCGACGTGGCGGTGGTCGAGGCGGAGCCCGAGGCCGCCCCCGCGCTGTTCGCGGACCGCTTTCCCGTAACCCCGATCGGCGAGCGCTGCCGCGCCCAGCCCGGTCATCCCGATGTCCGCGACGCCGCGACCGTCATCGGCGCCATCCGCCATGGCGTGGAGCTCGTGCACGCCGGCCGGTGCGCCGCGCTGGTCACCGCGCCGATCGCGAAGGCGCCGCTGGTCGAAGCCGGATTCCCTCACCCCGGCCACACCGAATACCTCGGCGCGCTGGCCGAGAGCCTGTGGGGCGCGCCCTGCCGCGCCGTCATGCTGCTGTGGGCCGAGGAGATCGCGGTCGTCCCCGTCACGGTCCACATCCCGCTGAGCGAAGCGCCCAAGCGCCTCACCGAGGAGGAGATCGTGGAGACGGCAAGGATCGTCGCGCGCGACATGCGCCGCCGTTTCCGCGTGGAAGAGCCGCGCCTCGCGGTCTCCGGGCTGAACCCGCACGCTGGCGAGAACGGCGTGCTGGGCTTCGAGGACGACGCGATCGTCGCCCCCGCCGTGCGCCGGCTGAAGGCCGAGGGCATCATGGCCACCGGGCCGCACCCCGCGGACACCCTGTTCCACGCCGCCGCCCGCGCCCGCTACGACGTCGCGATCTGCATGTACCACGACCAGGCGCTGATCCCGGTGAAGACGCTGGCCTTCGACCGCGCGGTGAACGTCACTCTCGGCCTGCCCTTCGTGCGCACCTCGCCCGACCACGGCACCGCCTTCGACATCGCCGGCACGGGCGCGGCGAACCCGGAGAGCCTGGCGAGCGCGCTGACGCTGGCCCGCCGCCTCGCCCGCGAGCCCGCGCTCGCGTGAGCGCCATCGACGACCTTCCGCCGCTCCGCGACGTCATCAGCCGGCATGAGCTGGCCGCCAAGAAGTCGCTCGGCCAGAACTTCCTGCTCGACCTCAACCTCACGGCCCGCATCGCCCGCACCGGCGGGCGGCTGGAGGGCGTTACCGTGGTCGAGGTCGGCCCCGGCCCCGGGGGCTTGACGCGCGGGCTGCTGGCCGAAGGCGCGAAGCGCGTCATCGCGATCGAGAAGGACACCCGGGCGCTCGGCGCGCTGGCCGAGATCGCCGCGCGCTATCCCGGACGGCTCGACGTGATCTCCGGCGACGCGCTGGAGGTCGACATGGCGGCGCTGGTCGGCGAGGGGCCGGCGCGGGTGGTCGCGAACCTGCCCTACAACGTTGCGACCCCGCTGCTGATCGGCTGGGTCGCCGCGGACCGCTGGCCGCCGTGGTGGGACGGGCTGACGCTGATGTTCCAGCGCGAGGTGGCGGAGCGGATCGTGGCGCAGGCCGGCGACGACGCCTACGGGCGCCTCGGCGTGCTTTGCGGCTGGCGCTGCGAGGCGCGGATCGCCTTCGACGTAGGCCCGCAGGCCTTCACGCCGCCGCCCAAGGTTACGTCTTCGGTGGTGCGGCTGACCCCGCGCGAGGCGCCGCTGCCCTGCCCCATCCGCGCGCTGGAGGCTGTGACGCAGGCCGCCTTCGGCCAGCGCCGGAAGATGCTGCGCCAGAGTCTCAAAAGCCTAGGCGACGCCGCGGCCCTGCTGGCCACCGCAGGCGTCGAGCCCACGCGCCGGGCCGAGGAGATCCCCGTGGAGGGCTTCGTCGCGCTGGCGCGGGCCTTCGAGGCGACGCGGGGCTGAGCCTCGCGCGCCGCCTCGGAAATCGTATAGGGTCCGTCGATCCTCCACGCCGCAAGGGACCGCCTTGGCCCGTAAGATTCCCGCTCCCCCGAAAGCTCCGAAGCCCGCCCTGCCGCGCGGCCTGCCCTCGCGCGACGAACTCGTCGCCTTCATCAAGGCCGAGGGCGGCAAGGTCGGAAAGCGCGAGATCGCCCGCGCCTTCCGCATCACCGGCGAGGGGCGGATCGAGCTGAAGCAGATGCTTGCCGAGCTCGAATCGGAGCGGGTGCTCGACCGGCGTGGCAAACAGATCGGAACGGCGGGCCACCTGCCCTCGGTCGTGCTCGCCGACGTCACCGGCCGGGACCGCGACGGCGATCTGCTGGCTAAGCCCGCGGACTGGGACGAGGACGAGTTCGGCGCCGCCCCGATGATCCTCGTCGACGTGCCGACCCGTGGGCGCAAGCCGGGGCTCGCGCCCGGCGTTGGCGACCGGATCCTGATGCGCGCCGAGCCGCTTGGCGACATCGATCCCGGCGGGCCGACCCACCAGGGCCGCGTCATCAAGATCCTGTCGAAGCCTTCGGCCCGCGTGCTCGGCATCTTCCGCGCGCTGCCGGACGGCTCCGGCCGGCTGGTTCCGGTCTCCAAGCGCGACGCCGGCAAGGAGCTCGCGATCGCGGCGGACGCGACCGACGGCGCCAAGGACGGCGACCTGATCGCCGCCGAGATCGTCAAGCAGGGCCGCTACGGCCTGCCCGCGGCCCGCGTGCGCGAGCGGCTCGGGTCGCTCACCAGCGAGAAGGCGGTGAGCCTGATCGCGATCCACACCCACGCCATCCCGCACGTGTTCCCCCGTGAGGCGCTCGCCGAAGCCGAGGCCGCGCGCGAGGCGACGATGAAGGGGCGCGAGGACTGGCGCCGGCTGCCGCTCCTCACCATCGATCCCGCCGACGCCAAGGACCACGACGACGCGGTCCACGCCGAGCCGGACCCGGACCCGAACAACGTCGGCGGCCACATCGTCACCGTCGCGATCGCCGACGTCGCGGCCTATGTCAGGCCGGGCTCGGCGCTCGACCTGCAGGCGCTCGACCGCGGCAACTCGGTCTACTTCCCCGACCGCGTCGTGCCGATGCTGCCGGAACGCATCTCCAACGACCTCTGCTCGCTGCGGGAGAAGGAGAACCGGCCGGCGCTCGCGGTGCGGATGTACGTCGGCAAGGACGGACGCAAGCTCCGCCACTCCTTCCACCGCATCATGATGAAGTCGGCGGCGAAGCTGTCCTACAGCCAGGCGCAGGCCGCGATCGACGGCGCGCCGGACGACGCCACCGGCCCGCTGCTGGAGCCGGTGCTGAAGCCGCTCTGGGCCGCCTACGCTTCGCTGAAGGCCGCGCGCGACGCACGCGGGCCGCTGGACCTCGACCTGCCCGAGCGCAAGCTGGTGCTGAAGCCGGACGGCACGGTCGACCGCGTGATCGTGCCGCCGCGCCTCGACGCCCACAGGCTGATCGAGGAGTTCATGATCCAGGCCAACGTGGCCGCGGCCGAGACGCTGGAGACCAAGCGCACGCCGCTGGTCTACCGCGTCCACGATGCGCCCTCGATCGAGAAGCTGACGGCGCTGCGCGAGCTGCTGGCGACGCTGGACATCGAGTTTCCCCAGTCCGGCAACCTCAGGCCCGCCGCGTTCAACAAGATCCTTGTCCGGGTTGAGGACTCCGACAACGCCAGCCTCGTCAACGAGGTGGTGCTGCGCACCCAGGCGCAGGCGGAGTACGCGTCGGAAAACTACGGCCATTTCGGCCTGAACCTGCGCCGCTACGCGCATTTCACCTCGCCGATCCGGCGCTACGCCGACCTGATCGTGCACCGGGCGCTGATCCGCGCGCTCGAGCTCGGCTCCGACGGCCTGCCGGAGACGGCGACGCCCGAGACGCTGGGCGAGATCGGCGCGCGCATCTCGGCGGCCGAACGCCGCGCCATGGCCGCCGAACGTGAGACGGTCGATCGGCTGATCGCGCACTTCCTGGCCGATCGCGTCGGCGCGACCTTCACCGGCCGCATCGCGGGCGTCACCCGCTCCGGCCTGTTCGTGAAGCTTGATGACACCGGCGCGGACGGCTTCGTGCCGATCGGCTCGCTCGGCAACGACTACTTCGTGCACGACGAGGCGGCCCGCGCGCTCACGGGCAGCGCCACCGGCGAGAGCTTCCGGCTGGGGGACACGGTCGAGGTGAAGCTGGTCGAAGCGGCGCCGGTCGCGGGCGCGCTCCGGTTCGAGATGCTGTCCGAGGGACGCGCGGCGCGCCCCGCCGGCCGCGGCAAGCGTGGCCTTCGCCGGGCCGCGGCGACTGCGCGGCCCTCGAAACCAGGCCCGAAAGGGCCTAAGTCAGGGCCGAAGACGCCGCCGTCGAAGTCGGGCAAGGGACGCCGTTCATGAGCGCACAGGTCACGATCGCGGGCGGCGGCGCCGAGGAAAGCCGCCCGGTCGCCCGCTCGATGGGCCGCGGCCTGATGCTCCGCTGCCCCGCCTGCGGCGAAGGCCGCATGTTCCGCGCGTACCTCAAGGTGGTCGACGCCTGCGAAAACTGCGGCGAGGAGCTGCATCACCAGCGCGCGGACGACGCGCCGCCCTACGTCGTCATCACCATCGTCGCCCACGTCGTCGTCGCGGGGCTGCTCGCGGTGGAGGTGGCCTACAAGCCCGAGATCTGGGTGCATCTCATCCTCTGGATGCCGCTGACGATCATCCTGTCGCTCGCCCTGCTTCCGCCCGTGAAGGGCGCGCTGGTGGGACTGCAGTGGGCCCTGCGCATGCACGGCTTCGGCGGCGAGGACGACAGCGCCCATCTCGCGGATGGCGGGCTCAAGCCGGAGGGCCGCCCGTGAGCGACGGCGGCGCCGAGCAGGTCGCCGAAGCCGCGCCGGCGAAGGCCTCCGCCCCGCGCCTGGTCCCCAAGGACGCGGCGACCATCATCCTGGTGGACCGGGAGGCGTCCGAACCGAAGTTGCTGATGGGCAAGCGCCACGAGGGCGTGCGCTTCATGCCCGGCAAATATGTGTTTCCCGGCGGGCGCGTGGAGCCGGAGGACGGCCGCGTCAACATCGCCGGCGCCTACGCGCCGCACGTGGAGCGCCGCCTGCAGGCGGGCGTCCAGCGCCCGTCGATCACCCGCGCCCGCGCCTACGGCCTCGCGGCGATCCGCGAGCTCGCGGAGGAGACCGGGCTGCTGATCGGCGAGACCGAGACCGGCGCCTTCGAGCCCCGCGGCGAGGCCTGGAAGCCCTTCGCGGACGCCGACGTGTTCCCCTCGCTCGAGGGCCTGCACTTCGTCGCCCGCGCCATCACGCCCCCCGGCCGGCCAAAGCGCTTCGACACCCGCTTCTTCGCAGGCGACGCCAGCTTGGTGACGGCGAAGGTGGACGGGATCGTCACGGCCGACGCCGAATTGGTCGAGCTGGTGTGGGTGTCGCTCTCCGAAGCCCGCGCGCTGGACCTGCCGGCGATCACCCGCATCGTGATCGACGATCTCGCCCGCCGGATGGATGAGGGCCTGGAGCGCGACCTGCCGGTGCCGTTCTACCGCCAGGGCTCCAAGTCCGAACGCGCGTACCTCTAGGTCAGCGCAGCTCGTGCCCGGACTTGATACGGGACCCAGAGACTCGTGGGCGACCGGCATGACGTTCCGACCGCCATCAACCGTCTTCTTCGGAACGCCCGGTGGTTCTGGGTTCTGGGTCCCGGCTCGAGGCCGGGACACGAGGACGGAGCTGGCCTTCTGGCGTCAGCGCACTCCATCGGCGCAGTTGTAGTCGTCTTTGGCGTTGGCGAGCGCTTTGGTCACCGTGCCGGAGACCGTCTTGTCCAACACCACGCAGACGTCGTAGCTCAGCGTGCCGCCCGCCGGGAAGCCGTCGAAGGGCTGCGAGGTCGTCGACGTGTCGTAAACCTGGTTGATCGACATGCCGTAGTAGGCCGTCGAACCCCAGGCCGTCTTCTTGCTCGTCGTCGTCGCGTTGGCGTTGTTGTAGGGCAGCTCGTACTGGGCCGACTGGTAGGGCCACTCGTAGTCGCACGGGATCTTCTGGTCCTGGAAGGGACAGCCGTTGCCGCCGTTGTACGTCGTCGACGTGATCCCGCGGCCGTCGGCGTAGCCCTGACGGGTGCGCGTGCTGCTGTAGGGCCGCGGCTCGACGAGCCCCATCTCGAACCCTTCCGCGGTCAGCACGGAGTAGCGCGAACCCTTGTTCGCGGTTTCCCAGGTCCAGGTGGAGTTTCGGGTCAGCGGGGTCGTCAGCGTCCGGAACTGAAACCGGTCGCCCCACAGCACCTGCTTGATCGGACCGGGCGTCGCGCCGTCGAAGTTCAGCACGCCGTACGGCCCGCGCAGGTCGAAGCTCGCGCGGTTCGCGCCCGGCAGGTTGTCGAGCATCACCTGCGTCCGGATGCGCGGGTGGTCCTTGCCCTCTTCGAAGTACCAAGTGATCCGCACCGGCAGCTGATAGAGCGCGTAGGAGGCGGCCGTCAGCGGCAGCTTGGGCGAATCGCCGCCCGTGTTCGGGTCGAGCGCCGTCGCGTTGATCGTGCCGTAGCGGGGATAGCTCACCTGATACTGAATCGCGGCCTTCTTCGGCGTCGAGGTCGACAGCGGGACCCGGGTCGCCGCGAACCCGCGCCCGAGCGGCGAGTCGTCCTTGCCGAAGATCTTGCCCGCGATCGTGTCCTGCGTGTTGTCGGAGAAGTCGCGGTAACGCTCGTGCGAGACGAAGTAGCCGAAGCCCTCCGCGGACGACGGCGGGTTGGCGCGCATCGTCTTCCAGACGCCGTTCGACAGGTATTCGTAGGTGAACTGCACGGCGTAGCCGCCATGCCCGGCGTTGCCCTCGCCCTCGCGCTTCAGCGAGACGGAGCGCTTGCGGCCTTTCGAATCGAGCCAGCTGTAGCGGTCGACCTTGAAGCCGTTGACCGTCGTCTGCTGGACCAGAATGTTGGCGCTCGCAGCAGTCGTCGCCAGACCGCAGGCGAGCGCCAGAGCGCCCGCCGCGGCGATGCGGATGAATGTCATGGTTTTAGTCC
>Ga0256876_1000357_pt1 | contig 10608 bp, 6 predicted proteins | sample MC6MC0419MT_FD_186340 | JGI IMG/M metagenome (GOLD analysis project Ga0256876, IMG submission 186340) | Metatranscriptome of enriched soil aggregate microbial communities from Iowa State University, Ames, United States - MC6-MC0419-MT... | ecosystem: Environmental > Terrestrial > Soil >...
CGGCGCGCCGGGCCCGTTCGCGGCGCCGCCGCGGACGTGGCCCGCTTCGGGCTCGAGCGGCATCAGCCGCATGGTGGCGAGGAAGACCGCGAGCGCGACCAGCGCCACCGCGCCATGGCCGAGGAAGGCGACGCCGTAGCCGGTGAAGCCTGTCTCGATCCCAAGCGCCGACAGCCAGCCTCGCCCGTCCTGCACGAGATAGCCCGCCGCGGTGGTGCTGAGGCTCGCGCCGATCCCCTGCACCGTCATCACCGCGCCGAGGCCGACGTTGAACCGGCCGGTGCCGCGCAGCATGCGGGCGACGAGCGCGGGCGTCACCACGCTCAGGATGCCGGCGCCCACTCCGTCGAGCATCTGCACCGGGATCGCGATCCAGGCGTCGGTCACCGACGCGGCCACGATCCCGCGGATCGGCAGCGCGACGAGAGCCGCAAGGAGCAAAGGCACGTAGCCGTAGCGCTCCGCGATCCGGGCTGCGAACAGCGCCATCGGCACCATCACCGCCTGGGCGACGATGATGGCGACGCTGGTCCAGAACACCGCGTTGCCGAGGCCGAGCGCTTCGATGCGCTGCCCGACAAGCGGCAGCATCGGCGCGTTGCCGAAGTGGAAGAGCATCAGAATGAGGCCGAAGATCAACAGCGCCGGCGTCTTCAGCAGCACCGAAAAGCCCGACGCGCCGTCGTCCTTCGCCGTCTTGTCGAGGCCTCGGGCGACGTCGTGGTCGATCGCGCTCTCCTTGATCGCAAGGGTCGCGGCGATCGACCCGACGGCCATCGCGATCATCACGAAGAACACCGCCTGGATGCCGACGAGGTAGGAGAAGCCCGCGCAGGCCACCGCCGCGACGACATTGCCCCCGTGATTGGCCGCTTCGTTGCGGCCGATCTGGTGGGAAAACTCCTTCGGGCCGACGATCCCCAGCGTCATCGCGGCGATCGCGGGCGGGATCACGGCGCCGACGACCCCGGTGAGCACCTGGCTGATCGAGACGACGGGGAAGCTCGGGAAATACAGGATCGCGAGGCAGGCCGCGGTCACCGCGAGCGCGGCGACCAGCGTGACCATGCGCTTGCGCCGGGTGGCGTCGACGAAGGCACCCATCGGCGTCGTCGCGATCATGCCGGCGAGACCGCCGATGGTGAGGACGTAGCCGATGTCGATGGCCGACCAGCCCTGACCCTGCAGGAAGATCGCGAGATAGGGACCGAGCCCGTCGCGTACGTCAGCCAGGAGGAAGTTGAGCGTCGTGAGCGCAGCGACCGTGTTCATGGCGACGTTTTCCGGAGGAGAAACCGCCTCGTCGATCCCCGATCAACGCCGCGTGATCGCCGAAATGGAGCGCACGGCATGGTCGCCAAGATCGACCTCTGCACCTGCGACAAAAAAGGCCGGAGCGTCGCCGCTCCGGCCTTTTTCATGCGTCGGTTTCGAACCGTCAGTCGGTGGCGACGTCCGACGGCGGAGGCGCCTCGCCGGCCATCGCGGGCGCGCCGTCCTCGCCGGCCGCGCCGCGGCCGTAACGCCCGTAGCGACGGCGACGGCCGCGGGCTGGCGCCCTGCCCTCACCCTGCTCGTCGGTCGAAAGCGCCTCGTCGGAGGGAGCCGCGGCGAGCGGAGCCTCCGCGACGTCAGCCGTCTTCGGCGCTTCGGGCTCGCTCACGAAGGCGGGCGGCGTGGAAGCGGGAGCCGGGGCCGCTGCGACCGGGACCGGAGCGGGCGCCGGGGCGGGTTGCGGCGCGCCGCCGGTGATGAAGGCCGGAAGCGCGTTGGCGGCCGGCTCGTCGTCCGTCGCCTCGGGGCGCGGCCCGCGCGGCTGCTGGTCCTTGCGGTCGCGCCGGTCGTTGCGGTCGTTGCGGTCGAACCGACGCGGCTGGTCGCCGAAGCCGCCCTGGCTGGCGACGTTCTGGCCTCCGCCGTTCGGAGCGCCATTTTGGCCGCCGTTTTGAGCGTTCTGGCCGTTCTGGCCCCCGCCGGCGTTCGAGTTGGCGTAGGGATTCTGGCCGCCGCCATAGTTCTGACCGCCGCCCTGGGGGCGGCCGTTCTGATGGCGCTGCCCACCGCCCTGGCGCTCCGCGCCATAGGACGGCTGGCCGTTGTTCTGGCCGTTCGGCTGGCCGTAACCGTTCGGCTCGCCGACCTCCAGGCCGTCGTCGTCCTCGTCCGGGTCGAGGAAGTCGTCGGCGTCGGCGCGCACGAAGGTCTGGTGGGGCTGATACTGCGCCTGCGCCGCCGCCAGCAGCCGGTAATAGTGCTCGGCGTGCTGCATGTAGTTCTCGGCGGCGACCGGATCGCCCGAGGACGTCGCGTCGCGCGACAGCTGGACGTACTTGTCCGCGATGGTGCCCGCCGTGCCGCGGATCTTCACATCGGGACCGTTCGACTCGTAGCTGCGGGTCAGCGGGTTCGGCCCTTTGCCGCCTCCACCTCCACCGCCGCCGCCGCCTCCACCACCGCCGCCACCGCCGCGGTTGCGCCCGCGGAGGCGCTTCGCTTGTCCTTGCCTCATGGCGTTCAAATCAGCACTCGTTCTGGATTGAGGGCCCGTCAAGGCCGGGGACCGAGACCGGATCCGGGCGCACGCTGACACTCCCGCCGAGGCGGGGCGACCAACCCGGCCGCGCTGCGCCGCCGGCTGAAGCTGGCGCGCAAAGCGACCCGGCGTCCGCTGCAAAGCCGAAGCTCGGCGCGGCGATCAGGCGCGATCGAAGCGGTGCGTCGATCTTTCGAGGCCGGTCGCCGGTAGATCCGTGCGCACGCGGTTTCGAAATTATCCGTCCGTCGCTCTCAGGCCCAATTCTCACGAACCGGGCGGGCGTCAGACGATTCCGATAGGGAAGATAGCGGCTCGACCTTCGCTTTCCAAGGGGTTTTTACCGCTTACGTAGCCGCCCGGATGACCAGCGCCCTCGGAACGGCGCCGAGATCGGCCCGCGCGGCGCCGTCGACCCGGAGGCCGGCCTTCAGCGCGAGGCGCGTCACGTCGGCCTCCTGGCCGGCACCGAGCTCGAGCGTGGCGGCGCCGCCCGGGTTGAGGCGCGCGGGCAAGTCCGCGACGATGACTCGGTAGGCGTCGAGGCCGTCGGCGCCGCCGTCGAGCGCATGGGCGGGATCGTGGTCACGCACCTCGCGGTCCAGCCCGGCCATGTCGGCGCTCGCGATGTACGGCGGGTTCGAGACGACGAGATCGAAGCGGCTCCCGAGCGCCGCCGACCAGTTGCCCACGACGAAACGCGCGCGGCCGCCTAAGCCGAGGCGTTCGGCGTTGGCCCGCGCCGCGCGCGCCGCCCCGAACGAACGGTCGACGCCGAGCCCCGTGGCGCGCGGGAGTTCGGACAGCAACGCCAGCAGGATGCAGCCGGAGCCGACCCCGAGGTCGAGGACCGAAAGCGGGCGATCGCGACCGCCGACGGCGTCGAGCGCTGCCTGCACCACGGTCTCGGTGTCGGCGCGAGGGGCGAGCGTCTCGGGCGCGAGAATGAAGTCGAGCCCCCAGAACTCCCGGCGACCCAGGATGCGGTCGACGGGCTCGCCGCCGAGACGCCTAGCAACCAGGCCTTCCAGCCGCGCCAGGGCGTGGACGTCCGCCGCATCGCCGGCGCGCGTGATCAGTCGGGCGGCGTCGAGGCCGAAAGCCTCGCGGGCGAGCGCTCGGGCGTCGGCCTCGGGCGTGTCGATCCCGGCCGCGGCGAACCGCGTCGCGGCGGCGCGCGCGGCCTCGCCCAAGGTCACGCCGCCGCGTCCTCGGAGGCCAGAAGCCGAGCGCGCTGCTCGGCCGAGAGCGCGTCGATCAGCTCGCCGAGGGCGGTTCCCTCCATCACGGCGTCGAGCTTGTAGAGCGTGAGGTTGATGCGGTGATCGGTGACGCGGCCCTGCGGGAAATTGTAGGTGCGGATGCGCTCGGACCGGTCGCCGGAGCCGACCTGGACCCGGCGGGCGTCGGCGCGCGCGCCGTCCACCCGCTCGCGCTCGATGTCGTAGAGCTTGGCGCGCAGCAGCGCGATGGCGCGGGCGCGGTTGCGGTGCTGCGAGCGCTCGTCCTGCACGGCGACCGCGATGCCGGTGGGCAGATGCGTCACGCGCACCGCCGACTCGGTCTTGTTGACGTGCTGGCCGCCCGCACCCTGCGCCCGGTAGACGTCGAACCGCAGTTCGGAGTCGTCGAGCGCGACGTCGACCTCCTCCGCCTCCGGCAGCACCGCGACGGTGGCCGCGGAGGTGTGGATGCGGCCGGAGCCCTCGGTCGCCGGAACGCGCTGCACGCGATGGACGCCGGACTCGTACTTCATGCGTCCGAACACGCCCCGTCCGGCGATCTCCGCCACGATCTCCTTGTAGCCGCCCATCGCGCCTTCGCTGGTCGACAGCACCTCGACCTTCCAGCCGCAGGCGTCGGCGTAGCGCTGGTACATGCGGAACAGGTCGCCGGCGAACAGCGCCGCCTCGTCGCCGCCGGTGCCCGCGCGCACCTCGAGGATGACGCCGCGCGCGTCCGCCTCGTCCTTCGGCAGCAGTTCGATCTGCAGCGCCTCGGCCGCCTCCTCCCGGCGACCGCGGGCCTCGTCGAGTTCGGCGCGGGCGAGGTCGCGCATCTCGGCGTCGGTCCCGCCGTCCGCGACGAGGTGTTCGAGGTCCTGGATTTCGTCCTCGGTCGCGCGCAGGGCGCGGATGGCCTCGACCACCGGTTCGAGCTCGGCGCGCTCGCGGCCGAGCCGCGCGAGCTCGGCGCCCTCGGTCGTCTGCCCGAGCGCGTGGTCGACCGCCGCGAAGCGCTCCACGAGAGCCTCCAGCTTGTCTCTGGGGAGTTCGACGCTCACGGCTCGATCTGAAGCCCCCGGGACCTCGCGTAATCGCCGAGCTCCGCGCGCAGCGAATGCCCCCCGTCGAACCGCTCGAGGCGCGGGCGCACGAAATTCGCGACGTCGCCGGCGTCGAGGTCCAGCAGCATGGCCTTCACTGGGCCGATCGCGGCCGGCGAGACCGACATCGACCGGTAGCCGATGGCGACCAGCGCCATGGCCTCGAGCGGTCGGGCCGCGATCTCGCCGCACAGGGTCACCGGCTTGCCGGCGGCCCCCGCGACCGCCGTCACCCGCGCCAGCGCCCTGAGGAACGCGACGTCGAGCGGATCGAAACGGGCGGAGACCTTGGCGTTGCCGCGGTCGACGGCGAACAGGAACTGCATCAGGTCGTTGGAGCCGACGGAGAGGAAATCGACCCGGCGGACGATCTCCTCCAGCTGGAACAGCAGCGACGGCACCTCGACCATGACGCCGAGGCGCACCTTCGCGGGCGCCTCGAAGCCGTGCGCCGCGAGGCGAACCTGCTCCCGCTCGACAATCGCCTTCGCCTCGTCGAACTCCGAGACGCAGGACACCATCGGGAACATGATCTTCAGATCGCGCCCGCCGGCCGCGCGCAGCAGCGCGCGGATCTGGGTGCGCAGCAGCGCCGGGCGGTCGAGGCCGAGCCGGATCGCGCGCCAGCCGAGCGCCGGGTTCTCCTCCGGCTCGAGGCGCATGTAGGGGAGCACCTTGTCGCCGCCGACGTCGAGCGTGCGGAAGGTGACCGGCTTGTCGCCGGCGGCGTCCAGAACGGCGCGGTAGAGCGCCTCCTGCGCCGCCGTCTTGGGCAGCGAGGGCGCGACCATGAACTGCAGCTCGGTGCGGAAAAGGCCGATGCCCGCGGCGTTGGTCTCGGGGATGTGCGGCAGGTCGACCAGCAGGCCGGCGTTCAGCATCAGCGCCACCTCGACGCCGTCCCGGGTGCGGAACGGGCGGTCGCGGAGCGCGCGGTACTGCTCCTGCTTGCGGGCGCGGAAGCGGACCTTGTCGGCGTAGGCGCGCTCGACGTCGGGCGTCGGGCGAACGTGCACTTCGCCGGAAAAGCCGTCGACGATGATCGGGTCGCCGGCCTCGGCGATCCCGGTCGCGTTCTCGAGCTGGCCGATGGCCGCGATCCCGAGCGCGCGGGCGACGATCGCCACATGGCTCGAGCCGGAGCCCTCCTCCAGCACGAGGCCGCGGAGACGGGTCCGATCATATTCGAGCAGCGCCGCGGGGCCCATGGAGCGGGCGACCACGATGGCGTTCTCGGGCAGCTCCTCGCGGGGCCGGGAGGCGTGGTCCGGCGACGCCAGCTCGCGCAGCAGGCGGTGCGCGAGGTCGTCGAGATCGTGCAGGCGTTCGCGCAGATAGGGATCAGTCTGCCGCTGCATGCGCGCGCGGGTGTCGGACTGAACCCGCTCGACCGCGGCCTCGGCGGTGAGGCCGGTCATCACCGCCTCGTGCAGCCGCTTTCCCCAGCCGCGGTCGTGGGCGAACATGCGGAAGGTCTCGAGCACGTCGCGGTGCTCGCCAGCCCGGGCGACGTCGCCGTCGTCCAGCAGCACGTCGATCGACGCGCGCAGCCGCACGAGGCCCTCGTCGAGGCGCTTCAGCTCCTTGTTCACGTCCTCGGCGATGAAGTTCTTCACGACGATCTTCGGCTCGTGCAGAACCACGTGGCCGAGGCCGATGCCGTCGGACAGCGAGACGCCCGCCGAGTGCGCGGGCCTGCGGCCGACCGTCTCGGCCCCGCCGGGGCCGGACAGCTCGCCGCTCGCCACCATCTCGGCGATGACCATCGCGGTGGTCTGGAGCGCCTCCACCTCCTCGTCGGAGTAGGTGCGGTGGGCCTTGTTCTGGACGACGAGCACGCCGAGCGTGTTGCCCGAGCGCAGGATCGGGACGCCCATGAACGAGTGGTAGATCTCCTCGCCCGTCTCCGGCTTGTAGGAGAACGAGGGATGGGCCTGGGCGTCGGACAGGTTGACCGACTCGGCCTCGTCCGCGACGAGGCCGACGAGGCCCTCGCCCTTCCGCATGGTGGTGCGGTGGACCGCGTCCCGGTTCAGGCCTTCGGTGGCGAACAGCTCGAGATCGTTGTCCGACCGCAGCACGTAGACCGAGCAGACCTCGGCCACCATGTTGGCGGCGATCAGCACCACGATCCGGTCAAGACGCTCCTGCGCCGTGACCGGATCCGCCATGACCTCCCGCAGCCGGCGCAAAAGCACGCGCGGGCCGCCATACGCGCCTCGCATCTTCCGCTCTCCGGGTGGGGGGCTTTGCGCCCTTCAACGCCCCCGCGCAGCTTGAGTCGTGTGGTTGCTGGAGGCCCGACGGCGTCGGCGCGTCAGACCTTGTCGAGCCCGTATACCGAATGGAGCGTTCGAACGGCAAGCTCGGCGTAGGCCGCGTCGATCAGCACGGAGATCTTGATCTCCGAGGTCGTGATCGCGCGGATGTTGACGCCGCGCTTCGCGAGCGCCTCGAACGCCTGCGCCGCGACGCCCGCGTGGCTGCGCATCCCGATGCCGATGACCGACACCTTGCACACGTCAGCGTTGGTGTTGAGCTCGCTGAACCCGATCTCGGCCTTCTTGGACTCGAGGATCTGGAGCGTCCGCTCCTGGTCCCCGGTCGGCAGGGTGAAGGTGATGTCGGTGGTCCGGCCGTCCTCGGAGATGTTCTGGACGATCATGTCCACGTTGATCGCGGCCTCGGCGAGTGGGCCGAACACGCCCGCGGCGACGCCCGGCTTGTCCTCCACCCGGCGGAGCGTGATCTGGGCCTCGTCCTTGGAATAGGCGATGCCGGTGACGACCTGTTGTTCCACGATCTCGTCCTCGTCGCAGATAAGCGTTCCGGGGGGCAGGCCGTTCGGGCCGACCTGCGGCGCGTCCGGCGCGTCGAAGCTCGAGCGCACGAACACCCGGACCTTGTGCACCATGGCCATCTCGACCGAGCGCACCTGAAGAACCTTGGCCCCGAGCGAGGCCATTTCCAGCATCTCTTCGAAGGCGATGCGCTCCATGCGCTGCGCCTTCGGCACGATGCGGGGATCGGTGGTGTAGACCCCGTCGACGTCGGTATAGATGTCGCAGCGGTCGGCGCCCACGGCGGCGGCCACGGCGACCGCGCTCGTGTCCGAGCCGCCGCGGCCGAGCGTCGCGATCCGGTTGTCCGGCGCGATTCCCTGGAAGCCCGCGATCACCGGCACCTGACCGTCCGTCATGCGCGAGATCAGCGCCGAGCCGTCGATCGAATCGATGCGCGCCGAGCCATGGGTCCCATCGGTGCGGAGCGGGATCTGCCAGCCCTGGAACGAGCGCGCCGGGACGCCCATGTCCTGCAGCACGATCGCCAGCAGGCCCGAGGTGACCTGTTCGCCCGACGCGACGATCGCGTCATACTCGCGGGCGTCGTGGATCGCCGAGGCTTCGCGGGTCCAGGCCACCAGCTGGTTGGTCGCGCCCGCCATGGCCGACACGACGACCGCCACCTCGTTGCCCGCGTCGACCTCGCGCTTCACGTGAGCGCCGACATTGCGGATGCGCTCGACGGTCGCGACGGACGTGCCGCCGAACTTCATCACTATGCGGGCCATCGAACTGATCAGTCTCGGAAAAAGCGGTCGGAGGCGGAGGGCGGCTGGGTCCGCCGACGAAAAAGGCGCGTATAGATAGCCGCGACCCCGAGCCGACACAACGCCGGAGACGACGCCCCATGACGACGCCCCACGCCGCAAGCCTCGATCGCGACGAGGTGGCGCGCTTCGACGCGCTGGCCCAGCGCTGGTGGGACCTCGACGGCCCGATGAAGCCCCTGCACAAGTTCAACCCCGCCCGCGTCGCGATCTTCCGGGACGCCGTCTGCGCCAGGTTCGGCCGCGACGCCTCCGCCGTGCGGCCGCTCGAAGGGCTGCGGCTGCTCGACGTCGGCTGCGGCGCGGGCGTGCTGGCGGAGCCGCTCGCGCGCCTCGGCGCCGAGGTGACCGGGGTCGATCCGGCGCCCGAGCTGATCCCCGTGGCCGCCGCCCACGCCGCCGAGCAGGGCCTCGCGATCGCCTACCGGGCGGCCTCCGCCGAAGAGGTTCTGGCCGACGGCGAGAGCTTCGACGTCGTAGTGGCCTCCGAGGTAGTCGAGCACGTGAACGACGTGCCCGCCTTCGTCGCGGTGCTCGCGGGACTCGTCCGGCCCGGCGGCCTCGCGCTGTTCTCGACGCTGAACCGCACCCCCCTCGCCCACGCCCTCGCGATCGTCGCGGCCGAATACGTGCTGCGCTGGCTACCGCGGGGCACGCATTCCTACGAGAAGTTCGTGACGCCCGACGAGCTGTCGGCGGCGGCCCGGGCGGCGGGACTGGAGCCCACGGACCTGCGCGGCATCAAGTTCAATCCGCTGAAGAACAGCTGGGGCGTGAGCGACGACACGCTGGTGAACTACACGCTCGCCGCCGGCAAAAGCTGAACCACCGAAAGCTGAAGCGGCGGCGCCCTGCTCAGGCCCCGGCGACCACGGTGTCGCGGCCCGCGCGCTTGGCCTCGTAGAGCCGCGCGTCCGCCTTCCGCAGCGTCGCGATCAGGTCCCCGGCGCCCGGCGTCGAGGTCGCGACGCCCACGCTGATCGTCACGCGGCGGTCGGGCGTGCCGACGAAGGCGTCGGCGACGGCGGCGCGCAGCCGCTCGCCGAGCGCCGCGGCGTCCTCGGCGTCGAGCCGCTCAGCCACGACCACGAACTCCTCGCCGCCGTAGCGGAACACCCGATCTCCCGCCCGCACCGCGCCGATCAGCGCCCGTCCCACGGCGGCGAGGATCTCGTCGCCGGCTTCGTGGCCGAATCGGTCGTTCGCCTGCTTGAAGTGGTCGACGTCCACCATCGCGAGGCTCACCGGCCAAGGTTCGATGCGGCGGCGCTCCAGCCGCTTGCGCCGCAGGTCCTCGAAAGCGTTCCGGGTGCCGGCGCCGGTCAGCGGATCGACCGCGGCGCGCGCCAGCAGGTCCTCGTAGCGCGTGCGGTAGGTCAGGGCGTCGAACACGTCCCAGATCCGGCGCCGCGCAAAGGCCGGACGCTCGGTCGGCTCCACATAGCGCAGGTAGATCGCGATGAAGACGCTGTAGAGCGCGGCAGCTCCCATTTTCGCGGCCCATCCGCCGCCGAGCGCGCTGAAGGGGATGCTCGTGACCCAGTGCAGCACCGGGAAGAACGCGAGCTGGTCGAAGGTCAGGACCAGCGCCGAGCTGACGAGAAGCGCCGGAAAAGCCTGACGCCGGAACAGCCGCATCAGCCGCTCGAACACCAGGATCAGCGCGATGATGTCGACGAACAGAAGCAAGGTGCCCCAGATCATGAGCACGCCGATCTGGTCGATGAAGCGCAGGTCGGCCTGGTAGCCGGGCAGCGGCGCCAACGTCTCGTGCTGCCGCAGGATCAACGCCAGCGCCACCAGCAGGAGGTTGCCGATCATCAGTCCGTAGATCGGCTGCCGCGCCGTCTCCGCGTCCTCGCGGATGTAGAGCAGCAGGAACATCATCAGCTTGCCGGAGAACAGCACGGTCGAGCCGGGCGAGAGCAGGCCGAACGGCAGCTCGATGAAGAACACCGCCGCGAGATAGGTCTCGAGGAAGTGCATCACGCCGAGCGCGCAGACGAACAGGCCGACGCCGTAGGCGAACCGGGCCCGGAGCAGCGCGGCCATGACCGCGAAGTACACCAGGGCCTGAAGCGACAGGAGCAGGACGCCGTTCATGTGCGCGCAGGAATCTCGGAGGTCGGGACGGCGGAG
>Ga0256876_1000359_pt1 | contig 10581 bp, 9 predicted proteins | sample MC6MC0419MT_FD_186340 | JGI IMG/M metagenome (GOLD analysis project Ga0256876, IMG submission 186340) | Metatranscriptome of enriched soil aggregate microbial communities from Iowa State University, Ames, United States - MC6-MC0419-MT... | ecosystem: Environmental > Terrestrial > Soil >...
AAATCCGCGCCGTCCTGGTCGGCGCGCTCTCGGTCGCGGCCTTCGTGTTGGCCTGGCACCTGCTCACCACCTACCGGGTGAACCTCTACGTCCGCTTCATGAACGTGCCGTCTCCCGCCGACGTGCTGGAGAGCGCGCGGACCGCCTTCGCGACGTCGACCTTCTTCCAGCACGTCGCCATCAGCTGCCGGCGCATCCTCTATGGCTTCCTGCTCGCAGCGGCCGTCGCCGTGCCGCTCGGCCTGCTGATGGGGCGCTTCAAGCTGCTCAGCGAGATCGTGTTCCCGGTCACCGAGGTGCTGCGGCCGATCCCCGCCATCGCCTGGGTGCCGATGGCGATCATGCTGTGGCCGACCAACGAGCAGTCGATCGTGTTCATCACCTTCCTGGGCTCGTTCTTCCCCATCCTGCTCAACACCCTGCATGGCATGGCGACCGTCGATCCCGTGCTGGTGCGCGCCGCCCGCTGCCTCGGCGCGACCGAGGCCGCGACCTTCCGCGAGGTCTACCTGCCGGCGACCTTGCCGCAGATCTTCACCGGGCTCACCGTCGGCATGGGCGTCGCCTGGGTGTCGCTGATCGCGGCGGAGATGATCTCCGGGCAGTTCGGCATCGGCTACTTCACGTGGGAGGCCTACAGCCTGGTCCAGTACTCCGACATCGCGCTCGGCATGCTGGCGATCGGCGTGCTCGGCCTCGCCTCGAGCTGGGCGATCCGGCTGGTCGGCCGCCTCCTGATGCCATGGAGCGCACGATGACCGCCGCGGCTCAACTGCTCGACGCAGGTCCGACGCCCTACGCGCCGCCCAAGACCACCAAGGGACGGGTGGAGGTCCGCGGCTTCGGCCTGACCTACGACACCGCCGACGGCGCGACCGACGCCGTCTCCAGCGTCGATCTGACGGTGGAGCCCGGCGAGTTCGTCTCGATCATCGGCCCTTCCGGCTGCGGCAAGTCCACGCTGCTGAACGCGCTCGCCGGGTTCCTGAAGCCCACGCGAGGGATCGTGACGGTCGACGGCGAGCCGATCACCGGCCCCAGCGCCGACCTCGGCATGATCTTCCAGCAGTACTCGCTGTTCCCCTGGAAGACCGTGCGGGAGAACGTCGAGTTCGGGCTGAAGATGAAGGGCATGGGCCGCTCCGAGCGGGCCCGCGCGGCGCGCACGCTGCTGGGGCTCGCGGGGCTCACCCCGTTCGAGAACCACTACCCCGACCGCCTGTCCGGCGGCATGAAACAGCGCGTCGGCATCGTCCGCGCGCTCGCCACCGGCCCGCGCATCCTGCTGCTCGACGAACCCTTCGGCGCGCTCGACGCCCAGACGCGGCTGATCATGCAGCAGATCCTCACCAACATGTGGCAGCGGCTGAAGATCTCGGTGCTGTTCGTGACCCACGACCTCGACGAGGCGATTTTCCTGTCGGACCGCATCTATGTGATGACCGCGCGGCCGGGCGAGATCAAAGCCGAGATCGCGGTCCCGCTGCCCCGACCGCGCCTGCCGGCGATGACCATGTCCTCCGAATTCCTGGCGCTCCGCCGCGGTCTGATGTCGCTCATCCGCGAGGAAAGCCTGAAGGCCATGGGCGGCGAACTTACGGCCGACGGCCTGCAGGGCCTCGCCATCAACCTGGAAGGCCAGGACGTGTTCCGCGCGCTGTGAGCGGAACCGATCTGCGTTCATCCCCATTGGAAAGCGACGCGCGATGACGTATGTCGTCACCGAAAATTGCATTCGGTGTAAGTATATGGATTGTGTGGAGGTCTGTCCGGTGGACTGCTTCTACATGGGCGAGACGATGCTGGTGATCGCGCCGGACGAATGCATCGACTGCGGCGTGTGCGAACCTGAATGCCCGGCGGAGGCCATCAAGGCCGACACCGAACCGAACCTGCAAGGCTGGATCGCGCTCAACGCGAAATACGCGGCCGTCTGGCCGAACGTGACCGAGAAAGGCGAGCCGCCCGCGGACGCCGCCGTCTGGGACGGGGCGGCGGGCAAGCTCGAAGCCGTGTTCGGGGCGTCCGATCCGGCGGCGGCGTGACGACGCGAGCTTGAGAGACCGAGAGACCGATGAGCAAGTATCTTGAAGAGCGCGTGACCCACGTGAAGCACTGGACGGACACCCTGTTCAGCTTCCGCACCACGCGCGATCCGTCGTTCCGCTTTCGCAACGGCGAGTTCACGATGATCGGCATCGAGGTCGAGGGCCGGCCGCTGGTGCGCGCCTATTCGGTGGTCTCCGCGAATTACGACGAGGAGCTCGAGTTCTTCTCGATCAAGGTTCAGAACGGCCCGCTTACCTCGCGCCTCCAGCATCTCAAGGTCGGCGACCCGATCCTCGTCGGCAAGAAGCCGACCGGCACGCTGGTGCTTGACAACCTGCTGCCGGGCAAGAACCTCTACCTGCTCGGCACCGGCACCGGCCTCGCGCCGTTCCTGTCGATCATCAAGGACCCCGAGACCTACGAGCGCTTCGAGAAGGTCGTGCTGGTCCATGGCTGCCGCCAGGTCAGCGAACTCGCCTATGGCGAGCTGATCACCGAGGGCCTGCCGAAGGACGAGCTGATCGGCGAGCTCGTGAGCGAGGGCCTGATCTACTATCCGACGGTCACCCGCGAGCCCTTCCGCAACCGCGGCCGCATCACCGACCTGATGGCCTCCGGCAAGCTGTTCGAGGACATCGGCCTGCCGATGATGTCCAAGGAGAACGACCGCTTCATGCTGTGCGGCAGCCCGGACATGATCCGCGACACCCGGCAGCTGCTGGTCGACGGCGGCTACGAAGAGGGCAACCACGGCGAGGCGGGGCACTTCGTGATCGAGAAGGCCTTCGTCGAGAAGTAGGCTTCTGGGCTGAACAAGAAGGGCCGCGCGAGCGATCGCGCGGCCCTTCTTGTTTGGATGGCGCGGCTTTCGCTTCCGCGAGTGAACCCAGCCGTCATTCCGGCCGACGTCGAGCGTAGGACGATTGTCGCGCTTCACCGAAGCGGAGCGCTGACTTTGGCGTCAGGCGATGGAACGCGAGGCCGCCCGCACCTGCTGCGTCGCCGCGTCGATGTCGGCGGCCGAGCGCGCGATGGAGTTGAGGCTCTCCGTCACCGTCTCCACGGCGCGCGCCGCCTCGTGCATGTTGACCGACATGTCCTGCGTCACCGCGGACTGCTCCTCCACCGCCGAGGCGATGCTGCTGGAGGCGTTGTGGATCTGCTGGATCGTCGCCACCACGAGCCGGATCGCCTCCACGACGCCGGAGGTGGAGCTCTGGACGGTCGCGACGTTCCGGGAGATTTCGTCGGTGGCCTGGGAGGTCTGGGCGGCGAGGTTCTTCACCTCCGCCGCGACGACCGCGAAGCCGCGTCCCGCCTCGCCGGCGCGCGCCGCCTCGATCGTCGCGTTGAGCGCGAGGAGGTTGGTCTGCGCCGCGATATCGCGGATCAACTCCGTCACCGAGCCGATCTCGGTCGCGGAGCTCGCGAGGCCGCCCGCGGTGTCTGAGGCGCGGTTCGCCGCCTCAACGGCCTCGACCGTGGTCTTCAGCGCATAATCGAGCTGCCGGCTAATCTCGGACACGGACGCCGCGAGCTCCTCGGCGCCGGCGGCGACGTTCTGCACGTTGGCGGTGGACTGGGTCGCAGCCGCGGCCGCGCTCGAAGCCTCGCCGTTCGTCACCGCGATACGGTCGCCGATCTGGTTCAGGTCGCCGTCGATCGCGACCTGGACGGCCGCACGCCGGGCTCGCTCCGCGACCTCCTTGGTGACGTCCATGGCGAACTTCACCACGCCCAGCGGCCGGCCGTCCGGGTCCATCACCGGGTTGTAGGTCGCCTGCAGCCAGACCTCGCGGCCGCCTTTGGCGAGGCGGCGAAACTCGCCCGCCTGGTATTCGCCCCGCGCCAGAGCGTCCCAGAACAGCTTGTAGCTTTGGCTGGCTTTGGCCTCCGCGCTCATGAACAGGCTGTGGTGACGCCCGACGACTTCCTCCAGTCGGTAGCCGGTGACGGCGAGGAAGTTCTCGTTCGCCTCGATGATGGAGCCGTCGAGGTTGAAGCGGATGACCGCCTGCGAGCGCCGGATCGCCGCGAGCTGGGCCGCGTCCTCGGCCGCCTTGATCTTCGCCGCCGTGACGTCGGAGGCGTACTTGATCACGCCGAACGGCTTGCCGTCGCGCCCGATCAGCGGGTTGTAGGAGCCGTTGATCCAGACCTCGCGGCCCCCCTTGGCGATGCGCCGGAACTCGCCAGCTCGAAATTCGCCTTTGCCGAGCGCGTCCCAGAAGGCCCTGTAGGCTGGCTTCGAAGCCTCGGCCGGATCGACGAACAGGCTGTGGTGCTTGCCGCGGACCTCCTCGAGCCCGTAGCCGACCACCGCCAGGAAGTTTGGGTTCGCCGCCTTGATGATCCCATCGAGCCCGAACTGGATCATGGCCTGGGACCGATCGAGCGCCGCGAGCTTCGCGGAGGCCGACGAACCGGAGGAAGTCGAGAAAAGCGACATGGGACTGCCCTCGGCCGGCGACGGCTGTCGCGGCGCGGTTGATCTGGAGGGAAAGTGATCCGCGCCGCGTCTTTCAAGGCGCGCGACGAGGAGTGGGAAACGCAGGACGAGACCGAGGCGTCATTCAACGTCGCCGTCATCGTCGGCGCGGGGCGTGGAGCACTCGCCGCTCCACCGGCGCTTGACGGTAGAGTGGTCGGCGATGATTAACCTGGGGTTGATTTCGGCCGGGTACGTAGTTCCACGCGGGCTTGACCGCGGATGCGGATGACGCGAGGTCTGCGCCTCCCCGCCTCGAACGCTGTTCCCCGGATCCACCGCAATGCGCCGCACCCCCGCCGTCATGCTGCAGGGCACCGGCTCGAACGTCGGCAAGTCGCTGATCGTGGCCGGTCTCTGTCGCCTGTTCGCCCGGCGGGGCCTGAGGGTCGCCCCCTTCAAGCCGCAGAACATGTCGAACAACGCCGCCGTGACCGTCGACGGCGGCGAGATCGGTCGCGCCCAGGCGCTGCAGGCGCGCGCCGCGGGGCTGCAACCCTTGATCGACATGAACCCGGTGTTGCTGAAGCCCGAAAGCGAGACCGGCAGCCAGGTCGTCGTGCAGGGGCGGCGGCTCGGAAGCTACCGCGGCAAGGCCTACGGCGCGCTGAAGCCGAGTCTCATGCCGGCGGTGCTTGAAAGCTACCACCGGCTCGCGGCGGGCGTGGACCTCATGGTGGTCGAAGGCGCCGGGAGCGCGGCGGAGGTGAACCTCCGCGCCGGGGACATCGCCAACATGGGCTTCGCCGAGGCCGCCGACGTGCCGGTCGTGCTGGTCGGCGACATCGACCGCGGCGGCGTGATCGCGACGCTGGTGGGCACGCACGCGCTGTTGCCGCCGGCCGATCTTGTCCGCGTAAAGGGCTTCCTGATCAATCGCTTCCGCGGCGATATCACCATGTTCGACGAAGGTCTCCGGGTGATCGCGGACCGCACCGGTTGGGCGTCGCTGGGGATCGCGCCGTGGTTCGCGGACGCCGTGAAGCTGCCGGCGGAGGACTCCGTCGACCTGGCCTCGCGCGCCGGCCGGCCCGAGGGCCCGGTCCGCATCGTTGCGCTCGCGCTGCCGCGGATCGCGAACTTCGACGATCTCGATCCGCTCCGGCTCGACCCGTCCGTCTCGCTCACTCTGCTCACCGACGGCGCCCCGCTGCCCCCGGACACGGATCTGGTGCTGCTGCCCGGCTCGAAGGCGACCATCGCCGACCTCACGGTTCTAAAAGCCTGTGGCTGGGACGCGGACCTCCGCGCCCATGTCCGCCGCGGCGGGCGCGTGCTCGGCCTCTGCGGCGGCTACCAGATGCTCGGGCGCGCCATCGCCGATCCCGACGGCGTCGAAGGTCCGCCCGGCATCGTCGAGGGGCTCGGCCTGCTGGCGGTCGACACCGTGCTGGGGTCCGAGAAGCGGGTCGCGCTCGTCTCGGGCCGGCATGTGGCGAGCGGCGAGGCGGTCGAGGCCTACGAGATCCACATGGGCCGCACCGACGGGCCGGACACGGCCCGCGCGCCGTTCGAGGTGGCGGGGCGACCCGAAGGCGCGGTCTCGGCCGACGGCCGGGTGACAGGGGCCTACCTCCACGGCGTCTTCGCCCGCGACGGTTTCCGCCGCGCCTATCTCCAGGCGCTCGGGGGGACCGGCGAGGCCTACGGCTACGACGCGACGGTGGACGCGACGCTCGACGCGCTCGCGGACCACCTTGAAACGCATCTCGACGTTGAGGCGCTGCTCGCGATCGCGCGCCGCGAGAGCCTCAGATGAAGACCGCGAAAGCCCCCGCCCAGAGCGCGGCGTGCACCGCGCAGGCCGTCAGGTAGAGCCGGAGCGCGCGGCCGATGTCCTCGTGGGTCGCCTGCGGATCGCCGTCGCGGTTCATGTAGGGATCGTCGACCAGACGTCCGCCGTAGCTGCGCGGGCCCCCGAGCGCAAGGCCCAGCGCCCCGCCGGTCGCGGCTTCCGGCCAGCCGGCGTTCGGCGAGGCGTGCAGCGGCGCGTCGCGGCGCATCGCTGTCCAGGCGTTTCGCCAGGGCCGGCGCGTTAGCAACGCCGCCACGACCACGATCGCGCCCGACAGCCGCGCGGGCGCGAGGTTGACGTAGTCGTCGAGCCGCGCCGCAGCGCGGCCAAAGGCGAGATGCCGCTCGGTCTTGTGGCCAATCATGCTGTCGGCGGTGTTGATGGCCTTGTAGGCGATGATCCCCGGCAGCCCGAGGACCACGCCCCAGAGCGCCGGCGCCACCACCCCGTCCGCGAAGTTCTCGGCGAGCGATTCGATCGCGGCGCGCGACACGCCGGCCTCGTCGAGCCGCTTCGGATCGCGGCCGACGATCATCGAGACCGCCTTCCGGGCGGCGTCGAGCCCGCCGGCGGCGAAGGCGCTGCGCACCGCGGCGACGTGAAGGTAGAGGCTCTTCTGCGCCAGGAACACGCTCGCCACGGCGCCTTCCGCGACGACGCCGAAGGGAATGTCCGTGAGGGTCCAGGCGATCAGCGCGCCGGTCGCCAGCGCGGCCAGCGCCACGATCGTGATCGCGACCACGCCCCGCCTGCGGCGCTCGCTCTCGTCGAGGTCCAGCCGGTTCAGCCGGCGATCGAGCCGCTCGATCCCTCGGCCGATCAGGACGACAGGATGCGCCACCCGCCGCCACACCGTGTCGGGGTCGCCGACCAGCGCGTCGATCGCGAGCGCGATCAACACCACCAGCGCATTGTGCGCGAGATCCATTCGCTTGCCGTCCTCCCGTCCCCGCAGACGATGGCCGCACACCGCACAGGGCGCGCCGCTTGGTCAAGTGGTCCGACGGCTAGGTTTGATGCTAGGAGCGGGCCATGAGCATGCCGGTCACCCTCACCATCTGCCGAACCTGCCGCCCCGAAGGTGCGCCCGAGGACGCCGAACGTCCCGGCGCCGCCCTGCTCCGCGAGGTCGCCGCAGCCGTCGCCCTGCGCGAGGCGGGCGCGACGGTGGAGGTGAAGACGATCGCCTGCCTCTCCGCCTGCTCGCGCGCCTGTTCCGCGACCGTCTCCGGCGAGGCCAAGTTCGGCTACGTGGTCGGCAACCTGTCGCCCGTCGACGCCGCCGACCTTGTCGGCTTCGCGCTCGCCCACGCCGAGAGCGCGGACGGGATCCCGCCGTGGCGCGCGCGCCCGCAGGTGGTGCGCAAGAACACCATCGCCCGCCTGCCGCCGCATGGCGTGTCCCACGCGCTTGTGGAGGAGCCGGAGAGCTTGGGCGAGGCGCAGGCCCCGGCCTGAGTCGTCGGCCTGCGGACCAAGCGCCACCTCGTGTCGCGGCGAAAGCCGGGACCCAGACCCACGAGGCTGCAAGCTGCGCTCTACGACGTCGCGCTGGTTCGTCGGATGTCGCGTTTCTGGGTCCCGGCTTTCGCCGGGGCACGAGGGCAGCGTTTCGTGCGTCCGCTGCGGCGGGGAGCGGACGACAGGCTCAGCCGCCGTCGATGAGGTGCAGGAAGGAGCCTGACACGGGGCCTGCGGCCAGGCCGCAGCGGGTTCCGTCCGGAAGCTGAAACAGCGGGTCGCCGGTCTCGCTGACCACCGAGGCGTAGTGGAACTCGTGCGCGCGGTAGGCCGCGCCGTGAGCGCCCAGCGCGCCGTCCGCGACGAGCGTCGCGCGCCGGTAGCCCAGATGCAGCCTTCGGGTCGCGAACGAGGTCTCGAGCCGAAGCAGGCCGAGCATGGCGTGGCGGACGCCGTCCGCGTCCACGAGGCCGGCGCCGAGCGCCATGTAGCCGCCGCACTCGCCGAACACCGCCGCCCCGCGATCGACCGCGTCGCGCATTCCGGTGCGGAAGCGCTCGGCCGCGGACAGCCGTCCGGCGTGCAGTTCGGGATAGCCGCCGGGCAGGTAGACGGCGTCGGCTTCCGCGTCCGGAGCCTCGTCGGCGAGCGGCGAGAACGGCAGGAGTTCCGCGCCGCTTTCGCGCCAGGCGTCGAGCAGGTGCGGATAGGCGAAGCGGAACGCGACGTCGGAGGCGACGGCGATGCGCGATCCGAGCGGCGGAACCGCAGGCCGCCCGACATGGGAGACGGCGCGCGGCAGGGGCCGCGCCAGCGCCCGGAGCCCGTCGAGGTCCACATGGGCCGAGACCAGCGCCGCGGCGCGGTCCAGGAAACCTTCGAGGTCGTGCATCTCCTCGGCCTGGACGAGGCCCAGATGCCGCGACGGCGTTTTCAGCTCGGCCCGGCGCGGCAGCGCGCCGAAGACCTGGACGTCCGCCTCGGCGCAACCCTCGCGCAGCAGCGCCTCGTGGCGGGGACTCGCGACCCGGTTCAGCACCACGCCCGCGACCTCCGGCCCGCCCGGACGCCTGCGGAACCCGTCGACCAGCGCGCCGACCGATTGCGCCATGCCGCCCGTGTCGACGACCATCACGACCGGCGCCTCCAGCATGGCCGCGACCTCCGCCGTGCCGCCCCGCCCCTCGACGCCGGTCTCGGCCGCGCGGTCGAACAGGCCCATGACGCCCTCCACGACGAGCAACTCCGCCCCCTCGCCCGCCTCGGTCGCGAGCGTCAGCACCCGGTCGCGCCGCATCGCCCAGCCGTCGAGGTTCAGGCACGGCCGCCCGGTCGCGGCGGCATGGAAACGCGGATCGATGTAGTCCGGCCCGATCTTGGCGGAGCCGACGCTTACGCCCGCCGAACGGAACGCCCGCAGCAGGCCGAGCGTCAGCGTGGTCTTTCCCGACCCGCTGGCCGGCGCGGCGACCACCAGCGCGGGCGTCAACAGCCCAGGTCGTCCGAAGGCGCGGCGTAGCCGCCGACGCCGAGCACGGGCGCCAGCGCCACGACCCCGCCGACCACGACCAGCACCGGCGGTTCGAGCCCGCCCGCGTCCTCGCCCGCGGCGAGCCGCCCGAGCGTGGTGCGGACGACCTTCTGGCGCGGCGTGGTGGCCTGCGCCACGATGGCCGCGGGCTCGGAGGGCGGACGCCCGGCCTCCATCAGCTTCTCGGCGATCACCCGCATGAGCCGGAACCCCATGTAGACCACCAGCACGGGCGAGCCCGCGGACAGCGCCGCCCAGTCGAGCCGCGCGGACAAGCCGCCGGAAGCGTCGTGGGCGGTGAGGAAGGTGACGGACTGGTTGACGTCGCGATGGGTCACCGGGATGCCGGCTGCGGCCAGCCCGCCGACGCCGGCGGTCACCCCCGGCGCGACGCGGAACGGCACGCCCGCCGCGACGAGCCCCTGGGCCTCCTCGGCGCCGCGGCCGAAGACGTAGGGGTCGCCGCCCTTCAGCCTCAGCACGCGCTTGCCGGCGCGGGCGGCGTCGATCAGCCGGGCGTTGATCTCGGACTGTTTCGGCGAGGGGCACCCCGCCCGCTTGCCGACGAAGGCGAGTTCGGCGCCGGGCGCCGCGAAGTTCAGCACGGCGTCGTTGACGAGCGCGTCGAAGAAGACGACATCGGCTTGCGACAGCCCCCAGGCGGCCTGCAGCGTCAGGAGCCCGGGATCGCCGGGCCCCGCGCCGACCAGCCAGACGGAGCCTGCGGCGAACACGGGCAGCGCGCGCGTGAAAGCGGGATCGAAGACGACGGGGGCGGAATGAACGCGCGCAGGATCAGGGGCAGTCGACATGCGCGGGACCATGGCGGTTCGGACCGCGCCGCACAATCCCGCGCCGTCACGTCGTTTCGGATAAAGGCGGCGCTGTGATGGCGGCAGCCCCCCGCGTGCTGGTGCTCGGCGGCTCGTCCGAGGGCTTCGCCGCGGCGGAGCGCTTTTCGGCGCTCGGCTGCGACGTCATGACATCCTTCGCCGGCCGCACGGGCGTCCGGCGCCAGCCGATCGGAGCCGCACGCGTCGGCGGATTCGGCGGCGCGGAGGGGCTCGCGGCGTATCTCGAGACCGAACGCGTGGCGCTCGTGGTCGACGCCACGCACCCCTTCGCCGCCCGCATGAAGGCCAACGCCGCGGCGGCCTGCGCGGCGACCGGGACGCCGCTGATTCATGTGGAGCGGCCGGCATGGCGGCCTCAGCCCGGCGACGACTGGCGGACCGCGCCCGACGTGACGGCCGCCGC
>Ga0256876_1000369_pt1 | contig 10519 bp, 9 predicted proteins | sample MC6MC0419MT_FD_186340 | JGI IMG/M metagenome (GOLD analysis project Ga0256876, IMG submission 186340) | Metatranscriptome of enriched soil aggregate microbial communities from Iowa State University, Ames, United States - MC6-MC0419-MT... | ecosystem: Environmental > Terrestrial > Soil >...
GGCCAGCAGGCGCTTGGCCTCGAACAGGCGCAACGCCATCAGCATCTGCTGCGGCGTGGCGTGATAGTGCGACTGAAAGCGCCGCAGGAAGTGAAACGGGCTTAAGCCCGCTACCGCGGCCAGATCGTCAAGCGTGAGCCGGCGCGACAGGTTCGCGCGCAGGTAGTCGATGATGGGCGCAAAGCGCGGTGCGCCTTCTGGCTGCGCATCGCGCGGCACGCGGGCGTGGCGGCGAAATTCGTTCAGCAGGGTGTAGAGCGCGCTGTCGAAGGCCAGCGGTTCGTGCGCTTGCCATAGGGTGTCGAGCAATAGGGTGACGCGCTGCGCGCTGGCGGCGTCATGGCCCACGGCGGTATCGAACCACCAGCCGGCTTCGCCCGTCACGCGCGCTACGACGTCCGCATCGATGTAGACCATGCGATAGCGCCAGCCGCCTTCCGTTTCGGCGCGGCCGGTATGCAGCTCATCGGGGTTCATCAGCACGACGGAGCCGGACGGGGCCAGATGATCCGCGCCCCGGTAGCGGAATCGTTCGACGCCGGATTCGATCGCGCCCAAGCCATAGGCTTCATGCGTGTGGGGCTCGAACGCGTGCCGGATGATGTGGGCGCGGTATAGCTCCACGCCGGGCTGATGGGCGGCGTGGCGGAATTCGGCGCGGTCATTGGGGTGGTCGAATGCCGCCGGCACGCCCGTCAGTACGGGCGCGCCCGGGGTGGGCGAGGGGGCATGCAGGGAACACATGCCTGCGATTAAAGCATGGCGGCCGGCCGCAGCCCGTGGCTCGCCCGTGCAATGAATTCCCCCAGTTTCTGGATGCTCATTGGGCGGCCGAACAACCAGCCCTGCGCATATTGCACGCCGCGGTCCCGCAGAATGTCACGCTGCGCTTCGGTCTCGACCCCTTCGGCAATCATCTGCAAGCCCAGCGAGCGCGCCAGTTCGATGATGTGAAACGTCACCAGGCTGGTCGGCGCGTCGGTACCTAGCGTATCGACGAACATCTTGTCTATCTTCAAGAAATCCAGCTCGTAGGTCGCCAGGTACGACAAGCTGGAATGGCCTGTGCCAAAGTCGTCGATCGCCACGCGAAAGCCGCCCGCCCGCACGGCGAGCAACACGCCGCGCGCTTTGTCGGGCGACATCAATCCGCGCTCGGTGATTTCGAACATCAGGCTGGCGGGACCCATGCCGGCGTTTGCCGCCAGTTCCTTCATGCGCGTGTCCATGCCTTCCGAATGCAGATCGTCGGGCGACAGGTTGATGGCGATGTGCAGGTGGGGGTCGGCGCGCAGCAATTCGGCGGCGTCGCGCACCACGATTTCCATGACGCGCGTGGTGATGCGTTGGATCATGCCGTTGGCTTCGGCCAGCGGAATGAACACGTTGGGGCTGACCAGCGCGCCGTCTTCATTGCGCCACCGCGCCAGCGCCTCGGCGCCCACGCAGCGGCCGTCTTGCAGGTCGATGATGGGCTGGTATTCCACGAAGAATTCGTCGCGGTCGATGGCGGCTTGCAGCTCGCCGCTGAGCGACAGGCGGCGGCGCGCGACGAACACCACGACGCCCGTCAGCAAGATCCCCAGGATCAGGCCGACGGGGCCGAGTATGTAGGCGAACCGCTGCACCTGCGCCTGCACCAGCGCCGAGGGCATGGCGGCCAACGCCGCGCTGTCGCCCGTGTCGGACGGCTGAATCACCACGAAGTAGCCAGCGTCTTCAAACTGGATGGGCTGGCCTTGGTAGCGGTCGATCCACTCGTCCTGGATGGCGCCGCGGCGGCCCAGAATCAAGCGCTGCCCGGTGGAAAAGAAGGCCAGCGAGACGGGCGATTCGCGGTTCAGCAGGTCGATCGCCAGATCGGGATACACCAGCGCGGCGTAACCGTCGCGGCCCAGCACGCTGAAGGTCTGCCCGGGCAGGTTGGGCAATTCAATCGCGCTCCAGAAGCGCAAGCCGTATTGGCGGTTGCCATGCGGTGCGCCCAGGTTCAATGGCACGCTTTGCGCGCCCAGCGTGGTGCAGACCAGCGCGTCATGCTCCAGCCGCGCCATGCCCGCCACGTGGCTGAACGCCGCCGACAACATGCCCATGCGCGTCAGTTGCTCGGGCGAGCAGGGCGGTTCAGCGGGGTTGTTGTTCAGCGCGTCGATGGCGTCGCTGATTTGCAGGCGCGCATTGTCGGCGCGGTGCAGCACGTCTTCCGCCAGATCGTGCAATGAGGTCAGCGCGTCGTCACGGCCCTGCGTCTGCGCCAGATAAAGCGACAGCGAAAAAGGCACGATCAAGGCCAGGACGCCAACCGTTGATGCCAGCAACACCATGCCTGTCTTGTTCATGCGACGCTCCGCAACCTACTTTTCACGATTGGATCAGGCTACTCCCGGCCCGCGCGCGCGTTGCGTGCATTGACAATATTTGACAGTCGCCCTGTCTACCCAGGTATGTCCTTGGCGCGCGCCAGCAACAGCGCTTGTTCACGGGCGTTGCGTGTCATGCCGGCCGCGCGTTCAAATTCTGCGCGGGCCTCGGCGTGGCGGCCCAGCTTGGCGAGCAGGTCGCCGCGCACGCTGGGCAGCCAGTGGTAGTTGGCCAGGGCGGGGTTGGACGACAGCTCATCGGCCAGGTCCAGCCCGGCTTGCGGGCCAAAGGCCATGCCGACGGCGACGGCGCGGTTCAGCGCCACGACCGGCGACGGCATCACCTGCGCCAAGGCGTCGTACAGCGCGACGATGCGCGGCCAGTCCGTGTCTTCTGGCTTGCGGGCGCGCGCATGGCAAGCGGCCAATTCCGCTTGCAGCGCATACGGGCCGCGTGCGCCGCCCTGCGCGTCCGAGCGCGCCAGCGCGGCCAGCCCACGCCGGATCAGCAGCGGGTCCCAGCGGCTGCGGTCCTGTTCCATCAACAGGACGGGGCGGCCTTGCGCATCGGTCCGGGCGTGCAGGCGTGACGCCTGCAATTCCATCAGCGCGACCAGCCCGTGCACTTCCGCTTCTTGCGGTGTGAGTTCGGCCAGGATGCGGCCCAGCCGTAGCGCTTCATCGCAGAGCGCCGGGCGCATCCAGTCATCGCCCGAGGTCGCTGAATAGCCTTCGTTGAAGATCAAATAGATGACTTCCAGCACCGACGCCAGCCGGGGTGCGCGGTCTTCTGCACGCGGCACTTCAAACGGCACGTTGGCCGCCGTCAGGCTGCGTTTGGCGCGCACGATGCGCTGGGCGATGGTGGATTCGGACGCCAGAAACGCGCGCGCGATCTCGGCGGTGGACAGCCCGCCCAGCAGGCGCAGCGTCAACGCCACCCGGGCGTCGGTGGACAGCACGGGGTGGCAGGCGGTGAAGACCAGGCGCAAGAGATCGTCGCCAATGTCGTCCTGGCGTGCGGCGTCCAGGGCGTCGACAAAATCGGGCTCCACATCCGCATGCAAGGCTTCCAGCTCGTGGCCGATCTGCTCGTGCTTGCGAGTGTGCAGCGCGTCCAGACGCAAGCGGTCGCGGGCGCGGTTCTTTGCGGTGGTCATCAGCCACGCTCCGGGGTTGTCCGGCACGCCGGTATCGGGCCAGCGTTCCAGGGCGGCCACCAGCGCATCCTGCGCCAGTTCTTCGGCCAGCCCGACGTCGCGCACCAGCCGCGCAACGCCGGCGATCACGCTGGCGGCCTCGATCCGCCAGACGGCTTCAATGGCGCGATGCGTGGCCGCTTGCGTCATGCTGCGGGGACCTCGCCGGGCACCATGTAGACCAGTTCCCAGATGTGGCCGTCCAGGTCTTCGAAGCCGTGGCCATACATGAAGCCGTGGTCTTGCGGCTCGCGCGGCACCGAGGCGCCGGCGGCCCGCGCGCGGGCGACCAGGTCGTCGACTTCAGCGCGGCTTTCGCACGACAGGCAGATCAGCACTTCGGTAGCCTGCTTCGCGTCCACCAGCGGCTTGTCGGTAAAGCCCTTGAAGAAATCACGGGTCAGCAGCATCGCGTAGATGTCGTCGCTGATCACCATGCAGGCGCCTTGGTCATTGGTGAACTGCGGGTTGAACGTGAAGCCCAGCTGCTTGAAGAAGGCTTGCGATTTCTGCATGTCGCCGATGGCGATGTTGACGAAGATTTTCTTGTGCATGACGTGGTCTCCAGAGGATCAGTGGCTGACGCCGGTGATGTCGCGAAATCGTTCGACTTCCTGGCTGGGTGCGAATTCGTCCAGCTCGAAAAGCTGGCGCACCTCGATCTCGCAGCGCTGGCCGGGAAAGGGCGTGGGAAAGCGCATCGCCCATTGCATGGCTTCCTCGCGCGAGCGCACCTGGATCAAGGTGTAGCCCGCGATCAGTTCCTTGGTTTCCGCGAAGGGGCCATCGATGACGGTGCGCTGGCCGTCCGGCTGGCCATCGTATTGCACGCGCCAGCCTTTGCTTGTGGGGTGCAGGCCGTTGGCGTCGAGTAAGGCGCCCGCTTTGGCCAGGGCCTCGTGGTAGGTCAGCATCGAGGCAAGCAAGCTTTCGTCCGGCATCATGCCGGCTTCGCTATCGGGCGTGGCCCGCACGATGATCATGAATCGCATCTGAGTCTCTCCTTGGGGTAGGACATCGCCGCCTGGGTTCCAAAGGGAGCTTTCGGGGGCTTGTAGGGGGACGACGAACGGGGGTGACTCAGATCGACAGGAATGTTGCGAAGCTAGGGTAAATACCAGGCCGTGTTGAGAGGCATGCGCAAATCCAACACCCCGTTACGAAGGTCCAGGCCTAGTTGCAACAAGGTTCCATACACTCGCAGCGTCTTCAATCCTATGAGTTCTGATATGAGAATGCTCTGTAGTCTTGCTTTGGTGGCGTCGCTGCTTTCTGGCTGCGCCGTCTACACGCCCAGCGGTTCGGTAGTGGTTGATCCGCATGATGGCGGGGGACGAGGCGGTTTCTGTCCGCCGGGGCAGGCGAAAAAGGGGAACTGCTGATCGTGACGCGTGGCCGGACATCCTTCCGGCTTCGCTTCCGTTCGGGGCAGCCACCGCAGATGCCTACATAAAACACGGCCCCAGTTCCCGGACTTCCACCGTTGCCCAGTGCGCCGCCGGGCATTCGGCGGCCAGCGCCAGCGCTTCTTCGCGAGACTCACAGGTCAGCAGGAAAAACCCGCCGATCATTTCCTTGGCTTCGGCGTACGGGCCGTCCAGCAGCGAGCGTTCGCCGTCGCGGATTTGCAGGCGGACGCTTTCGGAGTCGGATTTCAGGGATTCAGCGCTGACGAGCAGGCCGCGGCTTTTCAGTGCTTCGGCGTAGCGCACCATTTGCGCATAGGCCTCGCGGCCTTCTTCGGGGGTGCGCTGGGCGCGCTGGCCTACCGGTTCAACGATCAGCAACATATAGGACATGGCGTTTCCTGTTCTGGCCTGAGGTTGGAATGGCCGAAGCTTAACGCCGTTGCCCGGCCACACGCCAGCGTGGATGGGAGACTTTTGTCACCCTTCCTGGAAGATCGTCATGGTGGCGCGCGATGCCGCGCGCCGGCCTGTTGCGGGGGTGTCTTAGGTGCGAGCCGGGGCCGGCTGCGTGGCGGGCGCGGAAGCGGCGGATTCGGGCGCGGTGACGGCCGCCGCCGGTGCCGCCGCCGATGCCGAAGCGGCGGTTGCCGGTGCAGCCGAGGATGAAGCCGAAGCCGGTGCTTTTGCTTCCTTCGCCGGTACCTGTTTCGGCGCAATATCCATGATCAGTTCGACGCGGCGGTTGGCGGCGCGGCCGGCCGGCGTGTCGTTGGATTCGATGGGGCGCGTTTCCGCATAGCCCACGGCCCGCAGGCGCTGGCCGGCGACGCCGTCGCGCACCAGCTCGCGCAGCACGCTGGTGGCGCGGCTGCTGGACAGCTCCCAGTTCGAGGCGAACTGGCGCGTCTGGATCGGCACGGGGTCGCTGTGGCCTTCGACCGACACCTGGTGTTCGTTCTTGTTCAGAATCGTCGCCAGGCGTTTGATCACGTCCAGGCCGGCCGGGCTGAGCGTGGCCTGGCCCGACGGGAACAGCAGTTCGTTGCTGATGCGGAAGCTGACGGACTGTTCGTTGATGATCACGTCCACCGACTTGCCCAGGTCGCCCAGCCCCAAGGATTCCTTGGACGGCGCCATCAGCGGCGGGGCGGCATCGGCCACCTTGACGCTGTCGTCGTCGGCGGGAGCGGCGGGGGCCGCAGCCGTGGCCGCAGGGGCCGCGGGCGGTTCGGCCCAGCTGGCGGGAATGGCGGGCGTGTCGAATTCAGCGTATTCGCCGTCGTACTTGGGCAGGCCGGCCTTGGCCAGCGTCCCGACAAGCTCCATCGGCTCGTCCGACGGGCCGGAGGCCTGGCCGTGCAGGCGCGATACGGCCAGCATCACCACCAGCATGGCCAGCAGCAGCGTGATCAGGTCCAGGTAGCTGAGCAGCCAGTTTTCAGAATCCTGTTCGACCGTCTCTTCAACGTGCCAGCGGGAATAGCGGTCCTTGCGGTCGCTCTTGGTGGGGCGCCAGCCGCTGCTGTTGGCCGCCGCTTTCTGCGCGCGCAACTGGGCCTGGCGGGCCTGCTCGATCCGCTGCGCCAGGGAAGGAGAAATCAGGCTCATTGACGCGCGGGGGCCGGGCGGTTGATGGAGACGGGCTGGGCGGCGGGTTTGACCTGGCCTTCCGTCTTGGGTTTGAGCTGGGCCGCGGCGCCTGCGCCACCGTCGTAGATTTCGTCTTCGACGTGCAGCACGAAGGAATTCAGCGTCTCGCGCACCACCGCCGGGCCGCGCTTCTCGCACATCATCGAGATGCCTTGCAGCACCATGTTCATGGATTCGACGCGGCGCGCGGTGCGGCGTTCAAGCTTCAGCGCAATCGGCTTGCAGATCAGGTTGGCCAGCAAGATGCCGTAGAACGTCGTCATCAGGCCCACGGCCAGATGCTGGCCGATCATCGTCATGCTGCCGTCACCCAACACCGCCATCAGGTTGATCAGCGCAACCAGCGTGCCCAGCATCCCGAAGGCCGGCGCAAAGGTCGCCATCACGCGGAACATCTGCGCTTCGGCCTGCTCGCGGGCGCGCAAACGCGCCACGCGCCATTGCAGCACTTCAATGATCTGGTCTTCAGGGGTGTTGTCGATGATCAGCTGCACGCCCGTGCGCAGGAACGGGTTCGACACCTTCTTCAGCGCTTGCTCGACCTTGTGGACGTCGGTGTTCATCCACAGTTGCGCCATCGTCGCGAGTTCTTCGATGTCGCGCTGCTGGTCATGCTGGTCGTTGCGGAACACGGTGCGCACAAGCGAGAACACGCGCAGCACTTCATTCAGCGGGTAGGCGATGAACAGGGCTGCGCAGGTGCCGCCCAAGACGATGGCCAGGCCTGGCAAGTTGAAGTACATGCTGGCGTCGGTGGCGGACAGCGCCACGACGATAAGCAGGGTAAGCAGGCCAACAACGGCGCCGATGACGGAAGACGGATTCATGGATCTTGCCCGAAGGGGAAGGCACCCCTACGCGCGGAATGCCGGAATGTCGGGAATTCTAGCCAGGAGTCATTCGGGTCAATTCGCCGGAAAGCGGGCCTAAAGGGCCGGTAAGCGCCGGCTTAGGCTGCCTGTCAGGGGGCGGCGGGGCAGGCGCGAAAAAAGGGGTGGATCAGCGAGATCAACCGCGCCGAAGCTGCCGCGCTTGCCACTCCTCGCGCGTGATTTCCCAGATTTCGGCGAGGTAGCGCCCGCTGACAAACCCGCGTTCTTCAACCGCGACGACGCGCATGCCGCCCCGTTCGGAAATCTTGCGCGAACCGGTATTGACGATGGCCTTGGGCGCGCGCAGCAGCGGCTTGCCCAGCACGTCGAACCAATAGGTCGTGACGGCGTCGCTGGCTTCGGTCATATAGCCTTGCCCGTGGAAGTCGGGGTCCAGCCAGAAGCCGCGATTGTTATTGGCCTCGTTGCCCATCAGGCTGACCACGCCGATCATTCGGCCAGGGTCGGCATGGGTGCGCAGCGTCCAATGCCACTCGTCGCCCCGATGAATGGCGGGTAGCGCCACGCGCTCAAGATAGTCGCGCGCGCCGTTTTCCGGGTAGGGCCAAGGCACCTGATCCGCCAGGAACTGCACCACTTCCCATTGCGGAAAGATGCGTTGGATGGCCTCGGCGTCCTGCATGCACAGGGGCTGAAGCGTCAGTCTGGGGGTGGCTAGGGCGGGGTAGGCAGGGGTGTCAGGCACGGCGGTTGATCGCGCAAAATGAGGGGCTGAAGCCGGATATGTATATCATGAGCGCTATCTGGCGGCCCGGTGTAACGTGGCCGCCTCGGCTTTGGAGAAGAATATGAATACCCCCAACGAAAACGTCAGCATGGCGCTTTTCTGCGACTTCGAGAACGTGGCGCTGGGTGTGCGCGACACCAAGTACCAGAAATTCGACATTCGTCCCGTGCTGGAACGTCTGCTGCTCAAGGGCAGCATCGTCGTCAAAAAAGCCTATTGCGACTGGGAACGCTACAAGGAATTCAAGGCCCCCATGCACGAGGCCAATTTCGAGCTGATCGAAATTCCGCACGTGCGCCAATCGGGCAAGAATTCGGCCGACATCCGGCTGGTCGTGGACGCGCTGGACTTCTGCTACACCAAGTCGCACGTCAACACGTTCGTGATCATCAGCGGCGATTCTGATTTTTCGCCCCTGGTATCCAAGCTGCGCGAGAACAACAAGAAGGTGATCGGGGTGGGCGTGAAGCAATCCACGTCGGACCTGCTGATCGCCAACTGCGACGAATTCATCTTCTATGACGACCTGGCGCGCGAAGTGCAGCGCACCGCCGACGGCCGCCGCGATAACCGCGGTAGCGCCAGCACCGGCCAGCGCCGCACGCCCGACGAAGAAATTCGCCGCAAGGAAGAGCTGGACGCCCGCAAGGCGCAGGCCGTCGAGATGGTGGTCGAGACCTTCGAGGCGCTGATGGCCGAACGCGGCGACAGCGGCAAGATCTGGGCATCGGCGTTGAAGGACGCGCTCAAACGCCGCAAACCGGATTTCAACGAGTCGTACTACGGCTTCCGCGCCTTTGGCAACTTGCTGGATGAAGCAAAAAAGCGCGGCTTCCTGGAAGTCGGCCGCGAAGAAAATGCCGGCACGTATGTGTATCGCGATAGCGTGGATGGCGTGGATGTGGGCGAGGTTGCCGACAGCGCACCGGTTACGGCGCGGGCGGATCGCACGGAGCGTGCCGAACGCGGCGACCGCACCGAACGCACCGACCGCCCTGAACGCACCGAACGCACCGACCGCCCTGAACGCACCGACCGCACCGACCGCTCTGACCGTGGCGGCCGGAACCATAGCTCGCGTTCCGCGCATGGCCGCCACGCCACAGCCGAACCGTCGGCCGTGCCTGCGCCGGCTGATACGGGCGACACGCAAACCGACGCCGTTCCCGTTCAGGAAGGCACCGATTCCCGGCCCTCCCGCAGATCGCGTGGCGGGCGCAAGTCGGGCCGAGGCGCCAGCCAGCACGGCGATCAGAACGCAACCGTAGCGTCCATGAACTCGCCTGCTGCAGCCGCCCCGGCTGACGCGGTTTCCGATGTGCAGGCCGCAGCGGACGTGGCGCAAGCCCCCGCCGCCGCGTCGCCTGCGGCGCAGGCCGAGGCATCTGCCCAAGCCAGCCAGCAAGCGGAGGCCGATCGCGCTACCGCGCAGGAACTCGCCAAGGAAGCCGCCAAGCTCGAAGCCATGCGCGCCGATGCGCTGGCGCGTGCGCAGGAAACCAAGCCGGTTCAGCCTTCGCGCCTGCCGCCCATGCCGACCCCGTTGCCGCAGGCGCGCCAGCCGCTGCCCGCTGTGAACATCGCGGAATGGACCTTTGTGGAAACGCCGCCCGAGGCGCGCCGCGAATCGGTCAAGACGCCGGTCAAGGTGTCGGACCCGTTTGAAGGCGGCGCCGCGCGCATCGCCGCCGAGGCCGCCGCCCGCGCGGCGTCCGAGCAGGAAGCCAAGAAGGCGGAAGAGAAGGCCCCGGCGAAAACGGCGGCCAAGACGGCAACGAAGACGCCCGCTAAGAAGACCACAAAGACTGCGGCTAAGACTGCGACCAAGACTGCGACTAAGACGGCGACCAAATCGGCCACCAAGACCGCAGCGGCCAAGACGTCAGCGAAGACGGCAACGCAAACCTCCGCAGACGCAGCCCCTACCGATGCCGGCGCAGCCCCCGCCAAAACGGCCAGCCGTGCCCGTCGCCCGCGCAAGTCGGATGAATCGGCTTCCTGATCGTTCAGGGCGTCATGTTTCCGCGCAGGCTTCGCTATGCAATACGTGTTGATCAGTTCCTGCCTGTTGGGCAACCCCGTGCGCTACGACGGGCGCGGGGTGCCTCACGATGACGCCGTCCTCGCGCGCTGGCGCGCCGAAGGCCGGGTCGTCTCGGTCTGTCCGGAAGTGGCGGGCGGGATGCCCATCCCGCGTCCGCCCGCTGAAATCGAACCCGGTAAACGCGCCGCCGACGTGCTGAACAACGGCGCGCGCGTGGTCGCGGTAACGGGCGTAGAC
>Ga0256876_1000370_pt1 | contig 10515 bp, 9 predicted proteins | sample MC6MC0419MT_FD_186340 | JGI IMG/M metagenome (GOLD analysis project Ga0256876, IMG submission 186340) | Metatranscriptome of enriched soil aggregate microbial communities from Iowa State University, Ames, United States - MC6-MC0419-MT... | ecosystem: Environmental > Terrestrial > Soil >...
CTCGGCCGCCCTCGCTCGCGACCACCGCCCGGGCGCCCACGGCGACCAGCGCCCGCGCGACGTCGACGGCTGTGCGTTCCACGCCGCCGGCGTCCAGCGCGGGCAGGATCTGCAGCACGGTGCGGCCGGCGAGGGGATGCACGGGAGCGGTTCAGCCTTGCGCGAGGGAGGACGGCGCGGCTCTCCCGCGCGGGCTCGCGCCGTGGTACCTCAACGGCGATGACGTCGCCAGAGAGCCACCTGCGTCCCACCGTCTTCATCGACGCCGACGCCTGCCCCGTCAAAGACGAGATCTACAAGGTCGCCGCCCGCCACGGGCTGGACGTGACCGTCGTCGCGAACCGCTTCATGGTCACGCCGCGGGAGGCCTTCGTCCGGCTGCAGGTCGTGCCCGAAGGCCCGGACGTCGCCGACGACTGGATCGCGGAGCACTGCGTCGCCCACGACATCGTGGTGACGGCGGACATTCCGCTGGCCGCCCGCTGCCTCGCCAAGGGCGCGGCCGCCATCGGCACGACAGGCAAGCCCTTCACCGAGAGCTCGATCGGCTCGGCGCTCGCGACCCGCGAGCTGATGAGCCACCTCCGCGAGATCGGCGAGATCACCGGCGGCCCCCGCCCCTTCGCGGCGCGGGACCGCTCGAACTTCCTTCAGGCGCTGGAGCTTGCCGTGACCCGTTCGAAACGCGCGCTCGCCGAGGCGGCCCGGCCGTGACGCGCCGCGGCGTGATCAGGCTCGGAGCCCTGCTCGCGGCCAGCGCCGCGGCCGGCGGCTGGTCCTGGCTGACGTCCGTCCGGGACAAGAACCCCTATTACGCGGGCGCGCCCACTGACCACTTCGACGGCGTCCGCTTCTTCAACCCCGATCATCAGTGGTCGAAGTCGTTCGGCGACGCGCTCCGCGGCGTGTGGTTCGCGGACAAGGCGAAATGGCCGGAGAGCTTTCCGAGCCCGTTCGACGCGCGACCGCCCGCCAAGGTCGAGGGCGACCGGCTCCGCGTCACTCTCGTCGGGCACGCCTCGCACCTGATCCAGACGCAAGGGCTGAACATCCTGATCGATCCGGTCTGGTCCGCGCGGTGCTCGCCGGTCTCCTTCGCCGGGCCGAAGCGGGTGAACCCGCCAGGGATCGCCTTCGACGCGCTGCCGAAGATCGACGCGGTGCTGATCACCCACAACCACTACGACCATCTCGATCTCGACACGCTTTCGCGGCTCGCCGCCCGGGATCGGCCTCGGGTGATCGCGCCCCTTGGCAACGACGCGATCCTCAAGGCGCATGACCCGGCGATCCGGCGGGAAGCCTATGACTGGGGCGCCCGGGTCCCGCTCTCGGAGACGGTCGTCGTCAACCTCGTGCCGTCCTACCATTGGTCCGCGCGCGGCGTGTTCGACCGGCGCAAGGCGCTGTGGTGCGGCTTCGTGATCGACGCGGGCGGGGCTGGCAAGCTCTACGCCGCGGGCGACACCGCGCTCGGGCCGCGCAAAATCTTCTCCGCGATCCGGGCCGCCCATGGGCCGTTCAAGCTCGCGATCCTGCCGATCGGCGCCTATGAGCCGCGCTGGTTCATGAAGGACCAGCACGCCAACGCGGCCGAAGCGGTCGAGATCATGGGCCTCGTCGGCGCCGAGAACGCCGTGGGCTGCCACTGGGGGACGTTCCAGCTCACCTCCGAGGCGATCGAAGCCCCGGCCGAGGCCCTGGCCGCGGCGCTGGCGGAGCAGAATATCCCTGCGGACCGCTTCCGGGCCCTGCGCCCCGGCGAGGTGTGGGAAGGCTGACGCCCTCACTCCGCCGGCTGCGAGCGGGGTCCCCGCGCGTGGGCGCGGCGTTCGGCCCATTCCACCTTGCGGTAGTCGAAGCCGCGGACCAGCGCCGGCTTCACGATCTCGAAGTAGGGCGAGATGTCGAAGTCGCGCGGCATGTAGAGCGAGTCGTGGCGGATGTGCAGGATCTCGTGCCGTTCGCCATGATCGGCGATGGTCTCGACCCGCGGCAGGATGGGATAGCGCACCCGCTCGAAGGCGCGGGCGATCAGGGACGAACAGATCGCGCGCGTCGGCAGGCCCGAACCGAGCGACAGCATCCGCCGGCGCAGGCGCGCCGACACCAGCGGGATCGGCGTGCAGTACCGCAGCAGGTCGAGCACGTTCTTGACGTCGTACTCGTAGCCGAGACGCAGGATGCAGAACCGCGCGACCTGCTCGCGTTCGCACAGGTCGAGATCGAACGGGCGGCAGATGCGGATGTGCTCCGTCGCGTATTTCGACAGCGGCGCCGAAGCGCAGCCGATGCCGAGCTCCATCTCCACCAGCGTGTGGCGCTCGCCGTCCGGCGCATGAACGTCGAGCATGTCGCCGACGTAGAGCACGGCGTGCGACCACACCGACGAGGTCATGCGGCGGATTACGCCGGAGACGCGGCTGCGGCCGGCGATCAGGATGACGTCGCCGACCTCCAGCGTCTCGCGCAGGCGCGCCGGATCGTAGGCGATCTCGGGCCGATCCCGGATTTCCTCGGTGAGATAGCTGACCAGCCGCCGGCCGACGGCGTTGCCGATCCAATCCATGACGCGGCCCCCCTTCGTCGACGGCCTCCACGCCCCCGGCGCGGCCTGTTTCACCCTGCAGTGTCGCCGCAGACGATCGCCCGAGACTGAAGGCCGGACCGTCTTCGCCCCGGTTTTAACTCGTATGGTTAATCAAACCTTTCCAGCCGGAGCAGTGCTCTCGGCACGTTCGGAACGAATCAAGAAGACCGCGCAAGTCGTCGATTCGTTCTCCGTGAACGAATCGCGATTTCCTGACGAGTCTCGGTTCGTTCTTTGGATGCAAAATCATCTGCTCCATCTTTTATGCTTAACGGAGTATTTCAATCATGCGCCTTGATCGCATGATTGTTATGCTCCGACCGAAAATTGCGACGATTTGTTTACCCTAACCAAGGATCGTGACGAGGCGTCGGCGTGTCCGGCGACTTACGAAGAGAGGGCCACGTGGCTCACACCTCGCTTAAGGCGGCGACCGTTATCGCCCTCGCGCTCGCAGCGACCGCCGCGCAGGCGACGGAGCGCGACGAGATCGCCGGCATGATCGCGCAAAACTCCGCGTTCGAGCCGCCGCTTGCGGCTCACGCTCCCGCCGCGGAGCCATCCGCGCCGGCCGTCGCGCCTGCGCCGCGCGCCTCCCACCCCGCCGCGCCTCGTGCGGCCGCGACGCCGATCGACAGCTACCCGGTGGATCTGCTGATCGCGCTCGCGAACGACGCTGTGTTCACCAGCGATCCCTACCCGCGCGGCCAGCATTCCGATCCTCGGATGATCAAGCTGCAGGTGTTGCTCGACCGCGCGCACGCCTCCCCCGGCGTCATCGACGGCATCAACGGCGGCAACGTGGCCAAGGCGATCGCGGCCTTCGAGATGATGGTCGGCCACCCCATCGACGGGGTCATGGACGCCGAACTCTGGGCGAAGCTCGAGGCCACCTCAACCGAACCTGTGCTGGTCCCTTACGTCATCACCGACAAGGACATCGCCGGGCCGTTCGTGCCAGTGATGCCGGACGACTACGCCGAGCAGGCGCTGCTCCCGGGCTCGTTCTATCGCGACCCGGTCGAGATGCTCGCCGAGCGTTTTCACATGGATGAAAATTTCCTTCGCCGACTAAATCCTGGCGTCGACTTCCTCGCTGCTGGCTCGGAGATCATGGTCGCCAACCCCGGTCGCAAGCAGACCGTGAAGGTCGCGAGCATCGTCGCCGACAAGGGTCGCAAGCAGCTGTTCGGCTTCGACGCCGCCGGCAAGATCGTCGTGGCCTACCCCGCCACGATCGGCAGCTCGGATCTGCCGTCGCCGACCGGCGTCCACGCCGTGAAGGCGATCGCGATCAATCCCGAGTACTGGTACCGGCCGAAGGTGAACTTCCAGCAGGGCAACAACACCAAGGCGCTGCGCCTGCCGCCCGGCCCGAACGCTCCCGTCGGCGCGGTCTGGATCGGCCTGGACAAGCCGACCTACGGCCTGCACGGCACGCCGGAGCCCTCGCGCATCGACAAGACCAACAGCCACGGCTGCGTGCGCCTGACCAACTGGGACGCCGACGAGTTGGCGCACCTCGTCGCGCCGGGCGTGGTGGTGGACTTCCGCGAGCCGGAGCTTGCGCCGGCCCAGACGGCGGAAACGGAGCCGCTGACGACCGGGAGCGCGCCCGCACGGACCGTGCCGTACTGAGCAAGCGCTTGTCCCGGCCTTGAGCCGGGACCCAGACCCGCCGCGCTTGCCCACGAAGACGCTGTGGTCTGCCGCGCCATGCTCCCAACGCGCATGGCTCTAGGTCCCGGCTCGAGGCCGGGACAAGAAGGCCGCTTACCGCTGTCCCTTCCCGATCGTCGTTGACCCCGCGCCCGCGTCCCGCGACAACTCCGGGATGGTCGCCATCAAAGCCTCGGGCGTCGACGCCTTCCTCACCAAGCCGCCTGCGGACGTGTTCGCCGTGCTGATCTATGGCCCCGACGCCGGCCTCGTGGCCGAGCGCGCGGAGCGTCTGGCCGCCCGCGTGCTCGAAGGCTCCGACGATCCGTTCGGCCTGGTGCGTCTCGATGGCGACGAGCTTGCGTCCGATCCCGGCCGGCTGGCGGACGAGGCGCGCACGATCGCGCTGTTCGGCGGCCAGCGGGCGATCCGCGTGAAGCTCGGGGGCAGGGCGATCGTGACCGCGGTCGAGGCTTTGCTCGGCGGCCCTGTCCCGGAGTCGCTCACCGTGATCGAGGCCGGCGACCTCAAGAAGAACGCGCCGCTCCGGACGCTCTGCGAGAAGAGCCCTCGCGCCGCGGCGCTGCCCTGCTACCCCGACGAGGCCGGCGCACGCGATCGTCTCATCGACGAAGAGACCCGCCTGTCGGGCCTTTCGATCACGCCGGACGCGCGGGCCCTGCTGAGCGCGTCGCTGGGGCCGGATCGGCTGGCGGCGCGCGGCGAGGTGCAGAAGCTCTGCCTCTACGCGCATGGCCGCGGCCGCATCGACGTCGACGACGTGACCGCGGTCATCGCGGACGCCGGCGATGTTGGGATGGACGTTGCCGTCGACGCGGCGTTTGCCGGCAAAGCGGGGGAGGCGGCGGCCGCGCTTCGGTCGCTCCGCTCCAGCGGCACGCCAGCCTCGGTCGTGGTCGGGGCCGCGCTGCGCTACGCATTGACGCTGCACCGCTTGCGCGGCGACGTCGACGCCGGCCGCAGCGCCCGTGCGGTGATGGAAGCCAACGGCTTCCTCTTCCACTTCCGCCGCAAGGATTCGGTCGAGCGCGCGTTAGGCGCCTGGACCGGCGCGCGCCTCACCGAGATCGTCGCGCGCCTCGCCGAGGCTGTCGCGGCCGGGCGAAAAGCGGCGGGCGTCGGGGAGGCGGTCGCGGAGCGCGCCCTGCTCGCCATCGCGATCGAAGCGGCTCGCCGCGCCCGCTAAGCGTCATTTCGCGCTTAGGTTGCGGTTAATGGTGAAACTCGCGACTCAATAGGAGAGTCGCTGGCGGCGTTTTCGTATGCGGCCGGGGTGATTGGACGTCCGGAATGCGACGGCCGTTGGCGGGCGTCTAATGGGCGGCGGGCTTATGCGACGGATTTGGGCGCTGACACAGACGCCTCGTCGACCTAATACGTGCTTCGGGATGCCGCCTGAAGTTGCTCTTCAGCATGAGGATGTCGAGGGGCGAAAAACCTCCTCATGCTAAGGAGCCTCGCCCCCGGCGAGGCGTCTCGGAGCACGCACGCGGCTTGGAGCGCCAACGAGCGGCAAACGTCACTCCTTCAGACGCGCCGCCACCATGTCGAGCTGCTCAAGATCGGCGTAGCGGATGACGAGCTCCCCGCCCTGGCCCTTGGGCTTCAGCGTCACCGCGAGGCCCAGCGCTTCGGACAGGGCCTCCTCCAGGGCACGGGCGTCCGCGTCCTTTTCAGGCCTCGCGCGGCGGGCGCCGTCGACCGACTTCACCTCGGGCGCACGGGCCATCGCCTCAACCTCGCGCACCGACAGACCCTTCGCGACGGCCCTCTCCGCGGCGGAGGAGGGGTCGTCGAGCGCGAGCAGGGCGCGTGCATGGCCGGCGGTGAGCGCGCCGTTCAGCACATGGGCCTTCACGCTCTCCGGCAACTTGGTCAGCCGCAGCGTGTTCGCGATGTGGCTGCGGCTCTTGCCGATGACGCGGGCGAGATCCTCCTGCCGATAGGAGAACTGCGTCATCAGCTGCTCGTAGCCGACCGCCTCGTCGATGGCGTTGAGGTCCGCGCGCTGGACGTTCTCGACGATCGCGATCTCGAGCGCCTCGCGCTCGGTGACGTCGAGGATGACGATCGGCGCATCGTGCACGCCGGCGCGCTGCGCCGCGCGCCAGCGGCGTTCGCCCGCGATGATCTCGAACTGCTCCGTTCCGCTCGCCGCGCGCCGCACCAGGATCGGCTGCAGCACGCCTTTCTCGCGCACCGAGGCTGCGAGGTCGTCGAGGTCGGCCTCGTTGAAATGACGGCGCGGGTTCGCGGGGTTCGGCCTGAGATGGGCGATCGGCGCGCGGCGCTGGCCGCGGGACCGCTCGACCACCGCGCCTTCGTCGGCGACGTCGCCGATCAGCGCCGCGAGGCCGCGTCCCAAGCGCGACCGGGAGGGCTCGTCCGCCATGCTCATCCTTTCAAGGCTCCGTCAGGCCGCGCGCAGCGTGCGTTCGCGCTGGATCACCTCGGAGGCAAGGCGCAGATAGGCCTGCGAGCCATTGCACTTCAGATCATACAGCAACACCGGCTTGCCATGGGAGGGCGCCTCGGAGACGCGCACGTTCCGCGGGATCATGGTGTCGTAGACCTTGTCCCCCATGAACTGGCGTACGTCCGCCACCACCTGGCCAGAGAGGTTGTTTCGCGGGTCGAACATGGTGAGCACGACGCCGTGAATCGAGAGGTTCGGGTTCAGCGAGCCGCGCACCTGCTCCACGGTCTTCAGCAACTGGCTGAGACCCTCGAGCGCGAAGAACTCGCACTGCAGCGGCACCACGATCGCGTTGGCCGCGGTCATGGCGTTGATGGTGAGCAGGTTCAGCGAGGGCGGGCAGTCGACGAGCACATAGGTGTAGCGCCGGTCCGCCGTCGCGCCCTCGTGCAGCGCGCGCACGGCGTCGCGCAGCCGGAACGCGCGGTCGCGCTCGGAGGCGATCTCCAGCTCGACGCCCAGCAGGTCCATGGTGGAGGGCGCGAGGTGCAGCCGCGGCACGGCGGTCTCGTGGATGGTTTCCGCCAACCTCGCTTCACCGACGAGCACGTCATAGGTCGACAGCCGCCGCGAGCGGTGGTCGATCCCGAGCCCGGTGGAGGCGTTGCCCTGCGGATCGAGATCGACGATCAGCACGCTTTCGCCGATGGCGGCGAGCGCGGTGCCGAGGTTGATCGCCGTCGTCGTCTTGCCGACCCCGCCCTTCTGGTTCGCGAGCGTCAGCACGCGAGGCGCGCCGGCAGGGAAATGGGAGGACAACATCTGGGCGGCTCCGGCGTCGAACGCGCGTGGCTCTAGGCGTTCGACCGGAGCTCCTGAAGACTTTCGACGCGCACGATGCGCGCGGCGGGGTCGGTGCGGCTCGGGTGAAACGATGTCTTAACTTTCCAGGATTCCGAGGCTTGGGTCAATTCAAGCTCGGCCTTCTCTCCCTTGGGAAACAGCCCGATCGCCCCGCTTTTCAACAGCGGCGCCGCCAGCGTGAGAAGTTCGCTCAATGAGGCCAGCGCGCGGGCGCTCACCACATCGGCGTGCGGGATCACGGAGCCGACCACGGCCTCCGCCCGGACCGCATGAACCGTGACCGAGACTCCCATGGCGCGCGCCGCTTCGCGCAGGAACGCCGCCTTCTTCAGATTGCTTTCGACGAGATGGACATGAGCCTTTCCCGCCAGCAGGGCGGCGGCGACGAGGCCGGGAAAGCCCGCGCCAGAGCCGAGATCGACCCAGGTCTTCACGTCTTTCGGAGCCAGCGCGACGAGCTGGGCGCCGTCGGCCACGTGCCGCGTCCACACCTCGGCGAGGGTGTTGGGCGCCACGAGGTTCATCGTGCCCTGCCACCGGTCGAGCATCGAGACGAGCTGTCCCAGCCGCGCCCATGTTTCACGTGAAACATCGACGAGGGCCTGGGCGTTCGCCCGGTCCGCGGCGCGAACCTTCGGATCAATGGGAGGCATGTTGAGGCTCCGGTGGGATGACGCCGGCGGCTGGCGAGGCGACGCGCATCGAGCGCGCCATCGTCACGCCGCCCGGCGAGCGCGGGCCGCGATCAGCGTAAGAGCGGCGGGCGTCATGCCCTCGATGCGTCCCGCTTGGCCCAGCGTTCTCGGAGCGACCGCCATGAGCTTGTCGCGCAGCTCCGCGGACAGGCCGGGGAGGGCGGCGTAGTCGATATCGCCCGGGATCGCCGCCTGCTCCTCGGCCCGGAAGCGACGGATGTCGGCCTCCTGCCGGTCGAGATAAACGGCGTAAGAGGCTTCGATCTCAAGCTGCGCGAAGGTCGCGAGGCCGATCGCCGCCACCTCCGGCCACAGCCGCACCAGCTCCTCGCGGCCGACCTCGGGAAGCGACAGCAGCTCGAAGGCGCTGCGGCGGCGTCCGTCGTGGTTGACGGGGACGCCATGGCGCGCGGCCTCGGTCGGCGTGATCGTGAGCCCGCGAGTCAGCGCTTCGGCGGCGGCGAGCGCGGCGGCTTTCCCGGCGAACGCGCTGGACCGCACGGCGCCCACACAGCCAAGCGCCTCCCCGCGAGGGGTCAGCCGCAGGTCGGCGTTGTCGGCGCGCAGGCTCAGACGGTATTCGGCGCGCGAAGTGAACATGCGGTAGGGCTCGGTCACCCCGCGGGTGACGAGGTCGTCGACCATGACGCCGAGATAGGCCTCGGACCGGTCGAAGGTCGCGCCATCTTGCCCAGCGGCGCGGCGCGCTGCGTTGAGACCGGCGAGCAGCCCTTGCGCCGCCGCCTCTTCGTAGCCCGTCGTGCCGTTGATCTGGCCAGCGAGGTAAAGGCCCGGCAGCCGTTTCACCTCCAGCGTCGGATCAAGCTCCCGCGGGTCGACATGGTCGTACTCGATCGCATAGCCCGGCCGCAGGATCTCGACCCGCTCCAGCCCCGGGATCGACCGCACCAGCGCCAGCTGCACGTCCTCCGGCAGCGAGGTCGAGATGCCGTTCGGGTAGACGGTCGGGTCGTCGAGGCCCTCCGGCTCAAGGAAGATCTGGTGGCTCTCGCGGTCGCCGAAGCGCACCACCTTGTCCTCGATCGAGGGGCAGTAGCGCGGGCCGCGGCTTTCGATCTGGCCGGAGTACATCGGCGACCGCTCGATGTTGGCCCGGATGATCGCGTGGGTCTCAGGCGTGGTGCGGGTGACGTGGCACACCGTCTGCGGCGTGGTGATCGCCGCCGTCAGCGTCGAGAACGGCTCGGGCGGCGCGTCGCCCGGCTGCTCCTCGAGCGCCGCGAAGTCGATCGTCCGCCCGTCCAGCCGGGGAGGGGTGCCGGTCTTCAACCGCCCAAGCGCGAGGCCCGCCGCAGCGAGCCGCTTCGACAGCCCGAGCGCCGGCGCTTCGCCTACGCGCCCCGCGGGAATCGTGCGCTCGCCGATGTGGATCAGGCCGCGGAGGAACGTGCCCGTGCTCAGCACTACGGCGCCAGCCGCCACGCGCCGGCCGTCACCCGTGACGACGCCCGCGACGCGCCCCTGCTTGACGACGAGGTCGTCGACTTCCGCCTCGACGATCGTCAGGTTCGGCTGCGCCGCGAGCGCCGCCTGCATGGCGGCGGCGTAAAGCTTGCGGTCGGCCTGCGCGCGGGGGCCGCGCACCGCGGGTCCCTTCCGCCGATTGAGCACGCGAAACTGGATGCCTCCGGCGTCCGCGACGCGGCCCATCAGCCCGTCGAGCGCGTCGATCTCCCGGACGAGATGGCCCTTGCCGAGCCCACCGATCGCCGGGTTGCAGGACATGGCGCCGATGGTGTCGGCGCGATGGGTCACAAGCGCGGTCGCTGCGCCGGCGCGCGCGGACGCCGCCGCCGCCTCGCAGCCGGCATGGCCGCCGCCCACCACGATGACGTCGAAGGACGTCCGCATGTCCGCAAATCCTGAGCTTGAGACTGATCAGCCTGACGCATAGCCCCGTGAGGCCCCGGCCGCAACGATCGCCAATGTTTCACGTGAAACATTCCGGCGGCGGCGCCCGAGCCGAGCGTGCTTCGAGACGCCGCCGGCTTCGCCCGCAGCTCCTCAGCAGGAGAAGGCCTTCGAGAGCGCCCCGTCGAACTACGACCCGCAAACCAGATGGCGAAGGTTCCCTCCTGCTGAGGAGCGCCCAAAGGGCTCGTCTCGAAGCACGCCCTGAAACCTCTCGCAAATCGCGCGTCACTTCCCGATGCAGAAGCTCGCGAACAGGCGGTCAAGCACGTCCTCGACGCCGACCCGACCTGCGATGCGGCCCAGTTCGGTCGCCGCGCGGCGCAGCCGTTCGGCCA